>Ga0070765_100001362_pt1 | contig 14925 bp, 11 predicted proteins | sample HubBroMetageWFT5_FD_71516 | JGI IMG/M metagenome (GOLD analysis project Ga0070765, IMG submission 71516) | Warmed and freeze-thawed soil microbial communities from the Hubbard Brook experimental Forest, New Hampshire - Hubbard Brook CCASE Soil... | ecosystem: Environmental > Terrestrial > Soil... | reverse complement strand
CGACTTCACGATCGACCCCGCGTCGGTCGCGGCACTCGTCGGGCCGGCCACGACGGCGATCATGCCGGTGCACCTGTACGGGCTGCCCTGCGACATGTCCCCACTCATGTCCATCGCTGCTGCGCACGGCCTTGCCGTGGTCGAGGATGCAGCCCAGGCGCATGCCGCATCGGTCGACGGACGCCCAGCAGGGGGATTCGGCCTGGGCTGCTTCTCGTTCTACGCCACCAAGAACGTGACCAGCGGAGAGGGCGGATGCATCACCACCGACGACTCCCTGGTGGCCGAGCGGCTTCGGGTCATGCGCAACCAGGGGATGCGGTCCCACTACGATTATGCCATGATCGGCCAAAACTGGCGGATGACCGACGTGGCCGCGGCGATTGCCATTCCCCAGATGGAGCACCTGGACGAGATCATCAGAACGCGTCAGGACAATGCCGCGGTGCTGACATCGCTGTTGCACACCAATCCCGCGGTCACGACTCCTGTGGTGCCCGCCGGTCGACGCCACGTCTGGCATCAGTACACCGTGCTGTTCGGGCGCGGGATCGATCGCGACCGGGTCGCGATGTCGATGTCGTCAGACGGGATCGACACCGGCGTGTACTACCCGGGTCTGGTCTGGGACCATGACGCCTATCGCAACCACGCCGGCGTTCATCGTGACGACACCCCGGTCGCACGCGACTGCACATCGCGCTGCCTGTCGCTGCCCGTCCACCCGGGGCTTCTCAGGGATGATCTGCAGCGCGTCGCTGAAAGCCTGGAGCGCGCGCTGCTCGCGTCCTGACAGACGCTTCGTCAGTTGCGCGCGGTCGACTCGATGGCCGAGAGCAGCTCGTCGCCCTGGTCGGACGGTCCCACCAGCGCCATGCGCACGTCACCGATGCCGGCGGCGATCACCTCTGCGACCGACTGGACCTGCTCGGCGGTCACCCGCATGATCGCGTCAGCGCGATCGTCCGGCGTCTCGAGCGGCAGTCCGGCACGCCACCGGCTGCCGTAGAAACGGGCGCTTGCGATCGATGTCTCCGTCGAGCGCAGCAGGCGGCCGATCATCGCGGATTTCGCGGCGGCGAGCTCGTCGGCGGCAACGCGCTTCGACGCCATCTTGCGGAACTCCTTGAAGGCCAGGCTCGTTGCCTTGCGCGCGTCCTTCGGCCGGGTTGCCGTGGCGATCGCGAAGAGCCCGGTATCGTCGAAGCCGGCATGGTGCGCGTAGATGCTGTAGACGAGCCCGTTGCGCTCCCGAACCGTCTGGAACAGTCGCGACGACATCCCGCCGCCGAGAACGTGGGTCATCACCGAGAGCTGGGTGCGTCGCGGGTCGGTCGACGGGATCCCGGGGACCGCGAACACCATGTGCAGCTGCGGCTCCTCCTGGGCGGTCACGGGCCTGACGTTGGCCGTGTAGCGATCACCCAGGCCCCACCTGGCCTTTGTACGGCCCCGCGGCTTGCCGCGTGGGATGTCCGCGAGCAGCTCGAGCGCCTGATCCTGGCTGAGCGTCGCGCCGCCGGCGATGACAAGGCACATCGACGCGGGCGCGTAGAACGCGCGGCGGTAATCCGTGAGCTGCTCACGGGTCGCCTTCTCGATGACCGCAGGAAAACCCGCCGCGGACCAGGACATCGGCTGGTCGCCGCCGAAGGCAACGGTTCCGAGACGGTCCCAGATCCATCCGTCGGGATCCGCGAGCCGCATCGAGAGTTCCTGGAGCACGACGTTGCGCTCGCGCTCGACCTCCTCGGCTGCGAAGAGTGGGCGGCTGAGCATGTCGCAGATGACGTCCGCGAGCTCGAGCATCGCGGTTGCCGGTCCCTCGGCGAAATACGCGACCTCCTCGGTGTCGGTATACGCGTTGGTGTTGGCGCCGAGACGATCGATCTCGCGCGAGATGATCTTCGTGGTGGGGCGGCGCTCGGTGCCCTTGAAGAACATGTGCTCGAGGTAGTGCGCGAGCCCTGACGTCTCCGCTGTCTCGTCGCGAGAGCCGGCCCGGACAATGAGGAACACGCCGGAATTCCGACTCGCCGACGGTGCGTTGAGCAGGCTGACACCGTTGTCGAGCACCGTGAGCTCGGGACGGTACGGGATGTTCGCGGCCACCGTCAGGTGGTTCCCGATTCCCACGACGCGAGGTATTTCTCCTGCTCGGCGGTGAGCGTGTCGATGCTCACCCCCATCGCCTGCAGCTTGAGTCGCGCGACCTCTCGGTCGATCTCCAGCGGCACGTCGTGGACGGCGAGCGCCAGGTCCTGGTGGTGCTTGGCGATGTGCTCCGCGCACAGCGCCTGGTTGGCGAAGCTCATGTCCATGACCGCGGCGGGGTGACCCTCGGCGGCCGCGAGGTTGAGCAGACGGCCTTCTGCCAGCACGTGGACGGTGCGCCCGTCGCGAAGCCGGTGGGATTGCACGAAGGTGCGGGGCGTGGTGACCTCGACGGACATGTCGTCGATGGCAGCGAGGTTGATCTCATCGTTGAAATGACCACTGTTGGCGATGATCGCGCCGTCCTTGAATCGCTCGATGGCGCCGCGGTCGATCACATTGATGTCGCCGGTCACGGTGATGACGATGTCGGCGTTGGGCGCCGCTTCAGCGAGGGGCATCACGCGGTATCCGTCCATCACGGCCTCGAGCGCCCGGGTGGGGTCGACCTCGGTGACGATCACATGCGCGCCGAGGCCCATCGCGCGGCTGGCGAGGCCACGTCCGCACCATCCGTAGCCGCAGACAACCATGGTCTTGCCCGCGAGCAGCACATTGGTGGCTCTGATCAAGCCGTCGATGGTGCTCTGGCCGGTGCCGTACCGATTGTCGAAGAGATGCTTGGTGAGCGCCTCGTTCACAGCGATGATCGGAAAGCGCAAGGCGCCGTCGCGCGCCATGGCGCGAAGCCGGATCACGCCGGTGGTGGTCTCCTCGGTGCCCGCGATCACATTCTCGAGCAGCTCGCGACGGCCCTTGTGCAGCTCCGCCACGAGATCTGCGCCGTCGTCCATGGTCACCTGCGGCTGGGCATCGAGCACAGCCTGGATGTGGGAGTAGTACCGCGCCGAGTCCTCGCCCTTGACGGCGAAGGTCGGGATCCCGTGCCGGCGTGCGAGCGCAGCGGCAACGGCGTCCTGCGTCGACAGAGGATTGCTCGCACAGAGGCTGACGTGGGCGCCACCCGCCTTCAGCGTGATGGCAAGGTTTGCGGTCTCGCTGGTGACGTGAAGGCATGCGCCGAGACGCAGACCCTCGAGCGGGCGCTCACGCACGAAGCGCTCACGGATGATGCGCAGGACTGGCATCTCGCGCGCCGCCCAGTCGATGAGGCGCTGCCCTTCGCCGGCCAGGCTCGGGTCGGCGACATCGGACTCAACCGCTTTCAGCACATCGGTCACGCGATTCCTCCATCTGTGTTCGTACGCAGCAGCGCCGTGTATGGGCGCCCGCCGAGCGCGGCCGATCCCCCGAGTGCGCTCAACTCAATCAGAAAGGCAAATCCAACGATATCGCCGCCGAGCCGGTCGACGAGCGCACCGGCGGCGCCGGCGGTGCCACCGGTCGCGAGCAGGTCATCGACGATCAACACACGCTCCCCCGGCTTGATCGCGTCGGCGTGCATCTCGATGACCGCCTCGCCGTACTCGAGGGTATACGCCTGCGAGATGCGCGTCGAGGGGAGCCTCCCCTCCTTGCGGACGAGCGCGAAACCCGCGCCGAGGCGATCGGCCACCGCGCCCCCGAGGATGAATCCGCGCGATTCGATGCCCGCGACGATGTCGACACCGGCGTCGCGATACGGCTCGGCGAGCGCCGATACCGCTGCGGTGAACGCCATGCGATCGCCGAGCAACAACGTGATGTCCTTGAACACGATCCCGGGCCGGGGGAAGTCAGGGACATCGCGGATCAGCGAGCGCAGCCGTTCCATCACGTCCCGCTCTTGAATCGTCACCGGAGCCAGTCTATCCGACAGACTCTGTGGCCGTGCCCTCCCCAATGAGCCGGCCGACATGAGGGTGGTCATGGACGGGCGGCCGCTCCAGGGAGCCTCCTCGGTGCGCGGGATCGGAAGCTACGAGCGCGGCCTCCTGGCCGGGTTCCGCGAGCTCGCAGACCCGCCTGAGGTCAGGCTGCTGCTCTCTGCGCACCAGGAGCCTCCCGCGGAGGTGACCATTGCGCTTCGCCCGGCGCCGCGACGAATCCCGGTCATCCACCCGACTCTCCAGCCGATCGCCGACACGCTCCTGGTGGCGAATGCGCTGCGGGGATCGAACGCCGACCTCTACCACGCGATCGAGTTCGGTCAGCCGGTGCGCTCGCGACTCCCGGTTGTGGTCACGGTCCACGACCTGATCCCGTTCGTGTTTCCCCGGGAGTACCCGTGGGTCCGCAGGGCGCGCGTGCTCGGTCTACGCTTGCTTCGTCATGCCGATGCGGTGATCGCGGTATCCGAGTCGACCCGGCGTGATGTGATCCGCTTCTCGAAAGCGGATCCGGAGCGGATCAGCGTGATCCCCGAGGGCGTATCGACTGTCTTCAAACCCGCCCACGCCGACGCGATCGAGCGCCTTCGTGACCAGCTGCGGTTGGACCGACCGTTCCTGCTTGCCGTCGGCACCTTCGATCCTCGAAAGCGCATCGGGCTGCTCGCCGACGTGGTGCGTCGCGTCCGGCGCGACCACGACATCGAGTTGGTCATCGCCGGCGATCAGGGCACGTTTGCGGGAGTGGTAACCGGCGAGCTGGCTCGCGCCGGGCTCGCCAAGCACAGTCGTGTGATCGGGCACGTCACCAGCGACGACCTCATCGCGCTGTACACGGCGGCGGCGGCGTTCGTGTTCACGTCCGCATATGAGGGCTTCGGTTTGCCACCGCTGGAGGCGATGGCGTGCGGCACGCCGGCGGTGGTATTCGACAACTCCTCGCTCGGCGAGGTGAGCGGCGGCGCGGCATCGCTGGTGCCCGACGGCGATTCGGGTGCGATGGCCGATTCCGTCAACCACATCCTGGACGACGCGCCGGCGCGAGAGCAGCAACGATCCGCCGGTCGTGCCTGGGCGGCGACCTTCACGTGGCGTCGCGCCGCCGAGATGACCTACGCGACCTATCAAGCCGTGCTTGGGCGCTGACGTCGCGCCCTAGCCCTTTTCCGTGACGTGATATTCCAGGTACGCGCCGAACATCAACCGGGTCTGTGCCTCGAGCGCGGGGATCACGCTGAGGGCCAGTCCGACGACCGGGTATGTGAAGAGCTGCAGCTCCGCCCAGCGTCTGCGCCACCACGGCCACTCCTGTGGTTTGGGACAGATCCGGTAGTCAACCTGCACGAGAAGCAGCGTGTTGAGCAGCGTGATCGTGAGAATGCTGGCGCTGAGACTGCCGAGGAATGCCGAGGTTGGCGAGAGGCTGTAGTCGAGATCGATGAAGGCGGGAAGCGCGCCCCCGAAGAAGAGCAGGATCGGCAAGGTGGCCCAGGTCAGATGGTTGAAGATGAGATTCGAAAACCTTCGAGCGCGCAGCCGCCATGGGATCTCGGGGTGACTGAGCATTCGTGAGATGACGTAAGGGATATCGGTCGCTCCCCACGCCCATCGCTTGATCTGGTTGTACTGCGATTTATGCGTTGCGGTGTAGCTGCGTGCGCGCGGTGCGTCGCCGTACACGGGAAGGAACGCGGGCCGCGTATTCAGCTTGCCGCCGCAGTGGAAGAACGCCTTCCAGAAGAATCGCGAGTCCTCGGGGATCACGTCCGAATCCCAGTATCCGACGCCGGCGAGCAGGTCGAGCGACATCGAATACGAGGAGAACATGACCAGACGGTGCGGGTTCTGATGCAGGAACATCTGCCATTGAGTCGCGGCCGTCGCCATCACGCGCACAGCGGTGGGTACTCGCCAGATGTTGTTGAGAAACACGGGCACGGGTTGCCAGATCGACACGAGTCGATCGTCGGCCATGCAGAACTGGAGCGTCATGTACGCGAAGTACTGCGGATGCAGTCGGAAGTCGGAATCGAGGTCGGTCACCATTGTTCGGGAAGGATCGAGGCCCAGCTCGTCGCACGCGGCCTTGAGCACCGGGCCTCCGTATGCCATTGCAGCCGACTTGCCGACCACGATCCCAGGGAGCAACGGGTCCTTGATGTGCAGGAACAATCGAAACGACGCGGCGAACTCCGCTCGCAGTCTCGCGACGTTCTCGATGCCTCCGGTGTCCGTCTCGCGGGTGATGATCGCGCAGACTCGAAGGTGTTCCGGGTAGTTCTGCGCCGCGAGCGCGGCAACGGTCGCGTGCAGCACCTCGTACGATTCCGTGTACGTTGGAATCAGCGCGCACTGGACCACCTCAGACGGCGCCGGCGCACCGTCGGGACGCGCCGCCTCGAACTCTTCGCAGCGCTTCCACCAGTCGACCGCCTCGGTCGCATTGAGTGCTTTCAGCGTCCTGCGGACGCCTCGAACCGTCACCGTGGTCCTGACCAGCCAGTAGGCGTCCAGGAGCACAGCGCCCGCACCGAGTATCCACAGCATCCCCGGGTCGTTGAGCCTGATCGCGAATGCGGTTACCACCGGGACGAGCAGAGCGAACCATGTGAGTGCGCCCGGGAGGATTTCAAGGAGCCGCTGCTGGGTATGTTGCGACAGCGGGATCGCTCTGGATCGCGCGATCATCTGCACCTCAGTCTACCGATCCACCACATACGAGCCTGAATGCCCCAAGAACCAACCGACCCCACCGTCGACGCCGATCAGGAAGAGCCGGACGCCCCGGTCCCCGAGGTGCTCGAGGCTGACGCCGTCGAACTGGACGACACCGACGAGATCGAGATCGAGATCGGGGTCGTGGTGGAGGTCGACGACGACGATGACGACGATGACGAGGAGGAGGTCGTCGCGGTCGCGGCTCCAGTGGTCGTCGCGCCGGTGCCCCGTCCATCTCCGACACCCGGACGCCCACCCGGCGCCCGCGAGGAGCCACCGCCACCCTTCGGCGTGGGAGAGCGCGTGATTCTCACCTCGAACACCCGGCCGCGGACCGGCACCCCGATCGGCGACTACCCGGTCGGCTCGAGAGGCATTGTCGAGACGGTCCTGAGCCAGACGGCGATCGTTCGATTCGACAGGCACTCGGACACCAAGGAGGTCGTGGCCTTCACGTGCCTCGAGACTGCGGAGACGCCGGAACGCCACGCCGAACTGACCCAGCTGATGGTCGAGCCGGTGCGTGTCGGCGATCGTGGTCCCCGGCCGGCGGCCAATGGCGCGGTTGCGCCGGCGGCAGTGGAGCCCGAAGGGAAACCCGCCGCGGCCGCGCCGGCTCCACCCAAACCAGCGCCGGCGCCCGCGAGGCGTGCCGAGGCGCACGTCGCCGCTCCTGCTCCACCGCGTCCAGCCCCGGCCAAACCGGCGGCGGCGAAGGCGTCCCCGCCGGCGGCGAGTGCGGTCACCTCCGCTGCGCCGATGATCTCGATGCCTGCGGCCAAGGCGGCTGCGGCACCGAAGGCCAAGCCGGCCGCCAAAGCCGCGGTGGCAGCCAGGGCCGTGCCCGCGACCAAGCCGAACCCGGTCGCGAAACCTGCGCCGAAGCCGGTCGCCAAACCTGCGCCGAAGTCGGTCAAGGCGAAACCCGCGATCAAGGCGAAGCCCGCGATCAAGGCGAAGCCAGTCACCAAGCCCAAGCCGGCGGTCAAGCCCAAGCCTGCCGCCAAGGCCAAGCCGGCTGCGAGTGCCAAGTCCGCTGCCAAGGTGAAGCCCCCGGCCGCCGCCAAGCCGAAATCGGCGGTCAAGGCGACCCCGACGAAAAAGACCGTTGCGCGGCCGGCGCCAGCGCGATCGACGCTGAAATCGAAACCCAAGCCCGTGGCGAAATCCGCTGCCAAGCCAGCGGCCAAGCCCAGTGCCAAACCGGCGGCCAGATCCAGTGCCAAACCCGTGGCCAAATCCAGCGCGAAGCCTGCCGCCAAGGCGAAGCCGATTGCGGCAAAGAAGCCCGTCCGCAAGGCCGCCCCGTCCAAACCCGTGCGGTCGGCTGCCGCCAAACGCCCCACCGCCGGGCCGGCGAAGTCAACTCGCGCCAAGCCCGCCGCGAGCCGCAGAGGGCGCTGACCGCCGCTCTCGACTATCTGAGGCTGGGGATCGCCGCGGGCGTGTCGACGGCGGCGTAAACCCCGCGGTAGGCAGGAGGCAGGAGTTCGGCGATTCTCGACCCGATGAGATCGGCCACCGCCTGGTCGTCGCGCCGCTCCCCCGGCAGCCGCTCCGGCAGCTCAAAGACCGGACCCAACTTGAGCCGGATGGGCACACGCCTGGGCAACCTGTGACCCCGAGGGAGGGCCGCCTCCGTCCCCCAGACGCCGACGGGCAGGATCGACGCCCCAGAGCGGCGGGCGAGAAATCCGACCCCGGCCTCGGCGCGCCGCATGCCCGGGGTTGACGAGCGAGTGCCCTCGAGAAAGATGAGCAGGCGACCCCGGCGCGAGAGCACGTCGAGCGCGGTCCTCAGTGCCCTCCGATCGGCCGCGCCGCGATCGACCGGGAAGCAATTGCAGCCGGCGAGTATCCAGGACACGACCGGGTTGCTGAACAGCTCGCGCTTCGACATGCAGTAGAGGGCGCCTGGGCCAAAGCCGCCGAAGATCCACGGGTCGATGTTGCTCAGGTGGTTGCACACAACCAGCAAAGGCCCCTCGGCGGGAAATTTCGACATGGAATCGAGCTGGAGCCCACGACCGAAGAATCCGCGAAGCGAGGCGCGGCAGAGGAGCGAGACTGCCTTGTAGCGCCAGCTTCGGGTGCCGTCGTCGCGGACGGGGAAACGCTCGGGGAATCCGGGAATCTCGTCGGTCACAGATGCCGATGGTAGGGCGTGCCGCATGGGCGGCAATACAATCCTGGGTCCGGCCCCCTTAGCTCATCGGTAGAGCAGCCGGCTTTTAACCGGTTGAGGGAGGTTCGATTCCTCCAGGGGGCACTCATTCGCTGCTCGTCATATGCGGCGTTGAGCCGCTCACGCGATGTCAAGGCTGAGTTGCAGCTGCGCCTCTCGTAACGAAGCCTCGACGGCCCCAGGCGATTGGCCTCGGGCGAAGATGAAACCGAGGTAGCGGTCTCCTTCCGGGAGCGGGCGCACCCGTTCACCGACCGGTATCGAGAGGGTCACCCCGGTGATGCCCGCGACCGCCTCGGCGCGATCGACCCCGTGGACCCCGCGCAGGATTCCTGCGCTGGGTATGGGCAACATGAACACGCCTGAGGCGCCGTCGACGATGCGCATCTCGCCCAACGGCATCCCGCATGCCTCACGCAGGATGACGTTCTCGAGAGACCGGATCTCCTCCGGCGCGTCGGTGCAGACAACCCGGATCACCCGCGAGCACAGGCCACCAATCGAGCGTGTGGCGACCTCGATCACCACGGGCACATCGCCGGCAAGCCGGACCTCCGCGTGGATTGGTCCGTGCCGGAGGCCGAGCGCGACGACAGCGCTGCGCACCGACTCAACGACCGCGAGCTGGGCCGCCGCATCGAGGCGTGACGGGGTCACGTAGATGGTCTCCTCGAAGAACGGCCCGGTCAGTGGATCGGGCTTGTCGAAGAGGGCGATCACCTCCAAAAAGCCCTGGCGCACAAGGCCTTCGAGGGCGACCTCGACGCCGTCGACGTAGCTCTCTACGAGCAGTGGCGGTGTCGACCCATCGGCGCAGATCTCGCGAGTCAATGTCGTAACTCGTTGCACCGCGGCATCCGCCGCGGCGCGGTTGTCGGCGCGGATCACGCCTCGACTCGCGGCAAGATCCACCGGCTTGATCACGCACGGTAGCCCGCTGTGCTCGATGGCTCGATCAAGCGCGTCATCGCCGCCGTCGAGGTCGAGCGCGCTAAAGCGAGGCTGGTGCAAACCGGCCCCGGCGAGGCAGGTGCGCAGCAGCCGTTTGTCACGAGTCGCCTGGACGGCAGGCAGCGGATTCCGCCGTGGCAGGCCGAGCGCTTCTGCGATGGTGGCAGCGGTGATGACCGAGCCTTCGTCGACGCCGACAACAGCGTCCACCGGCCATCGCTTGACGAACTCCAGCGCACGCTCCGCCGACTCGGCGGGCTGGCGAAGGTCGAGCGTCACCACGCGCCCTTCCATCAGTGCCGCGAGCGTCGGCGCCTCGTTGGACGCAACAACAACCGCCAGGCCGAGCGTCTCAGCTGCTTGCAGAAAAGCCGTTGCCCGATACGTCTCGGTCGGCAGGACGAGCATCACGCGTGGCATGCAATCAGCCTACGCGCGCGATCCGCACCGACGTACCATGGAGCTTCGTGAAGGAGCCGAGAATCGCACTCACCGACTTTGCTTTGACGCGCATCGAGCAGGTGCGTGCCAATCGCAAACAGCCGGATGCAGGTGTGAGTATCGCCATCACCGGCCGGCACAATGGCGCCTTCAGCTACGAGCTGTCGCTGGTGAATGCCGGCGATGAACGTGAGGGTGACCTCGTGGTCAGCGGACCTCACGGCGTTCGCTTCACGATGCCGCTCGCGTCGGCGCCGTACCTCGACGGCATCACCATCGATGCCGACCGATCGCGTGGCGCGCTGACCGTCGACAATCCCAATCCGCTCTGGCTCGACGACCTTGCACGCGACGTTCAGCGGCTCCTCGATGATGAGATCAATCCCTCGGTCGCAACCCACGGCGGCTACATCGACCTGCTCGATGTCAGCGAGGGCGTTGCGTTCATTCACATGGGCGGCGGCTGCCAGGGCTGCGGGATGGCAGAGGTGACGCTCGGCCAGGGGGTGCGCGTGGCGATCCTCGAGCGCTTCCCGCAGATCATCGAGGTTCGCGACACCACGGATCACGCGCAGGGCGCAAATCCCTACTACCAGGCCGCCAAGAAATAGTCTTCGCCGCGGCTCAGGCTTGCTTCGGCCCGGATTCCGTAGTCGGTGTGACACCGGTATCGAGCCAGTAGTCGATCCAGGCCTCGCGGGTAGCGCCGATATGGTCGTAGACGGCCTGTGCGGGCCCGTTGTCTCCGGCCGTCTGCCAGGTCATGCGTACCGCGCCGCGTTCCCGGCAGCGTTCAAGACAGGCGTTGATGAGCGCGGACGCGACACCGCGTCCCCGTGAACCGGCGACCACGAACAGGTCGTTCATGACGCCGATCCGGCCCGCGGTCGCGGTGTCCCAGCTCCAGAAGAGCGTCGCGAAGCCGACATCCTGGCCTCTATCCGTCGCCATCACCTGCGCCCCCTCGTGGGCTGGATCGGCAATCAGCGCGCGTGACATGGACAGCAGCGCCGTGTCGGTGGGCGCAACCTTGTAGAAGTCGCAGTAGCCCCGCATCAGAGGGAGGAGCCGCTGCACCTGGGCCTCGCTGGTGACCATTCCAATCTCCAATTGACCATCTCCAGGCATTCCTCGTGTCCTCCGCGATTTGCGGCCCGGCGGGCGGCTCAGCCCGTCTTTGTGCGGCCCGGGATCATTGTCGTTCCACGGTCGCAACCGGAATTCGACACGAGATCGGCGAAGCTGCTCGGGTGAGTTCCGCGTCCCCTCGCGAAAGGCGGGCACTCCCGACATTCCCCAGACCGACCGGACCCGCCCCGAGGGCGCTCTGGGTCGTGTACGCGGTGATGGGCACGCTGCTGGCCGCCTACATCATCTCGCTGCTGGTCCGTTCCCCCGATGACAGCTGGCCGTGGATCGACGGCTGGGGCGTGGCGGCGTACGAGGTCATCCTTGGTCTTCTGCTCCTGGCGCGCGCCTTCAGCGGGCGTCCCGGCAGGGCCGTCCCTCTCGTGCTCGGGAGTGCTGTGCTTGCCTGGGCTGCCGGCGATGTGGCTCTCACCTGGGAATCATGGGGTGGCGCCAGCGCCGCCTCGCCGTCACCGGCCGACGCCTTCTACATCTGCTTCTATCCCCTTGCGTACGCGGCGATCATTCTCATGCTCCGAAAGGAGATCAAGCGGCTGCTGCCCGCAACCTGGCTCGACGGAGCCATTGCCGGCCTCGGCGCCGCGGCTGTGTGTGCGGCGTTCGCATTCCATGCCGTCTTCCGGTCCCTCGGCGGCGACCCGTTGGGGGTTGCTGTCGATCTCGTGTATCCCATCGGGGATGTGCTGCTGCTCGCCCTGGTGGTCGGCGGAACCGCGATCCTCCCCGGGCGGCGCTTGCCCTGGCTGCTCTTCGCCACCGCATGCGCGGTGAACGGCGTCGGGGACACGTTCAACCTCTTCGGGACGACCGAGCAGGTCGGGATCGTCTTCAACGGCATCGCCTGGCCGACCGCAATCACCCTGATGTCGATCTCGGTTTGGGTGCCGGCGGGTCGTCGCGACCTGCTCCAGTCCGGCAGGCTCCCGGGCTTCCTGCTTCCGGGATGTGGGGCGCTTGCGGGCCTTGTGATCCTCCTGGTCGGCGCGCTCCGGCACGACGTGGACCACATCGCGGTGGCCCTCGCCGCAGCGACCATGGTCGTGGTCGGGCTGCGCCTTGGCCTCTCGGTCCGCGGGCTCCGCGCGCTGACCGAGGAACGCCACCGCCAGGCCGTGACCGACGAGCTCACCGGGCTCGGCAACCGCCGTCAACTCACGACCATGCTCGACGCGTACTTCGAGGACCTTGCCGATCCTTCGACGCCTCCTCGCGGCTTGGCGTTCCTGTTCGTCGACCTCGACCACTTCAAGGAGATCAACGACTCCTTCGGTCACTCCGCCGGGGATGAGCTGCTGAAACAGCTCGGACCGCGGCTGACGAGCTCGCTGCGCTCGACCGATGTGCTCGTCCGCATCGGCGGGGATGAGCTTGGGGCCCTGCTCATCGACAGCGACCCGCCCTACGCCGCCGGCCTTGCCAGAAAGCTCACCGCACTGCTCGAGCAGCCGTTCATCCTCAACGGCGTGAGCGTTCGAATCAGCGCGAGCATCGGGATCGCCGCGGCGCCCGGCGACGCGACCGACAGCATCAGTCTGATGCGCTGCGCCGACGTCGCCATGTATCGAGCCAAGCTGACGCATCAGGCGTATGAGGTGTACACGCCGTCAGTCGATGACGGCGGCAACCGTCTTGCACTGGTCGAGGAATTGCGTGCCGCCGTCGAGGGTGAGCGTCTCGTCCTGCACTATCAGCCGCAGGTCGACCTGCGCAACGGCGAGACCGTCGCCGCCGAGGCCCTGGTGCGCTGGCCCCATCCGCGCCTCGGTCTGATCCCGCCGCTCGAGTTCCTTCCGCTCGCCGAGGAGGCCGGCCTGATGGGACCGCTGACACGGCTCGTGCTCGACCAGGCGCTGTCGCAGTGCGCCATCTGGCGTGCCGCGGGCAGCCGCATCGCGATGTCGGTGAACGTGTCGTCGTCCAACCTGCTCGACCCCGGGTTCATCGATGTCGTCCGGACGACGCTGCGCCGCCACCGCGTGCCGGCCTCGGCACTCATCCTCGAGATGACCGAGACCACCATCATTCGCGATTTCGAAGCCTGTCAGGGTGTCATCGAGGAGCTCAGAGGTCTCGGCCTCGGCGTGTCCATCGACGACTTCGGGTCTGGATTCACGTCGCTCGCGTATCTCGGGAGTCTGCCGATCACCGAGCTGAAGCTCGATCGCAGCTTCATCAGCGGGCTGAGCGCGAGTGGGCGCGAGCAGGACATGAAGCTGGTGCGCGCCACCATCGAACTCGGCCATGCCCTCGGTCTCCTGGTCGTCGCCGAGGGCATCGAGACCCTCGCGATGCTCGAGCTGCTGGCGCTCCTCGGCTGTGATCGTGCCCAGGGCTACTTCACGGGGAGACCGGTACCCGCGCTGGAGTTCGAGGCCGGGGCAACCGTTCCGACCCTGCGGGTGGCGCCGGCCAATCCCGTCCCGGCTGCGGCAACCTACCTTCGCACCGCCGTCTGATCAGCGGTCGCCGCGTGGCGACCCGTGTGCACGTCGACCGCAGCGACTCGTGCGCGGCGTACAGACCAACCGCCTCGGATCTGTGCGCGGCGGCCGAAGAACCGCGAGCCCTCCTCTGAGAGAGTTCCCTGCAAGGCGCATGACCTTGTACATGCACATCGGCAGAGTTAGAGATGAGGTACGCAATGCTGTCGGCCCTGAACGAGGCTCCAACCTGGCTGAACTCCGGCGACACCGCGTGGCAGCTGACGTCGGCGACGCTGGTCGGGATCATGAGCATCCCCGGTCTCGCGATCCTCTATGCAGGGTTGATGAAGCGCAAGTTCGCCGTCAACTCAGCGCTCATGGTGGTCTATGCCTTCGCGATGACGCTGGTCATCTGGATGTTCTTCGCATACGACATGAGCTTCGGCCAGCCGCTGCACATCGGGGGCGCCGCAACGACGTTCGTCGGCATACCGCACCCGGTTGCCGGGGCGAGTGACCTCGAACAGCAGGCAAGCATTCCGCTGCTCAGCGGATTGATCCCGGCGCTGCGCTTCCCGATGTCGTCACTCGTCTACTTCCAGTTCGTCTTCGCAACCATCACGGTCATCATCCTGGGCGGCGCGCTGCTCGGGCGTATCAGCTTCAAGGCGTGGGCTCTCTTCGTGCCCCTCTGGATCACGCTGGTGTACTCGGTGGGTGCGTTCAGCCTCTGGGGCGGCGGCTGGCTGGGCGCCCTCGGCGCCGTCGACTACAGCGGTGGCTACGTCATCCATGTCGCGGCGGCGGTGTCAGCGTTCGTAGCCGCGGCGGTCATCGGCCCGCGCATGCTGAAAGATCGACTGAACAACACGCCGAGCAACGTCATGATGGCCGTCGCCGGAGGCGGGCTGCTCTGGCTCGGCTGGAGCGGCTTCAACGGAGGCGATCCCTACTTCGCCAACGCCGATGCATCGGCCGCGGTGCTCAACACCCACCTGTGCACGGCCACAGCGCTGCTGGTCTGGATGATCATGGACATCTTCTTCCTGAAGAAGCCGACCATCATCGGAATGAT
>Ga0070765_100001361_pt1 | contig 14926 bp, 14 predicted proteins | sample HubBroMetageWFT5_FD_71516 | JGI IMG/M metagenome (GOLD analysis project Ga0070765, IMG submission 71516) | Warmed and freeze-thawed soil microbial communities from the Hubbard Brook experimental Forest, New Hampshire - Hubbard Brook CCASE Soil... | ecosystem: Environmental > Terrestrial > Soil... | reverse complement strand
CGCATGGAAGCTAAGAACTCTCAAGGTTTCGATATTTTTCTAAAAAGTGATGCCCCGCCCGGCTCCGGCTTGGGTTCTTCGTCAGCTCTCATCGTGGCTTTGGTCGGGTTGGTCAGAGAATTGAAGAATTTGCCATTAACTGACTACGAAATCGCACAACTCGCATACGCAATTGAACGCGAGGACATTGGAATTCTGGGTGGACTTCAGGATCAATATGCGGCGACTTTTGGGGGTTTCAATTTCATTGAGTTCTACAAAGACCGTGTGATTGTCAATCCGCTCCGCATTAGTTCAGATATCGTGAACGAACTGGAGCATAATCTGCTGCTATGTTACACAGGCGTTACCAGACGCTCCGATCGAATTATCGAGCATCAAACCCAGCGGTTTGAGCAGGGCAATTCGGAGGCTCTCGCAGCACTCTCTGAACAAAAGCAGCTGGCAATTGATATGAAGAACGCCTTGCTGCGTCGGAGATTGGATGATTTCGGTGATCTGCTACACTGCGCCTGGCAGGCAAAAAGACGAATGTCATCGAAAATCAGCAATCCTGTGATCGATGAATTATATGAGATCGCACAGAAGCACGGGGCCCTGGGCGGAAAGATCACCGGGGCGGGTGGGGGTGGATATATGCTTTTCTACTGCTGTTTTGAACGCAAGCACAGGGTGGCCGAGGCGATGCGGAAGATGGGAGCTGCACCCGTGGATTTTGCGTTTGAACCACATGGACTTCAAACTTGGAGGATTCATGACCCCGGAGTTGGCAATTAGCAGGTTGGTGGCTGAATCCCTGCAGGAAAGCATAGCTCTCAAACGAGCGCTTCTAGAGGACGAGAATTATGAAGCGCAGGTCACTGCGGTGGGACAGATCATGGCGCGAGCTCTGCAGTTGGGCCATAAAATCATCTTCTTTGGTAACGGTGGCAGTGCCGCCGATGCGCAACACCTGGCGGCGGAGTTGACTGGGCGATATATGATGGACCGTCCCGGACTCGCCGGATTGAGCTTGACGGCCAATACTTCGTCCATAACGGCGATCAGCAATGATTACTCGTACGATATGGTCTTCGCTCGGCAGGTCGAGGCGCTCGGGCGTCCGGGAGACGTGGCAGTGGGGATCAGTACCAGCGGGAAATCTGCGAATGTTGTCCAAGCGATGAAGGTGGCGCGCTCGAAACAGCTCACGACAGTCGCACTAACCGGAAAAACCGGGGGACACTTGGTCTCCTTGGTTGATTCTTGTATTCGCATTCCCTCGGCTTGTATTCCCCGGATCCAGGAAGCTCACATCCTAACCGGCCACATTCTCTGCGAGATCGTCGAACATGAACTCTTTGCCAGGTAAGGCGGTTTTTCTTGACCGTGACGGTGTCATCAATCGCAAAGCGCCGGATGGCGAGTACATCAGAAATTGGAGTGAGATTCAATTTATCCCAGGGGCAGTGAAAGCGGTTGCGTCTCTTAATTGTGCTGGATACAAAGTCTTTGTGGTCACCAACCAGCGCGGCCTCGCGACCTTAAGAATCAAAATGGCAGACCTTTTTGATATCCACTCCCGCATGCAGGAGGCGTTTGCAATTAACGGAGCTGTTATTTCGCAAATCTACTACTGCCCGCATGATATTTCAGCCATGTGCACCTGCAGAAAGCCACAACCGGGAATGTTAAAGCGCGCCGCTCACGAGCACAATCTGGACCTCCAGACAAGTTGGATGATCGGCGATTCCCTTACCGATGTTGAAGCCGGCGACAACGCGGGGTGTCGTACCGTCTTGCTTGCATCTGTTACCCTGAGTACAGTGGAATTGAAATTGCCGAAAGCGACTATTCTTGCCGAGGATCTCAGTTCGGCTGTCTCCCAGATCCTTAACTTGAATATCCCGGGTGAGGGCTTCGTTGGGACTTTCAACGCGGATTTTTTTCATAATTCGTCTTCGTGAAGCTAGCGTAGATTGCCCAGTTTGGTTCTTCAGTCAAAATCGACTGAGTTCTTGCTGGTGTTGTTTCAATTCTTTCTGCTAGAAAGCCGTATGGAGGCTGACCGTTATGCAGATCTTTATTGACTCCGCCAACGAAAGTGAAATTCTTCATTGGCTCCGCCAAGGTGTCGTTGACGGGGTTACGACTAACCCGAGCATCATGTGGAAGGATGGCATGTACGATCTCGAATCCGCCGCCAAGCGCATTTGCGGTTTGCTTGGCGAACGCCCACTGAGCATCGAGGTGACCTCAAACGATCACGTGGAAATGCTCAGCCAGGCTAGGACCTTTGCTACCTGGGGGCACAATATCGTGGTCAAGATTCCGGTCGTAAATGAGTTCGGCGAATCCAGTCTCGACGTGATTAACGAGCTGGCAGGCGAAGGCATTCGCGTCAACTCAACTGCGATCCTTTCTTTCAACCAAGCCATCCTGGCCGCCAAAGCGGGTGGAACTTACTTGAGCATTTTCGCGGGGCGCATTGCGGATGAAGGCAATGACCCTACCGAGACCATCCGCAACGTGCGTCGCTGGCTGGATGACTGGGACTTCACCGCGAAAATCGTCGTGGGTAGCGTTCGCACGGTGATGGATATTCAGAATGCCGCCTTGTCTGGCGCACACGTAATCACCGTGCCCCCGCCTTTCTTCTCCAAGATGATCGATCACAAGTACACCCGGGACACCGTCCGACAGTTCAATCGCGATGCCGAAAAAGCCTTGCAGGAGATTGCGGTAGCGCATGCAACTACGAGCAATGGATAGGAGGAGTTCCAGCCCGTGACAGGTTGTGGAGACGTGTTGATCGCGCAAGAAGAAACACAGTTGTTAAGCGCTTGGCAAACTGTGCCCGCTGCTTCGGTACGGGGTTGGGATTTTTTTGCTCGCCCTTGGGTTAAGCGGTTCGTGTTTTTGCCCGCCGATGTCGTGGCACTTACTTTGGCTGAGATCAGTGCCGGTGCTTTGCTAAATGCGAACTTTCGCGTTCCGAGGGAGGCGTTCGACTCGTCTGAGCGTTGGATCTTGGTCGTCCCTTTTGTAGCGATGGTTCTTTACCTTTTTGACGGCTACAGTAGCGTCGACTTGAGGCGGCCTGAGCAAGAGTTGGAACTGTCGGTTAAGGCTGTATCGCTTTCCTTCTTAGGAGTTCTGGCTGTTAACCTGCTGTTTTTAAAAGGCCTCGCGTTTTCGCCCTATCTCATTGTTGTATGGTACGCCTTCGCACTCTTGTTCTTGGTGTGCGGACGCTGGTTGCTGCGAAGCTTCTATTCCCTCCTGTGGAAGACCGGCCGCGCACGCAGCCGAGCACTGGTGATCGGGCCTCCGGAGCAGATCTTGCGTTACCAGCAGTTGCTCTCGTTGCAGCGCCACCATTTTTATGACATCGTGAGGTTGGTTCCTTCAAACAATGGACAAGGCAGTGCTGGCTCGACAGTGGCAGACTTCCGCGTGCTTGGTGGCTCGGATCATTGGGAAGAAATAGTCCGACGCCAAGGCATTCAGCACATCACCCTAGCCCTGCCCGATTCCGATACCGCCCACCGGACGGTCCTTCGCGTGATCAGCAGATGTCGCGATCTCCACTTAGACGTGGAGGTGTTCTCTGAGATGTATAATTCCCGCGAACTGAATCACGAATTTGATTCTTTCACGGGATGCTTCCGGCTTTCCCGTAAGCCACAATGGTCTCGCGCGGTCCAGAGATTCTGCAAATGGGGTATGGACCTGACATTCGGTATTTTTGGCACTCTGATAACCCTGCTGATTACACCCATCATTGGACTATTGATCAATCTTGAGGACCCAGGACCGATCTTTTATCGTCGCGAGTTCGTGGGCTGTGACGGCGAAACGTATCATTATCTCAAGTTTCGGACCATGGTCAGGAACGCCGACGAAATCCTCCATAACAACCGGAACCTCAAAGCTCGCTTTCTGGGCAACTACAAACTTCGTGAGGATCCGCGAACCCTTCGCGTAGGGCGCTTGTTGCGAAAGTTCAGCATTGACGAGTTTCCGCAGTTCTTCAGCCTGCTGTTTGGCCAGTTGACGCTAGTCGGGCCCAGAGTCATCGCCCGCGAAGAGAAGGGCCGCTATGGGGACTTCCTGCAGAAGCGGCTTTCTGTTAAACCTGGAATCACCGGTTATTGGCAGGTCATGGGACGCCAGATGACAACCTATGATGAGCGCATTCTAATGGATATGTTTTACATCGATCACTGGTCAATCTGGCTTGACCTTTTCATTGTTGCAAAGACCTTCGGCAAGATGATTTGGCCGGAGGGAGCCTACTGAAATCAATTCTCAAAGAAAAGGAAAAAAGTTCCCCGTGCGAGCACTTATAACAGGCGGAGCTGGCTTCATCGCATCTCATGTGGCGGACGCATATATAGCTGGCGGCCACGATGTGGCCATTTTGGACAACCTCTCGCGGGGGTCCTCGAGCAATGTCAATACCCGAGCGCGGTTCTATCACGGCGATATTACGGACGCGGAGTTCGTGGAATCCGTGTTCCAAAAGGAGCAACCGGAGATCATCAATCACCACGCGGCGCAAATGGATGTGCGCCGCGGTGTTCGAGAGCCGCTTTTCGACGCTTCGATCAACATCCTGGGGTCGCTCAACATACTCCAGTGTGCGGTGGCGCATAAAACCGGGCGCATCATCTATGTTTCCACGGCGGGCGCCGCTTACGGTGAACCCAGAGAAATTCCAGTTTCCGAAGACTGCCCTATCAACCCCATTACGCCGTACGGCATTACGAAGCACACGGTCGAGCACTATCTGTTCACCTACCGGGTCCTCTACGGGCTAAATTATGTCGTGCTCCGTTACGGAAATGTGTACGGCCCTCGCCAAAGCTCCCAAGGCGAAGCTGGCGTTTTTGCGATGTTCTGCGAGCAGATGCTCGCGGGGAGCCAACCCGTTATCTACGGTGATGGAACCAAAATTAGAGATTACGTCTATGTCGACGACGTAGTTCGGGCCAATCTGGCTGCCATTCAGCGAGGTGACGGTGAAATTTTCAACATCGCCAGCGGTGAGGAAACTACCGACCTGGAAGTATTTGACTTGGTCCGGGAGTTGTTAGGGAAGAGCAATGTCCGACCGAGCTACGTGCCCAGGCGGCCGGGCGAGATCGACAAGATTTGCCTTGACGTCGACAAAGCGAAGCGATTGCTGCAGTGGACTCCAGAAGTATCGCTACGTCAAGGGGCAACCGAGACTATCAAATACTTTCAAGAGGCTGCCAAGCAAAAGGAAATGGTTCTATAGGCGGGGTAGCGCAGCTTCGTAAGGTGGTGCGGCCCTCGCAGTGGTTTTGAGCTGAATAGGAATGAAGTGGAACTAGCCAACAGGGTATGCCTGATTGCCGGTGCGTCAGGAGCGATCGGGTCAGCGATTGCGCAACGGTTTTGCGAGGAGGGCGCTGATGTAGTTACGACCTATTTGTCGAACCCGCCGAGCTTTCGCCGGCCTGGAATTGGCGAAAACCGGGAACTCGAATTCGAACTCGACGTCTGCAGCTACGAACAAACTCAAATCGTATTGAGAAAAGTAGTCGATAAGTTTGGCAGGATCGACGCGCTGGTGAATTGCGCTGGTGTGATTGGGCCAATCGGCCCCACCCAGGACATTGACATTAAAGACTGGGTACGTGCAGTCGAAGTGAACCTTATCGGTAGTTTCTGTCTTACTCATAGCGTGTTGCCTTTTATGTTGGCTCAATCACACGGAAAAATCATACATTTTTCCGGCGGAGGAGCGGCCTATGCTCGCCCTTTCTGCACTGCCTATGCGGCTTCAAAAGCTGCGCTCGTGCGTCTTGTCGAAAGCCTTGCTGCGGAGCTTCGCCAGAGCCACATTGAGGTGAACGCGATTGCACCAGGTCCGGTCTACAGCCGCATGTGGGAAGAAATGCGGACTGCGGGCCAGAAAGGCGGAGACAATAATCTCCAGGAGCTGAAAAAAATGGAAGAAACAGGGGGTGTACCGGCAGACCGGGCCGCCGACTTGAGCGTATTTCTTGCTTCCGAACGTTCCAACGGTCTTAGTGGAAGATTAATCAGCGCAGTGCATGACGATTGGAAAACTTTGGAAGGGCGCATCGCAGATGTGATGAATTCTGAACGTGGGACACTTCGCCGCGTTCCGTTCGACTAGGCATGATCGGCGTAGCAATCATCGGTGCGGGAAATGTTGGGCGAATCCGGGCAGGCGTGATCCGGCGTTCGCCTAACTGTCGCCTCAGAATCGTCGCGGATACGGAAGTGACTCGCGCAGAAACTCTGGCGCGGGAATTCGAGGCAGAGGCTACGAGCGATTGGATCGAAGTGCTGGATTATCCGGAGGTCGACGTAGTCGTAGTCTGTACACCAACCAAGTTTCATGGCGAGGCGGCAAGGAACTCCCTGCTTCATGGAAAGCATGTCCTGTGCGAGAAGCCACTCGCCCGGTCGGTTGCGGAAGCGGAGGAGATGCTAAGCGCAGCGGAGCAAGCCGGACGCATACTGAAAACCGGTTTCAACTATCGCCACATGGCTCACGTTCGCAAAGCCAAGGACCTGCTTGATGCGGGGGCTCTGGGACCTCTGTATTTTGTGCGTTGCACCTATGGTCACGGTGGCCGGCCGGGATATGAGAAGAGCTGGTGCGCCGATCAGGACCTCTCAGGAGGTGGTGTCCTCTTGGAACAAGGCATCCACATCCTCGACCTCGTCCGCTATCTGTTGGGTGAGCCTGCACAGGTTATGGCTCAGACTCCTCGTTTCTTCTGGAACTTTCCGGTTGTAGAAGACAATTGCTTTTTGCTGCTAAGAACCGAGTCTTCCCAGATTGCTCAGATCCATGTGAGCTGGACGCAATGGGTCAATGTTCTGTCTTTCGAGATATTTGGCCGAGATGGCTATGTTCACTTGACGGGGCGGGACGGACACTATGGTGCACAGCGGCTGGTTTGGGGCCAGCGTCAAGAAAATCATGGCCGACCGAAGGAGCAAGGTTTCGATTTCCCGGCATCGGATGACTCTTGGGAGCAGGAGTGGAAGGAATTCTTAGATGCAATCCGGGCCAAGCGGGAGCCTTTGGGATGCGCTGAGGATGGACTGCGAGCTCTGTACCTGGTCGAAGCTGCGTACCGCAGCGCACAGTCTCAAGAATGGGTCGGAGTGCCACAAGGCGCTCGAACAGTAGGGAGCCAACGATGATCGTCACGAAAACACCGTTTCGGGTTACTTTAGGAGGTGGGGGCACTGATCTCCCGTCCTTCTACCAGGAACGCGGGGGATTTGTTCTAGCCGTCGCAATCGACAAATACATGTTCTTGAATGTGAATTCACCGATCCTCGACGACGGAATTCGGGTGCAGTACAGCAAAACAGAAATCGTTGACCACGTTGATAAGATCCAACACACGCTGGCGCGTGAAGCCCTGCGTTTTTTTCATATTGATAACGGAATTGAAATCGTTTCCATCGCGGATATTCCGGCAGGAACTGGCCTGGGATCATCCAGTTGCTACCTGGTTGGCTTACTAAATGCTATGCACACGCTGACCCAGACACCCATTAGTCCGACTGGACTGGCGGAGGAAGCCTGCCATATTGAGTTGGAGCGTTTGAGAAAGCCCATCGGCAAGCAAGATCAATACATGGCCGCGTTTGGCGGACTCACCGCTCTTGAGATTTCCAAGGAAGGTCACGTAGCCGTCAGTCGACTCTGTCTTGGAGTGGAGCTAGTCGAAAGTCTCGAAAGCAATATTCTGCTCTTCTACACCGGAGCGCCGCGGGATGCGATAGGTATTCTGGAAAAGCAAGACGGCGCTGCCAAGAGGAAAGATCGTGCGGTGATTACGGCATTAACCGAAATCAAAGATATCGGCATAGAAATTCGGGACGCAATCGTTCGCGGGAATCTCCGCCGTTTCGGTGAGTTGTTGGATGTTCACTGGCAAATTAAGCGTGGACTCTCCGACGGAATCTCCAATTCGCGGATCGATGAATGGTACGACCTCGCGCGCAGGAACGGGGCAATCGGCGGAAAGATCTCCGGAGCGGGAGGAGGCGGTTTCCTGATGCTATATTGCGAAGATAAAAAGCCACAGCTGCGCGAGGTGCTGCGGCGTGCTGGATTGATTGAGCTGAACTTCCGGTTTGAGTTCGAGGGCAGTAAAGTTGTGTTCGATATGGTATCGCGGGATGGCCGTCTCGCTCACATCAACCGGCAACAACGCAATGATCACAGACGCAGTACTTCCGTGGCTATGGCACTTTGAGCCTCGGCTCATCTGGCAAGAGAGTCTTGCCTTCCCCCTCTGATGCGTGCAGTATTTCTAGATCGCGATGGTGTCATTAATCCCCTTCTTTATCACCAGGACGCAGGCATCGTGGATTCGCCCTTTACGCCGGCTCAGTTTTCGGTCCTTCCGCGTGTACCGAAAGCCATCCGTTTGTTTAATAAATTAGGATTGGCTGTAGTCATCGTGTCTAACCAGCCAGGTATTGCCAAGGGACATTTCAGCCTGCGGACTCTTCGCCACTTCGATCGAAAGCTGCAACAGGCTTTAAAACCGCTCGGCGCACGCATCGACGCAACTTACTATTGTCTTCACCATCCTGATGCCCTCGTCAAAGAGTATCGGAAGCGGTGTTCGTGTCGAAAACCGAAGCCAGGCTTGTTGCGACAAGCAGCCCGGGATCTGGGTCTCTCGCTGCAAGGTTCCTACATGATCGGAGATGGTCTCACCGACATCGAAGCTGGCTACCGTGCGGGGTGCCAGACGGTTTTTGTCGGTCGTTGGAAATGTGAGCATGGCCGATTTATCCGCCCCAGAAATCTGAATCCCACGTTCGTTGTGAAAGACCTTTGGGAAGCGGCCACTCTCATACGCGCAGAGTTGCGTTCACAAGCGAAGAGGCCCGAGCGGTCGACATGCCAAGGCGGCGCCCGCGGCTATGAGGAGTGAACTGCAAAGCCGAGCCAGGTTCGACGTCTGAGCAGGGGATGGCTGGCAGACCGACCGTGTCTAACAGAATCCAAAAGGTAGTGATACCCGCAGCCGGGCTTGGCACCCGCTTTCTGCCGGCTACGAAGGTTGTGCCGAAGGAAATGATGCCGATTGCTGGCCGACCGTTAATTCAATTCGCGGTCGAGGAAGCAGCAGCCAGTGATTTAAAGACCGTGATCCTGGTGATTGCGCGAGGCAAGAATCTGGTTGCAGAACACTTCTCGCGCAATGTCGCTCTGGAAAAGATCCTTCTCCAACGGGGCAGGAGCGCCGATGCTGAGTTGATTCGTCGCTTGTCGGAAGTGGCGGAGATCCAGACTGTTTGCCAGGAGGCTCCTCTTGGACTGGCCGACGCCATCCGGAGTGCTCGGTCTTTGATCGGTGATGAACCGTTCGCGGTTATTCTGCCAGACGCTGTGATCGATTCAGCTACCCCGTGCATTCGTCAACTGATGGATTGCTACGAGAAGCATCGGGGTTGCATAGTTGCCACGCAAACGGTGGCGCCGTCCGAGGTTGACCGATTTGGTATTCTGGATGTTGCGTCACTACTAGACACTTGTTGCAGCGGAAGGACAGTGCGTGTGACCTCATTGACAGAACGTCCCATGCCGGGATCAGTATCGTCTCGGAACGGCATCTTTGGCCGGTATATCTTGGAACCTGAGATCTTTTCCTGTATCGAACATGCACACCCTGGTTTCGGTGGCGAACTTCAGTTGACGGACGCCCTGCTACTCTACTCGTATGGGTCGCCGCTTTACGCTTACCAGTTCGAAGGTACACACTATGATGCGGGGAGCAAATTGGGCTACCTGCAAGCAATCCTCGCTTACGCTCTCAAGGATCCGGATGTGGCCCAGTCGTTGCAGCAACACTTGCGGTCTTTAGCGCCTTCTTTGGCGGTAACCGCAAATTGATTTTTCAAAACACTGGCGGAGGTAAATTGGTGAACTACACGGCCCAATATTTTGAGGAATCGATCCAAATTCTTCGCCGGATCGATCAGAATATGATTGAGCGCATGCTCGAACTTATCCTGCAGGTGCGGCAGAAGAACGGACGCATTTTTTTTCTGGGGGTGGGAGGCGGCGCGGGACAAGCTTCTCACGCCGTAAACGACTTCCGCAAGATTGCCGGCATTGAGTCATATGCCCCCACGGACAATGTTTCCGAGTTGACCGCTCGCATCAATGATGACGGCTGGGACACGTCATACCGCAACTGGCTGCAGGGCAGTCGTCTCAAGCAGTCGGATTTAGTATTTGTTTTTTCGGTCGGGGGCGGCGATGTCGAGCGCAACATCAGTGTGAATTTGGTGAAAGCTCTGCAGTACGGCCGGGAAGTAGGAGCGAAGATTTGCGGAGTCGTAGGTCGCGATGGGGGCTTCACCGCGCAGGTTGCGGATGCATGCCTAGTGATTCCTGTCGTAAACAATGAGACTGTTACTCCACACACAGAGTCTTTTCAGGGACTGCTGTGTCATCTACTAGTTTCGCATCCCAAACTAAGAACGGCTGAGATGAAATGGGAATCGTTGAGCACGGTGGCGGCAGGTGCCCGCGGGTAGCGACTGGTCAGTAGGGTGCGTCGTGATTTGAATCGTGACTTTGGGGTGTAACAGTCAGATTGTCCAGTATTTCAGGCCGCAGGTCTTGGTGATGAAACTTTCGATTGTGATCATCTGTTGGAACGATTTGAAATTGATCGGGGATTGCCTCGCTTCCATTTACCGTACGACACGAGCAACACGGTTTGAGGTCATTGTTTCTGATAACGGCTCGACCGACGGTTCGATCAAGTTCATACGCCAGCATTATCCCACTGTCCGCATCTTAGAAAACGGTACAAACCTGGGTTTTTCGAAGGGAAATAATCGCGGCATCCAGGCTAGCGAAGGGGAATATGTGCTGATCTTGAATCCAGATACCATCATTCATGGGGGAACGCTGGACAAATGGATTCAATTTGCTGATCGCCATCCTGAAGCGGGAGCGTTCGGCTGCCGGATTCTGAATCCTGATGGTTCCTTGCAGTATCCGGCGCGGCCGTTTCCCACTATTTGGCGATACTGGCTCGCGGCGCTCCACTTAAGGCATTTGGCGTATCTCTCCCGAGTTTTTGTGTCCGATGCTTACACAGGGTGGAAAGGTGACACGGAGCGTACCATCGATCAGCAACAAGGCTGCTGTATACTTTTTCGAGCAGATTTACTTCGACGGCTAGGAGGGTTCGACGAGCAGTTCAACTATCACTTTGAAGAGACTGATTTGTGTTACCGCGTCTGGCAAGCTGGTTATTCAGTCCTATATACGCCTGAGGTCAGCATTACTCACCTGGGTGGTCAGTCGTCAGCGGTCCGCTTCCCGATGTGGTTTCAATTAGAGAGTTATCGCAACCGCTACCGTTATTTTTACAAGTACTTTGGACGAAAAGGGGTGCATCGCTGTCGCCGCGTTACTCTGGCGTTCCTGCGAGTCCGACAATTGCAATATGGTCTGGTACGGTTAATCAGACCAACAGAAGCATTGAAAAATCAAATGCTCATTTTTCGTGTGTCTGTTGCTTGGAACCGACATCTAGACCCGGTGCGGCTCGTTGAGGCCGGCGACGAACCTGACGTCGAAGCTCTGCAGAATGGTCACCCATGGAAAAAAGAGATAATCGCGCTCCTAAAGAATCCTGTGAAATCGGCAAACTGAGTGCGCAGCGCGCCCAGAGATCAGGCACGGAATTGTTTGGATTGGAATCTGGAATCTGGTTGTGGCTGAGCTTGTTCAAGGTTCGTCCACTATCCCGCTTTTCGTGGACAAATTGCTTCATGTTCTGGCCTACTCCGCTACTGGAACTTGCTTTATCGTCATTGCGCAGGTCTGTGTAAGTCAAAGATTTTAACCACTCATGGGAGAGTCACGCACTGAATCCCCTGAGAAAGGTGGCGTCAAAGTTCCGCTCAACACACATGAGATCCTTACACGCTGCAGTGAAAGAGATTCGTTATAGACTCCGCCCTACGACGCTGCGTAAGCCACTCGTATGGCTTCGCCACTGGGGGCTAGGTCCCAACGACGTTTTCTTGGCATCCCATCAGAGATCGGGAAGCACGTGGCTAAGATTCCTATTGTGTGAAGTACTGACCAAGAGTTCAGCCGATTTCAATAGTGTGAGGTTGACCCTCCCTGACATTCGTCACCATCGACAAGGCCTTAAACTTGCAGGCGATGGACGGCTGATCAAGACCCATGAACCTTATCGCGAGGTGTACAAGAAGGCCATTTATATCGTTCGTGACCCCAGAGATGTTGCCGTATCCCTGCACGAATATGACAGACCCAGTCAGGGGTTCGACCGTTTCGTGAGCTCATTTGTCCAGGGGAAAGCCACCGCACATGGAAGCTGGTACCGAAACGTACGCTCGTGGCTAGATTCCCCGCTTGTCGGTAATGGGAACCTTCTTCTCGTCAAATATGAGACCATGCGTGCCGATCCCCAGGGTGCGCTGGTATCGATTCTGCAGTTTCTTGGGGGGCCGATAGAACCGGAAGCCATTCGCTCTGCTATTGCAAACAACAGTTTGCACGGAATGCGCGCGAAAGAAGACCGCGCACGCGCAACCGGTCTGGAGGTCAGCGGCGAAAAAATTCGTAGCAGGGGGCGTGGTGTTCGCAACGGCTTAGTCGGCGAGTGGCGAGCGAGACTAACCGAAGCGCAGGCGAAGCTCATTGAAGATCATGCGGGGGAACTGTTAGCGAAGCTGGGATACGCAGGCCACTTGACCCCATGTGAAGCCAAGGTGGAGTCTGAGAGTGGAGCGGGCCTAGATGATACGGGGCTCGTGCAAGAGTTCGGGGGAGCCACATCGACCTAGGACCGGATCTGGTGCACAGAGGTACGCAATGACGCGGGCCGGCGTCACAATCTCTTGTATCGGTTTGAAGGATAACCAATCCGAATAAGTGAATAAATCAGGTTTATTGATCGAGTTTGTGACCTTGGTTCTTAGGTACGCTTGGAGAGCTTTTCCGAACAAAGGAGCGCTAATCTCATGATGGGACGCCTTATTTTGGCATGGTTTTCATTGTGCACTGCACTAGTGTTTGGACAAGCAACAGTTTCTCCCAACGTCGCCAAGCCGTCCAACAAGAAAGTTTATGCGGACGTCTATCAAAGGGGAGAGGATGTTGGGGCCGCCATCAAGGCAGCCCACGATGCCCTGCCTAAGATCGGAGGGGCTCCAACCGGGGTGATTTCGTTGGAGGGTTATGAAGGCACGGTGGTGCTCAAGACTCCGATCGATATTGACAGTCATTCTATATCCGTGGTGGGACCGGGTAAGAACATTCTCACCCTTGACTGCATGGTTCCGACCGGAGACTGCATCCGCATCCGGGATAAGACCTTTGGCCAGGGCGGGTGGGTTCATGGACCCTACATTTCGGGCCTTTCTCTGATCGGACACAATAACCCGAACGTTGTCGGCATTCACATCGGTGACATGTTTCGCTTGCACCTACAAGATGTTTTGGTGTACGGCTTCACCGGGGAGAATGACATTGGCATTCTGTTCGACAACAACGTCGGCTACACCGAACAACTGAATATGACGGATGTGCAAGTCTCAAATAACACAACCGGCATGGTTTTCACAAACCGGAACGGTACGCCGGGTAAGAGTCAAAGCTACGGCTACGGGAACTACGTAAACGTCTTCATTCAAGTTGGGCCGGGACAAACCGGCCTCTCGATTGATGGAGGCTCGGCCACCATGCTGCCCTTGATCTACCACTCGCAGATTAACTGGATCTTCGAAGACTTGCGCGAGGGTGGGCAGAATACCTTGATGCGCATGGCTCCTAACTCCGCCCTTCTGGATAACACTTACTCGATTTTCATTGAGGACCAGGCTCGCAATGGCGGCCCCTGGCTTCAGATGGCGGACAATTCCGCGTTCACCGGATTTGGATATATTCAGAGCTGGGGCCGCTCGGTAGAGCTTGGGAATAATGTGATATTCAACGTCCTGGGGAGAGTCGAAATTCAAGCCGCTGATTGGAGCCCGGTGAATGGGCGCATTGCCCTCGACCCACACGGAAAGTGGGGTTCGGGGGCTTCTATCGAGAAGATCTCAGGTCAGTGGCAGCTCTTCACATTTACGATAAAGGCAGGGAGCAACCCGCAGCCTGATCCTACCGTTGCGGTCAGGTTTCCAAATCCCAACGGCCAAACTACCTGGCGCAATCCTCCACTTTATATGTGTAAGCAAGTCGGGGGAACCGGCGGTTTGATGACCATCAGCGGGGAAGACACTGCGAGCATGAACGCTATGTACCTGAATTACCATGGTGCTCCAAGCCCAGGCAATACCTACATTGTGAACTGCCATGGGGCGGCGCGGTGATTAAGAACCGCCATAAACGAAATGTAAGATCATGAGCCGCATGTCGCGGTCATAGACGCTGGGGATTCCGGTACTGCCCAAGGCCATTCGCCATGAATGGCCTTTTTTATTGCGCTCGCACAACATTCCGGCTGCTTCGGTGTTCGAGCCAGAGATCGACAGGGAGCGGATACTTTAGATTGTCTGGCGCATCTCGACTTCCCCAGGAAACACTGCCCAAAGATCGGATTCGGCCCAGGGTCCTACAGCTTCTCGAATTGAGCTTCTTGTTTAGGAAGGTGTCTCATGAAGGCGACTCTGTCCCTCCCGACCAGCGACGCCCGAAAGCACGTTTCATTCTGCGTTTTTATGCTTCTTCTGACCTGTGCTTCAGCTGTCCGGGTTCAAGCTCAAGTCTCGTTCTATCAGACCCCCACGATTCCATTTGGTGGCGGGGTTACGGCGGACATTAACGGTGACGGCAAACCGGACCTGATTGGCTTCGACGGAACTGTGCTGTTGGGCAAAGGCGATGGCACATTCACTCAGAAGCCTA
>Ga0070765_100001360_pt1 | contig 14927 bp, 12 predicted proteins | sample HubBroMetageWFT5_FD_71516 | JGI IMG/M metagenome (GOLD analysis project Ga0070765, IMG submission 71516) | Warmed and freeze-thawed soil microbial communities from the Hubbard Brook experimental Forest, New Hampshire - Hubbard Brook CCASE Soil... | ecosystem: Environmental > Terrestrial > Soil... | reverse complement strand
GGCGGCGAACTGGTGCAGGCGGAGGCGCTGAAGTCGAGCAAGCCGGAAATGATCGTGGAAATGGCGCGGAAACTTTTCGCTATTGTAAAGCACACGCGGGCGCAGATGGCTGCAGCGCACGTCTCTGCCTCTCCCATCTCCGGCAAGAGCGGCCAATGAATTAGAGTCAGGCGGAGATTATTTGCTTGCGAAGCAGATCCTCGGCGTAAAGCGCGCCTTCCGGTGTGTCCTGGTGCTTGAAGTATACAAACGCGTCGCCACGGCCTGAAAATTCCGCAACCCTTGCGGCAATCTTTTTGCGCGCCTGCGGTGAATACTTTTCTTTGCGCAACCGCAGGTAGAAGAAATCGGCAGTCTGAATATTCGGAGTTAAAAGCTTATCGCTCTCCGCAAGGCACAACGCGACATTTACTTTACGCAGGGCCGCGAATACATCGTCAACAAACCAGGAAGGGTGGCGAAATTCGAACGCCGCGCGCACGGAGCCTGGGAGCTTCGCGAGAAAATCCTCCAGGCGCTTCAGATCGCATTTAAAATTTGGCGGCAATTGAAACAGTGCAGGTCCTAGTTTGTTCGCTTTCGCAAACGGCTGCAGGGACGCGACGAATTTCTTCATGGCTGCGCTCGTTCCACGCAGACGCTTAAAATGGGTGATTTCCTGATGCGCTTTCACGGCGAATTTGAAATCATCCGGAGTCGCTTCGATCCAGCCATTCGCCATTTTCCTGCTGAGGTGACTGGTGAAAGTGTAATTCACCTCGACCGAGTTCAAACGGGTGGCATAGTAATTCAGGAACCCGGCTGAGCCGAGTTTCGGCGGGTAGAAGCCGCCCTTCCAGCTCGAATATGCCCATCCAGACGTGCCTGCGTAGATTCGGCGCATAGGTTGAAGATTGTAGCCGGAGAGCCGGCCGCAAGGCATATTCCTGTTTTGGAAATTCTGTGCGACGGCGCGACTCAAGATAGCCACGGGCGCGGCCGATTTGGTATTCTTTGCTGCTTGAGGCGGCCGGTGTGCCGCGCTTGAGCTGACTTCAAAACTGAGGACTTATGAAAACGATCCCACGATGGACGCCTTCCGTGCTGATTATTCTCGCGAGCGCTCTGCTGCTGGGCTCCCACATTTTTTCACGGGCAAACGCCGCGGCGGCCGAGCCGCAGAAGAATGCGGCACCGGCGCAACAAAGCTCCGTTGAGCGGGGGAAGTACCTTGTCGAAAATGTGGCGATGTGCGTCGAATGCCATACGCCGCGCGACGACAACGGCCAGGTAGACAACTCGCGCATGCTGCAGGGCGCCTCCAACTGGCTGATGCCGGTGCACCCGACCACGAACTGGGCTTCGCGCGCGCCCGCGCTGGCGGGCTTTCCGGGGATCACCGACGAGCAGGGCGAGGACATACTGGAGCGGGGCCGCGGTCCGAACGGTCTGGCGATTCAGCCGCCGATGCACATCTACCACATGAACCACGCGGACGCGACGGCGATCATCGCGTACTTGAAGTCACTTCCAAGCGCTTACCCACGAGAATAAAAAATCGAGACTGAAGGAATTTTCACGGGCCTAAGAATCCTGCCCGCGTATAAGCCGAATTGTGTCCGCAATGGAGGAATTCGCGCGCGCACCAGAAGAAGAGCCGGGCCCGCTTGCACGGGTTTCTTCCGCGTCGGCCGCGCCTTCGCCGGGAGCGAGGAAGAGGTTCGTTTCCACGCCATGCTGCTTTGTATAGAGGTCGTAATAGCGGCCGCCAGCGGCGTAGAGCGATTGGTGCGTGCCGCGTTCGATGATTTTTCCCGCTTCGACGACGAGGATTTGATCGGCGCGGCGGACCGTGGACAGGCGGTGCGCGATCACGAAGGTGGTACGCCCGCGCATGAGATAGCGCAGCCCTTCCTGGATTAGTGCTTCGGATTCGGAATCGAGGCTGGATGTAGCCTCGTCGAGGATCAGGATGCGCGGGTCCGCGAGAATCGCGCGAGCAATCGAGACACGCTGCTTCTGCCCTCCGGAAAGTTTCACGCCGCGCTCGCCGACGATCGTGTCGTATTTGTTCTCGAAGCCCTCGGCGAACTCGTCCACGCGCGCAACGCGGCACGCTGCGAGAATTTCTTCTTCGCTTGCCTGGGGGCGGGCAAACGCGACGTTTTCGCGGATCGTGCCGTCGAATAAAAATGTTTCCTGGAGCACCACGCCGAGTTGCGTGCGATAGGAATCAAGCCGGACGGTCGAGAGATCGACGCCGTCTACAAGAACGCGGCCCGAAGTGGGCACATAGAACGCGGCAATCAAGCCGATGATCGTGGATTTGCCGGCGCCCGAGGGACCGACGAGCGCCGTGACGGTGCCGGGATCAGATTGAAAGCTTACATCGTAGAGAACCGGTTTGTTCACGTCGTAGGCAAAGCCGACATCCTCGAAAGCGACGCGGCCTTCGATGCGATCCAGCTTTACCGTCCGACCGGAAGTTTCGTCCTCCATTTTTTCATTCAGGACTTCGCGTGTGCGCTCGAGGCCGGCGAGCGCCTCGGTGATCTGCGGGCCGATGCCGACAATCTGCACAACGGGCGCGGTGAGCAACCCCAGAAAGGCAACGTAGGAAAAAAAGCCACCCGGAGTCATCGCGCCGGAAAGAATCTGGTGCGCGCCGATATACATGATGACCGCGCTGACGACGCCCATCAACGCCGTGGCGGAAAAGCTCATCATGGACGTGGCGGTGAGAGTCTGGATGATGTTGTCGAGCAGGCGCTGGACTCCGCCTGCAAAAACCTGTTCTTCGCGCTCTTCTGCGTGATAGCCCTTGACGACGCGAACGCCGCCGAGCGTTTCCGTGAGTCGCCCGGTGACTTCCGCGTTGATCTTGGGTCGAGAACGGTAAATGGGACGAATGATTTTGAACGCCTGGCTCATGCCGAAGCCGAAGATAGCGATGCCGATGGAGGCAGCGGCGGTCATGGTCACGCTGGTGCGCAGGAGATAAGTAAGGGCGAACAGCGCGGTGAGGATGCCGCCGATAAAATCCACCAGGCCCGTGCCGACGAGATTGCGGATTCCTTCGACGTCACTCATGATGCGCGAGACGAGGACCCCGGTTTTGTTTGCATCGTAGAAAGAGACGGGAAGGCGCCCGATGTGCGCCTGCACCTGGCGGCGCAGATCGGCAATCATTTTGTGCGAGGACTTTGAGAGCAGTTGCGTCAGCGAATAGGAGGTTAGCCCCTGAACCAGCGTAGCGCCAAGCACAGCCAGAACGAGCGGCAGGAGGACGTTAACCTGACGTTTGAGGATGACGTTGTCCAAAAGATATTTTGTGGAGCCGGGCAGGACCAATCCAGAGAGACGGTTGACGACCATGAGGGCAAAGCCAGCGGCCAGGATTCCACGGCGCGGTTTGAGGAGCGCGATGACGTCTGGGAGAAGCTTCCAGTCGAATTTGGATTTCGCGGGGTTTGCGCCGCCGGCGGAGGTCTTGGAGCCGGAGCGAGCGAGTTTGTTCTCGTCCGAGCCGCGCCACGGTCTGGAGTTGCTGGAAATTTTCAAGCTCCTTCTACGAGAACCAAAGGTTAATTTCTAATCCAACCGGATTGCGGGTGGGAATCCCATTGTAACAGGCTGCGAAGAAGCCGGTTAATATCGGAGTCTCCGAAGGGCCGGGTGGATTCAAGAGTTTGAAGTCATATTCCAGTTTATAGTCAGCGCGTGGATGCGACGATGGATGTATCTTGGCTGCGGAGGTGCGTATGAATTGGTGGGCGCGGGGCGGGGCTTTGATAATTTTATTGATGGCGACGGCGATTGGGGTGCGCGCGCAGGATACGGGTTATCCGCCGGCTTCGGAACAGATACCAGGGCCAAATTGCGCGCCGGTGCCGGAGTGGAATTCGTCGCAGGCGCCGAAGGCTTGCAGCAAAGAGGAATCGGAGGCGTGGCTCGCCGATGTGCGCCACTGGCGGATGGAACGGCGGATCCGCGCGGGGTATTTTGACACGGAGTACACGCGGCCCGAGCTGAAGTGGACGCAATCGAGTTTTATCCAGCCGCAGATGATGGTTCACGACCGCTATTTCTTCGATCGCGCGAAGCTTGAGTACACAGTGGATCGTTATGTGGACGATGTGGAAGCGCGCTACGGCGGGATCGACAGCGTGCTGGTGTGGCACACGTACTCGAACATTGGAATTGATAGCCGCAACCAATACGACATGTTCCGCGATTTGCCGGGCGGGATCGAAGGCGTTCGCAAGATGGTGGCGGATTTCCACAGGCGCGGCGTGCGCGTCTTTTTTCCGAGCATGCTGTGGGACCAGGGAACGCGCGACGAGAAGGTTCCCGACACGGAAGAGCTGGTCGGATTACTCGCGAGCGTGGATGCGGACGGGATCAACGGCGACACGCAGGAGGGAATGCCATCTTCGTTCCGGCGGGCGGCGGAAAAAATCGGGCATCCGCTGGCGCTTGAGCCAGAGGTTGAATTGGGCTCGGACGAGATGCTGACATGGAACATCATGAGCTGGGGCTACTGGCACTACGATTTTGTGCCGGCGATCAGCCGATATAAATGGATCGAGCCGCGGCACATGGTGAACGTGAGCAATCGCTGGGCGCACAACCATCTGGACGATTTGCAGGCGGCATTTTTCAACGGGGTTGGATTTGAGGCGTGGGAAAACATCTGGGGGATTTGGAATCAACTGACGCCGCGGGACGCGGAGACAGTGCGGCGAGTGGCGACCATTGAGCGCGCGTTTGCTCCGCTGCTGGTGAGCCCGGATTGGGAGCCGCACACGCATGCGGAGCAGTTTGGAGTGTTTGCGAGCAAGTGGCCTGGCGAAGGAAGAACGCTTTGGACGGTCGTGAATCGAAACGCTTATCCCGTTATCGGCAGGCAGCTGGTGATTCCATTTCGCGCGGGGGCCCGATATTTCGACGTCTGGCATGGGGCGGAGTTTACTCCGCAGCGCGAAGGCGATAATTCCGTGATCGATTTGTCGCTGGAAGCAAACGGATACGGCGCCGTGCTGGAAACTTTCGCACCAGACGACGCGGAGCTGAAGAAGGCGGTCGCGGCGATGGGTTCGCTGAGCAAGCGGCCGCTGGCGGAGTATTCCGACGCGTGGAAGACATTGCCGCAAACGATTCTACCGATCGCGGTCTCAGCGAAACATGGCGAGAAGCCGAAGGGGATGGTGCTGATCCCCGCGGGGGATTTTCTTTTTCGTGTGAACGGAATCGAAATCGAAGGGATGAATGACGAAGGCGTAGATTTTCAGTATCCGTGGGAAACGTCGGCGCGAAGGTATCATTCGCAGCGATTGAAGATTGCGACGTTTTATATCGATCAGAATCTGGTGACGAATGCGGAGTTTAAGGAATTTCTGGAGGGCACGCATTACCGCCCCGCGGACGCTCACAATTTTTTGAAAGACTGGAAAGACGGCGCGTTTCCGGAGGGCTGGGGAAATAAGCCGGTGACGTGGGTATCGCTGGAGGACGCGCGCGCGTATGCGTCGTGGGCCGGAAAGCGATTGCCGCACGAATGGGAATGGCAGTACGCGGCGCAGGGATTGGACGAGCGCGTTTATCCGTGGGGAAATGATTGGTTGAAGGACGCGGCGCCTGAGCCAGACAAGGGGCGCGATATGCCGCCCGCGAGCGATGTGGCAACTCATCCAAAGGGCGCGAGTCCATTTGGCGTGAATGATATGGTGGGAAATGTGTGGCAATGGACGGATGAGTTCACGGATGAGCATACGGCTGCGGGGGTGTTGCGCGGAGGGAGCCACTATCAACCACAGGGGTCGAAGTGGTATTTTCCCCAGGCTTACAAGCTGACGGAACACGGAAAATATTTGTTGATGGCGCCGAGTTTGGACCGGTCGGGGGCGATTGGGTTTCGCTGCGTAATGGATGCGAATGCAGGGACGAAAAGTACATGGGCCACAGTTCTCCCATAGCAGACGAGGCGCGAAGGGAATGTTTTAGAGGGAGCGACTAACGCTGAATCCGAAACAGACCGAGGTCCTGAGCAAAGCTATCTACTTCGCGGCGATCGCCCTTTCGGCGAGCGGATTGATTTCTCCGCCGGTGGCGCTTCTCGGAGGCCTGCTCTATGGATTCACGATCACCCACCCGTTTTCAGACGGGAGCAAGGGCACAACGAAATACCTGTTGCAAGCTTCCGTGGTAGCGCTGGGCTTTGGGATGAACCTTCACGAAGTTCTTCACGCGGGGCGGACTGGTTTTCTCTACACGGTTGCGAGCATCAGCTTGACGATGTTGTTGGGGCTGGGGCTCGGGATTTTGCTTCGTGTTGGGAGAAAGCCGGCATTTTTGATCAGCGCGGGAACGGCAATTTGCGGAGGCAGTGCGATCGCAGCCATGGGCCCCATCGTGGGAGCCAGCGAAGATGAGATGGGCGTGTCCATGGGAGTTGTGTTCATCCTGAACTCGGTGGCGCTGTTTCTGTTTCCCTTCATCGGCCACGCGCTCCAAATGACGCAGCAGCAATTTGGATTGTGGGCGGCGCTGGCCATTCACGACACAAGTTCCGTGGTGGGAGCGACGGCCAAGTACGGCGCCGAGGCGCTTGCCATCGGCACGACGATCAAGCTGGCGCGAGCGCTGTGGATCATTCCGCTGGCGCTGGTGACGGCGGTTCGGCTGAAAAGCAAAGCAAGGATGCAGTGGCCGTGGTTCATTTTATTTTTCTGTGTTGCCGCATTGCTGAACACGATGCTGCCGCGATTCAGCGCCACATTCGGCGTGCTGAATCACCTGGGGAAACTTGGGCTTACGGTGACCCTGTTTCTGATCGGGACGGGATTAAACCGGGAGACGGTGAGGAATGTTGGTCATCGGCCGTTTCTGCAAGGGCTCGCGCTGTGGATTGTGGTGGGCGCGGGGATGCTGGCGCTGATCATGTCCAATTGGATTCGGTTGTAAGCGGGGGACCTCCAGCGGACGGTTCCATTGCCAAGGGAAGGGCTTCCGTGTACGCTGTTTCTATGACGATTTGGAACCAGAGGGTCTGCAAGGGCTGTTGTTGTATGTGTTGTCCACACGTGTCCTCTGGCACGGGGAGGCTAGGCATCTAGGAATCGCAATCTAGCCCGGAATTTTCGAACCCACCGCCAGAAACGACTCGGCCGGTGGGTTTTTTGCTTTTATGGGCTCGCAGAACGGGATTGAAATCAATCGAGGAGAAAATGAAATGGCCGAATACGCGCATCCGGAAGTGCTTGTTTCAACGCAGTGGGCAGCCGACCATCTGAACGATCCAAAGACTCGGCTGATTGAAGTGGATGTAGACACGACCGCTTACGACCAGGGGCATATTGCCGGGGCCGTGGGGTGGAATTGGCAATCGCAGCTGCAGGACAACATTCGACGCGACCTGATTGACAAGTCGGCACTGGAAAAGCTGCTGGGCGCGTCGGGGGTGGCGAACGACACGACGATCCTGCTCTACGGCGACAACAATAACTGGTTTGCGGCATACGCGCTGTGGCAACTGAAATACTACGGCCACAAGGACGTCCGCCTGATCAACGGCGGGCGCAAAAAGTGGCTGGAAGAAAAGCGCGCGCTGACGATGGATGCGACGAAGGTTGCCGCAACCACCTATCACGCCACGGGGCCGGATGAATCGCTGCGCGCGCGGAAAGAAGAAGTGTTCACGCTGGTGGAGAAAAAGAAGCCGGGGCAACTGGTGGACGTGCGTTCGGTGGATGAATTCACGGGGAAGATCATCGCGCCGCCGGGAATGTCTGAGACCGCCCAGCGCGCCGGGCACATTCCGGGGGCGGCGAATATTCCGTGGGCGCAGGCGGCGAACGAGGACGGCACATTCAAATCCGCCGACGCTCTGGCTGCACTGTATCAGGGCAAGGGCGTGACCGGCGGAGGCGACGTGATCGCCTATTGCCGCATCGGGGAGCGCAGCTCGCATACCTGGTTCGTGCTGAAGTATCTGCTTGGATACAAGAACGTGAAGAACTACGACGGCTCATGGACGGAGTGGGGCAATTTGATTGGAGCGCCGATTGAAAAGGAGACGGCGGCTGCGGCGCATTAGTGCCTGGGCAAACGGCAAGGAGCATCCGGACACAACACTAGTCTCCTGGCGGGTTGACTAGTTGGTTGAGGGAGGGCATCGCGGCCCTCCCTTGCTTTCCTTACACGGCTATCCTTGATGAAGGATTAGAGGGCAGCTTGCCGTGTGGACATACCTTCTCGGACCGATTCTCGCGTTTCTGCCACTCCGCTGGCGCAAGGCGCATCTCTCTCGCTTGCCAGTTCGATGGGGAACTGCCGCATTTTTTTCCGGACTGCTGGAAATTGCTGCCTTCCTTGAGATTTTGATTTGGTGGTACTCCTACTTCGTCACATCGTTTGGCCAAGCCCTAGCGCAATCTCCTGAGCAAGGCAGCATCCCGGTAGGCCGGGAAGGGCTGGTCGGTCTGGCTGGGTTCGCAATGAATCCCGTGACGTGGGTGGTTTTCTATATTGGATTCGAGGGATTGGTGCGGGCTCTGGGTACGCTCGCGGGCGGAGAGGCGCGCGGGACGATTTTTCTGGCGGCGCCCTATTTTCTTTACAAGAAGATTGCCAAACGCACAGAAGCACCGGAATTGCCGCTCGTTCGCGATGAAATTACTCCCGGCGACGCCACCTGCGACATTCGAATCGCTGCGTCGCGCGCGAGGGAGGGATGGAAGTATCCGTTTACGATTCGATATGGCGGCGGATATTTTCAGGTGGTCGGGATGAAAAAGCTGGCGGCGGGCCCGCGACCATTCATGTATTCACTGCGGCGCTTGCCCGCGGGAGAAATCGCGCAGGGATTGCCCCTGTACGACCCCGATGATGGATTGACGCCCGCGATGGAGCGAGTACAGCCGGTGGAAGCGGCCGGAATGCCTTCCTTGCCATCGATGCGCGAAATCTCGCGCGGAGCGAAAGGACACGAACTGGGAGCAAAATATTTCCTGGGTCCGTTTGTTTCGTTGCTGCCGCAAAGGTGGCGCGAGGCTGTGTTCCATCAGGCGCCCAGCTTGCTTGCGCCGGGAGCGATCCTCTCCGGTGGAATTGCATTTGTGGTTTCGCTATTTTTCCTGATTGCATGGTTCGCGGGTGAATTGGGAGTTCAATGGACCAGGCAGCAGGCATTTTTGTTTACGCTGGGCATAACGTACGTCGGATTTGAGGGTCTGGTTCGGGCGTACCTGGCGTTGACGACGGGAGAAGTGCACGGAACGTTTCTGCTCGGCGTGGCGGATTATTTTTCGGCGCTGGTTATGCGTCCGGCGGCGCGGCCCGAGTTGGCGAAAGTAGCGGACGAAGTCTCGCCAGGGGGCGGGACGTGCGATCTGAAGATTTCTTCATGCCGGGAAAAAAGCCAGTGGAAATATCCGTTCACGATTCGGTACGAAGGGGCGTATTTCCAGGTGACGGACAGCGTGTATGTTTCGCGCGGGCCGCGGCCGTATGTGTATTCGCTGCGGCGGCTCCCGCCAGGTGAGATTGCGGGCGGCCTGAAGGATTACACTCCGCAGGACGTCCTGCAGGCAGGCTTGGTCGAGCGAATCAAGTGGTAGAAACCAGCGGCGCATAGAACGCGCGCGAGATTCTACGGGATTTGATTTGCGGGAGCGCCACTGTGGCGCGCCTGGTCCTCGAGCGCGGCAATCTTAGTTTGAATATCCTCACGTTGCTTTTGCAGTCGGGCGAGCTGGTCCTTCCAATCGTCTGGTTTTAAGCCACCGAATTGACGCGTCTGGGGAACTTGATTTCCGGCGAGCGCGGATTGGAGATCGTTTATTTTTTGATCGAGTGGGGGAAGCTGCGACTGAAGTTTCGTAATCTGGGCGCGATAAGAGTTTGCGCCGTTGGCATTGGCGTGGCCCGAATGCGCTGAGTTCGTCGCGGGCTTTCCGGAAGCGGGTTTCGTGCTGCCCACCGTGGAAATCGAAGATCGGTCGCGGAGATCGCCCATGTCGTCGTTAGTCCAAACTTTTTTCGCGGGCGCCTGCGCAGGAGCAGCCGAAGAGCCGTCGGGCGAACCGGACTGCGTCGCTGGAGCGGGTTGCGCGGGCGGTGTTGGTTCAGAATTCTGCGCGCGCGCGTTTGGCGAAGAAAGCCCTGCAAGTGCGATTGCGCCGAGAAGAGCAAGGGTCCGTGAATTCATGACGCCTCCTTGAATTGGGGCCTCTATAGAACAACCCCGTGCATCCCGAAAAGTTACTGATCGCCTGCGGCCGGTTTTCCAGAAGCTAACTCATTTTTGGCCACGGCAAGCGCTTGCTGGGGCGAGCCCAAAAAGCGATACTGCGTCGCTTCGGTGAGCTGATGTTCTTCGAACGGGAACACAAACTTTCTGGCCGAGAAATCGTACTGCTTGCGCGTCGGCTCCCAGATGCCCGGCGCAACCTCGGCTTGTTGCAACGAAAAAACCCCACCGCGATAGAGCTTTCCGAATACCCCGGCGCCAACGGAAATGTCGCGCAAGACGTGGACTTCACCGCGCACGATCTGATCGGAGGCGTGATCCACCCAGAGTGTGACGTTCACGTGGGTGACCAATTCCTGGAGCATGGAATGCGGATGGAATTGCGGGTTGGGGTCGAGCTGCACAACGTCGCAGAGGTGGGCGTCCACCACCTCGCCGCGCAGCCACTTGCGAAGGAAACCCGTGTCCGTAGCGTCCACAATTTCGGCGCGTTCGTGCTGGCGCTTCTGATATTTCTCGTTGGCGGATTTCGTTTTGGGGTCGCCGGTTCGGAGCGCTAGTTCCAGAGCTTCGGTCCACTGTTGCAATTGCCGGCGATAGTCGGATGCATCCGCGGGCTTTTCGCCGTCTTTAAGGAGAATTTTGTAGGTCCCCGAACCCGTGGGGACGACGCGATAGGTTTTGTCCGCCAGGACGCGAGGGTTCGCCCCAGCGGCGCGGTCGTAAACGCGTTCGACGCGCTCGAATTGATCGATGGCCTCGTCGTCTCGGTGCTGGTTCGCGATCACTTTCAACGAGCGGGCGTGCATTTCCACATCCGAAAGGGGTTGGAGCTGCGCGAACTCGTTCGACCTTGCCGGGTGAGGCAACGGCGGGGAAGCGAGCAAGCCGTGGCGCGGCCCTGCGGCAAGACCCGCCAAGGCGAGGAGTGTGACGATTCCCGAAATCGGGCAATCCCTAAACATATTTCCGCGTCCCTTGATGGGATTCCTGAAGGCAAGTTCCGGTTGTAAGAGTCTATTCTAGACGGCTTCAGGGTGTTTCGAAGCTGGCCGGACGAACAGGAGTGACGCTCTACTAACCCCATAATCCCATCTGAATTTTCGGAACTATTCGACAGGGACTTTCGTCTAATATAGATATACACCGTGAAGAAATTTAGTCACTACGCGCCGGAGTTCCGCGAGGCAAGTGTCGCTGTACGAGAGACCTTTCATATCGCAGTGGATACGCTGCGCGCGCACAAGTTGCGGACTTTCCTGACGCTGCTGGGAGTGATTCTGGCGGTGACTACGCTGGTTGCGGTGATGTCCATTCTGAACGGTTTGAATGTTTACGTGGCAACCAAGATTGCAAACCTTGGCGCGAACGCCCTGGTGGTGGACCGCACCGGAATCATCACGAATTTCCAGGAATGGAATAAGGCTCGCAAGCGGCCGCCGCTCACGGTAGACGATTTCGAGGCCTTGCGGGACAACATGAAGCTGGCGCAGGAAGTTGCGGGCCAACAGGACACAAGCACGGACATTCGGTCTGGAAATATTCTGAGCGAGGACGTGAGCGTCATCGGCGCGACGCCGAATTTCGCAGAGATTCGGCAGATTGACGTCGCAAGTGGGCGCCTGCTGACGTCCACGGATGAATTACATCGTTCAAATGTTGCCGTGATCGGTGCCGATGTAGCCAACAAATTTTTCCCTGGCGCGGATCCCATCGGAAAAGAACTTCGCGCGGGGCAGTCGCAATATCTGATCGTGGGTGTGGCCAAAGCGCAAGGGTCCGTGTTTGGCCAATCGCAAGACAACTTCATCATGATCCCGCTGGGGACCTATCGCAAAGAATGGCTCGCGGCTCAGGATTCGGTCACCATGTTCATTCAAGCATTCAGCCCGGATGGCATGGCCGCCGCGGAAGACGAGGCCCGCGTGATTCTGAGGTCTCGGCGACACGTACGTCCGCAGGACGACGACAATTTTGCTTTCATCGAGCCGAGTTCGATCACGGGATTGTGGAACCGCATCACGGGGAACGCCTTCGCGATTGCCATATGGGTGACGTCAGTGTTTCTGGTGGTGGGCGGAATCGTGATCATGAATATCATGTTGGCGAGCGTGACCGAACGCACGCGCGAAATTGGACTGCGTAAATCGCTTGGGGCGCGGCGACGCCACATCCTGCTACAGTTCATGGTGGAATCCTCACTGATGTCCGCGAGCGGAGGAGCGGCGGGAGTGGCGATTGCACTGCTGCTTGCCGCGCTGGTGCGCGCTGCCACGCCGATCCCGATTGCCACACCTGTGTTTGCGATTGTTATTTCTCTTGTGCTCTCCACGGGCGTGGGACTTTTCTTCGGCATTTATCCGGCGATGCGCGCAGCGCGGCTCGATCCCATCGAAGCCTTGCGTGCGGAGACGTAAAGGCCCCCATGCGACAGGATTACAGGGAAAATTTGCGGTTGGCATTCGACACGGTGCGCGAGCACAAGCTGCGTAGCTTCCTGGCCGTGCTGGGAGTGATGATCGGAGTGATGCTCGTCATTCTGGTTGTCGGCCTCGTGCAGGGCTTTCGCGTGACCATCCAGGATGAGCTTACCGCGCAAGGAATTGATACGGCCTGGGTGAACCGTTTCTCGCAGGGGCCGGGGAACGGACGACGACCACTCGAAGAGCGCTTGCGCCCGCCCTTCACGCTTGAAAACGGGCAGGCCATCCAGGAACAGTGCGCCGCCGTGAAGCAAACCGCGGTCTCCGCCTTCCAATGGGAACAAACCCACAATGCGCGTTACGAAAAAAATGAAGTCGAGGGCGTGGAATTTCGCGGGACATTTCCGGCCTACCTGGAGGTGTATTCGAATGCCACGATGAAAACCGGGCGATTTTTCAGTGAAGCGGAAAATGAGCACCGCGAAAACGTGGTGGATATTGGCGAAAACATCTCCACCGCGTTCTTCCGAACACCCGAGGACGCGCTGGGAAAAGACATTGTCGTGGATGGTTCCACTTATCACGTGATCGGCGTGTTCGAAAAACCGATCGGGGGATTCGGAACGAACGACGAAGACCGCCGCATCGTGATTCCCTATTACACGTTCATGAAGCTGTATTCGACGAGCTACGAGATTGGCATTCGGATCCTCGCGTATCCCGGCAAGCTGGATGCGGCGGTGGACCAGGTGAAGGAAGTGCTGCGCCGCCAAAGACGCGTTCCTTACGACAAGCCGGACAATTTCGTGGTGGAGACGCAGGTGGAGATCGTTCAGCAATTCAACGATATTATTTTCGGCGTCGTGCTGGCAGTTGTGGTGCTGAGTTCGATTGGGCTGTTGATCGGCGGCGTGGGCGTGATGAATATCATGCTGGTTTCCGTCACCGAGCGGACGCGCGAAATCGGCGTGCGCAAAGCGATTGGCGCGCGCAGCCGCGACATTACCTGGCAATTTCTATTTGAAGCCATGACGCTGACGGGGACCGGCGGGATCATCGGAATAATTCTCGGCAGCTCGCTCGTGTTTTTGATTCCCATGGTCAGCCCGTTGAAGGCGATGGTGCCGGCGTGGGCCGTGATTACAGGGTTTTCCGTGTCTGTGAGCATCGGATTGATTTTTGGCGTGTGGCCTGCGACGAAAGCGGCGCGGCTTAACCCTGTCGAAGCGCTTCGCTACGAATAACAGATCGCCTTATTTTTTCTTTGCGAATTCTTTCTGGAATTGGTGCGATTACATTTTTGGTTCTGCGACGGGGCTTTCGGGGTTGAGGTGCGCCTTTCCGTCTTCACCGATCACGTAGGGATAGCCCGCAGGATCCATCGGAATTCCTGGCAGAATCCTATCATCGCGCATCTCTTTGGTAGATTTCGGAAAGCGGCCGTAAACCTTGCGAAACTGTTCCGAGAGTTCGTTCAGATGCGATTCGTCTTCCAGGGCTGCGAGTCCGTCTAATTGCTCGACGGCCCATTTGCGCACGTTCGGGTCTTTGGTGGTCTGGTACAACTCCGTCCAAATCATTCGTGAGGTTTCGATGGATCCGCCTTTTTCCGCAACGCGCGCTCCCATCAACTTCATCCACCCGGGCGCTTGCGAAGTTTTGCTTCCGTCAAGGTAGGCCCTGGCGGAATTCGGATAATCCTTCAGGCGCCAATAATAAAGGAAGCCGAGATCGGCATAGAGCGCCCAATCGTCCTGATTTGAAGCGATCCCGGCCTTCACGAGCTGCACGGCGAGATCGGTGCGCCCCTCTCCCAGAGGATACGGCTCGGAGAGGAAGATCGCGCCGAAGTGGTACGCGGCAACCATATTGGGGTCGAGCGTGGTGGTGACGTCCAGCAAAGGAAACAGCAAATCGAAATTCGCGTGGCGGGTTCCGGCGCGTTCGCCGTAATACTGAATCGTGCGGGTCCAATAAATATCCGCGAGCAGGGAATCGTATCCCATGCTGAGTTTTTTCAGCAGCTTGCCAGAAGGCAGAAGCAGCTCTTCTTTTCCGGCGAGAGGGCGAGCCTCCGCGTCAATGCTCTTCTGCAACGCGGCCAGCGCAGCGAGAAGCAAAGGAATCGCCACGAGAGCGGTCCAAAGCGAGCGGGATTGGCTGCGGGAGCTCACTTCAAATTGCGCCTGGAAAATACGGCTGATGCCCCGAGCAGAACAACGGCAACGTAGAGCACGGCGTAGAGCGTGTTCCGCCAAATCAGCGAAAACGGAATC
>Ga0070765_100001357_pt1 | contig 14937 bp, 15 predicted proteins | sample HubBroMetageWFT5_FD_71516 | JGI IMG/M metagenome (GOLD analysis project Ga0070765, IMG submission 71516) | Warmed and freeze-thawed soil microbial communities from the Hubbard Brook experimental Forest, New Hampshire - Hubbard Brook CCASE Soil... | ecosystem: Environmental > Terrestrial > Soil... | reverse complement strand
TGCCGGTAAACGCACCGTACAGCATTTCGATGCCCAGGGCCACGATCACGACCGCAAACACCCAGCGCAACAACTTCGTTTTCGTCCGAGCGAGTACCCGCGCTCCTGCCAAAGAGCCGACGAGCACGCCAAGCATTACCGGCATGGCCAGAGTCGGATCGATATATCCCCGGCTGAGATACACGCCGGCGCTGGCCGCGGCGGTCACACCGATCATGAAGTTGCTGGTAGTGGTTGAGACCTTGAACGGAATCCCCATGGCATGATCCATGGCGAGCACCTTCACTGCCCCGGACCCGATGCCTAGCAGGCCAGAAAGAGTTCCTGCGCCGAACATCATGCTGAAGCCGAGCGGCACACGGCGCGCGTGATACTGCTTGGGACCCGTCAACGATGGGTAGGTGCCGTTCATTCCCAAACGAGCAGCCAGCGGGTCTGGTGGTCCGTCTTGTGGCGGATCAACGGGATTCCGACTGGAAAGATAGCCGGAGTAGATCAGGACAAGTCCGAAGATGGCTCCGATCGCAGCGGTCGGGACACTGGCCGCGAGAAATGCACCGAACAGAGCTCCGAGGGTCGTCGCAATTTCAAGGAACATGCCGATGCGGATGTTAGAGAATCCATCCTTTAGATAAGCGACGGCCGCTCCAGAAGAGGTTGCGATTACTGACACCAGCGAGGCTCCCACGGCATAGCGGATATCAACTTTGAATACCAGGGTGAGCAAAGGGACAAGAACGACACCTCCGCCCAGGCCAGTCAAGGCACCGAGAAATCCGGCCATGAACGACCCCAGGCCCACCAAAAGGGTGAACTCCAGATTGTTCATGCCGCCTCCCACTCCAGTGTGCCACAGGCGAAGGCATCCGATCTGTGGATGGGAGGTTAGGCAATCGGTTCCTCTTTTTTATCTGTTTTGAGGTGCGACGCAACGGGGGAGGGCTAACCGGGCGGCGGGATCTATTTTCGCCGCGGACTAGTAACAGCTCGGCTCAGGGTCGCCGCCGAGATTGATCTGGATCAGGGGTGCGACCGGAACGGAAGGATCGGGCATGTGCAGACCGCATTCCGTTTTCTGAAACCCGGACCAGCGTCCGGCTCGCGGGTCTTCCCCGGGGTGAATGGCGCGAGTGCAGTGGGTGCAACCGATGCTGGTGTAATTCTGGTCGTGGAGAGGGTTGTAGGGAACATCGTGAGCATGCAGGTAATTCCAGACGTCCTTATTGCTCCAGTCTGCGATGGGATTGATCTTTACCAGCTGGAACTTCGAGTCCCACTCGACTTTCCCGGCATTGGCGCGGGCGGAAGTCTGGTCGCGGCGGATGGCGGTGATCCAGGCACGCAATCCCGAAAGCTTTTCTTTCAGTGGCTCGACCTTTCGCAGGGCGCAGCATTGATCCGGTTCGGTGGCCCACAGGCTGGGCCCGTAGGTCTCGGCCTGCTCGGTGGGCGACAGGCGAGGACGAACGCGCTCGACTTCGATTCCGTATCGCCTTTCCACAGTTTCGATGAGTTGATACGTTTCGGGGAAGAGGAATTCGGTATCAATCGTGAACACGTGAACAGAGGGGCTGATCCGTGTTGCCATATCGATCAGAGCCATGCCTTCGGCTCCGAAGCCAGAAGCCATCTCGACGCTACGCCCAAACGTCCGAAATGACCAACGTAGAACCTGTTCGGAGCTCCAGTCCTCGGCTGCCTTTTGCGTTTCTTTTATTTTCTCGATCACTGCAGGATCTCTTTCTGGTCGCCCCAAGGATTCTGGCTACCCACAACCATTTCTTGTACAGACAAGGGTTCGAACGACGACGTTGAGGAGCCCCACGCGTCTTCGCCGCTTGCCATCTGTGGTACTTCCACCGCATCACCCACCAAGAGAAGGGTCGGTGCCGGCAAATGTGGTGCGCTCGGCAAAGCGTCGACCGTGGTGCGATGGATACTTTGTCCCGAGGAACTCGCGCGGGAAATAATTGCGCATGGGGTCTGAGGTTTCAGTCCGGCAGCGACGAGCTGACTTGCTGTTTTCTCGTAGTCGAAACCAGGCATGTAAATTGCGAGCGTCGCGCCTGAATCCACATGTGCAGACCATGCGACCGTAGCGTTCGCGTTCGCCTGATGATTCGTAACAAACACGACTGCAGACGCTTTGCCGCGCTGGGTTAGTGAGACTTGCGCGGCGGCCGCTGATGCCAGGGCGGAGGTCACGCCAGGGACCACTTCAAAATCGACGCCTGCCTTGCGCAGAGCTTCCATCTCTTCGCCGGAGCGGCCGAAAATCGATGGATCGCCCCCTTTAAGACGAACCACGCGAAGTCCAAACGAGGCGAAGGCGACGAGCAGTGAGTTGATTTCCTCTTGCGGCGTGCTTTTCCGGCCGCATCGTTTCCCAATGTTACGGACTTCTTTGTTGGGGGGAATCAGCGCCAAGATCTCAGGGCTGATTAGATCGTCGTGCAAAACAACATTAGCGGTGCGAAGCAGCCTGAGGGCTTTGAGCGTGAGCAGTTCTGGATCCCCAGGCCCCGCGCCAACCAGGAAGACCTTACCGTTCATGGTGGGCCTCCTGACTGCTTTCCGAACTATAGCGCGAGAGGAAAGCTTCATCGCTCGCTAGTTGATGAAGCAGTTGTCGGCGAGGTTCGGCCTGCAATGGAGTGCGAAACAGTTCTGAGCGCGCTTTCCCTAATTCCTCGAGCCAGCCTGCATAGACAGGCGCCAACCACCTTTCGAATTCACGACGGAGCCTTTGCGCAAGCGCTGGGCTCTTGCCGGCTGTCGAAATCGCAACCTGCAGAGCCCCACGGCGAACCACAGCCGGATAATAGAAATCGCAACGCTCGGGATCATCGACGACATTGCATAAAATCTGGCGCCGCTGTGCTTCGCGGTAGACCTGGTCATTTACTTCGATCGTGGAAGTGGCGGCAACCACGAGGAAGGTTGCGTCCAGATCTGACAAGTCAAACTCGCGAGCCACCCACGTCACGATGCCGGCGCGGGCCCATTCCGAGACCGCGGATGTTGCCGAAGGAGCCACGACACGAACCGTGGCATGCGCCGCCAACAGACTGCGAATCTTCGATTCGCCGATTTTGCCGGCGCCGACAACCAGGCACGAACGGCCTTCGAGTTTCAGAAACATCGGAAACAGGCTCATCGCTTTCCCTTTACTGTGGCTCGCATAATTCATCCCTCGATTCCGTGCGGGACGCGTCCAGGTGGTTGATCACGCAGCACGGCAGCCATCAATTCACCTGCCAGGAACTCCCGCAACTCGATGTCGCTATGCCGTGCGAAAAACTGGCGCAGATTCTCGTTTGGCCGGCGATCTTCGAGGTACCGCCGGAGTAAGCGCTCGATTGCATCGGGGACTTCTGTTGCCAGGCACCGGTACCCGACCGGTCGGGCAATCGATTGGTGCAACCCGACAGCGCCACCGATGCAGAAGTAATAAGCATCCTGCATGCGATCGCCGACTTTGATTTTTTTGCCTTCGATTCCAATGTCGGCAATCCAATGCTGCCCGCAACTGTTCGGGCAGCCGGTGACGTGGAGCTTGAGATGCTGCTCGAATCCTGGCAAACGTTCTTCCAGTTCCTCGACCAGCCAGCGGGAGAACGTCTTGGTTTCGGTGATTGCCAGCTTGCAGAACTCCGAGCCGCTGCATGCAACTGCGCCTCGCCAGAACGGAGATCCCTGAACAGGCAGGCCGGCGGTGGTAAGTTCCCTCGCCAGGGAGTCGACGTTCTCGCGAGGAACGTTTACGATCAGCAGGTTCTGCATGTTTGTGACGCGAACCTCGCCTCCCGCAAAGCCAGTGGAAAGTTCAGAGGCAGTCCGCATCTGCGTGGCGGAGATACGACCCCGCAAGACAGCCGCACCTACGTAGTAGTGGCCAGGCTGTTTCTGCGCGTGGATGCCAACATGATCGCGATAGACGTCGTTGGGTGGGTGCTCTTCGACTGCAGGTTCCAGATGGAATCCGAGGCGTTTCTCAAGCTCGCGTTGGAAATCTTCAACCGTCCACCCATGGCGCAAGAACAGGAACTTGAGCCGCGCCCGTTCGCGGTTTTCGCGCAGCACGTCGCTATCGCGAAATATCTCCGCGATGCTGCGCAGCACAGGCAAGACCTGATCCGGACGAACAAACGCATTCAAACGGGCTGCCAGGTGAGGATCAGTCGAGAGTCCACCACCAACGCGGAGAGAAAAACCTGTTTCGTCGTGCCCGCGGAGCCGGCGTGTGACAGCAGTTAAACCGATGTCGTTAATCTCGGGGTAGGCACACCAGGAACGGCAACCGGTGATGCAGATCTTGAATTTGCGGGGAAGGTTGTAGAACTCAGCGTTGCCGACAAAGAAGCGATTCGCCTCCAGCGCCAATGCGGAAGCATCAAAAATCTCTTCTGCGTCCACGCCAGCCAGCGGGCACCCGGTTATGTTGCGAGTATCGTCGCCGCAGGATCCCTTTGTGGTTAAGCCGACGCTCCAGAGCGCATCGAGCAGTTCGGGGAGGGCTTCGATCGTAACCCAATGAAGCTGAATGTTCTGACGAACCGTCAGATCAGCCGAGCCCCGCGCGTATCGCTCGGTCACGTCGGCGATCGTGCGTAGCTGATGCGCTTGCAGCAGGCCGTTTGGAATGCGAATGCGCACCATGAAATAGGGGAGCGCCTTCCCTTCCCCATTCGAACCACCGATGGCACCGGCGCCGTCTCCCTGGGTGTATACGCCCCACCAGCGAAAATACGTGCCAATCCACTCGGGTGGGATCGAGGTGAAGCCGTCACGCGCAAATCGGCGGATCTCCTCGAGCCCCTCCCAGGGATTCTTTTCGCGTTTGAGGCGCTCAACGCGCTGCGCTTTCGTTTCTTTGGCTGTAATTGTCATAAAAAACAAAAACCCACCGCCAGTTTTATCTACTGGCGGTGGGTTGATAAGTGCTGATTTATTAGTAACTTACTAGGTCAGCAGCCTCCCATTGCCAGAAGACACGAGCGTGCGACAACAAGTACAACAACACACCGTGAACGTCTGGCAAGAGGCCAACATCATTCGCAGATAGTAGATTCGAATGCTGAATCTGTCAACAGGCCAATTCTCGGCCTGCATGCAAAATTTGAATCGCCGCAATCGAAAAAATGCAGGCTGCCGATACAAACATGCTTTGACGCGTGTTCCCAGCTAGGCTAAGTTCTAGAGGTCAGATGCTAACTCATCGCCACCACCGCCATCATCATCACGCGCACAGCGCGTCGGCGGGGGTGCCGGTCTGAGCTAGCTAGCACTCATCGATTCCTTGGCCCGCTGACGCGTAAAGCTCAGCGGGCTTTTTGTTTCTCCACCAGGAAAAGAAAATGCAGATTGACTTTGAAAAGATGCAAGGTTTGGTTCCGGCCATCGTGCAGGACGATGGTTCGCAGGAAATCCTCATGCTCGGCTTCATGAACCAGGAAGCGTTCGAGCGAACTCTGAAGTCGGGCTACGTGACGTTCTTCAGCCGAACGCGCAATCGTCTCTGGACGAAAGGGGAAAGTTCCGGCAATCGTCTCAAGCTAGTTTCAATCAATACGGACTGCGATCGGGATTCGTTTCTGGTTCGTGTAGAGGTCGAAGGCGCCGGAGTCGTCTGCCATCTCGGGACGCGCTCCTGTTTCACACAAGAAATAGAAGTTCCTTCGGCTTCGGCAGCGATCGGGCGGAGCGAGGCCCGGTCATGAAGCTGCGGCTTGGCATCCCGAAAGGAAGTCTGCAAGAAGCGACGCTGCAATTATTCGCACGCGCCGGTCTGCGCGTGTACACGAACGCCCGGTCCTACTTTGCGTCGACGGGCGACCCTGAAATCGAGTGCATGCTGATTCGGGCGCAGGAGATGGCGCGTTACGTCGATCACGGGGCGCTCGATGCCGGGCTTACCGGATTGGACTGGGTGGTGGAAAGCGGGCTGGACGTTGTAGCGGTCGCGGATCTGATCTACGCCAAACAGAGCCGAGGTAAGGTCCGATGGGTGTTAGCCGCACCGGAAGATTCAAGCTATCGACGGGCGGAAGATCTTGCCGGTCGAATCATCGCAACGGAACTGGTTCAGGTCACTCGAAACTACTTCCGCGCAAAAGGTGTTGAGGTGCAGGTGGAATTCTCCTGGGGCGCGACGGAAGTGAAGCCCCCGATGCTTGCCGATGCAATTGTGGAAGTCACGGAAACGGGCAGCTCGCTGCGGGCGAACCGGCTGCGCGTCCTCGACACGGTGCTCGAGTCAAACACTCAGATCATCGCCAATAAATCGGCATGGGGCGATTGCGAGAAGCGTCGAAAAATCGAGAACCTTGCACTTATGCTTCGCGGCGCAATGGAGGCACAGGATCGAGTTGGCTTGATGCTCAACGTGCGCAAGATACACCTCGACGGAGTACTGGCCGTGCTTCCTGCTTTGCAGAATCCTACGATCTCCACTCTCAGCGATAGCGATTGGGTCGCGGTAAACACGGTCATCGAAGAAGCAGAAGCGTGGCAAGTGATTCCACGGCTCAAGCAAGCCCAGGCACAAGGCATTGTGGAGTATCCGCTGAACAAGGTGGTGATGTGATGCGGATCTTCTCGGGTGCGGCCGCATTACGACAGGTCCAAAAACTGGAGACACGCAGCTCGGCCTGGAGCGCATACGAGCCACAGGTTCGAAAAATCGTCGAGCGAGTTCGCCAGAAAGGCGATCGTGCGCTGCGCGACTACGCACAGAAATGGGATGGGCTTGGCGCTGGCGAGCCGATGCCGGTCTCGAAAGCTGAACTCGAGGCCGCGTGGGCGATGGCCGATCCGAGACTGCGAAGTTCGCTCCGACAAGCTGCCGCCAACATCCGGCAGTTTTGCCGGTGGCAGCGACCCCGGGACTGGAATCGAAATAGGGCCGGCATTTCGCTGGGACAGGTGGTGCGCCCCATCGAATCGGTTGGCTGCTACGTACCGGGCGGACGATATGCGCTCGTGTCAACCTTGCTGATGACGGTTATTCCCGCGCAGGTTGCGGGCGTGAAGAACATACGGGTCGCCTGTCCCAATCCAAGAAACGAAGTGCTTGCGGCGGCGCAGATGCTTGGAGTCCGGGAAGTTTATCGGGTTGGCGGAGCGCATGCCGTTGCCGCTCTTGCTTATGGAACGGAAAGCATTCGTCGCGTCGACAAAATCGTCGGTCCGGGTAACATCTACGTGACGCTGGCCAAAAAGCTCGTTTCTTTTGATTGCGCGATTGACTTTCTGGCCGGCCCAACGGAAGTGGTGATCCTCCGCAGCCATGGGCGCGCGGACTTCATCGCCGCAGACCTGATTGCCCAAGCTGAACACGATCCGGCATCGATTCCTGTCTTTGTAACTACGTCAAAGCTCCTGGCTCGCCAGGTGGCGAGCCGTGTGAAACAAAGTACAAAGCAGAACGCCATTGCTCGCCGGGCTGTGGCGCGCAGCGGGGCGGTGCTACTCGCCACGTCTCGCGATGAGGCGATCGAGTGGACGAATCGGATTGCCCCCGAACACGTCACGGTCGAGGCGGACGTCGTTCCGTTCATTCACAGCGCTGGATCGATTTTTGTTGGGGACTATTCCGCGCAGGCGGCGGGCGATTATGCGTCAGGCCCGAACCATGTGTTGCCTACCGGGGGAGTCGCCCGCTTTCGAGGCGGATTAAGCGTGCACGATTTCGTGAAGGTCATCACCGTACAGCGGCTGACAAAGGCTGGGCTCGACAGAATTGCGCCAACCGTTGCGTTTCTTGCCGAGACCGAAGGTTTGAGAGCACACGCGGATTCGATCCGCGTGAGGTGTCCTCGTGCTTAATCCAAGAGAAGCGGTTCGAACGTTGCCAACCTATCACCCACCACTCGGCGGAAGGACCGGCTTACGTCTCGACTTCAACGAGAACACCGTCGGTTGCTCTCCGCGGGTGCTGGAGCGGCTGCGAAGCATCGATGTCGAAGATCTCGCGCGCTATCCCGAACGGGAACCCGTCGAGGCGGTGGTTGCGCAGCATTTAACGGTAAAGCCCGAAGAACTCCTGCTCACAAATGGGGTCGATGAGTCAATTCACTTGCTCTGTGAAACGTACCTGGAACCAAGCGACGAAGCCCTGGTTGTGGTGCCTACCTTTTCGATGTACGAAATCTTTGCCTCCGCACCGGGGGCGCGAGTAGTCAAGATTCCGGCCGGCGCCAATTTCTCGTTTCCAACGCATACACTGCTTCGTCACCTGACGCGCTCGACGCGTTTGGTCGCAATCGCAAACCCGAACAATCCCACCGGGGCCGCGGCGGCCTTAGACGATCTTATTCTGGTTGCCCGCTCCGCGCCGAATGCTGCCGTGCTGGTAGACGAAGCCTACTTTGAGTTCCACGGAGAATCCCTGCTGAAGAAGTGGCGAGCAGTACCGAACCTGTTCGTCGCTCGCACCTTTTCGAAGGCTTACGGACTCGCTGGGCTGCGTATCGGTGTACTCATGGGCAACACGCAGCAGATTGCCGCCGTGCGCAAGGTCGCCTCGCCGTACAACGTCAATAGTGTTGCCTTGCTCTGTTTGCCGGAAGCTCTGGCCGATGAGGCATACGTTAACAATTACACGCAGGAGGTACGCCAAGGACGTCAGCAATTACAGGATGAACTGCAACGTATGGGCGTGCCGTTCTGGCCGAGCCGCGCAAACTTTGTGTTGCTGCGGTTGGGCGAAGCAAATTCGGCCTTTATCCAGCGAATGCGAGAATTCGGCATCCTCGTGCGCGACCGATCGCGTGACCCGGGATGCGAAGGATGTGTGCGGATTACTCTTGGCTCGCTGGAACAAACCGAGCGCTTGCTGCCAATTCTCCGCGAGATTCTGCACGAAATCGGTTTGATGCGTCAGGAGGTGCGGGGATGAGAAAGGCGCGTGTGCACCGGCCCACGAAGGAGACCGATATCGATGCGCGGCTGAACGTCGACGGCAAGGGGCAATACAAGATCTCGACTGGAATCCGATTCTTCGATCACATGCTGGAATTGTTTGCGCACCACGGAGCCTTTGATTTGGACCTCAGTGCCCGAGGAGATCTGGATGTCGATCAGCATCACACGGTGGAGGACACCGGGATCGTGTTGGGAGAAGCATTCGATAAGGCCCTGGGCAACAAGAAAGGGATCCTGCGGGCCGGCTATTTCCTTATGCCGATGGACGAAACTCTCGGTCTGGCCGCCGTGGATTTTTGCGGACGCACTTCCATCACCGTCGATACGAAGGTCCGGGTGCGCTTTGTAGGGGATTTGCAAGCAGAACTGGTGCACGACTTCTTTGAGGGGTTCGGGCGTGGCGCGCGAGCTACCGTGCACGCGCGCGTATTGTATGGCCGCTCGAATCATCACAAGATCGAATCGCTGTTCAAGGCTTTTGCTCGGGCGGTGCGAGCAGCCTGCTGGCAGGATCCACGCATGGCCGAATTCATCCCAAGCACCAAGGGGTTGCTGTGAATATTGCGATCGTCGACTACGGCGCTGGAAACCTGGCATCGGTGAAGAAAGCGTTCGATGCGCTCGGAACGGATTCGCTGATCACCTCAGATCCGGGGCAGATCGCGAGTGCCGATAAGATCGTCGTTCCCGGCGTCGGACATTTTGCCACAACAGCCGCCTTAAACATCACTGGCGCCCGGAAAGCAGTCGAAGATGCGATCGCCTGCGGAAAATCAGTCCTGGGAATCTGCCTCGGCATGCAATGGATGTTTCAATCAAGCAGCGAAGCTTCAGAAGTCGAAGGGCTTGGACTTTTCTCGGGAGAGTGCAAGCGCTTCCCCGAGGACGTCAAGGCGCCACACGTTGGCTGGAACGAGCTCGCCGTAAGTCCAGCATCCCGGTTGTTCAGCGGCATTGCACAGGGAGCGTTCGTTTACTTCACCCACTCCTACCGTGCGCCGATTGTCGAGCAGACAGTGGCGACCTGTGAGTACGGTGGTGTCTTCTCGGCGGCCGTGGAACAAGGTCATGTATTCGGCGTGCAATTCCATCCGGAGAAATCCGGCGCAGTCGGGCGGAAGTTACTCGAAAACTTCTGTGGCCTGCCATGCTGACGAAACGCATCATTGCCTGCCTCGACGTTAACGGCGGTCGTGTCGTCAAGGGCGTGCAGTTCCTGAATCTCAAAGACGCGGGGGACCCCGCAGATCTCGCGGAGGCTCACAGCGCCGCGGGTGCCGACGAAATCGTGCTGCTGGACATCTCAGCCACGGCGGAAAAACGTGCCACGCTGCTCGACACGGTGCGGCGAACAGCTCAGCGTTTGTTCATTCCATTTACGGTGGGTGGCGGAATTCGCTCTCTCCGTGACGCAGCGGCAGTGTTCGACTCGGGAGCCGATAAAGTCAGTATTAATTCCGCTGCTCTTTCGGATCCGGGCTTGATCAGTTGCATCGCTGACCGCTTCGGCTCGCAAGCGGTGATTGTCGCCATTGACGCAAAGCGAAAAGACAACGACGGTTATGAAGTTTTTTCTCGAGGCGGCCGCACTGCGACTGGACGCGACGCGTGCGCGTGGGCAAAAGAGGCCGAATCCCGCGGCGCCGGCGAAATTCTTCTCACGTCAATGGATCGCGACGGGACCGGCGCAGGATTTGACTGCGAACTGACTCGAGTGATTTCTGACAGCGTTCGCATTCCAGTGATCGCGTCGGGTGGCGCAGGCTCTGCCGAACATTTCATTACGATTTTTCGAGAAGGCCATGCCGATGCTGCCCTCGCCGCATCGATCCTTCATTATGGGCTGACCGAGATCGCAGAACTCAAGCAGACGCTGGCGCAAGCGGGCGTTCCGATGAGGTGGCCATGCTGATTCCTTCCATCGACCTCATGGGCGGGAAGATCGTTCAACTCGTCCAGGGCAAAAAGAAGGCGCTCGAATTCACCGATTTCGAACCATGGATCGCGCTTTTCTCAAACTACCCGCTGGTGCAGCTCATTGACCTCGACGCGGCGATCGGAAGCGGAAACAATCGGGCACTGTTGTCGCATTTCGCCGATCGTCTGCCTTGCCAGGTAGGTGGCGGGATTCGAAGGATGGAGGATGCGACCGAAATTCTTGCGCGTGGAGCAAAACGGATCATCTTGGGGTCGGTTCTTGTGAAGCAGGGCCAGATCGATTGCGAGACTGCCGCGCAATTTGCAAATGAAGTCTCGCCAGAACAGCTGACATTTGCGGTGGATTCAAAGAACGGGAAGGTTGCTATCAAGGGCTGGCATTCGCTGACCGACATCTCGCCCGCCGAGATGATGCAGGCGCTTGAACCCTACTGCACTTCGTTCTTATACACGCACATCGACACGGAAGGTCTCTTGCAAGGAATTCCGATTGAGACTGTCCGCTCGCTGCGCGCTGTCACGGCGCGGCAGCTCATTGTCGCGGGCGGCATCTGCAGCCAGGAAGAGGTCGACCGGCTTCATGACCTGGGCATTGACGCGGTAGTTGGAATGGCCATCTACACCGGGCAGATGCGGCTGGAGAGAGCACTCTCTGGCGAACGGCATCAGTTGCGTGGGCGGTAGCGTTCCATCGCCAGCTCTACGATTTCCCCGATGAGCTGGGAATAGGAACGGCCCGAGGCCTTAGCCGCCATAGCAAATTCCTGTTTGCTCGAAAGCCACGGATTCGGATTCGCCTCCAGAACATAGACCTCGCCCTTGGGAGAGAGACGCATATCGATGCGCCCGTAGTCTCTCAATTTCACAGCACGGTGGGCCGCAAGCGCTGTCTCGTTGAGACGCGCGATCGTCTCTTCATCCAGATCTTCAGCGATGTTCGACTTGGTGAGCTTGTACGCCTCAGCATCTTTTTCGAACTTGACGTCGTAGCTGGCAATTTTTGGAGTACCTTTGGGAAGCTTGGAGAAATCAAGCTCCACCAAGGGAAGCGCCTGGGCGCATTCGTAGCTACCTAAAATCGCTGCGTAGATTTCGCGGCCCTCGATGTATTCCTCGATGATCGCGGGCGAATCGAATTCATCCTGGATGTACTGCACGCGCTCCATGAGTTCCTTCACGCTGTCGACAACCGCATTCGAATTGATGCCGATCGAACCATCTTCCGCCAACGGCTTGACGATAAGGGGGAACGCGATGTCGTGCGCGTGCTCGATGGTGCCGCGGTACGAGGTAGCGAAATACGGCGTGCGAATGCCGTGAAACGCAAACATCTTCTTGGCAATACCTTTGTCCTGCGCAAGAAAACTGGCATGGGGGCCAGCGCCGGTATAGCGCAGCCCAAGTAGATCGAGATAGGCTGCGACGTGCATTTCTTTGGTGTCGTCGCCGGCGAAGGACTCGGTAAGATTGAAGATGAGATCGGCCTCACACTTTGCCAGCGACGTCAGACACTGGGGGCTGCCATCTAGCACCTGGTAGGAAGGTTCGTGCCCCAACTTCTCCAACGCTTCGAAGATCTCTTCCCGATCTTCTTTTTCTCGTTTCTTCTTTTTACGGGACTTTGTCTTGCGCGCGGGAGTTTTGGGCTCGGGCGGCTCAACGACCGCACCTTCCTCTTCCCACACGTCATAGAGCACCGCAATTTTCATGGGCGATTCCGTCCTGCAATTGTGTGTGTACTACTCATCATAAACGCACAATCGCCAGAAAATCACGGCTGGACGAATTTTCCGCGAGTCATGTAGTTGGTGGCGAGCGTCGTGGTGTACACGGTTAGTTCTGCGAGATGCTCCGCTTCCCTTCGCGTGTCGGCCCGCAAACCTAGTTCGCCGATTCGTTTTTCGATGAGGTCCACCAGTTGCTTCACCATGGGACGCTGCACGCCAGTCCAATAGGTAACCTTGTCGACCAAGGCTTTGCGGTGTTGGTGAACAAAATCCAGCGCCGGACGGACCGTTTTCTTCTGACGCTTCGATACATTGAAAATATCGAACAGATCAGCGTCCAGCGCCAAGTCCCCAACCGGGGTCGCTTCAGGAACGGATTGGCGATAAAAGTCCGCGACCGTCGACTCCATTTCATCGACGGTGATGTCGGGATAGCCACGGCGCCGCACGGGATCAACCTGCCCAAGTTCGCGGGCGATGCGATTCATGTAGCGCAACTTGGGCATGGCGCTCCATCCGCGATAACGCTTCCGCCAACCACTGCGCGGAGTCAGCCAGACGGCGAAAGTTTCCGCGAAATCCTCATCGGGATGCTTTTGCGCGTACCAACCCGCAAGATGGCGGACAAAATTGCGGGAAAACGGAACCGGCCGATAGTTGTCGAGGTAGCGCCTGCGAAATGGCCCAAACAGTTCTTTCCACTCAGGAGTTCGATAGAGCTTGTAGGCGTAGTTGAAGGCGTGCCCGGCTTCGTGTCTGAGGTACATCATGATCTCGCGTTTGTCTTCGAGATCGTTCATGTCTTTCTCGAGCAGAGCCAGGTCAGGATTCGCCAGATAAAAAGGAATTCCAATTACGGGTTCACCAGAAGGGCAACCCCACTCATCGGTGAGATAACAGGCGGGACGAAATTTCACGAGACCCTTACGGCCGAGTTCGTCGTACAACTGGTGAACAAAACGCTCAATCGGAGACCCTTCGAGTTTCAGCCCCAGCTCTCGAATAGGTTTACCTAAGATTTCCTGCAGCTGCGCTCGTGATTTTTCACTTGCTTGCATGGGTTCGACCGGAGAATTGCTCCGTGGAATTTCAGAGCTGGGAGGAAAGCAACGGCACAACCCAGGCAGAATTAAGTATAAGAGGAAGAAGAAAAAAGCAGGGAGGTAGGTCAGATCACGCACCCTTGCACGGGGAACCAACCGCAGGACGCAGCACTGCACATCAACATTATTTTCAGTCGCTTACATTGATTCCATAGCGTATTACTGGAATGTATTGCAGGACTCGATTGTCCCTCCGGTCATGCCCCGTTGAAACCACTCGACCCGTTGTGCGGAAGAACCGTGGGTAAATGAGTCTGGGCTGACTTGGCCGCGTGACATGCGTTGCAGTCGATCGTCGCCAACTGCGGCCGCAGCGCCGAGAGCGCTTTCCACGTCTCCGCTCTCGAGCAGATTGCGTTGTTGTGTCGACTTGGCCCAGACTCCTGCGAAACAATCGGCTTGAAGTTCCAGCCGAACGGAGAGCGCGTTCCCCGCACCGGGGTTTTGACTTTGCAGGCCGCGGACCTTGCGCTCGATTCCCAGCAGGTTTTGCACGTGATGTCCCAATTCATGCGCGAGAACGTAGGCTTGAGCAAATTGGCCTGGAGCTCCGAAGCGCCGCTGCAGTTCATCGTAAAAGCCGAGGTCGATGTACACCTTCTGATCCGCCGGACAGTAGAACGGTCCGGTTGCGGACTGCGCCGAGCCACAACCCGAGTAGGTCGCGTCGCGAAACAATACAAGCTTGGCATGCTGGTACGGAATTCCCTTCGCCTGCAGGATCTGCGCCCAAGTCTTTTGCGTGTCGTCGAGCACGAAGGAGACAAACTGCACGGCAGGTTCCTCACGCGCGTCGCGCTGGGGATCGGATTGACTTACTGCCGGGCCGGTCGAGACACCCTGACCTCCGACCAGAGAGAAGAAGTCCCGTTTGAACACAAGACTCAAAACAAGGAGTATCAGGAATCCACCAATGCCGATGTGCACTCCGCCAATGCCAGAACCACCTTGATCACGACGGTCTTCGAGGTCATCACTTCTTCCGCCTGGAGTCCAACGCATAACTCATCTCCTGCCACAGGACATCTTGCGCCGAAAATTATAGTCGCGAAAACATGACTGCGGGACAGTCGAAACTGCGAATTTACATACGCCTCAACCATGACCCGCGACTTCCGGGGTACACTAGAAAACTTTCACCACCTTCAGGAGGAATGCTCTATGCCCGAAGCCACGCTGAGTGGCGCCGATTTCAAGAAGCAGTTGCGGGAAGGAAAGCCGAAGATGGGGCTGTTCCTCAACGC
>Ga0070765_100001356_pt1 | contig 14939 bp, 15 predicted proteins | sample HubBroMetageWFT5_FD_71516 | JGI IMG/M metagenome (GOLD analysis project Ga0070765, IMG submission 71516) | Warmed and freeze-thawed soil microbial communities from the Hubbard Brook experimental Forest, New Hampshire - Hubbard Brook CCASE Soil... | ecosystem: Environmental > Terrestrial > Soil... | reverse complement strand
GAATCCAATCAAAGAGCCAAATGACGTGAATGGGTTCGGAGACTTCCATGCAGAATTCGGATAGCGGCACGGCGGCGCAACACGCGAAGATATCTGCAGTTGAGGAAAAATCAATGGCGAGCGCAACTGACCCCTACATTCGCGAGCAACTCGAAAAGCGGCGCGAAGAATTGACGTCGGCAATGGCTTCGCCGGCGAGTGCGGCGGAGCTGAATCCTTTTCAGGATTTGTTGCACGATGTGGGCTCCGCGCTCGAAAGAATCGATCACGGCACGTATGGAATTTGCGAGGAGTGCCACGACTCAATCGAAAAAGACCGGCTGATTGCCGATCCGCTGGTGCGGCTGTGCCTGGATCATTTGACCGACGATGGGCGCCGGGCGCTTGAGCGCGATATCGAATTAGCGGCTCGCATCCAACGAGGACTTTTGCCGCAGCCGGATGTTAGATTTCGCGACTGGCGGATCCTGTACCAATACAATCCCGCGGGAATCGTGAGCGGCGATTACTGCGATTTGATTTCGCCCTCACGCGATGGCGCAACGGGGGATGGGAAACTCATCTTCCTGCTTGGAGACGTGACGGGAAAGGGCGTGGCCGCTTCGCTGCTGATGACACATTTGCACGCGATGTTCCGCAGCCTGGCGGGACTGGGACTGGAACTAGACAATTTGATCGAGACGGCCAATCGCGTTTTCTGTGAAAGTACGATTGCCGGGCAGTACGCCACATTGATTTGCGGGCGCGCTGGACGCCAGGGCGAACTTGAAATCGCAAGCGCGGGGCATTTCCCTGCTCTCCTGGTGGCGAAGGACGGGGTGCGCCAAATTTCATCCACGGGCCTTCCACTGGGGATGTTTTCGACGAGCCGCTACACCGTGCAGAGGGTGCGGCTGGAGCCCGGAGACAGTTTGTTGTTATACACGGACGGCATCTCGGAAGCGAACAGCCCATCGGGAAGAGAGTATGGCGTCACAGGCATCATGCACGTCGCCGGCGAACGGCATGGATGGGCGCCACATGAGTTACTGGCGGCATGCCTGAAGGACGTCACGAATTTTTCATCGGGAGCGCCGTTGAAGGACGACCAGACACTGATGGTCATCCATCGGACGGACACGGCAGGATTTTCGCTGGGAGAGTGAAATGTTCCTGGGGCACTTTGGTGTTGCTCTGGCGGCAAAGAAAACCGCGCCGAAGACGTCGCTGGGGACGCTGGTGCTTGCAGCGCAGCTAGCCGACCTGCTCTGGCCGATTTTTTTGCTGCTGGGATGGGAGCAAGTGCGCATTGCGCCGGGAATCACGCGCGTCACGCCGCTCGATTTTGTTTCCTACCCCTGGTCGCATAGCCTGACTGCGGAAATTGCGCTGGGGCTCGCGCTGGGGCTCGTTTACTTCGCAATTCGGCGCGATTCGCGGGGCGCGATCGTGGCAGCCGCCTGCGTCCCGACGCACTGGCTGCTCGATTACATTTCCCACCGGCCCGATATGCCGTTAGTGCCCGGCGGGCCGCGGTATGGGCTGGGGCTTTGGAATTCGCTGCCTGCGACTTTGATTGCAGAGTTGGCGCTCTACGCGGCAGGGGTTGCGATTTATTTGAGTGCGACGCGTCCGAAGGACCGAACCGGAATGTTCGCGCTGTGGGCGCTTTTGACTTTTCTGCCAGTCGTTTATTTCGCGTCCACATTCGGGCCGCCCCCGCCGAACGAGCACGCCATCGCATATATGGCGCTGGGGTTGTGGATTCTTGTCCCTTGGGCGGCGTGGGCGGACCGCCATCGAACCGCAGCCTAAAGCCTGCTGCCGCCAAAATCGAAGAAAATTTCAGGTTATGAACTGAGGGCGCGTTCGATGCCCAAGTGCGTCTTTTGGTGCGTGAACACTCGCGCGCCGTAGAGCGGCGACCCATTGAGCATGCGTTGCAATTCCGGCACGGTGTAAGCGGCGCGGACCGAATCACAGTAAAGCTTGTACATCGTTCCGGAATATTTTCGCCCGTGCCAGCGAACGTGAATCGGATGCCTGAAGCGCGAAGGCCGCCGCAAATCGCGCAGCAATACGGCGCCAGTGGGTTTTACGAGCCGGGCCATTTCCGCCAGTAAGTTTTGTGGTTCGGCCAGATGATGCAGCACTGAATTGCACATCACGAGATCGAAGCTGGCATCGGGAAAAGCGAGCCGGTTTCCGTCGGCAACCTGAAATTCTACCCGGCCCGCCAGATCATTAATTGCCGATGCCAGGCTCGTGTTGGCCTGCTGGATCATCCCAGGGGAGCGGTCCACGCCCGTGAATTTCCAAAGCGAGAGGCGGTAGGCGAGTTTGAGAACGATTTGTCCCGGCCCGGTGCCGATATCAAGAGCGCGGCCGCGAGGGCGATTGTTCGTCAACCGCAACGCGTGTTCGACGAAGGTATCGTCAATTTTATCGAGGTACGCCTGTGCCGAGGCTGAGGCGTAAGCCTCTACTTCTCCGGAATCGTCCATCACTTCGACTTCGGGAACGCGCGGAAGGTCGAATAAACTCATCGAACAAATCTTAACGCGTCGCGAGCGCGGGGGAAAGCGTGGGGAGATTCGCAGCACCGATCTGGAGCCTTGCTGCGGATTTCGCGGCAGGCAGAGCAACAGGCGCAGGAGCGGGAGCCGCTGGCCAACCGAGTTCGCGCGTGATTTTATCGTAGGTTTCGCGCGTCGCGCCTTCCACCGTCAGGCAGGTCGCGCCAACGCAACGGAGAAAAACTCCGCCATGTTCCTTTTGAAACTGAAAGAAATCCGCCTCGGGCCGCCGAAAGAGCGCTGAGTGGGCGGTGTGCTTTTTCTCGAGGACCTCCCCGTATTGCCCGAAGAATCGAGCGGCGTCTTCGGGATTGTCAAGCACCAGCAGGTAAACGAGCGGGGTATCTTTTGTCTTCACGTCTTCGAAGACGGCGTAGCGGTCACCCGCCCACGCCGGCGAAAGGGAGTCTGCCATATTTGCATCAATGAATTGCTTCAGGATTTCGGCAAGCCCAAATTCGCCCATCACATTTTCTTCCAGCAACTTCCAGTCCGCCGGCACGAGCTGCTTCCAGTCCGGCAGTTTCACCACCTTCGGCGAAACACCCTTCAGGTAAAGCTCGGGATGAATGATTTGCTGGGTGGAAACCGGAGGATTCTCGAAAATCAACTTCAAGTCGCCCCAGCCGGAATGAGCCTTCAAGAACTGCTGCGTGAAAACAGTTCCGGCAATATACGGGAAGAGCAGCTGATCGCGAATACAGAGCGGGGCCTTCGATAGCTTTGGATCCTTGTCCATTTCGGCGACGGCACCGGAACGGATCATCAAGGAGACGTCCGGAACATCGCGGACACCCATTTTTTCGTCGCGCATCGCGTAATCCACCATGGCGGCCAGGGCGGAGCCTTCGCTTACTGAGTCTCGCGCGAGCTCGGCGTCGTCGTTGGGGCGCGCCGCCTTAATCCAGGGGTCAATGTGGAAGGATTGATCTTCCAGCGCGTGGGTCAGCTCGTGAGACATCACTTCACGCTGATCGTCCACGGGAATCCAATCGGCGATATAGAATTCCTTGCCTTTGGGGTCATAGAGGCCGGCGACTTGATCGGTCAAGACATCCAGCATAAAGGAATCGAGTGGGAAGTCCTTGGGAATCAGCCCGAAAGCCTCCAGCGTTTTTGAATCTGCGTAGCGCTCGGCGTCAGTCCGGTCTTCTTTTTCTTCGCGAATAAGAAACTGGCGAATTTCATCTTTCGACCGCAGCGTTTTCTTGAGGGGCTCCTTGATTGGCAAGCTGAGAATCTGGCTCATCTGCACGAGCACCTCGTCCGCCGCCTTGGCGAAGTTTGCTTGCGCGGTTGCGGCATTCTGCGGCGGCACGGCCGGCGGGACGAGTTTGGAGGGAGGCGCAGCTTCCTGGGCCCCGGCACATGCGGCAGCAATAAGGAACAAAGACACACCAGCTATTCGGAGCATTAATCCTCCGTTCATTGGATGACAATTCAGAATAGCAGGGTTTTCCGGGATTTTTTGATGTGCTGAAAAAAACGGAGGAGATCGAATGGTCTCTATGAAGATGCGAGGAGGTGCGCCTGATCCGAGGCAACCAGATTCAAGATTATCCTCAGGTTTGAAAACAAGAGATCGCGCAGGTAAGGCGGAGTGCCAAAGGGCACCAGGAACCGGAAAAACTCCAGTTCGAGCCAGCGGGTGGCGATTTCCGCAGCCGGCACATTCATGCCACCAAACCAGGCACGCAAATCGCGCTCCTGCTGCTCCAAGGAGGCCTCGAGTAGCTTTTCAAACAATCTCTCGTGGCAAAAAAGGAGGGCTTGATGAACGGCTGCCTCGGAATAGGCCTGCGCGAGCGCCGGATGGCGATACCAGCCGGTAGAAACGTCTCTGAGCAAGGACACGTGGACCAGGCGTCCGAGGTCGCTCGGAAAATGGGCGAGCCATTGGGAGGTGAACTCCTCGATGATGCGCTGATTCTGATCGAAGCGCTCAAGGGATTCCACGAATTCACTCCTTGCTCGAATTTAGGCGGAAGCCGTTGGAAAAAGTTGCAAATCCCAGTAACGCGTCAAACGGCCACTCTGTATGAATTTCTGTGCAGTTCGCCAACCGGATCGTGGATCTTGAAGCGTGCCTCCAATGAAGAGCCGATGCTAACCCGGCCGCGATTTGGAGTCAACATCTCTTTGGTAAATACTCCCCTTCAAGCCGGTATCCGGTGCGTCACGCCATTTGCAGAATCGATTGGGCCAGGAATCGGCAGACCGGGGGTGGCTCAGGATTGAACTGACCTCAGCGAGTGTTATGATGCGATTCAATGCCCATGCATTTCACGCCCCTCGATCTCGCCAGGCTTGTCGTGGTTCTTACGATTGAGGGGTCAGTGTGCTGCCTGGCATGGGCGCGCCGTCTCTATAAACCACTGCCCGTCTTCACCGGGTACCTTACGGCGGTCGTGGTGTGCGACATTCTTCGCTTTTCTGTGATCTTCACGCTCGGCCCGCGGTCGAAGACGGAATTTGTCGTTTACTGGACCACCCAGTGGATTCTCGTGATGATACGCGCCGCGGTGATTTACGAAATCTGCCACCGACTGCTGGCGGCCTATCCCGGAGTCTGGAGACTTTGCAAGATGGTTTTGAGTCTGCTGGCAATGGCTCTGATTTTTGTGACGTGGATTGACGCCACCAAACAGGGCCCCTGGATCGCGCGGTTTTTCCTGACGCTGGACCGCGGATTCGAACTTGAAGTGCTTGGTATTCTTGTTGTGGTGTCGTTCTTTTGCCGCTATTACCACATTCCGGTGGACCGTCTTGTTGGACTCATTGTTGCCGGACTAAGCCTCTATTCCGCGTTGACTATCCTGAACGACACTTTTGCGAGCCACTGGTTCATGCCTTTGTTGGTAGTGTGGCGCGAAATTCGCGGGGACTCGTTTGAATTGGCGGAAGGCATCTGGTTCGCTGCCATCGCCCTGTGGAAGCCGCTGCAGGAGCGGCAGCGTGCACCGGTATTGTTGGACTCCGAAGTGTATTCCGAAATGACCGTGGTCGTGACAGTCCGCCTGCGTGAATTGAATGCACGCCTCGAGGAAATCCTGCGATGAACCTCGTCGTACTGCTCACCACTTGTGCCACACTCCTAATCCTGGGAGCGATGGTTTGGCTCATCGGCAAGCCGCTTCCCGAGGAAAATTCGCTGAGTCCCGGGAGCAAAATCGAAGACCTGGTCCCGCTGCACACGCCCCATTTCCCGCAGTTGCGGCAGGCCTTGGAGTCGGCCGACAACCGCTACGTACGGCAAAAGGCGAATCCGACAGTCCACCGGATGTGGCAGGAGGAACGCCGCCAGATCCTGAGAAGTTTCCTGGCCGGACTGGCGGAGGATTTCGCCAGACTGGACCGCCTGGCTCGCATTGTCGCCTCACTAACACCGCGATTTTCGAGACGCGAGGAACTCGTTCGCATCTGGCTGAGCCTGCGATTCCGACTGACGTACCGAATTGTCTCCCTTAGGATTTCTTTGGGCGGAGTAAGTTCCGCACGCCAGCTGAGTTATCTGACCCAGCTGGTGGGAAGCCTATCGGCGCAGGCGGAAGCGGCTATGATCCGTCTGGAAAGCCGGTCCCCCGCATAACGTCGAATCTTTCTCGCCGCGACCAAGAGTCGTAGTCTTCGGACAACGCGAACAGGGCCGATTGGGCCCCCTGACGGTTGGCTGCGGTCCCTCAATCGGGCGCATGATTGCTGCATTGAGCACTCGCCTCAATTGCTCTGCTATCCCAGGCATATAATGGTTTTTTGCGTCGGGGGCCGACCAAATGGATGCCGAAAAAATCTTAGTGGTGGATGACGAAGAGGCGATTCGCGAGGTCGTCTCGACGCTGCTTGATTCGCAGGGCTACAAGTGCACCGTCCGCGCGAACGGCCGGTTGGCGCTCGAAGCCTTCCGAGGCGACACGTTCGACCTTGTACTGAGCGATATCGTGATGCCCGAAATGGACGGGCTGAAGCTGCTCTCCGCGCTGCGCGACGAAGACCCTGACGTGCCCGTGATCATGGTCACTGCCATGCACGATATTTCCATCGCACTCGAAGCCATCCGAGCCGGCGCTTACGATTACATCCTGAAGCCCTTCGAAAAGGATCAGCTTCACCTGAGCGTGCGTCGCGCCTTGGAGCATCGCAGGCTGGTCCTCGAAAATCGGACTTATCAAAGCGACCTCGAGCATCTGGTGGCCGAACGCACGCAGCAGCTCTCGATTGCCTTGCAGGACCTCGAGCAATCCTACGACTACACGCTTGAAGCACTGGGCGGCGCCCTGGACGCCAAGGACGCAGAGACCGAAGGGCACTGCCAACGCGTGACCGCCTTCACGATTACGATTGCACGAGCAATGGGCGTTGATAAGGCGCTGCTACGCCACATCGCACGCGGCGCGTTTCTCCACGACATCGGAAAAATGGGCGTGCCGGACAGTATTCTGACCAAGCCGGGACCACTGACGCCCGAAGAGCGCGAGATCATGCGCCGCCACTGCGACATTGGTTACGCCGTGCTCAAGCGAATTCCCTTCTTGAAGGAAGCCGCCGAAATCGTGTTGTCGCACCAGGAATGCTTCGACGGCTCCGGGTATCCGCGCGGCTTGAAGGGCGAACAGATTCCGATGGGCGCGAGAATTTTCGCAGTGGCGGACACGTTGGATGCAATGATCTCCGACCGGCCGTACCGCAAGGCTTTGCCGATTTCCGCGGCCCGCGAGGAAATTCAACGATTCGCCGGGAGGCAATTCGACCCGCGCGTGGTTCAGGTTTTTCTCTCCCAACCGGACAAGGTCTGGCTTGAATTGCACGAGAAAATCGGCGATCCCTTCCGGCTGACGCAGCTCGAACACGTTTAACTTCGGGAGGCGTCCGAAAGGTTTCAAATCATGGAGAGCATTCGCGTTATACCTTCCAGGAATTCCGCCTTTTGTGTGATCAGGCTTACCACGAGGAATCCATCACCGGCGAAATCGTAGAAATGGCCCGGATGGACGTACACATCTTTTTTCGCCAGCAAATCCAACGCAAGATCTTCATCCGACCGCGTGGAAGGAACGCGTAGCACAGCGTACCAGCCGCCTTCGACTTCCAGCCGGCTGCACGATTTGTGCGCGGCCAATTGCTTGTCGAGCACCGCCAAATTTTCGCGCACGCGCGCCATCAGCTGCCTTTGGAACGCGTGCCGCAGCTCCAAGAGCGCGGGCGTTGCGGCCTGTAAGGGCGCGCTCATCGAAAGATATGTGTCCGCGATCACTTCCAGCCGCGCCAATGCTTGCATCTTGACTTGCGCAGGGGCGCTGGTCACCAGCCACGCGACCTTCATTTGGGGGAGCCCGCAGATTTTTGATAACCCGCTCATCGTAAATGTGACGGCGTCGCGGTTTGCGGCGAAGCTGGCCGCGCGGTTTCCACTTAGGCCGAAATCCAGAAACACCTCGTCCGCGATCAGCGCCATCTGACGCGCGACGCAAATATCATTTAGCCGCGTGAAGTCGTTGGCTGCGGCGAAGTGTCCGGTGGGATTGTTCGGATGAACGACAATCACTCCGCGCGTCCGCGGCGTGAGCGCACGCTCCAAAGAATGAAAATCAATCTGCCAGCCGTGGTCATAGAGCAGCGGATAACGAATGAGTTTTACGTCCTGGAGTTCAGCGAGGTAGTCGAAAAGCGGATAACCCGGCGATGGAATCAACAGCTCATCGCCCGCGTTACAAAGCATCCGAAATACAAACGAGTACGCTTCGCTCGTGCTGGTGGTCATCACCACGTCATCGGGCGAGACCAGATCGTTGCGCGCGGCATAGTATGCGGCAACCGCTTCGCGCGCGGAGAGCATGCCCTTGGGATCTGGCGAGTAGGCAAGCGCCGCAGGATTCGCAAGGGCCCTCAGGATAGCCGCGCCATCATAGTCAAATCCGCATTCGGTAGGATTTGACGCCGCCAGATCGTACAAAGGCTTTCCGCTTGCGCGGTGACAAGCCAGCGCATCGCTCAACCGGTTCGTTTCCAGATTCCAATTTGTGCGGTCAGAGAACATTTTTCATATGCGTCGAGCCGGGCATTGCGCCACCAGCATCGTAAGTTCAATGCGCGCGAAAGCGCAAGCTGCTGCATGCGAACAAACGCGCGTTTGGCGCATGACTTTGGCGCGGATTGCGAGTCCCGGACTATAATCAGTCTGTAAGTCCGACCCTATTCAAAGGAGCGCAAATGAAGCGAAGCATCCTGGCATTTACCTGCCTGCTTCTGATGCTGACCGCGGCTCAATTCCCCGCCGCGGCGCAACAACAGGAGGAGGCAGTTGCCAAGACGACTTTGAAGGTGGGCGACGTGGCCCCGGATTTCACTCTGCTTAGCGATCAATGGAAGCCTGTGAAGCTGAGCGATTTCCGTGGCAAGAAAAACGTCATCCTCGCCTTCTACGTCCTGGCTTTCACCGGTGGCTGAACGAAGGAACTCCAGGCCTATCAGGCTGATCAGGCCAAGCTCGAAGCCGCCGACACCGTCGTCCTCGGAATCAGTATAGACAGTCCCGCCGCCAACGCCGCCTTTGCCAAACAAATCAACGTCACCATGCCGCTGCTGAGCGACATGAACCGCAAAACCCTGATCGAATACGGCATCCTGAAGAAATACAACGTTCAGGGCGACGATTTCGAGTGGGCGCGCCGCACTACGATCGTTGTGGACAAGGAAGGAAAAATTCAGCACGTCGAATTTGACGAGAGCGCTGTGAACCCAAACAACGCGGTCGCCGTGTGTACCGACTTGAAAGGGAAGGCTGCCAAATAGCCGCGTCGCTGCTGGCGCATACGTGAATCGCGGAGCGGGCGAGAATGCATCACGCTCGCTCCGCACATTTGCCTACCAGGACTCATATTTAGGATTGGGGTATCCTGATGGCGTGGAATCCAGCGACAATTCAAAGGTTGATCGCTCGCTTGCAGGACTCTGCGCCGACTGCCAACACGCGCGACGCATTGAAACCGATCGCGGCGCTTTATTTTACCTTTGCCAGCTCTCGGTCAACGATGCGCGCTTCCCTAAATATCCTCGCTTGCCCGTTGTCCGCTGTTCTGGACACACCCCAACGCCTCAAGAAAAACGTTGAGTAAAAAACTGGTTCCGGATCGCGACTACTTGACCTTTTTGGCGTGGATTTCCTGTCCGTCCCAGCGATTATAGGTGTAGCCGGTCACGTGGCCCTGAGCGTCGCGGACAAATGTGACGCTTCCCAGATCATTCTTCACGAAAAACGTCTCAGACCCCAACGGAACGTACTCCTCGTCCATGTTTTCGCCGAAGTCTGTCCAGAGCTTTCCGTCCTTGATCGTCACGGTCTCCAACTGATCGAGCGGGCGCCACTCATATTGGCCAACGTAATCTTTATAAACGTTGGTATCGACTGCGACCGGCTTGTGGAAATTTACGGGGAGATTTCCCCACTGCTTCGCAATGAGCACCCATGAGTCGTTCTGCTTGATGTAAGTCTCCGTATAACGCTGTTCGCTGATGATGTCGGAATCCGTAAACTGCTCGTGTATGGTGACACGGAAGTTCAACACGGCTGTATTGCCGTAAACGTGGACTACGAAGTCACGCTCATTCACTCCGTGGTCGTACGCGAGGGGCAGCTTCCAGTGCTCCAAGATGTGAGCCTTGGGATTCGTATCCAAGATTCCATCGTCGTCACTGTACATGCAATCATCCGCTACGAGGCGGGACCACGTCGCGTAATCGTGCCTCTCGCCAGCCTCCACGCGTGCTTTGTGGGCATCGAGCACTTCCTGTTGGGCGTGTGAGAACTTCGGCTGGCCTTGATGCCAGACCGAACTGGCGGTGAAGCAGAGCGCAACCAAAAGGTAGGCGATGGAACGCATGGCTGGTCCTCCGTGAATGAGCGGCAGGCACAACTCAGTCGGCCAGCATTCTACTCCAAGCCCAATGCTTTGAGGAACGCGCTCACGGACCATTCGAAGTTATAGTGCGGCAGATGCCTGGCAATTCGAGTTAGCAGGCATCACCTCCCAGAAGCGATCCGGGCGCGCGGCGCTAATCGTAAATGTGGAGTCCTCGTATGGCACTTACGCGGTAATCAGGTTAATCGGGAGTTGGCATTATGCGCCGCGTGCATGACTTCCGAGTAGCCGACCATCAAGCCAGACCCGCTGCCGGTCGTTCATGGCGACGGCCCAACCGATCATTTCTTATGGCTTGGATCGTCGTTGGGATTGACGTAGTTGAACGCCAGGGGAGATTTTCCGTGGACTTGCACAACGACTTCGCCACTGGCCATCGCGTAGTGATGCATATCGGGATCGAGGAAAGCGAAACTGCCGGCTGGGAAAGCCCCCATCTTGCTCTCGTCAAAGCTATCTCCCATCCCGACCTTGAAGGTTCCAGAGATGACGGTCACGTTTTCCCGTTGAGGATGCCAATGGGGTGCGATGCGGTATCCGTCCGGCATCTTTAGGCGGATGGTGTAATCCCCGCTGGTGGCGCCGGGGTTGCCCTCGAGCACAGCGAGTTGCGCGCCGGCTGCAATGAATGCCGGTGCCGGCCCGTAGGGGATCGCGTCAGGCATGAAGACATGTTTTTCAGACGAAGCGGTCTGAGCTCCAATCCTGGCAACCAGACCCGCCCCGCACAACAATCCGACTGCTGCAATGATGAGAACCTTGTTTCGTTTCATAGTCTGCCTCCGTCATAGGATATTGACCGGCCAGAATATTCCTCCAACCAGAATTCAATTTCAATTGAGGCCAAATATCTTTTATCTATCTTTTGTATATCTTCGTAAATGACTTAATCCTGGAGGATAATGCCTGGCAGAGAGCCATATGCCAAGTGCCAGACGGGCGATTGGTGAAATTGAGCTGGACCTCGGGCGCTACGAGCTTCGCCGCCGTGGACGGCGGGTAAAGCTCGAGAAGAAGCCCATGGAACTCCTGATCTTTCTTATTGGCAGAAGAGAACAGCTGGTTTCGCGGAAGGACATTGTTACGAAGCTTTGGCGTTCCGATCTTTTTGTCGATACCGAGCCGAACATAAACAACATTGTCCGAAAAATTCGCGCGGCTTTGGGCGATAACTCATCCAAGCCGCGCTTTCTAGAGACTGTAGTTGGAAAAGGGTATCGCTTCATTGGGCCGGTGCGCGTGATTGACGCCCGATTCCCGCAGTCCGGATTCGAACAGAGTCCTACAGATGAGGCTCACCGCGGGCGCGATTCAGCGCGAGGCGAACGCCCGTCGCTCGCTGTACGACCACTGTTCCTCCTCGGGAACATTCCCGATGACCAGGGCGTGTGCCTCGGGTTCGCAGACGCATTGGTATCCCGCCTCGGGAACCTGCAGGGCGTGGATGTTTTGCCGACCTCAACGATGCTCAATGTGCCAGCGGAGATGACAGCTTCGGATGTGGGCTCACGCCTCGGTGTCCGATTCTTAGTCCATGGCGCCCTCCAAGGATCGAAGGGGAGACGGCGCATTTCGGTGGAGATGTTTGACACCCATTTGCAGGCGGCGGCTTTCAGACGGAAATGCGATTTCGACGTCAATCGACTGCCTGACCTAGAAGATGTGATTGCGAGCCAAATCGCGACCGCTTTGAGCAGGCCGTTGCATTCAAGGGCGGTGGGCCAGCGCCCGCGATATAGCAAAGATCCTCTGGCTTATGCAGAATTCGTGCGCGGCTATCGGCTTAGCTCGTCCGGCGACCCAGCGCTGCTGGAGGAAGCGCAACAACGGCTGGGCAATGCGGTCACGCGAGATCCAGGTTTCTCCCTCGCACATGCGACCCTTTCGCTTGTGTGTGCGACTCGCCATTTCGAGCTTGACCCGGCGACCATATGGCTGGAAAAGGCGGAGTTTCACTGCCGTCGCGCGCTGGAGGTGGATCCAGATCTGCCCGAAGGACACGTCGCCAACGCTTTTCTGCTTTGGGGACCATCGAAAAACTTCCAACATCTTGAAGCAATTGCCGAATTACGGCGTGCGCTCGCCCTGCAGAAGAATCTGCCTCATGCTTACAACCGCCTGGGCACAATTCTGGCGCACATCGGGCTGCTCGATCACGCTCGTGAAATGTACGAGAGAGGGCGACCGTTCCAGCCAAAAAAGGCTGTCAGCCACAGTATTGTGCAAGTGTATATCTGGAATCGAGAGTACGACCTGGCCCGGGAAGAGATCCGCGCATGGCGAACCGAGAGCCCCGGCAACAAGTATCCCGTCTATTTTGCTCCGCAGCTGGCCATGATGACGGGGGATTGGAAAGAGGCAAAAGGCCTATTGGACGAAGCGGTCAATCTCCTGCCCGAGGAACCGATGATCGTGAGTCTGCTGGGTGTCTATCACGCCTTGATGGGGAAGGCTGGACCGGCGCTCGAATGCCTGACTCGTGCCTGCAGCAGCGCAAAAACTTTTGGACACGCCCACCATACTTATTATCAGGTCGCATGTATTCTTGCCACCCTGGAGCGGCCAACTGAGGCCTTTGAATGGCTCGAGCGGAGCGTGAGCACCGGCTTCGCTTGCTGGCCGTTCTTTATGAAGGACTCATCTCTCCAAAATCTGCGCCATCTCTCCGAATTCGAAGTCTTGGTGAGCTCTCTGCAGGCCAAGTATCCGGACCATCTTGGATTGCTTTAGCTTGGCGCTTCGTCGCCTGTCGCAGTCGGATGGCAGGCTATTCAGAAGCAGTCCACATCCATGATTTACGGAGTCAGCTCTTGGTCTTCGATTCGCGCTTCCCGAAATATCCCCACTTCCCCCTTATCCGGTGTTCTGGACACACTCCAACGCCTCAGATAAAGCGTTGGGTGAAAAAAAGGTGTGAAAAAGATGGTGCGGTCGAGTGGGTTGGCCTGCGCGAAACGTTCATTCGGGCGACGGACGCATACAGAAAGATTTTGGCAAAGATCGCGAAATGACCACCTGGTAGCCGAGGAAAGGACGAAATACCAAATCGGCCTCAGATGATGGCACTGCTTGCTGCTTATTACTTTCTACTATTTGCTCGCGGACTGGCCGAATAAGCAGACGTCACCTTGCCCCTCCTGCATACAGACAGAGGCAACGATGCTTCCGCCGATAGCGAGGCCGAAGAATTGAGGGTCTGCGGTCTCAGCGACACTAAACGGTAGATTGGTACTATACTTGGACGTAGATTCCCAGCCTCCTGGCGGCTCGTTATATATGTACTCTGCGCCGCCTGAAGTCCCCGCAGGAGCTGCGACCACAACGGTATTCACCCCAATTGACACTGCGTGTCCCAATCCATCCCCTGGCTGCGTGTCGGTCAGATGCGCCGTCTCGGTTGCATCCACCCAACCACCCTCCGGCTTAACGAAAACGTAAGCTCCGCCACCAAGAATTTCGTCATAGTAAAGACACCCGGCCGCTATTGTATTACCGCTCATCGCGATGGAGCCGCCGAATTCGATGTCAGGATATACGTCCGAGGAGGTCAGTCTAGCGGTCTGTGTCATATCTGCCCAACCGCCTTCCGGCTCGACGAACACAAACACCGCACCTATACTCTCCACATCTGGCCAATTCCACGCCGCACCAATAATCGTATTTCCGTTGATCGCGACAGCGCCACCCAGTTCATCGCAGATATCTAAATCGGACTCCGTTAGCGCGGCATTGAAACTCGATGTGGTCTTCCAACCTTTCTTCGGTTTCACAAAAACGTATACCGCACCCTGGAGCGAGTCCAACGCTTCTGGAGCCCCCACCGCAATGGTGCCACCGTTATCACCGATCGCGACGGAGGAACCGAATTCGTCCGGTTGGTATGAAACGATCCCATCGGTCAGCACCGCAGTTTCCATCATGTTGGTCCAACCTCGGGCGGGTTTAAGGAATACGCAAACTTCATCGAATCCGCCAGCGACTACCGTGTTGCCATCTATCGCGACGGAACCTAAAACGGATCCGTCTGAAGCAGAGAGTACTGCGGTCTCAGTCATGTCGGTCCACCCGCTCGTGGGCTTTTCAAATACGTGAATCCCTGAACTCGATGCTGCAACGACCGTGTTGCCGCTGACAGCGACGGAGCTCAACCATGATCCGTCGGATGCGCTAAGCGTTGCCAATTGTGTCCAAGGGCGGCTGGTCTGGTTAGTGTTGTCTGTATTGTTAGATTGGACTAGAACTGGGCCTGATTCTCGCCCAATCCGCAGCGTGCCACGACTTCCTCGCATTGCTGTTGCGCTTTTGGTTGCAACGACACTCGTCATCGATTTGGACGAAATGGGAAATGCGACAAAGAAAATGGCGGCGCATGTAAGAGAAGCGGAACATGTAAATGAGCGCATAGTGAACTCCAGAGTAGGTCAGTAACTCGTTGTGTAACTCATGGGAGACGTGCAAGCCTACGTAG
>Ga0070765_100001353_pt1 | contig 14945 bp, 11 predicted proteins | sample HubBroMetageWFT5_FD_71516 | JGI IMG/M metagenome (GOLD analysis project Ga0070765, IMG submission 71516) | Warmed and freeze-thawed soil microbial communities from the Hubbard Brook experimental Forest, New Hampshire - Hubbard Brook CCASE Soil... | ecosystem: Environmental > Terrestrial > Soil... | reverse complement strand
TCTTGCGGAAGTCCTCGTCGGTCATCTGAGACCGTGCCACGCCCAGCACCGCGAATTCCTTGGAGAGCAAATCCGCCCGCGCCAGGTTGTAGAGCGCGGGAATCAACAAGCGTGCGGTCAGATCGCCCGCCGCGCCGAAGATTACCATCACGCAGGGGTCGCCTTGCTTCCCGACGCGGGGAGCGGCCGCCGTAGGTTTTTCCGCAAGTTGAGCCATGGTATTCAAGTCCTTGTTATTTTGCTGAACCGCGCTACGCGCTCTTCTTCTTCGGGCTTCCGTCATTCGGAGATCCAACTTCCACATGTCCGCCGAATTTCTGGCGCATGGCGGAAAGCATCTTCTCGGCAAAGGTGTGCTGTTGACGCGAGCGGAAGCGTACGTACAGCGCCGCTGTTAAAACATCAGCCGGTACGGCTTCTTCCACGGCAGCCTGAATCGTCCAACGCCCTTCGCCCGAATCCTGCACATAACCCTCATATTCGGATAGCGTGGGATTTTCCGTGAGCGCCATGGCGGTCAAATCCAGCAGCCACGAACTTACCACGCTGCCTCGCCGCCAGACCTCCGCAATGTCGGGCAGATTCAGATCGAAGCGAATCTCCTCCGGCAATTCTTTACTGGTGGCGTTCTTGAAAATGTCGAAGCCTTCGGCATAGGCCTGCATGATTCCATATTCAATTCCATTGTGAACCATTTTCACAAAATGTCCGGAGCCGGAGGGACCGCAATGAATGTACCCTTCTTCGGCAGTGCCGCCAAGTCTCTCTCGGCCTGGCGTGCGCGGAATATCTCCTCTTCCCGGGGCAAGCGTTTTGAAAATAGGATCGAGCCGCTGAACGGCTTGGTCCGGTCCGCCAATCATCATGCAGTAGCCGCGCTCCAGGCCCCAGACCCCTCCGCTGGTTCCGACATCCACGTAGTGAATTTCCTTGCCCTTAAGTTGCCCTGCGCGGCGCACGTCGTCCTTGAAGTAGGAGTTGCCGCCGTCGATAATCGTGTCGCCGGCCTGCATGTGCTGCGCCAGCTTCTGCACCGTCTGCTCCGTTGGACCGCCCGATGGAACCATCACCCAGACAGCACGCGGCGCTTTCAGTTTGCCAATAAGGTCCTCCAGGGACGACGAACCGCCCGCACCCTCCCCTGCAAGCTGCTTCACCGTGTCCGGACTTAGATCTGAGACTACCAGCTGATGTCCGCCGCGCATGAGGCGGCGCGTCATATTCGCCCCCATGCGTCCCAGGCCTACCATTCCTAACTGCATGCTTCACTCCTTCGATTGCGACGCTAGCCGACCCAGCGGCGTCACACCAGCTCTCTGCTAAAAACTAACCCAGTGCTGTTTGAACCGCCGCTGCGAGCTTCCTCAGTCCCGCGCTTACATCGCTCCCCAGATGCACCCGCAGCGCGCGACGACCCCGTTCGGCCAGTACCTGGAAATCCCCGCGCGCCTGCGCCGCCTTCACCACCCCGAATGTGTACTTCTGCTCCGGCACAGGCAACTCGACGGCGTCGTCGCATGTGATCTGCAAGAAGACGCCAGAATTTGGTCCGCCTTTGTAGGCTTGACCCGTGGAATGCAGAAATCGAGGTCCAAAGCCCAGGCAGGTCGCTACATGCTTTTTGTTGCGCACACTATGGCGCAGCGCTTGCAGCATTTTCTCGTGCTCGTCGTTCATCTGGATATATCCGAGCACAGCAAAGTAATCGCCTGCACCAATACGGTCGAGATGCGCCTTTAAATATCCATCGAGAGATTTGTCGCCGCCTGCGGCCAGCGGCAAGTCGGCTGCGTTCTTGTCACCGGCAAACAGTTTGATCCCGCTATCCTCCAGGAGGGCCTTCTCTGGGGGAAGGGAACCGTTCTTTTCGTACTCCGACGTTAGATTGCGGGTAGCGATCTTGCTGGCTTCAACATCGGGTTGGTTGAATGCGTTGATCCCAATGATTGAGCCCGCGACTGCCGTTGCGATCTCCCAACGGAAAAACTCCGCGCCTAGATCATAAATGTCGGCCATCGCGATGCGTACAACGGGATGCCCCGCATTTTCCAGGGCCGCTATTTTTTTCTCGACGACCACATCGGTTGCATGATCCGTGTGAACATACGCGAAGATGCGATCGTTCCCGTAAGTCTCGGGTTCCCCTGGTTCCTCCCGGTCAACAGGAATAAGGCCTTTGCCAATTTTCCCGGTGGACTCGGCAAGCAACTGCTCGAGCCATGCGCCTAGGTCGGAAATGTCGGGAGAAGTAAGAATGGTGACCTTGTCGCGGCGGGCTTTGGCCGCCGTACCCAGAATAATTCCGAGTACCGCACCGGGGTTGTCTTCGACCGGAACTGACGCGCCGCAAGCCCGCACCATATCCTGCGTACGATCGAGAAATTTTTTAGTGTCGATCCCTATGACTGCTGCCGGAACCATGCCGAAGTCCGAAAGCGCGGAATAGCGGCCGCCGATCGATGGCCTGCCAAAAAAAATATGCCGGAAGCGATCACCCTCGGCAACATGCTGCATCTTTGAGCCGGGGTCGGTGATCGCGATGAAATGACTGCCTGCCTTATCTGCGCCCACCGCTTGCCTGGTCTTTTCAAAGAAATACTGCTTGAAGATGTTCGGCTCGAGCGTACTCCCAGACTTGCTGGAAACGATGAAAAGCGAACGGGCAATGTCAATTGCGTTTTCGGCGTCCCTCACCTGTGCGGGATCCGTGGAATCCAGCACGTGCAAGTTTGGATATCCGTTAATCTTGCCGAACGTCTTGCGCAGCACCTCCGGGCACAAGCTCGATCCGCCCATACCCAGCAGCAGAACGTCCTTGAAACCAGCGCTCCACACCTCTTTTGCGAGATTTCGCAATTCGACCGGGTGCGCGATCTGGTATTCGCTGATGTCCAGCCATCCCAGCCAATTGGCCTCGTCGTCGCCGGTCCAAAGCGCAGCATCGCGCTGCCACAGCCGCTGCATCTTGCCGCCGGCCTGCCACTCGCTCATCGTGGTCTTCACCGTTGCCGCAAGACTTTCGGGCAGCGAAGACTTCAAGCGGCTCACGCGCTCTTTCCTTTTGACTGCGTGCTTTTCTCGACGGCGGCCAGCAACTTGTTGAATGCGTCGGCGAAAAGCTTTACTCCGTCCGTGGTCAGCTTGTCTGTAACCTCTTTCATCGAGATACCGGCCTTCGCCAGATCGTCCATCACCTTCTGTGCGGCTGGCACATTCTCGGTAAGGCTGTTGCGTAGTTTTCCATGATCGCGAAACGCATCCACTGTCGCCGGGGGCACGGTGTCTACCGTGTCAGGCCCGATCAGTTCTTCCACATACATAACGTCCCGGTACTCGGGATTCTTTGTGCTGGTGCTCGCCCAAAGCACGCGCTGTGTCTGCGCGCCCTTGCTTGCCAATGCTTCCCATCGCGACCCGCTAAACAGTTTCTGATATCGCTGGTATGTCAGCTTGCCGTTGGCGATGGCCACTTTGCCCTTCAAACTCTTCAGCAGAGATTGCTGCTGCGGGTCTGTGGAGGCTTTCAACCGACCGTCAATCATCGAATCTACGAGCGTGTCGATGCGGCTTATGAAGAAACTGGCGACACTTGCCATCGTTTTGAGATTTCCACCGCGCTTCGCCAAATCCTCGAGGCCAGCGATGTAAGCTTCAGCGACTTTCTCGTACACCTCCTGCGCGAACAGCAACGTCACGTTGATGTTGATGCCCTCGCCAACCAGTTGCCGTATTGCGGGAATCCCCTCCGCCGTGCCGGGCACTTTTATCATTACGTTGTCGCGATTTACGGCCTTCCACAAGCGCCGAGCCTCGTCGATCGTCTTTTGCGTCTCGAGCGCGAGAAGCGGAGAAACTTCCAGACTGACATAACCGTCGCGGCATTTGGATTCTTCATACACTGGACGCAGAATATCCGCGGCATCCTGAATGTCGCGGATCGCAATCTGTTCGAAACGGCCGGTCGCGTCCAGATCCTGCCGGGAAGCCAGCGCATGCAGCATGTCGTCGTACAGCGAACTTTCTGCGATCGCCTTCTCGAAGATCGAGGGATTCGAAGTCATGCCGCGCAGCCCATCGTCTTCAATCATTTTTTTAAGGCTGCCGCTGGTAATTAAATCGCGCCGGATGTAATCCAGCCACAACGACTGCCCGAAGTCGAGCAGCGCCTTCAAACGATTTGTAGCTCTTGAGGTTTCCAATACTCCAGTTGGCTGCATAGTGATTTCTCCTGATGAACAGACGGCGGAAGTCTTCTGATGAACGTTTGGTTTTCTCTCCGGACTCCCCGTTACTTCTCGATGGCCTTGCGCGCTTCCGCAACCACCGTATCAACGGTGAAGCCGAAGAACTTCAACAAATCTTTCAACGGAGCCGACGCGCCGAAGCGGTGCATGCCGATTTTTCGTCCTTTCAAACCCACATACCGCTCCCAGCCGAAGGTCGCTGCCATCTCCACTGAGACCCTTGCGGTGATTGACGATGGCAGAACACTCTCCTTGTACGCCGCATCCTGCCGCTCGAAAATCTCCCAAGAGGGCATGCTTACTACGCGAGCCTTGATGCCCTCTGTCTTAAGTTTTTCGTAGGCCTCGACGCACAGCGAAAGTTCACTGCCCGTGCCCATGATGATTACGTCGGGTTTACCGCCCGGTGCATCAGCGAGCACATACGCGCCATGCGCTGTTCCGGAGGCGGCGGCATATTTGGTTCGATCCAGGGTAGGAAGATTCTGCCGCGTCAGAACCAGCGCCACTGGCTGGTGTTGTAACTGCGCGATGATCTTCCACGCCTCCACCACTTCATTGGCATCACCGGGGCGCAATACAATCAAATTTGGCATGGCGCGCAACGACGCCACTTGCTCGATTGGCTGATGCGTAGGCCCATCTTCGCCCAGGCCGATCGAATCGTGGGTGAAAATGAAAATCGAAGGAGCCTCTTCCAACGCAGCCAGCCGTATGCTGGCGCGCATATAGTCGCTGAAATTGAAGAAGGTGGCGCCGAAGGCGCGAATCCCGGAAAGGACGAGTCCGTTGACGCTGGCTCCCATTACATGCTCGCGCACGCCAAAGTGCAGATTGCGGCCTCCGTATTCGCCGGCTTCAAAATCGCCGGCTCCTTCAAATTTCAGAGTAGTCTTGTTTGAAGTCGCCAGATCCGCCGAGCCGCCGATGAGCCACGGAATATTCTGCGCCAGCGTATTCAGGACCTTCCCTGAACTCTCCCGTGTCGCGACACCCTTCGCATCGGCAGGAAACGTCGGCAAATTCTTGTCCCAGCCGTCGGGAAGCTCGCGCCGTTGCATGCGATGCAACCGCTCGGCCAACTCCGGATACTTTTTGGTGTACGCCGCAAACACTTCCGACCACTTGGCGCGAGCCTCGCGTCCGCGTTTTCCAATCCCATCCTGAAAATGTTCGCGAACACCTTCCGGCACAAGAAACTTCGCGTCCTCGGGCCAGCCATAGAATTTCTTGACCAGCCGGACTTCCTCTTCACCCAGCGGCTCTCCGTGGGCGGCGTTGGAGTCTTGTTTGTGTGGCGATCCGTAACCGATGTGGCTGTCGACGATAATCAAGGTCGGACGATCTTTCGTCTCTTGAAAAACTTCAAAAGCCCGGGCAAGCATCTCGAGATCGTTGGCGTCGGTAACGCGGGTTACATTCCACCCGTAGCCGATGAAGCGCGTAGCTACGTCTTCGCTGAATGACCAATTCGCCGGCCCATCCAGTGTGATGCTGTTGTGGTCGTACATCCAGCAAAGGTTCGAAAGTTTCAAATGCCCGGCCAACGAAGCGGCTTCGCCCCCGATGCCTTCCATCAGATCGCCATCCGAGCACATGGCGTAAACGTTGTAGTCGAAGACTTCAAAGTCTGGACGGTTGAAGTTTGCCGCCAGCCACTTGCTGCCGATCGCCATTCCCAGGCTGTTTCCAACCCCCTGGCCAAGCGGACCTGTCGTAGTCTCAACGCCGGTTGTTATGTGCGACTCAGGATGTCCCGGCGTGCGGCTGCCGAGTTGGCGAAAGCGTTTGATCTCTTCGATCGGGACCGCCAACTCCTTCAGCACTTCGCCGTTCTCTGCAACTTCCCGAACCCCTGCCAAGTGAAGCATGGCGTACAACAACATGGAAGCGTGACCGTTCGACAAGACAAAGCGATCGCGATTCAACCATTTCGGATCCGCCGGGTCGTAGCGAAGAAATTGCTGCCATAAGCAATAGGTCACCGGCGCCAGACCCATAGGCGCACCAGGATGGCCGCTATTCGCTTGTTGCACCGCATCAATCGCCAAGGTGCGAATCGTGTTAATGCACAGCGTGTCGAGCTGCTTGTCTGTAATCAACGCTTGTTCACTGGCTACCATGCGGTGGGTGCTCCTCCCAAGCGACAACGCTTTCGGGGTTATATTCCGGCTTCAGACCTTTATTAGAGTTGCAGGAACAGAAAGAGGTTCACTCGAAAAACGTCTAGGCACCTCATGCCCCGAGTGTACCAATTTCCCGCGGAACAATGTCACCGCTCCTGTGAAAAAAGGAAAGCGCGAGTGATGAATGCCGGATGAAAGGAGGAACTAAGTGACGGGAGGAAAAGGACGGAAAGCGAAACGTTTCTATTTCAGCAGCTGCAGATAACTCTTTTCGTTGCTCGCAGCTCTCGCAGACTCCTGAACGTGCGTGAGAAACTGCCTGAGGTTTTCCTTTTCGGAAGGATTCATTCCGTCAAAACGGACACGCACCACGCCACCGGCTGCGCTACGGGTCACGACCCCGTTCAGAGCGAAACCCTTGACCCAAATCTTGCCGCTCGCTACCCAAAGGCCAATCTCGACTCTGGCGCCGCCCGGAACCAGATTCGCGGAGGTCTCTATCTGGCATCCTCCCAGGCTTGTATTCGACAGGTTTCCCCAGATTGGAGCATCACCTTCGTTGACTCGAAGTTCGACCGCCACAAAGCATTTAATTCTGGGGTGCCGGCGACGATCCTGTCCCCAGTTGGGGTGAAAGATATCCGGTTCGAACGGGGGAATAGCGGTTGTCGGTTTGGGCGCACACGGGACCGAGGCCACAGTTTGTGCCACCGGGGCCGCGGGACTGGAGGCCGCGCTTTTGATCTCTCGCATCGCCGCGAGCAAAGCTTCTTCGCGCTGCTCCGGCGGAGCATCGCGATAGGTCTTTAACAATTTTCCGAGGTTTCTTGCCAGGTCAGGGTCAGCGAGCAGGCCTGTCCAATCCGTTCCTGTAGCCGCGTTTCCCTTGGAATTACTCATGATGAAAGTGACATCTTTCCGGACGAATGAATCTGATTCCGCAGTTTCAGCTTGAACCCAGGGTAATCGGCCAGCAAGATGACCGAAGTCACGTCAGAAGTATTGACCCGCAACCGTCCATTTTCAGATTCCCAATCGCTAGTCGATTGGTTTTTGGCTCTGTAAGAATTGTTTTAGCAGTTCCCGCTGATCAGCGGGGAGGGACAAAAACTCGAACCCATATTGATATCCCGAGCGGTAACGAACCACGGCTCGCAGTTCCCACGGTCCGGGTGATCCGGGTAGTAAAAAGCTGAGGCCAGCCACCTCACCACTGCTCAAGTCCGCTGCCAGCAGAATACCAATTCCCGCTTCGGATAAGTCCCGGCCATGGCCTTCAAATTTCTCGTAGCGACCCCCCGAAAGATGGGTTACCGTGACCTGAAAATCGCATCGGTACCTCGCATGCCGCCTCCGGTGCCGGTCGACACGTTTTGGTGCGGGTTTTCGACTAGTTGCGGGCATAATTGTGAGAGCAAAAAGTTTGGGCTGTTTCGTTTGTCGCTATCGCTGGTCAAATGAGACTTGCACTGTGCCTGTGGTCTCTTCGGATGCGGGTTCAAATTTCCACTTGCGAACTGCCTCGGTGGCTGGCGGAATGAGTACCGGACTCCCTCCTGCTACCCTTGTTGACTTGACAGTGCCATTAGCCCGAACCGTAACCTCGAGCTTCACCGTTCCGGTGATATTCAGCTGTTTTGCCAGTTGCGGATAAACGGGAACTACCCTTTCGATTACCTTACGTTCACCCTTTACTTGGGCGGCGCTACTGATGCATAGAACTGCCGACAGCGCGACGGTCAACATCACATTACCGGTTGAGGGCATGGGGAGAGAAACCTTCTTCTCCTTCAGTGTATCGGCACCTTAGCAACCAGGAAAAGTTTCCAAAGTAATGCGTGTCCTCGAAATCCCCTTCTGCGAGCGCGCTTTGGCGAAAATGAGTGACCGCTCCTGTCATTGTTGGCATCCAAAGCCAGTCCGTCCGCTTTTGCATCGCGAGGTAGTCCAATAGAATCAATACCTAGACGTATGCTATGAATGAGAAGGATCGTCCCGAAGACTGCCTTTACCACTGGACTTTTCAAGAACAAACAATGCGCCGCTCTCTGCTCGCTCGAAAATGGTTGGTCTTGCCGCTAGTCATGCTGCTAGCCTTTCGTCTGGTGGGTCAGAACTCATCGAGCGTCAGCCCCTCTGTTTCTCTACCGGGGACACAGAGTCCTTTTACCGGCAGCGAGCCAGAAGGCAAAGCTACCCCGCAAGTTTTGCAATTGGATTTTCAGGAGGCAATTGACCGCGGCCTTCGCAATAATTTGGGTGTTCTGCTCTCGGGAGATCAGACTCTTACGGCTCGGGGTGAAAGATGGAAGGAATTGAGCAACCTCCTGCCGAACCTCTCGGCCACCTTGCAGGAAGATGTCCAAACCCAGAGTCTCACTGCTCTCGGCCTCAAAAGCAATGTCTTTCCGTTTCCCGTTCCGCGCGTGATCGGGCCCTTCAACTACTTCGACGCACGCGCTTCACTTACTCAAACTCTATTCAACTTTAAAGACTTTGAACGGGAGCGCGCCGCCTCCGAGAGCCTGAAGTCGGCGCACTACAACTATAAGGACGCCAAGGAACTCGTCGTCTTGGCCGTCGGCAATGCCTACCTCATGGCGATCGCCACTTCCGCCCGCATCGAAACCACGGAAGCACAGGTCAACAATGCGCGAGCTTTATACGACAAGGCCGCCGACCAACAGAAGGCCGGCTTGAGTCCGGCCATCGATACTCTGCGCGCTCAAGTGGAGTTACAAACACGCCAGCAGCAGCTTATCGTGGCCCGCAATGATTATGCGAAGCAGAAGCTGGCGCTGGCGCGAATCATCGGCCTCGCGCCGGGCCAGGAATTCGTCCTCACTGAAAAAGCCCCCTACCAGGCATTAAAGCCTCAGCCGGTCGACGTCTACCTGGAGCGCGCCTATGCCTCGCGATCGGACTATCAAGGAGCTCAGGCGCAGGTGCGTTCGGCTGAGTTTTTGCACCGTGCCGCCGTTGCCGGGCGCTATCCGACCGCGGAGCTCAATGCAAACTACGGCGACATCGGGGTCACACCCGCCCAATCCAATGGGACCTGGCAGGTGAACGGAGGCATCAATATTCCGATCTTTCAGGGGGGAAAGGTTCACAGCGACATACTTGAGGCTGAGGCGCAACTCAAACAAGCCAAGTCTCAACTTGGCGATCTGCGTGGCCGCATTGACTACGAGGTTCGCAGTTCGTTACTGGACTTGAACGCTGCCGCGGAGCAAGTCGAAGTTGCCCGTTCGTCGGTCGATCTGGCGGAGCAGGCCTTCAATCAATCCAAGGATCGCTTTTCCGCCGGGGTTACTGACAATCTCGAAGTCGTTCAGGCACAGGAATCCGTCGCCAGCGCTCACGAGAGCTATATCGAGAGCCTTTACGCGCACAACCTGGCGAAAGTTGAACTGGCGCGCGCGATTGGAGATGCAGAGCAGGGAGTGAAGAGATTTTTGAAAGGTGAACACTAAACAACATCTTATGGAACCGACGACGCAAAGCCCGCCCGCTCCGCCGGATCGACCAGCGCCGGATCCGTTGGCGCAGGACCAATCGGCAAGCCGGAACAAGCCGCTGCCTTCCACCGAACGCGACTTCCGGACCCGTCCCTCTCGCTCCTCGAGTCCTGGCTTCCGCATTGCGCTCATCATCGGAATCGTAGTTCTGTTAGTGGCTGGATTTTTTGTCTACCGCTACGTCACCAGTTACGAATCCACCGACGACGCACAGGTGGATGGCCACATCAATTCCGTGAGCGCCCGCGTTTCCGGCCATGTCATAAAGCTCAATGTCGACGATAACCAGGCTGTGCAGGCGGGCACCGTACTGGTCGAAATCGATCCGGCCGACTACCGGATCGCGTACGCACGCGCCAAGGCGAATTTCGAAGACGCCCAGGCTGCAGCCTCTGCCGCTGGCGTCAATGTTCCCATCACCTCGGTCAGCACCACCAGCCAGGTATCTTCAGCCGAAGCCGATGTTGCCAGCGCTCGAGCCGGAATCTCAGCTGCCAGGCAGCAGTTTCAGGCCGCGAAGGCTCAACTGGACCAGGCCGAAGCCAACAATGTAAAAGCGCAGAACGATCTGGGGCGCTACAAGCAATTGGTCGATAAGGAGGAGATCTCGCAGCAGCAATACGATCAGGCGGTGGCTGCGGCGAAGGCCAGCGCGGCCGCGGTTGACGCCGCTCGCGCCACCGCAGATGCGGCTCAATCGCAAGTCACTCAGGCCCAGGGGAAATTGGCGGACGCGGAAGCCAACTGGCGCAACGCCCAAACTGCTCCCAAGCAAATGCAGGTCATTCGCTCCAGGGCAGCATCTGCGGAGGCGGAAGCTCAGCAACGGAAAGCTGATCTCGATCAGGCCCAACTGAATTTGCAGTATACGAAGATCGTCGCTCCCGTGAACGGTGTGGTGAGTGATCGCACCGTCGAAGTTGGCCAGAATGTAGCTATCGGTCAGGAATTGATGAAGATTATTCCTTTGAACGACGTGTGGATTACCGCGAATTTCAAGGAAACACAGCTTCGCGAAATGAAAGTTGGCCAGCCCGTCACCTTGGAAGTGGATGCCAACGGAAGGAAATATCACGGCAAGATCAACAGCATCGCCGGCGCCAGCGGAGCGCGTTTCAGCTTGCTTCCTCCAGAGAACGCAACTGGCAATTATGTGAAGGTTGTCCAAAGAATCCCAGTAAAGATCGTTCTGGATCCCGGCGAAAACAACGATCAGTCTCTGCGTCCCGGCATGTCGGTCACACCCAAGGTTTGGATTCGGCAATGAGTGCTGCTGCTCCGCCGCTGGAGAATGCCGACATTTGGCGTCCGGCCGTAAATCCGTGGATCATTGCGATCACGGTTACGTTGGCGACCTTCATGGAGGTTCTCGATACATCCATCGCCAACGTTGCTCTGCCTCACATTGCAGGGAGCCTCTCCGCCGGGCAAGATGAGAGTACCTGGGTTCTGACTTCTTACCTCGTCTCGAATGCGATCGTCTTGCCGCTCAGCGGCTGGCTCTCATCCATCGTGGGCCGCAAGAATTTTTACATGGGCTGCGTGGCCCTCTTCACCATCAGTTCTTTCCTGTGCGGTCTCGCTCCGAACCTCGCCGTTCTCATCCTCTGCCGGGTACTTCAAGGTGCTGGCGGTGGTGGACTACAGCCCAGCGAGCAAGCGATCCTCGCTGACACGTTTCCGCCGGCCAAGCGTGGCATGGCCTTCGCCATCTACGGCGTCGCGGTGGTGACTGCCCCCGCGATTGGACCTACCCTGGGTGGATGGATCACCGACAACTTCAGCTGGCGCTGGATTTTTTTTATCAACATTCCGGTCGGAATTATTTCCATCCTGCTCACCTCCCGGCTGATTCAAGATCCACCGTATTTCCGGCGGCGCAAGCTGAGCGAAACGAAGATTGACTATATCGGTCTTGGCTTCGTGGCTCTCGGCCTGGGAACCCTACAGGTTGTTCTTGACAAAGGACAGCGGGACGATTGGTTTGAGTCGCACTTCATCTTGGCATTCTCTATCATCGCCGCGGCGGCGTTGATTTTCGTCGTGATATGGGAATGGAGACATAAAGATCCCATCATCGACCTTCATCTTTTTCGCGATCGAACTTTCGGCATCTCGAACCTGTTGATGTTCATGCTGGGCTTTGCTCTTCTGGGCAGCACACTTCTTCTGCCTTTGTTCATGCAGACACTGCTGGGTTATACGGCGGAGAAATCCGGCCTGGCGCTGATGCCCGGTGGCTTCACCATTATGCTGTTGTTGCCCCTCGTGGGATTTTTGCTCTCGCGCTACAGTCCTCGCTGGCTACTGGTTTTCGGCCTGGCCGTTCTCTCCGGCTCCTTGTTCTATATGACCGGCTTTAACCTGGGAATCGATTTCCGCACCACCGCCACGGCTCGCGCCTTCCAAGCCGTCGGGATGGCTTTTCTGTTCGTCCCGATTAACACTGCTGCCTACGCCTATCTCCCGAGAGAAAAAAATAATGCCGCGTCTGGACTCATGAATCTCGCGCGAAACATCGGCGGCAGTGTGGGCATCTCATTGGCTACAACCATGCTCGATCGCCGCACGCAGGTCCATCTCAACCATCTGTCGCACAATCTCAGCTCCGCCAATCCTGCGTTTCGCTCCCTGATGCAAGGCACAACTCAAGCCATGCAGTCACACGGCGCAAGCGCGTGGTTTGCCACGCGCCAGGCTTACGCTTTGATTCAAGGAACGGTGCAGAGGCAAGCCACCATGCTGGCGTACATCGACGACTTCCGGTTGCTCGCCTGGGCAATTCTGGCGATGATTCCGCTGGTCTTCTTGATGAAAAAGGGCAAACCGGGCGCAATGGCGGTACACTAGAGCGCTGCAAGCCAGAACGCCGTAAAATGGTTCGCTGTAAAAGTGAGACCCACGATGTTCCGCGTCATCACTATCGAACGGGAATACGGTTGCGGCGGCGGCGCCATCGCCGCTCTATTGGCTGGGCGTCTCGGTTGGAATGTGTGGGACAAACGCCTTACCGAAGAAATCGCCCGCCTCGCCAACGTGGAGACGTCAGCCGTGAAACGCTGCGACGAACGCATGGACAGCCGCCTCTACCGTCTCGCAAAAGCTTTTTGGCGAGGCAGCCATGAGCGTAGCGCTCATCTCACAAATCAGGCCTTCGATACCGATTGCATGATGTCCTGGATGGAACAGATCACCACCAGAATTGCTCAGGAAGGAAATTCAGTCGTCGTAGGCCGAGGCGCGCCTTTCTTCCTGCGAGAGCATCCGGAGGCCTTTCACGTTTTCCTCTATGCCCCGCGCGCCGAAAAGGTGCGCCGCTTGCTTCAGGATGGACTATCGGAGTCAGAAGCGGATGAACAGGTCGACTCGATTGATCGCGAGCGCAGGGCCTTTGTCAAACATTACTTCAACGCCGATTGGCCGACTCGCTCGCTTTACCACGTCATGATTAATACCGCCGTCGGGAATCAGGCGGTTATTGAGATCATCCTCCACACGATGCAACTGATCGCTGGCCAGCCGATAGCCACGGATTACGAGCTTCCCAAGGTATCAAACGGGATCTAGGCGAGCTGAGGACGCGCCGGGCGCTGCGGCGCGGGACAGCAATTCTCCGGGCACGAATCGGACCGCGCCCCAAGCGATCCTGAAGAGCGCCGTTCTTTCGTTGGATCCATCCGCTCAAGAATTAACTCGCGAATCATGCTGACAAACTTCGGATGCACGCCTACTGTCTTCGCCCGCGTCATCGGCAAATCCAATGAATCGCAAAGCTGTCGCGCTTCGATATCCAAGTCGTACAGCACTTCCATGTGATCCGACATAAACCCGATCGGCGCAAGTACCACCGCTGACGCCAGATTCCTGGCCTTCACTTCGCGCAGGTATTCAAGAACATCCGGCCCCAACCACGGTTGCTCGGGAGAACCGCTGCGACTTTGATAAACCAGGGCGTCGTTGTCATGCTTCAGTTCCTGCGAAACCAACCGCCTCACTTCTTCCAATTGCTTCACGTAATCACTGCTCTTCGCCATGGAGACCGGAATGCTGTGTCCGGTATAAACAATCTTCACATTTTCCCGAGCCCCAGCGGGGAGAGCCTGCAGCGCATCGCGCACTCGCTCCACGATAACGTCAATGAATGCGGGATGATTAAAAAACGCCCGCAGCTTATCCACTGCCGGCGCGTCCGGTCCAACCTCGTTTTGCGCGCGCGCAATGTCCTCGCGATACTGCCGGCATCCTGAATAGGAGCTGTACGCCGATGTCACAAAAGCCACGGCCCGCCGGATTCCCTCCTGCCGCATCTTCCTCAAAGTGTCGGGCAGCAGCGGATGCCAATTCCGATTGCCCCAGTACACCGGCAGCTTGGGACCGCTTTGCTCCAGCTCCGCTTCGAGTGCGGCAATCAATTCGCGGGTCTGCTCATTGATCGGACTCTTGCCATCGAAGTGATAGTAGTGCTCTGCGACCGCAAGTAAACGTTCGCGGGGGACGTTTCTTCCGCGCAGCACGTTCTCAAGAAACGGAATCACTTCTTCCTTCGATTCCGGTCCCCCAAAAGAAACAACTAGAATGGCGTCGTAGTTCATGGACGATGGTCGGCCTGATTGTCGATTGTACTGCGGTAGGATTGCCGCGGATTAGAACGTGAAGCGCGCGGAGAACTGTAGGACGCGGGGAAGGCCGTTTGGGCTAATTTCCTGCAAGGTTCCGAAATTGCCGGGACCTGAGTTGGGCACCAGATAGCACGTTTGCTGCAGGGTTGCTCCGTCACCGCAGTTCGTGCCTATAGGGTTGTACTGCAGTTGATTGATCCCGTTGCCGTTTTGAACGTAGTAGTTGGCGTGGTTGAACACGTTGAAAGCCTGCGCCTGCAATTCCAACGCCTTGCCTTCCTGAATCGCAAAGCTTCTGCCCAGCCCAACATCGATCCTTTCCAGCCACGGACCGTAAAAAGAGTTGAGGCCGATTCCTGGCGTCGGGCCGGCGCCATTGATACCACCTCCGGTATTCGCGGTGCTTTCGTTGAATGCGCTGTCGTTCAGGTTTCC
>Ga0070765_100001352_pt1 | contig 14945 bp, 15 predicted proteins | sample HubBroMetageWFT5_FD_71516 | JGI IMG/M metagenome (GOLD analysis project Ga0070765, IMG submission 71516) | Warmed and freeze-thawed soil microbial communities from the Hubbard Brook experimental Forest, New Hampshire - Hubbard Brook CCASE Soil... | ecosystem: Environmental > Terrestrial > Soil... | reverse complement strand
GACGACCCGGAAATCGAGCCGGGCGACCTTTGGGTCCGGGTGCTGCTCGTCGCGGACGGGTCGGAGGACAACTTGGAGCCGGCCCTGAGGGGATTCGAGCAAGCCAACCAGACGGCGATCGAGCAGTTCACGAGCTACCTGGCAACAAAGCTCCGGGAGATCGGGGTGGTCGAGTACACGTTCACCGACAAGCCCGTCACCTACGACGGCAAGGGACCTCGCGCGATCATGCACACTGCGCAGTGCCTGTCGGACATCGAGGGGTGGGAGCACGGTGAAGCTACTTTTGTGCTGGCCGCGCTGGGACCGGCTGGCCTGGAGACGGTGGACACGCTGATCGTGGCGGGAATCGCGGCCACGCGCGCGGAGGCCATCCGGTGGGCCCTCGGCCGCATCCGCGAGCGGCCACCGTACCAGCGGCTCCGTGAACTGAGATGCGACGCCGAGGGCATGGACCGCGATGTCCTGGACGCGATCGAGCGCGAGATTAATGAGGAGGTGCGGGCACGCTTCCCCGGCAGCGCGGTCCGGCAGGCTGTGCTGCTGCAATACGGCGACGACCCGGAAATAGAGCCGGGGGACCTGTGGGTCCGGGTGCTGCTCGACGCGGAGAGGCCAGATGACTTCGAGCAGACCCTCACGGCATTCGAGCAAGCCAACCCGATGGCGAGAGATCAGTTCACTGCTTACCTGGCAGCGAAGCTCCGTGAGATCAGGCTCGTCGAGTACACATTCGGCAACAACCCCGTCACCCGCGACGGCCACGGACCGCGTGCGAGCAACATCGTCGGGGAGCGGCTGCCGGACATCCAGGAGGAGGAACACGGCGAGGTCACCCCGGTGCTGGCCCGGCTGGGACCGGCTGGCCTGAAAACGCTGGACACGCTGGTCATGGCGGGAATCGCGGCAACGCGCGCGGACGCTATTCGGTGGTGCCTGGACAGCATCCGCGAGCGGCCAGCGTACCAGCGGCTCCGTGAGCTGAGATGCGACGCCGACAAGCTCAGGAACGAGTTCTGAGGCTCCTGCTCAGTCGCCAACCGGGCAGCATCGGCACGACTTCCGCTTTGGGCTTTCGCCGGGAGGCCGGAGATGGAACCCCTGGCCGACGTGCCTTGGCGAACATACGGTGACGTTCGTCGCGGCCTTTGGTTCGATCCCGACGCGCCGTCTCCGCCGGCACGGCTGTTGCTCTGGTGCTTGCGACGTCCGAGGCTCTTGCTGGCACTGTGCGCGTCTAGCGCGGCCGTGGAGCGCTCCCAAGTGCGGTGCGCTTTTCCGGGCATAGCACACGCCCGTTCGTGGAGTGCGAGGTGCTGGCGCGATCCTGAGGCGATATGCGCGCCAGCCGCTCGGTCGATCGGCTGCTAGACCAGGCGGCAGGTCGCAACGCCGCGCTGATGGCACGGGCCGCGCGCTTCCTGGCCCTCGGCGAATCCAGCGCCGCGATCGATCCACAGTTGGCGGAACTGCGCGACCGTGGCCATCAAAACATCCGCTCCGACATGCACGAGCTGGCCAGCGCGCTCGCGGCAATCGATCCGCGCATCAACCCGGACCGCCTCGCGGAAACCCTGTTCGCGTTCGCGGCAAACGAATCTTCCTACCTGCGGCTCACCCATGAATGCGACCGGCCTGAGCAGCAATACGCAGCGGCGCTCCGTGCGATCCTCGCCGCGCTCGTCGACCAAGCCAGGAACTAACCACACGCTGAGTCAGGGGGTTTCGGTTATTCGATAGCCGAGCCCGGGGGTGGTGTGGATGATGTCGGGTTGGCCGAGTTTGCGTCTGAGGCGGGCGATGGTGACCCGGACGGTGTTGGTGAATGGGTCAACGTTCTCGTCCCAGGCCTGCTCGAGGAGCTGCTCTGCGCTGAGTGCGCCGGGGCTGGCTTTGAGCAGGGCTTCGAGAACGGCACGCTCTTTCGCTCGGAGTTCGATCGTCCGTCCGTCGCGGGTGACGGTGCCGGTGAGCGGGTTGAGTTCGACCCCGGCTGTCTGCAGTGTGCGGGTGCTGGCGGTTGGCTTGCGGCGCGCGAGCGCGCGGATGCGTAGGACGAGTTCAGGGAAGTGGAAGGGCTTGGGGAGGTAGTCGTCGGCGCCGAGCGTGAGGCCTGTGACGCGGTCGGCGGGGTCGCCGGCGGCGGTGAGCATCAAGATCATCGGGGGCTCCTCGCCGTGGGTGATGATCTGACAGAGCCTGTCGCCGTGGATGCCGGGGAGGTCGCGGTCGAGAAGCACGACGTCGTAGGGGTTGAGGTTGACCTTGGAGGCAGCTTCGAAGCCGTCGTAGGCTACGTCGACGGCCATACCCTGATCGCGCAAGCCTTCGGCGATCCGGTTGGCGTAACGGGGCATGTCCTCGACGACAAGAACCCTCATCTGATGGTGTCTGCGAGTTGTGGGATAGCCGCCGCGAGGGTGATTTGAACTCGGAGCCCGCCTTCGGCGCGGGCGTGGAGCTCGAGCTTTCCGCCGTGCGCGGCGGCGACGGCGGCGACGATGGAGAGTCCGAGCCCGTGGCCGTTCTGCGAGCCGGTCCGGTCCTGGCCGAGGCGGGTGAACGGGTGGGCGAGCTCCGCGACGGCGGGCTGGTCGAGCATCGGGCCGCTGCTATCGACGACCAATTGTGCCTGCTGTCCGTCGAGAACGGTGAGTGTGACTTCGACCGAGCCGCCCGGCTGGTTGTGGCGCACGGCGTTCTCGATCACGTTCTCAACCATGCGCCTCAGCAGCGTGGCGCTGCCCGTTACCTCGACAGCGACGAGGTGCGTCTCGACGGTCAGCCGCTTGGCGGTGATCTCGTCGGCGCGGGCGGTGAGCGCGGCCGTGATAAGCGGTTCGAGCGCGACCCGGTTGTGCTCGTCGAGCTGGCCGTTTTGGGCGCGGGCAAGCGTGAGGAAGCTCTCGAGCAGCCGGTCGGCGTGGTCGAGATCCACGCGCAGCTCAGCGTCCAGCTCACGGGTCTGAGCCGGCACCCCGCTGGGCTTCGCGATCGCGACGTCCAGTGTGGTACGCATCATCGCCAGTGGCGTGCGCAGATCATGCGAGGCGTTGGCGACGAACCGTCGCTGCGCGTCAAACGCCGCCTCCAAACGTTCCAGCAGCCGATCGATCGTATCGGCGAGTAGGCGCAACTCATCGCGCGGACCCGTCATCGCGAGGCGCTCGTTCAGGTTTGTATCGGAGATCCGCTCGGCGGTCGCGGTGATCGTCCGCAGCGGTGCCAAGACGCGCCCCGCCACGAGCCACGCGAGCACGCCGGAGACGAGCGCCATGATCGCCAACGCCACCCCGTACCCAACCTGAAGGCGGTGCAGGTCGACGGAGCGCTGTCTGGAGAGCGCTTGCGAGAACGCCACAATGGCGGGATTCGGTGGGTTGCCGTACAGCGGCGAGTTTGGCTTCGGCGGGTAATACCCGAACGTGAACTTGGTGAAGAGCCAATACGTGATCGCCAGCAGCGCCGCGCCGCACAGCAAAAACAGGACGCTGTAGATCAGCGTCAGCCGCCAGCGGACGGTCGGCTGGACACGGAACCCCCGCAACATGGGCTTGGTCTTCGTTCCGTCGATCCTCACAGCGAAGACGATGCCGCAGTGCGGTTAACAGCGGCATAACACGGTAACTGGCGTGTAGCGAGGCGCAGCGCATGCTCCCAGCCGTCCCTTCCTCGGACGCAACGTTGCTCTCCCCGCTCTCGACCAAAGGAACCGAACATCATGCGCCGACGCCGTCTACTCATCCTCATCTTCGCCGCTGCCGGGGCCGTCGCGGTCCTCGTCGCCGGCTGCGGCGGCAGCGGCTCCACGCCGACCGGCTCCGGAACTGCTCCGGGGAATATCGGCAAGCGAGCCGTTGCGTTCGGGCTCTGCATGCGCTCGCACGGAGTGCCCGGCTACCCCGACCCCAAGGTCACGAGCTCCGCTAATCACGTCCAGGTCTCGATCTCTCCCGGCAGCGCCGATCCCAACTCCCCAGCGTTCAAGTCCGCGGACCATGCATGCCACAACCTTCTCCCCAACGGCGGAAGGCCGGCCAACGGCCCCCAGAACCAGGCGCAGAACCTGACGTTCGCGGACTGTGTCCGCTCACACGGAGTACCGAGTCTTCCCGATGCCGACCGCGACGGAGCGTTCACGCTCCCGTCCACCATCAACCCGCAAGCTCCCGCGTTTCAGCACGCTGTGCAAGCCTGCAGCAACAAAGAGCCGAGCTCACTATCGATCGATCAAGCTCCCGGTGGCCCGTGAAGCGCCGTTGCCGTCGATACGCTCGATGACCGATCCGATCCAACCAGGGCAGGACCACTGGGGTCCAACGTGGTGGCTGTAGCGGCGCCTTGGAGAGAGATGGGATCCCGATCATCGAGACATCGGCGGTAGGCTCCGTCGCAGGCGGGGTTCCCGACCCAACCAGTGGAGGTACTAGATGGCTGAGCTCCCGCCGCCAGCCGAGGGGATTGTTGTGACCCACTTCATCGTCTCAGACGATGTCGCGCGCTCTCGGCGCTTCTACACCGAAATACTCGGCGGCACGGTCGTCTTCTCCGGAGAGTCCGGAGAGCCAACGAATGTCGCACTATCTAACAGCTTCATCGTCATCAGCGTGGGTGGTGGACCGACGGACGACAAGCCATCGGTCATCCTGGAGACACCCCCCGACCCCGACCGGGTGAGCGCCTTTCTCAATATTCGGGTCAAAGACATCGCGGCTGTGTACGCCGAGTGGAGCGCCAGGGGTGCCAACTTCCTCACGCCGCCGAAGCAGCACGCGTACGAGATCCGTTGTTACATCCGCGATCCCGACGGTCATCTGATCGAAGTGGGGCAAACCACGGACCCGGGTGACTGGACCCCGCCTCAGTGGCTGTCGAGTACGGCCGGCGGGGAGCTCGAGTGAGCGCCCAGTTCACAGCGGGCCGCTAGAGATTGCCGAGGCTGAGGTGGAGGTTGGCCCCGAGTAGAACCAGCGGCCATAGCGCGGTCGCCACGACCGCCGAGAGCACCTGGGACAGGCTCGCCAGATGGGCGTAGTAGCTGTGCTGGGAAGCGACGATCACGCCGATCACGACGTAGGCGATGGTGGCGAGACGAGGCATCCTTTCATGTTCGCCAATCGCGGAAGCGCTCCTCCCAGCCCGGACTGACGGTCTAGGCGCGGCCCCGCGCGAGGTCGAGGAGACGACCGAGCACGCGGTCGCCGTCGGCACGGATGCCGTTGTGCTCGTACTCGTTGGTAACCCACGGCCGAAGACCCCGGATCTGTGCCGCCGTCTCCTCGGAGAAGGATCGTTCGACGTACATGTCCTCGGCGTAGATCGCGGCGGCGGCCGGGACCTCGTTGGAACGCAGGACATCGTCGTCGTACAGGCGCGGCCATTCCCGGTCGGCCAGCAGCTGCGACGCCTCTCGGAGGGGCGCGAGCGCCGCGTAGTCGGAAAACATCCACGAGTAGACGTGCTCTCCGGTGAACAGCTCCGGAGCCTCGAACTCGTCCGGCAGCATGCGCTCAGCCGACCAGCGCGTCTTGCCCCCGTCCGCCCAGGACGCCTCATGCAGGATCGCGTAGATGGGATCGCGCGTGAACGAGAACGCGGCGTCCACGTCGTGGAGGAACGCCGGCGATCCCGGCGGGAGCTCGAGTATGTAGTGGAGCCGCTCGGCGCCGTCGCTCATGCCGAGCATCTGCCCCAGCTGGCGGAACCGCCGCCAGGTCAAACGGTCGCCAGAAGGCAGGACGATCGCCTCGCTCTCGACCAGATCGTGCAGCGCCAGCACGCGCTCGCGATCGGCGGGATAGCGCTCGTAGTACCGGCGGTTGCGCTCGAGCACACGCTCGTACGTGCGTGCGTAGACCTCGTCGATCCGGGGGCCGAGCGCGGGGATGCCGCCGGTGATGAGCGCCTCGCGCAGCCCTTCGGGTGCGAGTGACAGGTAGGTCGTCACGCAGAAGCCCCCGAAACTCTGGCCGAGCACGCTCCAGCGCTCGCCGCCGAACTCGCGCCTGATCCACTCGGCGTCGCGGACGATCGAGTCGGCTCGGAAGTGCGCGAGGTAGTCGGCCTGTTGTTGCGCACTCAGGCCCGCGAGCTGCCCGACCGGCGTCGAGCGCCCGGTGCCGCGCTGGTCGAGCATCAGCACCCGGAAGTCCCTGAGCGCCCGGTCGAGCCATCCAGGGGCGTTTGGGCGCCGTGTCGGTCGCGGGGCCTCGAATCCCGGACCGCCCTGGAAATAGACGAGAAACGGGCGATCCCGCCCGTCCGGGTCGGCAAGCTCCCGCGCGAACACCGCGATCCGATCGCCGGCGGGATCGGCGTGGTCGAGCGGGACCTCGAACGTGTGCTCGATCGCGGCCAGGCCGGGGAGCTGAACCACGTCAGCCATCGACGAATCATGCCCAGAACCGGCCGGTGTGCGCTGGAGCGCGGTGTAACGTCCCGACAGGCGGGGGGTTTGGAGTATCGACGCGTGTTGATGCGTCACCGTATGTGGAAAGCTCCTCACACATGACCCGTGCCGAACGCTTCGCAAATCTTCTGGGCGTGGTCGTCCCGTTCGCGGGCGTACTCGCCGCCATCGTGCTGCTCTGGAATCGCGCCGTCGACGCCAACGACCTCGTGATCCTTGTCGTGATGTACATCGCCACTGGCTTGGGGATCACGGTCGGGTTCCACCGGCTTCTGACGCATCGCGCGTTCCAGACCTATCCGTGGCTCGAGCGCACCTTTGCGGTGCTCGGCTCGCTCGCGGTCGAAGGATCCGTCCTGGACTGGGTTGCCGACCACCGTAAGCATCACGCTCACGCCGATCAAGAGGGCGATCCGCACAGTCCGCACGTTGGTCATGGAAGCGGCCTGCAGGGGCTGTGGCATGCCCACACCGGCTGGCTGCTCGAGACCCAGGGCCAGGCCGACTGGAAGCGCTACGCCACCGAGCTGTACGAGGATCGGCGCATGCGACGGATTGGACGCAGGTTTCCGTGGCTTGTGCTTGTTTCGCTCGCGATCCCGACGCTAGCCGGGTTCGTGCTCGACGGCTTCACGCTCCGCGGCGCGGTGCTCGGATACGTCTGGGGTGGCCTGGTGCGGATCTTCATGGTCCACCACGTCACCTGGTCGGTGAACTCGATCTGCCACTTCTTCGGGAGGCGCAGATTCGAGATCGAGGACCACTCGACAAATGTCGCGTGGCTAGCGGTGTTCTCCTTCGGGGAGTCCTGGCATCACAACCATCACGCCTTTCCACGCTCGGCGTACCACGGACTGCGGTGGTGGGAGATCGACCTCTCTGGCCTGTTCATCTCCACGCTCGCCAAGGTCGGTCTCGCGTGGAACGTCGTGCGGATCACCCCGGAGCGCCAGCTCCAGAAGTCGGCCGCGTCCGTCCCCGCCGCTCACTAGCGCTCACACGCGCCGTCCGCATGCCCGCGCATCCTTCCAGCGTGCCCGCGCATCCGTCCAGTGTCCCCGCGCATCCGTCCAGTGTCCCCGAGAACGACCCGGTGACGATCAGGGACGCCCGCCCCGACGATTGGGACGCGATCTGGCCGTTCTTCCACGAGATCGTGTCGGCGGGGGAGACCTACGCGTACGACCGTGGGACCGACTACGAAGCGGGCCGGCGCCTGTGGATGATCGGGCCGCCCGGGCGGACGGTGGTCGCGACCGACGCCGACGGGACCGTGGTGGGAACGTCGAACATGTATGCCAACCGACCCGGCGGCGGGTCGCACGTCGCCTCCGCAAGCTTCATGGTCGATCAGTCACGCGCAGGCCGCGGTACCGGCCGGGCGCTCGGCGAGGAGGTCGTTGCATGGGCCCGCCGAAGCGGGTTCAGGGCGATCCAGTTCAACGCCGTCGTCGAGACGAACGAGCGCGCAATCGGGCTGTGGCGATCGCTCGGGTTCGACGTGGTAGGCACCGTTCCAGAGGCGTTCGAGCACCCCGACCGCGGATACGTTGGGCTGCTCATCATGCACCGATTTCTTTAATGCGCGACCATGTCCGGCCGTTGTGCCGTACAGGGTCGTTCGATCGGGTAGGCGTCCCCAATGGGAACAAATTGCCCGTCCGTCCGCTGTCCACGGTTGAATCCGCCAATCAATCCCCACGATTCCATCCAGGAGGAGTGCCGTGCCGTTAACACAGGCCCAGCTGGTGACCGCCGTCGCCGACCGCGCCGATCTGAGCAAAGCCGATGCGAAGCGCGCGGTGGAAGCTCTTGAGACGATCGTGCTCGAGCAGCTCGGGAACGCCGAGAAGGTCCGGATCGGTGGCCTCGTGCAGCTAACCGTCCGCGTCAAGCCCGCCACGAAGAAGCGCGCCGGCCGCAACCCCGCCACCGGCGAGGAGATCACGATCGCTGCGAAGCCGGCGAGCGTCGACGTGCGTGCGCGACCGCTCGCCAAAGCGAAGGCCGCGCTGCCGTCGGTTCAGAAGGCTCGCCGCCGGCTAGCCGCCTGAGACGGGCCTCGCAAGGGGCACCAAGAAGGCTCTACGCCAGCGGCGGTGGGGTTCCCTCCGCGCTGGCGGCCAGAGCGCCGTCCCAACCGCATACGGTGCAGGCGTAGATGAATGCCGACCGCGCGAACGCGAGCGCCGTTGCGCGGGGATCGGGACTCGAGCGAACGTCGTCCCAGTCGAGGATGTATTCGCCGAGCACGGCGTCCCAGCGCGCGGGCGGCATCAGCCCGTCTGCGAAGCCTTCGCGGGCGGGATGCGCATAGGCGTAGAACGCCGCCTTTCCATACCGCCCGTCGCCCGGCCACCAGCCGACCGCGACCTCTTCGGAGTCCATCGCGTTGCGGAACAGGTAGTCGTTCGACGGCGGTTGCGCGCGCCTGCCCGAGAACATATTCACGGCTAGGTCAAACGATCCCCACCAAGCGTTGACCGGGGTTGAGCGCCCGCGATATGGGGCGCGAAACGCGGAGAGCACGAGCGCCGCCTGGGTCGCGGCCTTCAAGTACGACGCGACCTGGTCGGTGTCATAGGTGGCGTGCTCGGTGTCCTCGTCGAGAGGCTCACCCCACGTAACTTCCTGGGGCGTCGGGTTGATCGCGACCGGGGGACTCAGCGTGTTGACCGCTTCCAGAAGCGCGCGCGTCACCTCGCCGACCGGTCGGTTGGGAGTCAGCGGCACGGCGATGGCACCTCGGTCGGTGTGCTCGGCGATCGCCTCGTGGCGTCTCAGATCGAGGGCGACCACGAGCCCACCCGAGCCGTCGGGCGCGGGAAGCAGCGCGGTCTCCCAGCCGCGGGCCGTGAGGCGCATGGCCGAGTGCTGAAACTGAGGCTCGGGCGGGGCTAGGGCGACCGCGATCTTGCCGAGGACCTGGGTGTGGGCGTGTAGCGTGTCGCACGTCGCGCTCCAATGCTCGTACGAGACGGCCGGCCAGTCCGCGGGCATAGGGGGACGCTATCCGATCGCCGCGGGACGGCGTCAATGGGGGTCAGGCACCGGTGCCAGACTGTGGCGGTGCCCTTCTGGCGTTCAGGACGCGGTCGTGGCGCCGATGCCGGCGGGGGCGGCGACACGGTTGCAGCCAATGGCGCGGGTCGCCGGGACGAGGCCACTCAGGGGGCGCGAGAGGTCGAGGCCGCGATGCGCCGCGTTGCCGAGCAGGACACTCCAGAGAACCGTCGAGCCCTGTTCGAGTTGCTGCTTGAGGCGTCCCTGACGGCCGCCGCGGTCGACACGCCACCGCCGGGCGCCGAGCAGGGACTGGCCATGCTCGAGAGCAAGGACGGACCGGTGCTGCTGGTGTTCACCGGGGTCGACGCGCTGCTCGCGTGGCGCCCGACCGGATACACCCCCGTCCCCGTGCCGGCCTGCACATTGTTCGACATGGCCGCGCGCTACGACGTCGCCCGGATCGAGGTGAACCCGGCGTCGATGCCCCGCGGGTGGATCTCTCGGACCGAGATCGCCGCGCTGGCTCAGGGCCAGATCCCCCAGGGCCCAAGCGACGCTCCCGTGCAGACGGGCCCGCAGCCCAGTCAGGTGAAGGTCGGCCGACCGGCCGCCGCGCCACCAGACGCCCTGATCGACGCGGTGCGGCGGGCGCTCGACTCCCAGCCGCACGCGGTCGCGGGATGGTTGTTCGTGATGGCCGAGGGCAGCGACCCGGCGCAGCTGATGGTCGGGGTCGAGCTGGCTCGTGGCCTCGGTCAGCCGGAGGTGGAGGGGACGATGCAGGCGATCCTCGAGGAAACGTGGGCGCGGTCCACCGAGGCCGAGCAGCTCAGGTTCATGCTCATTGCGGACCCCGCCTTCCGCGAGACGCTGGCAACCGGCGCCGGCAAGCTCATCTACATGAGGTAGCGCGTTAGTTGCCATCGCTGCCTTGTGCCCCGTATATTTGCGGTATGTCGAAGCGAATAGGGGCGCTCGCGGCGATCGTCGGTGTGCTCAGCCTGTCGACGGGCGTGGCGTCGGCATCTCACATCGGCGTTGGGGGCCCCGCTCCTCCGACCGCGATCGTGTCCTTCAAGGGATGGGACGGGGTCGGTGTGGTGAGGTTCAAGGTGTACGTGTGGGACGGACCGCCGACGACGCAGCGGGTCGTCGAGCACTTCACCTTCGCCAACAAGTGCTCATCGACGGGAAGCACGACGGTATCCGCTCAGATCAACGTCGGGCCGAAGCTCCGCTTCAAGCACGTTGCCAACGGGATCACGCTCCTCGGTGGGTTCGGGCCGAAGGTGAAGGGCGCCGCGGGCACCGTCGAGATCGTCACGGGCACGTGTGACAGCGGCCCGCTGAACTACACGGCCGCGAAGACCTGACGGGCGACAAGCTCCCGGCCGCCGCTGACATCATCGCGGTGATGGCGATGCGCTGCCCAAGGTGTGCATCCGAGGTCGCTGAGGGAATGAACTTCTGCGGCGCGTGCGGGTCTCCGGTCAGGCCGGTCGAGCCGCCGCCCCGCGAGCGGCGCCTCGTCTCGGTGCTGTTCTGCGATGTCGTCGGCTTCACCAAGTTCAGCGAATCGCGGGACTTCGAGGATGTACGCGACGTCCTGGACCAGTACTTCGCGGCGGCGCGGCGGATCGTCGACGAGTATGGCGGCATGATCGAGAAGTTCATCGGCGACGCGGTGATGGCGTTGTGGGGCGCACCGACGGCGCGCGAGGACGACGCCGTGCGCTCGGTCAGAGCCGGCATGTCGCTTGCACAAGCTGTAGCGGCGCTGGCCGAGCGGCTCGGGATCCCCGAGCTGCGCGTACGGGTGGGCGTTGTCACCGGCGAGGCTGCGGTTCAACTGGGACGCGTGGAAGAGGGAATGGTCACTGGGGACGCCGTCAACACCGCCGCGAGGATCCAGTCGATCGCTGATCCGGGAACCGTCTTCGTCGACGACACGACGCGGCTCGCCACCGAGCGGTCGATCGCGTTCGAGCCTGCCGGCGCTCACGAGCTGAAGGGCAAGAGCGCGCTGGTGCGGGTGTGGCGCGCCCTCGGCGTGCGCGACGACACGACTCCCTCGGGGGCGATCGAGCCGCCGCTGGTCGGCCGCGACCCGCAGCTCCGCACGATCGCCGACGTGCTCGTCGCGATGCGCTCGGGCCATGCCGAGGTCCCGGTGGTGTGCATCACCGGTGACGCGGGCATCGGGAAGTCTCGGCTCGCCTCCGAGCTCGAAAAGCACACCGACGATGGCAGCGAGCGCCGCTGGCACCGCGGCCGATCGCTCAGTATCGGCGAAGGGAATGGACTGGGTGCGCTCGCCGAGGTCATGCGGCTGGCGATCGGCATCCGCCGCGGCGATCCGGCGGAGCGGCATCGCGAGGTCGTCGACCGCGAGCTCCGCGCGCAGTTCGACGATCCCGAGGAGCAGGACCGGGTCCGTCGGGCGGTCAGACGACTGCTCGATCTCGACGACGGCGAGGAGCTGATCGCCCGGGGCGAGCTGTTCTCGGCATGGCGCGCGTTGTTCGAGCGCCTCGCCGCCGAGCGCCCGGTGGTCCTTGTGTTCGAAGAAACGCAACTCGCCGACGACGCGATGGTGGCCTTCATCGCGCACCTGCGCGAGTGGACACAGCAAGTACGAATTGGGGTCCTGGTCCTGAGCCGACCGGACCCTCGTCTCGCTGCGCTGACCGGCCCGCGCGAGCAGATCGAGCTCGAGCCGCTCAGCGTGACCGAGATGGACGAGCTGGTAGGGCGTACGGTGGACGGGGCACCCGACGTCTTGCTGGACACGATCCGCGCGGACGGGGGCGGCGTACCCCTGTACGCCGTCGAGACCCTGCGGGCGCTGGCCGATCGTGGGGTGTTGGCCGTCGAGGGGTCGCGGTACGTCGTCCGCGGCGCGCTCGGCGACTTTTCGGTCCCGCCCACGATTCGTGCACTCGTCTCCTCGCGGCTCGACCGCCTGAGCCAGGTCGAGCGACACGTCTTGTTCGCCGGCGCAGTCCTTGGCGAGAGCTTCAGCGCGGCCGGCGCCGCCGCGGTCGCAGGCGTCGAGGAGGTGGAGGCGACGACGCTGCTCGACGGCCTCGTCGCCAAGGCGTTGCTCGGCTTCGACCGCGACGAGGGCGCTCCCCTCCTGGACCGCTACACGTTCCTGCAGGGCGTCGTGCGCCGCGTCGCGAACGCGCGCCTGCCTCGCCGCGAACGGAAACGAAGCCATCTTGCCGCCGCAGACCACCTTGCACGGGGTGCTGCGGGCGAGCCGGACCTGGCAAGCGTGCTAGCAGGTCACCTGCTGGCTGCGATCGAGGCCGATCCGGGCGCAACGGACGTCGGCCAGATTCGCGAACGTGCCCGCACGATGCTTCAGGCCGCCGCCGAGCGTGCGGCCGCCGTCGGAGCGGTGGGGGAGGCGCTGGCCCGATTCGATCACGCGGCGGAGCTGTCCGAGGGCGAGCGCGACCGGGCGGCGATCCTCGAGCGGGCCGGGTTCGTCGCCTACCGGGCCGGAGACACTCAGGCGGCCCGCGACCGTTACCGCGCCGCGCAGCAGATCCACGCGGCGGCCGGCCGGATGCGCGAGCGCATTCGCGTCCGCGCTATGGAGCTGCGCGCCGCCTGTTACGTCGAATCACCCGCGGCCTTACTGCCCGAGGCCCGTGAGCTGTACGGCGAGCTCGGCGACGAGCTGGACGCGATCAAGGCGCTCGCCGGGAACGTGCTGGCGTACGCGCTCTACCAGAGCGGAGAGGCCGAAGAGGCCCTCAGCATCGCCTCGCTGACGGCCGAGGCGGCCGAGCAGAGCGGCGACTATGGCGAGCTCGCGTTCGCGTACGGCGTTCAAGGGGGAGCCCTTCAGGAGATGCAGCGACCCACGGAGGCGATCGCGTGCCAGCGTCGATGCCTCGCGATCGCCGAAGAGCACGATCCCGCCCGCGTGCCTGCCACCCTTGCCAACCTCGCCGTGGAGCTCGGATCGGTGGGGCGCTACCGCGAAGCCGCGACGCACGCCCGCGAGGCGGTGACCGCTGCCGAGCGGCGCGCGGAGCGCCTATTCGAGCGGCACGCGCGGCTCGCGCTCGGGCGAGCGTTGTGCTCGCTCGGCGAGTGGGATGAGGCGGTCGCAGAGGTCGAGTCGGTGCTCGATCACCTCGCGCCGTTCCACGTGACGATGGCGGTGGCGCCGCTCGTCGTGATCGCGCTTGGGCGCGGTCAGGGAGCGCGTGTCGGGGCGCTGGTCGACGAACACGACCGCCGCACCGGTGGCGAGGCTACGAGCGTGTTCGAGAGCGACTTTCGCGTGCTGCGGTCGGCGGCGGTCGCGATCGGGCGAGGGGCGTCGGCCGAAGAGTTGTCCCGTCTGATCGGCGCGGCCGAGGCCGCTGACTACGCCGAATGGACTGGATGGCTCGCTCCGATCGTCGACCGCATGGCCACGGCCGACGTCACCGAGCCGCTCGAAGCCGCGCTTTCCGCGCTCCGCGGACCGGGCGAGATGAAGCGGACCGCGCCGGTGATGGCGCAGGCGGCGAGGCTGGAGGCGCACATCGCCGCTCGTCGCAAGGACCACGACAAGGCTGACGACCTGTGGGCATTCGCGCAGCGGCTCGCCGGCGATTGCGAGATGGCGTTCGAGTCCGCGGTGATCACGCTCGAGCGTGCCGAGCACGCCGCCGCCACCGGGTCGGACGTGCTCGACGGCGCTGCGCTGGCCAATGCAATCGCGACGTTCGAACGCCTCGGTGCGGTGCCATGGTTGGCGCGGTATTCGGCGCGCGACGGGGTGGGTAGAAGGAAAGCGTGACTGAAGGCACGTCATCGGGTCCGCCCGCGGAACCGCCCCCGACCTCGACTCCACTCACGACGTCGACATCGCCGGGCACGGAGGCGCGACCGCCGGCGAAGCCTGAGCCGGCACCGACCACCAAGACCGGGGTCGCGTTCGGCGGGTTGATCGCCGGCGCGATCGTGCTGATCCTGCTGCTTGTCTTCATCCTCGAGAACACCCAGAGCGTGAAGATCAGCTACTTCGGCGTCGTCGGGCACCTGCCGCTCGGGGTCGCGCTGCTGCTGGCAGCGATCGGTGGCGCGCTGGTCACCGGGATCGTCGGCGCTGCCCGCATCGTGCAGCTGCGGCGTCACGTCCGACGGCGCTCGCGTCGTTAGCGCGGCGCCGGCCGGCCGTCACATCTCGTCCGGCACCCGCTCGCGGAGCTCGGCCAGCCAGGCCGTGGCCGTCCCGTCGCTGGGGGCGCGCCAGTCGCCTCGCGGCGACAGAGAGCCGCCCGAGCCCACCTTCGGGGCGTTTGGCATCGCCGAACGCTTGAACTGGCTGGTGTGGAAGAAGCGCTCGAGGAACACGCCCAACCAGTGCTTGAGCTCGCTCAGCGGATACTCGTGGCGGCGCTCCAATGGAATCAGATCAGGCCATGACCCCGCCGAGCGATCGCCCCACGCGTGCGACGCCAGATACGCCACCTTGCTCGGTGGATAGCCAAAGCGGACGATGTAGTAGAGGAAGAAGTCCTGG
>Ga0070765_100001349_pt1 | contig 14961 bp, 12 predicted proteins | sample HubBroMetageWFT5_FD_71516 | JGI IMG/M metagenome (GOLD analysis project Ga0070765, IMG submission 71516) | Warmed and freeze-thawed soil microbial communities from the Hubbard Brook experimental Forest, New Hampshire - Hubbard Brook CCASE Soil... | ecosystem: Environmental > Terrestrial > Soil... | reverse complement strand
ATCAGATTGGTCGGATTCATACCTTTTCCATTATAGGTGGCCTTTTTTAGTCGCGCTGTCGAAATCCGTAGACGGCCAGGCTCAACATGAGCGCTCCGAAGGCGAGGAGCACCGCCACCTCGGGCCATACCGACAGCGGTTGACCAAAGATGCTGAGGCCGAGCCTGTCCAGGGTGCGTGCGGGAACGCCCGAGGCGGTGAGCACCGTGCGCCGGAGCGCATCGATCCCGTAGCTGGCGGGATCGAACCGTGTGAGCACGGACAGCCACGCCGGGAGGTTGCCGCCGAGAGGGAACAGCGCGCCCGCGAGAAAGAACATGGGCATCATCAGGAAGTTCATCACCATCTGGAACCCCTGCATGGTGCGCATGCGCGCCGCAACAGCGACCCCGAGCGCACTGAGCGCGAACGCGAACAGAAAGATCATCGGGATCAGTTCGACCACTCCGAGGAACGACAACTTCACGCCGACGATCGGGGCGAGGATGAGGATGACGATCCCCTGGAACATCGCCTGGGTGGCGCCGCCGAGCGTCTTGCCGATAGCCACAGCCGAGCGATGGATGGGGGCGACGAGCACCTCTTTCAGGAAACCGAACTCGCGATCCCACACGATCGACATCGCGCCGAAGATCGATGTGAACAGCACCGACATTCCGATGATGCCGGGAAAGATGAACTGCACGTATTGCAGCGAGGATCCCGAGCCACCGAAGCCGCCGGTGCTACCCCGCAATGACGAACTCAGTCCACTGCCGAAGACGAACAGGAAAAGGACCGGCTGTGCAAGCGACGCGACCACACGCATCCGGTCACGCCAGTAGCGAATGAGGTCGCGCTTCCAGATGATGTAGATCGCGCGCAGCGTCGCGCCGCGGACGTTCACCGCCCGTGCCTGGGGACGGGAGGGGACAGCGAGTACCTGTACCTGTTCGGTCATCGGCGTCCACCTCCCCATATCCTGCCCATGTTTCGCATCGTATCCAGCGCCGTGGTTCCCTGCTCGCGAATGGCTCGACCGGTGAGCTTCAGGAACACGTCATCGAGGCTCGGCCGGCGCGCGCTCACCGCGCTGATCGGAACGCTCAACTCGGAGAAGAGCCGGGGCATGAACGACGCGGAATCGGGGACCTCCACCTGCAACGTGCCGTCGATCTGGGTTGGCTCGAGGTGCATCAGGGTGCGGATCTGCTCGGCGGCGACAGTCGTATCCGGCGTGGTGATAGTGATCACATCGCCGCCGACCCTCGTCTTCAGCTCGGAAGGAGTCCCGAGCGCGACGATCTTGCCCTGGTCGATGATCGCGATGCGATCGCAGAACTCGGCCTCATCCATGTAGTGCGTCGTCATGAAGATGGTGATGTGCTCGCGGGTCCGGACCGCATGCAGGTAGTCCCAGATCTTGTTGCGCGTCTGGGGGTCGAGACCGAGAGTCGGCTCGTCCAGGAAGAGCACCTCCGGGTAATGCAGGATGCCTCGCGCGATCTCCAGGCGCCGGCGCATCCCACCGGAATAGGTCATCACGGTGGACTCGGCGCGGTCGGTCAGCTCGACGATCGACAGGGCGTTGTCGATGCGCTGTTTGCGCGTGACCGCGGGCAGCCCGTAGAGGTAGGCGTGGAAGTCGAGGTTCTCGCGGCCCGTGAGCTGGCCGTCGAGCGACGGGTCCTGGAAGACCAGGCCGATGCGCGCGCGGACGGCGCTGGGGTCCTTGAGCACATCGATCCCGGCCACCTGGGCGACGCCCGACGTCGGCCGCACGAGGGTGCAGAGGATGCTGATCGTCGTCGACTTCCCGGCACCGTTGGGGCCGAGGAAGCCGAAGATCTCGCCGGCACCGACCTCGAGGTCGATACCCCGGACCGCCTCGACCTTCCCGTAAGTCTTGACGAGGTCGCGAACGCTGATCACCGGCTGGCCCATGCGCGGGACAGCGTACCCACGCATGTCGGAGATCACGCTCAGGTCGCGACGAAGCCGGAATCGTCCGGGGTGACGATCTCGAGCAGCCGCTGACCGGCGGCGCGACGGCGCAGGTCACGTCGCGCGAGGTCCTCGAGCCGCCGGCGCTGTGTCGCGTCGACCTTCCTGCCCTCGGCGACGGCCCTGGCCTCACGCTCGACCTGGGTCTCGTCGACCTCGATCCCTTCGGCGGCCGCGAGGGCGTCCAGGGCAAGCTCGAGGCGGACCCGGCTGGTCGCTGACTCCCGGCGCTCGGCGCGCAGCGCCTCCGTGGTCTGACCGCTCATCTCGAGGTAGCGGTCGAGCGGCAACCCGATCGACGCGAGCCGGTATTCGAGATCCGCCAGCTGGCGATCGATCTCACGCACGATCATCGCCTCGGGGACGTCGACCCGGACGTAGTCGCGAAGCCCCTCGAGAGCGGCACCCTCGTGGCGTTCGCGATCCTGCTCGGCAGCCTCGACGGCCAGGGCGGTCCGGTAATGCTCGCGAAGGTCTTCGAGGGTCGGCCCGTGACCGTCGAGGACGGCCAGCGCGTCGTCCTCCGGGGGCAGGGTGCGCTCGCGAACGGCGTGTACCGTGACGTCGATCGTTACGGTTGCACCGCGCAGCTCCTCCTGACGGTAGTCCTGGGGCAGAGTGGTCTCGAAGGAGCGCGACTCCCCCGCCGTCAGCCCGATGACTCCATCCACGATCGCCGGGATCACCACCTCGCGATCCAGCTCCAGCTCACGCTCCCCGCCGTCGCCGCCGGTGAGCACCTCGTCGCCGCGACGCATCACCAGCGTGCAGCGGATGACGTCCCCGGCCTGCGCGGCTCGATCGACGTCCGCGAGCTCCGAGTGGTGGCGGCGGGCCTCCTGGATCGCCTCGTCGATGCGCTCCTCGGTGATCTCGGTGGTCTCCATCGGGACCCGAAGGGAGAGGTAGTCGCGCAGGTCCACCTCGGGTTTCACCGTGACCGTGGCGGTGAATTTCAGCGGTTGGTCGCGCTCGAGATCGCCAAGGTCGAGCTCGGGATCGCCGACCGGCTCCACCCCGGTCTCATCGACGGCGCGCCGGTAGAGCTCGGGGACCAGGTGATCGACGGTCTCGTGACGGATCGTCTCCCAGCCGACCGCCCGCTCGACCATCGCCGCCGGCGCCTTGCCGGGGCGGAACCCGGGAATACGAACCCGTCCCGCGAGTCGGCGCAGCGACGCCTGGACGGCGGCCTCGACCTCGTCCGCGGTGGCCTCCACCTGGAGGGCAACCTGCGATGCGGCTTTGCGCTCGAGGGTGACGGTGATTGACGGACTCTTGCCTGGGGTGTCGGTCATCTGGTTCTCGTGCTTCTTGGTGGGGCCGTGCGCGGACCGAGACTCGAACTCGGACGGGTCGCCCCACGGGATCCTAAGTCCCGCGCGTCTACCGATTCCGCCATCCGCGCCCGGTCGGTCGAACCGGCCAGCGCCAGTTTAGTGCCTGAGCCTCAACGCCGAGCTGCAGGGTGCGCCTCGGAGGCACGCGTTCACGCGACCGTCCGGGCCGATGTCCGGAGGTATGGAACGTCGGGTTTCTGCGACACGATGATCGCTGGACAACCCCCTCCCAGGTGCCTACTCTGGTGACATCCACCTACGCAAACGGAGGATCTGGATGGAACCGAATCACCTGGCCGCAACGGCAGGCCCGCAGGAGGTCGTTGCGAAGATCGACCAGAAGGCGCTCCGGCTGTCGGCGTTGCTGCGGGAGATAGACAACCACCCAATCGAGCTGGAAACCGTGCTGCGGGACCAGCTCGATGACGTTCTGGAGATGCTGGCGTGCCGCATCGCCGCCACCAGGACGCTGCTTCACCGGTCCAGCCTCGAATTGACGGGGGCCGGATCACCCGCATAACGGGCGTCATTGGGCGCCTCAGGACGGCGACTGCAGTAGAGGCTGCGGCCGCCGTCCTGATCGTCCTCGCCGCGATCGTGGTGCGCTTCTGGGCGCTCCAGAGTCAGCCCGGCGGTTTGTATCCCGACGAGGCGGCTGAGGGTCTCAGCGCCCAGAGCCTGCTGAGCATTCCGGGTTATCACCCGGTGTTCTTCAACAGCGACGGTGGGCGCGAAGCGCTCTACGCGTACATCGTCGCCGCGGTCTTCAAGATTTTTGGGTCGTCGGTGCTCACCCTGCGCGGCACGGCGGCGGCGGTCGGAGTCGCCGGGGTCATCGCGACCTACGTCGCTGTCCGCCGTTTCGGCAGGGGACCGGCGCTCATCGCCATGGCGTGGACCGCCGGTTCACTGTGGATGATCGCGGTGTCTCGCGACGGGTTCAGAAACATCCTCACCGTGCTTGTCGGCGCCGCCGCCCTTGCCGCGCTGCTGCGCTGGGGCGACCGGCCATCGCGCTGGAGCGCCGCGCTGGCGGGCGTCGCGGTGGCGCTCGGTTTCTGGACGTATCAGCCCCTGAAGCTGCTCCCGCTTCTCGCAATTCTCTGGTTGCTCTGGTTGCGCGCCCGCGACCGGGAGCGGTTTCAAACGCTCCGTGAAACGTTCACCTGGGCGGGGCTCGCCTTCGTCGTGGTCATCGCGCCGATGGTGTACACGGCGAGCACCGACTTCTCGTCGTACTTCGGCCGCGCCGCCTTCGTCTCCGTCTTCAACAGCTCGTCAGGGTCCTCGGACAGCTACCCCGTGCACATCCTCAGGACGCTCGGGATGTTCCTCGCGACCGGTGATCCGAATCCGCGCCACGACGTGTCCGGGTTGCCGCTTCTGGGTCCTGTGCTGGTCGTTCCGTTTCTGTTCGGCATCTGGCACTGCTGGCGGCGGCGCGACGATCACGGCTACGCGCTCGTGCTGCTCGGCTTGCCCGTCTTCCTCATCCCGCCACTCGTCGCCAACGAGGGGGGTGCGCCGCACTTCCTGAGATCGCTCGGACTCGAACCCTACGTCGCGGCCTGCATCGGCCTCGGCTGCCTCGAGGGCATCGCGATCGCCCGGAAGCTGGCCTCGGGGATCCCACGCTCGGAGAGGTCGGTGACGCAGACGGGCTGGATGGTCTGCGCGATCGCGGCGACCGCGTTGGGAGTCGCATCGGCGGTGACCTACCTCAATCGCCCCGTGGCCGATCGGTATGCGGCCTTCACGTTCGCAGACGTCGCCCTGGCCAATGTCGCGGTGAACAACCCCACCGACGGCGGACCCTCGACGCTGGTCATCCTCAACAGCTACGACGCCATGGACGTCCAGTTTCTCGACGCCGGCCGGCTGCCCACCATCGTCGCGCCGATGACCAGGATCCAGAACGCGGCTGTGTATTCTCTAATCGTCGCTCCGTCGCGAGCCGACATCGCGGCCGCTGTCGGCTCGGGCATCGCCGCGGAGGCTCAGGTTGGCGCCACCGACCCGGAGGGCAATCCCGTGGTCTTCGACGTGGTTCCGCAGGCCGGCGTTCCGGCGCAGCCGTGAGCCCTGCGCGCCGCGCGTCCCTCGGCGACGCCGATCTATGGTGGGATCGATGCTGCGCGGATATTCGGGGAAGATCTGGCTGATCACTGGCGTCGGGCTCGTGGCTCGCCTTGCGCTGCTCGGCTATCAACCGCTCTGGCGCGACGAGGCGTTCACCGCGCTCGCGGTGCAGCAACCGCTGGGCTCGATGATCGACGTGGTTCGCAACGACAGTGCGCCGCCGCTCTTCTACCTGGTCGAGCGCCTCTTCGCGGTGGTCTCGACGAGCCCACCCATGCTCCGCCTCTTCCCGGTGCTGGTCGGGAGTGCGGCCATCCCCCTCGTGGCGGCGCTCGGACGGCGCGTGGCGGGCGATACCGGAGGCATCTGGGCTGCCCTGATCGGAGCCGCGGCTCCGGCGCTGCTGGTCAGCTCGCTCGACGCGCGCATGTACGTGCTCGCGACCACGCTGGTGCTCGCCTCCACGCTCTGCCTCCTGCGCGCCCTCGAGCGGCCGTCGCCGGCGCGCTGGGTGCTCTACGCCGTGACATCGATTCTCGCCGTCTACACCGTGTACTTCGCGCTGTTCGCGGTCTTCGCTCAGGTGGTCACGGTGGCGGTGCTCCACCGCCGACGCCGGTTCCCCACCGTGGCGTTGGTCGCAGCCCTCGGCGTGGCCACGCTTGCCAGCCTGGGCCCGTGGATCGTCGCCGCGAGCGCACAGCTCAGCCACAGCGCAGGTGCCTTCTGGGTGCCGAGGTTGAGCATCAAGAGCGCGTTCGGCGGCCTCGAGCAGTTCTTCACGGGCCCACCGCTGAACACGTGGGTGAACGGGTTCGCGGTCCTTCGAGCGCTGGAGCTTGCCGGGGATGTCGCAGGATGCCTGGTGCTGGTCGCGCTGGTGATGAATCGCAGGCGGCTCACCGCTGCAGGCGCCGAGGCCGCCGCGTTCCTCGGACTCGCCGTTGCGATCGGCGTCGGGGTGATGCTCCTGGCGAGCTTCTATCACCCGCTCGAGGATGGAAAGTATCTGAGCACCGCCTGGGCGCCGATGTATCCGCTCCTCGGTGCAGGCCTCGCGATCGTTCCATGGCGAAGCGCGGCCCTCGGCGCCGCGGCGGTGACCACCGCGGTTGCAGCCACCACGGTGCTGACCATCACCAATCCCGAGACCTCGTTGGCGGTCGCCGCGATCACGGCGACCCCGGTGCACTCCGGGCTGGTGACCGCGTACCCGAGTGAGTATCTGCTCGTCCGCTACTACGCCAACGGCGCTATCGCCGCGCGGACGCGCTCGGTGGCGACAACCGTCCCATGGTTCTGGGGCACGGCGGTGTACCCGCCGAACGCCGTGCTCCGCGCGTTGCCGCAGCCCTCACCGGATACGGCCACCGTCTGGTACGTGTACGAACCCGGCGAACCGCTGCCTCCGGGTTCGGGCGGGTACAGACTTTCGAACACGCGCTGCTGGACCGGCGTGTGCGTCACCATGCTGAACCCAGTGGTGGCCGTCGCCGACGGCGGCTGATCCGGATGACGAGCGGGAAAAGGAGGACAGCGTGAAAGGCTTTCGTGACTTTCTCAACCAGGGCAACGTCGTACAGCTGGCGGTCGCATTCGTCATCGGCGTCGCATTCGCGGCGGTGGTCACGGCGCTCGTCGTTGACATCGTCAACCCGATCATCGCCATCCCGTTCGGCAAGCCCAACTTCGACACCCTGGTGCTCACCGTAAACGGCAGCAACATCAAGTACGGCACGTTTCTCACCGCGGTGATCGCCTTCGTGCTCGTCGCGGCCGGCGTGTACTTCTTCTTCGTCGTCCCCTACAACCGCCTTCAGGCGCGCACGCGTTCGGCCCAGCCGGCGGAGTCGAACACGCGGGCCTGCCCGGAGTGCCTGAGCATCATTCCCAAGGCTGCTCACCGATGCGCGTTCTGCAGCGCGGCGGTCGAGCCGCAGTCGGTATAACGAGCGGAGCAGGCATGCCACAGGTCCACGCAGGTCGTCTCGACGAGCTGTCGCCGAGGGCGCTGCTCGGGATCCTCGCGGTCCGTCAGACTGTCTTCGTTGTCGAGCAGAACTGTGTGTATCAGGACATCGACGCTCGTGACGGCGAGCCGCAGACGGTGCACCTCTGGATCGAGGATGACCTCGGTCGGGTGGTGAGCACCATGCGGCTCCTGAGCGACGGAGCATCCGGACATCGCATCGGTCGCGTTGCGACGCTCGCCGAAGCTCGCGGTCGCGGCTATTCGGGAGCCCTTCTGAGGCGGGCGATCGAGCTGTCAGGGCCACCGATCACGTTGAGCGCGCAGGCATATCTCGTCGAGTGGTACGCGCGCTTCGGATTCGAGATCTGCGGCGAGCGCTGGATCGAGGACGGCATCGAGCACGCGCCGATGCGGCTCGAGGTCAGCCGATGACGATGTTGACGATGCGGTCAACGACCGCGATCACCTTGCTCGGCTCGCGACCGTTCAGCAAGGCAACCACGCGCGGTTGCGCGAGCGCCATCGCCGCCAGGGTCGCCTCGGAGGTTCCGGCATCCACCTCCAGCTCCCCACGGCGTTTGCCGTTGACGGTGATCGCAACCGTAGCCCGCTGCGGTGCTGCAAGCTCGGCGTCGTAGGCGGGCCATGTGCCGCGCTCGTGGACCGATCCCTCGTGTCCGGTGCGCTCCCAGAGCTCCTCGGTCACAAATGGTGCGAAGGGCGCGAGCAGCTGCAGCAACGTCTCGGCATCGATGCGCCGGGCGGTCCGCTGCGAGCACTCGTGGTCGAGATCCCTGGCGAACTCCATGAGGTAGGCGATCGCCGTGTTGTAGCGCAGCTCGGCGATGTCCTCCTCGACCTGCTTGATGAGGCGATGACGCCGGCGCTCCCTGGTCTCGTCGCTGACGTCTGAGCCGGTGGCCAGCTGGGTGGCACGCCACGTCCGGTTGAGGAAGCGGGTCATGCCGGTGATGCCCTTGTCGCGAAAATCTCCGCCGAGCGTGTACGGACCGAGATACATCATGAAGAGGCGCACCGTGTCGGCCCCGTACCGATCGATGTATTCGTCCGGATTGAGCACGTTGCCCCGGCTCTTCGACATCTTCGCGCCGTCCATGATGATCATGCCGTGCGCTCGGAACCGGGTGTACGGCTCCGGAGCCGGCACCAGACCCATGTCGTGCAGGGCGCGCATCACGAACCGCGCGTAGAGCAGATGCCGGACCGCGTGCTCGTTGCCGCCGATGTACATGTTGACCGGGAGCCACGTGTCGGTTCGCTCCTTGTCGAAGGGGACATCGTCGAAGTCGGTGGACGGATAGCGGAGGTGGTACCAGGCGGAGTCAAGGAACGTATCGCTGACATCCGTCTCACGGCGAGCCGGCTCACCGCACTTCGGGCAGGGAACGTTGACCCACTCCTCCACGGTCGCGAGCGGCGAGAGGCCCGTGCCGCGCGGCCGGAAATCCTCGACGTCGGGCAGCAGCACCGGGAGATCCTCTTCCGGCACCGCGACCGGGCCGTCCTTTGGGCAATGGATGATCGGAATCGGCGGGCCCCAGTACCGCTGACGAGAGATGAGCCAGTCGCGCAGCTTGTACTGCACGCTTGACTGTCCGCGGCGGAGTTCGATGAGCCGCTCGACGATGCGCCGCTTGCCTTCCTCGGAGGGCGCACCGTTGAAGTCGCCGCTGTTGACCAGCGTGCCCGCACCCGCGTACGGGGCATCATCGACATTGCCACCGCTGATCACCTCGACGATCGGCAGCGAGTGCGCACACGCAAACGCCCAGTCGCGTGAGTCGTGGCCGGGTACCGCCATGATCGCGCCGGTGCCGTAGCCACCGAGCACGTACGGCGCCGCCCACACTGAGAGACGCTCGCCGGTGAGCGGATGGATCGCGTACGAGCCCAGTTCCATCCCGATCGAGAAGTCAGGCTCCGCGGCGGTCGGTGGGAACTTGTTGCGCCACGCGTTGACCTCGCCCATGCGCTCCGGGGGAACGAAGTCCTCGAGCTCCGGATGGTCGGCGCCGATCACCAGGAAGGTCGCACCGAAGAGCGTGTCCGGGCGCGTCGTGAACACCGTGACGTCCTTGCGCCTGCACCCGCCGAGGTCGAAGAGGATGGTGGCGCCTTCGCTCCTTCCGATCCAGTTGCGCTGCATGGTTTTCGTCGACTCCGACCAGTCGAGTGTGTCGAGCGCATCGAGCAGTTCCTGCGCGTAGCGGGTGATCTTGATCCACCACTGACGGAGGTAGCGGGTCTGCACCAGCGTGTGGCAGCGCTCGCAGCGGCCCTGCTCCACCTGTTCGTCGGCGAGCACGGTCAGGCACGACGGACACCAGTTCACAGCGCCTTCGCGCCACTCGATGAGCCCGGCGTTGAAGAGCCTGACGAACAGCCACTGGGTCCATCGATAGTACGAGGGTTCGGCTGTGTTGACCTGGTGGCTCCAGTCGAACATCGACCCGATGCGCGCGAGCTGATTCTCGCGGAAGTTTGCGACCGCACGGCGCATGACAACGGCGGGATGCTCTCCGATCTTCATCGCGTAGTTCTCGGAGTGGATGCCGAATGCATCGAATCCCATCGGCTCGAAGACGGTGTCCCCCATGAGACGCCGCCACCGCCCGTAGATGTCGCCCCCCGCGAAAGGAATGATGTGCCCGACGTGGAGCCCCTCAGCCGAGGGGTAGGGGAACATCATCAGGTTGTAGAAGGGTCGGTCGGGGAGGTCGAGCTGGGTGCGGTAGTCGCCGCGCTCATCCCAGATCCGACGCCAGCGTGCCTCGACCCTCGCGTGGTCGTAGGCGTCGAGCTGGCCCGGATCAGGCTCGACGGGAGCCGTGATCGTGTCCATGACACAAAGGGTATCCCGAGTCCGGGCCCAGCCCAAACGGGCCGCGCTCGAGTGCGCCACGGTCAGGCGGCCGCGACGCCACGAGTACACTCGGGCGCTCATGCAGCAGGACCCCTCCCCAGTCGAGATACGCGCCGGCCAGGGTGACGACGATATGCGTCGCTTTGCCGAGGTCGACGCCGAGTCATTCGCCGGACATGCCGCCGACAACATGCGCTGGCTCGCCGCCGCCGAGCCACACGCGGCGCTCCGGCTCGCGTGCATGGAGGGTGACGTCGTCGGTGGGTACCTGCTGCTGCCGGTCGGGCAGTTCTTCGGCGGAAAGCCGGTGCCGGCGCAGGCGGTCACCGCGGTTGCCGTGCATCCGGCCTGGCGCCGGCGCGGCGTGGCCGGAGCGTTGATGCGGGACTGCGTCGCCGTTGCGCGTGACCAGGGGTCTGCGCTCGCGCCCCTCCACGCGGCCACGGTCCGGCTGTATCGGCGCTGGGGTTGGGAGGTCTGCTCTCAGACACTCCGGCAGACGGTCCGGACGGCTGCGCTCACCGGGTTGTCCGGCTCGGGGAGGGTGCGGGCCAAACCGGCCCGAGGCGACATCGAGACGATGCGGCGCGCCCACCTCGGACAGTGGGACGGACCGCTCGATCGACCCGACTGGTTCCTGTCCGTGGAGTGGGATCCCGGCGGGACGGAGACGCCGCGCTTCGAGTACGGCTGGTACGAGGGAGACCGGCTCACCGGGTACGTGCGCTACGAATCCGAGCGACAGGCGGGGGGCTGGATTCGCCTGCGCGTTCAGGAGTTCATCTGGACGACGCTTGAGGCGCTGCGTGGTTTGTGCGGATTCCTCGGCGGGCAGGAGTCGCAGAGCAGCGAGGTGGTGTTCGTGCACTCGGCGCTCGTCGACGCGTCGCCGCTGCAGTGGCTGCTTCCCGAGCCGCACCGTGACATCGAACTCTCCGGCTTCCTCTGCTGGATGCAGCGCATCGTCGGCGTCGACGCGGCCATGACTGCTCGCGGCTGGCCGTCGCGAGCCGCCGGTCGCGTCGAACTCGAGGTCACCGACCCGGTGATGGGCGTCGAGCGCCTGGTGCTCGAGGTGGAGGGCGGATCGGCCCGGGTCGGGCCCGGAGGAAGCGGGGCGGTTCGATGCGGTATCGGGGCGCTGTCGGCGTGGTACTCGAGCGCGCTGCGCGCGCGTGACGCCGTGCGGCTCGGGTTGCTCGAAGGCGATGCGTCTGCGGTCGGCACCATGGACGGACTGATCGCGGGTGGTCTCCCCTGGATGCCCGACTTCTTCTGATCGATGCCCGATCCAGCCCTGCTGCACCTGCGACTCGCTCGTCTGCGCTCGCAGCACCTCACGGATGACACCCGGCTTGAAGGAGACGTCGCGGCGGTGACGCGTGCGGTCTGCGCTCTTCAGGCGCAGGCGTTTGATGCGGCGCGGCATCAGGTGCGCGTCCGCAGCGTGGGGGTCACCTCCAACGCGGTGGATCGCGCCTTCGAGGTGGATCGTTCTGTTGTTCGAACCTGGTTGATGCGCGGGACCTTGCATCTCTGCGCGGCCGATGACATGCGCTGGCTGCTGGAAGTTTTCGGCCCGGCTGTCAACCAGTTCGATGCCAGCCGCCGCATGAACCTCGGCCTCGACGATGCAACGTGCGCGCGTGCCATCGCGGTGATTCGCAAGGCGCTCGCGGGCGGCCCCATGGCGCGGCGGCAGATACGCGAGCGGCTGGTCAGCGCCGGGGTGATCCGCGAGCCGGTGGGGCAGCTGGTGCTGCATCTGCTCTATCACGCCGCGGCCCTGGGGATCATCTGTTCCGGACCGCGGATGGGCCGCGACGACAGCTTCGTGCTCCTGGACGACTGGGTGCCGCAGTCGGAGGGACCGCGGGGCGAGGCCGCTGTCGCCGAGCTTGGGCGCCGGTACTTCGCCGCCTACGGTCCAGCGGGTGAGGCGGATTTCGCCGCGTGGTCGGGCCTGCGACGCAGCGTGACTCGCGCCGCGGTGGCGGCGATCGGCACGGAGCTGGTGGAGTTCCCCGGATCGATTCGCGGCCTCTGGACGCTGGGACTGGCAGCCGGCGCCGACGTGGCTCGTCCGGCCGTGCGCCTGCTCGGCCACTTCGACACCTATCTCCTGGGCTACCGCCGGCGCGAGCATCTCGGCGATGCTGCCGCCGAGGCGTGGATTCACGACGGCGGCGGCGGATGGATCCGTCCCGTGGTCTGCGTCGACGGCTGGATCGCTGGTGGGTGGCGCATGGAGCAATCGAGGAGTGAGATCGAGATCAAGGTCATGCCCTTCGATCGGATCAGCCGCCGCGCCGATCGCGCGATCGGCCGCGAGGTCGAGGCGATCGGCCGCTTCCTGGACCGGCCGGCCCGGTGGTCCCGTGCGCCCCTGGCTGGCTTCGATACCGCGCCCACGTAGCCCCGGGAGGGCGGCAGCGCTGCTCGAGCCGGCGCCAGGTTATCGACCACTGCGGTCACGCGCGCCTGCGTCTGGATGACCAACTTGGTGACGGAGTGGCGCGATCCGCGTTCCAGCGGGCCGAAGGCACGACGATCCGGTAATGCAGGCCAGAACCCGGGTCGCCTCGGATCGCAGTCTCACGGAGCGGCTGGCGCGAGCGTTCGCAGCAGTCTCGGTCCTGATCGTCGCGACCCTGGCGGTGACCGGGGGGTGCTTCGCGGTCGTTCTCCAGCACTTCGAGCCGAGCGTGAACGCCCTGATCGCGGGGCGGGGCGCCATCGACGAGGTGCAGAACGGCATGCTCGACGAGGAGTCAGGGCTTCGCGGGTACCTCGACAGCGGGAATCAGGTGTTCCTTGCCTCCTACTACGGGGGGCAGCAGGAGATCCTCAGCGGCGACAGCGCCACGATCACATTGGCGACGCGGCCGGATCTCGTCGGACCGGTTCTCGCGATGCGCGTCGCGCAGCAACGCTGGTTCAGTGAATGGGCAACGCCTGCGCTGGCGATCGAGCGCGCAGTCACCAGCCCGAGCGCGCGGCAGAGCTTCCTGTTGAGTGGCAAAGCCCTCTTCGACGCGTACCGAACCGCCAGCGCCGCGTTGAGCACCCAGGTTGACGTCGATGTCGGCGCCGAGCAGACTGCCGAGCACGCGGTCGTTCTCATGGCGCTGGCCGCGGCCGGCGGGATGCTCGTGCTCACAATCCTGGTCGCCCGGCGGCAGCACCGAGGCCTTCGCGCCGCGGTCGTCACGCCCGTCAACGACCTGCTCACCACCATGCGCAAGGTCGGCGCCGGCGACCTCACCGCACAGCCGGCCGGTGTCGGCCCTCCGGAACTCCGAGAGGTCGCGTTCGAGCTCGGACAGATGACCACGACGCTCGCGGCAGAACGATCGCGCCTGGCGGCCTTCGAGAGTGAGGCGCGCTCGCAGGCGGCGCGGCTCGGGCTCATCGTCAACGTTGGCCGGGAGATCTCGGGCAGCCTCAACCTCCGATACGTCGCCGAAGCCGTCGGCAAGGCGGGGCTCACGATCAGCGGCTTCCAGACCGTGCGGATGTGGATCATCAACGAGGATCGGCGCGAGCTCAACCTCGTGCACGACACCAACATCGATCACGGTCAGACCGGAGAGCATGCCTCCCTGCAACTCGGCGAGGGCCTGGTGGGACGAGCCGGGCAGTTCGGGCGCACGCTTGCGACCCTGGTGGCCGGCTCGCTGGCAACCGAGTATCGAGTGGGCAGCAGGATCGCGGCGCTCGCCGTGCCGATGATCGTCGGCGCACGAATCATCGGCGTCCTCGAGCTCATGTCCGAGGAGCCCGTCGCCGTCGACGAGAGCAGCCTCGACGTCCTGCACAGCCTCGCGGGTCAAGCGGCAACTGCGGTCGAGGCGGCGCGATTCCATCAGAGCGCCGATGAGATGAGCCATACCGACGCGCTTACCCACCTCCCCAATCGACGCCGTCTCGAGCTGGACCTGGACCTCGAGGTCGCGAGAAGCCAGCGCTACAACCGCCCGATTGCCTGCATCATGCTCGACGTCGACAACTTCAAGAAGGTCAACGACGTACACGGGCATCAGGCCGGCGACGAGATCCTCTCCGAGTTCGGCAGTGCCTTCGCACGGTCTCTGCGCGATTCGGACACCGCGTACCGATATGGCGGTGAGGAATTCTGTGTCCTCCTGCGCGAGACCGACGCACCCGCTGCCGCGATCGTCGGCGAGCGGCTGCGCGTCGAGATCGCCAATCGTTTTGCGGGTATCGGTGGCTCGGCCATGGTCACGGCATCGTTGGGCGTCGCCGCCATCCCCAGCGATGCTATCGACGCGAAAACCCTGATCGCCGCTGCGGATCGGGCCCTTTATGGGGCCAAGGCGGCGGGGCGGAACTGCGTGGTGCGCGCCACCCCCACCCGCACCGTCCGTGTCAGCACGACCCGGACGCGCTCACGGTCGCCGCTGCCATCTGAGCTCTCGCTCGCGGTGGTCGGAGAGGAACCCGCCGCCCCCTGAACCGCGCGTCGCGAGGTCCCTCATCACGAGACGCCCTGGCTCGGCCATCGACTTCCGTCCACGGTGACGCAGGTGGACCGGGGTACCATGGGCGGGTACGGTCGCCACGGTACGCGGCTCGGGGTCTTGGGATGGAAACCCGAGGTTCGACGGGCAGCAGTGCGGACCGTTCCCGTGTCACGCCGACGTAGCTCAGTGGTAGAGCAGCGGTTTCGTAAACCGCTGGCC
>Ga0070765_100001347_pt1 | contig 14966 bp, 14 predicted proteins | sample HubBroMetageWFT5_FD_71516 | JGI IMG/M metagenome (GOLD analysis project Ga0070765, IMG submission 71516) | Warmed and freeze-thawed soil microbial communities from the Hubbard Brook experimental Forest, New Hampshire - Hubbard Brook CCASE Soil... | ecosystem: Environmental > Terrestrial > Soil... | reverse complement strand
GCCATCAGCGCGCCCCCGCCCAGGTCGGCGATCTGCGCCGCGGCCGGTACCGGCGGTCCGTTGGCCTCGCCGCTCAGGCCGAGAATCCCGTTCAAGCCAAGGTAGTTGATGTCGTGCCCGGGCCGATCCCGGTTCGGGCCGTCCTGCCCGTAGCCTGTGATCGCGCAGTACACCAGCCCGGGGTTCTCGGTGCGCAGGCGCTCGTATCCGACCCCGAGCCGGTCCAGCACTCCCGGCCGGAACGACTCGAGCAGGACGTCGGCATCGCGGACGAGGCGAAGCAGTACTTCGTTGCCGCCCGGCGACTTCAGGTCAACCCGGATCGAGCGCTTTCCCCGGTTGAGCGACAGGAAGAGCGCGCTAGCGGCACTCTTTTCGGCGCCCTCGTAATACGGTGGCGCCCAGCGGACGTAGTCGCCGAGTCCGGTGTCCTCGACCTTGATCACGTCAGCGCCGAAGTCCGCAAGCAGCAGCGAGCAGAACCCGCCCGGAAGCAGCCTCGTGAGGTCGAGCACCCTGAGGCCGGCGAGCGCGGTCACGCGGGGGCCTCGACCGGAATCGCCAGCAGTTCGCGAGCCTCCTCAACGGTCGCCGGCCGACGCCCGGCGTCCTTGGTCATCTGCCGCGCCTTCGCGATCAGGTCGCCGTTGGAGCGCGCCATGGCGCCGCCGGGCAGGTAGAAGTTGTCCTCGAGCCCGACCCGGATCGAGCCGCCGAGCGTCAGCGCGGCTGCCACCAGCATCCATTGGTCGCGCCCGATCCCGATCACTCCCCAGTGGTGCTGGGCCGGGACCCCCGCCGCCCCCGGGATCTGCGCAAGGTTGTCGGCCATCACCGCGAGGTTGCGCGCGCTCGCCGGGATCCCGCCGACCACGCCCATGACGAAATCCGCGTGCAGCGGCGTCGAAAGCAGCCCCATGTCGACCAGCGGGGCGAGCGAGCCGACGTGCCCGACGTCGAAGCACTCGTGCTCGGGCTTGATTCCGAGCCGGCGCATCGCTTCGAGCAGCTCGACGATCTCCTCGAACGGGTTGGTGAACACGAACTTGAACACGAAGTTCTTGCGGCTGCGCGAGTACTTGGCGTAGTTCATCGAGCCCATGTTGAGCGCGGCCACTTCCGGGCGACCGGCCTCGAGGTAGGCGATGCGCTTGGCCACGGGAACGCCGACGGTGCCGGTCGAGAAGTTGATGATCACCGCGTCTCCCACCGCACCGCGGATCGCGTCGCGGATCGCGAGGAAGTCCTCGAGCTCGTAGCTCGGGGTCCCGTCGGGGTTGCGGGCGTGGATGTGGATGTGGACGCCGCCCTCGTCGACGACCCGGCGCGCCTCGGCGCCGTACTCCTCCGGCGTGTACGGGATCGCCGGGCACTGATCGCGGTTCGCGATCGCACCCGAGATCGCGCACGTGATGATCACCGGATCCTCGACGCTCACTCGGCGGGCCTCATACGGGCACGACCCCATTGCGCTTCCACGGGCGCTCCACCCGCTTGCCCTCGGCCAGCTCGAGCGCGCGGCAGATCGTGAGGCGCGTCTCCCGCGGGTCGATCACGTCGTCGACCATGTCGTTGCCCGCCGCGATGTAGACGTCGATGATCTGGCGGAAGTTCTCGATCAGCTCCCGTCGTTTGGCCGCCGGGTCCTCGGCCTCCTGCACCTGCTTGCGGAAGATGATCTCGACCGCCCCCTCCGCGCCCATCACGCTGATCTCGGCCGACGGCCAGGCCACGATCAGGTCGGGCTCGTAGGCCCGGCCGGCCATCACGTAGTACCCGGCGCCGTAGGCCTTGCGCAGGACGACCGTGATCTTCGGCACGGTGGCGTTCGCCGTCGCGTACAGCATCTTGGCCCCGTGGCGGATGATCCCCGCCTGCTCGACCTTCGTTCCGACCATGAAGCCCGGAACGTCCATCAGGTAGATGAGCGGCAGTCCGTAGGCGTTGCAGAGGTTGATGAACCGGGCCGCCTTGTCAGCCGAGTCGTTGTCGAGGATGCCGCCAAGCTGGCGCGGCTGGTTGGCGACGACTCCGGCCGGTCGCCCGCCGAACCGGGCCAGGCACGTGATGACCGTCTTTGCGAACTGCGGCTTCAGGTCGAAGTAGGCGCCGTCGTCGACGATCCGGGCGATGACCTCGTACATGTCGTAGGGCTTGCGGTTCGAGTCGGGGAGGATGTCGAGCAGCTCGTCGTCGCCGCGGCCGATCGGATCGGCGGTGGGCTTGACCGGCGGCGGCTGCTCGCAGTTCTGCGGGAAATAGCTGAGGTAAGCCCTGATCGCCTCGATGCACGCCTCGTCGGATTCGACCTCGAGATCCCCCACCCCCGACTTGCGGCAGTGGACGCGGGAGCCGCCGAGCTCCTCCTGGGTAACGTCCTCGCCGATCGCGGCCCGCACCAGATGCGGGCCGGCCAGCGCCATCGAACCGCGGCCGCGGACCATTGGCACGAAGTCGGCCAGCCCTGGGATGTACGCGGTGCCCGCGGCGCACGGCCCCATCAGCGCCGCGACCTGCGGGATCACACCGGAGCTCACCACCTCCTCGCGGAACAGCTGGCCGGTGCCGGCGAACAGCGAACCCACCGCCTCCTGGATGCGCGCTCCGGCGGAATCGAGCAGCCAGATCATCGGGATGCGCTTGGTCAGGGCCAGCTCCCGCAGCCGGCCCACCTTGAGCTCGCCGGTCATCCCCATCGAGCCGGCCATCACCGTGAAGTCGTACGCCGCCACGGCGGCCAGCCGTCCGTCGATCTTGCCGTAGCCGGTCACGACCCCGTCGGCGGGCGCCTCGCGGCCGTCCATCGCGCGCTGCGAGGAGTGCGGGCGACCGTGGATGCCGAGTTCGACGAACGTGCCCGCGTCGATCAGCAGGTCGATCCGCTCGCGCGCGGTCAGCTTGCCGGCGGCGTGCTGGGCCTCCACCTTTTCGGGTCCGCCGCCGAGCTTGATCCGCTCTCGCCGTTCGCGGAGGTCATCGGCCAGCGGGCGCAGCAGGCTGGTACTCACCGTCCCTTCCACTGCGGCTCCCGTTTCTCGAAGAACGCCTTCACGCCCTCCTGGATGTCCTCGGTGGAGAACGCGATCGTCAGCTGAGAGCGCAGGAAGTCGAGCGCCTCGAGGAACGCCATGTCCTGCTGGCGGAACATCGCGTCCTTCCCCAGTTTCATGATCAGCGGGGACTTGGCCGCGAGCTTCTCGGCCCATGCGCGCACGCCGGCCTCGAACTCGTCCGCGGCAAACACCTTGTTGACGATCCCGATCCGCTCCGCCTCGGCCGCCGAGATCTGCTCACCGAGCAGGAGCAGCTCGTTGGTCTTCTTGCGCGGGACGTTGCGGTAGATCAGCGCCATGATCATGAACGGGAACACGCCGACGTTGATCTCGGGCGTGCCGAACCGCGCCCCCTCGCGCGCCAGGATCAGGTCGCAGGCGAGCGCAATCCCGAGGGCGCCGGCAAGCACATGCCCGTTGGCAGCGCAGATCGTCGGCTTGCCGAGCTCGCCGATCGTGCGGAACAGGCGCGGGAACCGCGCCGTCCCCAAGTGTTTGTCCGCCAGCGACGTGTCCCCCGCGAACCCCGACAGGTTCGCGCCCGCCGAGAAGATGCGTTCGTGCGTCGAGGTCAGCACCACGCAGCGCACGGCCGGGTCGTCCCGGGCGGTCTCGAACGCCGCGATCAGCTCGTCGAGCAGCTCGTCGGACAGCGCGTTGCGGGTCTCGGGCTGGTCGAGCGAGATCGTCGCGACGCCTGGGTCGGAGACTTCGTAGCGGAGGGTGGCGTAGGAGGACACCGGTCACGGGATGATTACTGAAACTCGGATTCCTGGCCCCAGGGACGTCGAGCGAAGCGAGACCCCCAATCCACGAGTCCGCTAGCGTCCGCCGCCATGGCCACCGCAGACGTCCTCAAGCCCGACTTCGCCACCCGGCGCAAGCACTTCATCTTCACCGACGATCACGAGCAGCTGCGCGACTCGATCCGCCGGTTCGCGATCAAGGAGCTCCAGCCCCACGCTGAGGAGTGGGAGGAGACGACGTTCCCCGATTGGGTGTTCGAGCGGATGGGCGAGCTCGGCTTCCTCGGGCTCGACAAGCCGGTGGAGTACGGCGGGCAGGGCGGCGACTACTACACCACGCTGGTGCTCGCGGAAGAACTCGTCCATGCCCACTCCGGCGGCCTGGGCATGGGCATCGCGGTCCAGACCGACATGACGATCCCGCCGATCCTGAAGTTCGGGACCGAGGAGCAGAAACAGGAGTGGGCCGTGCCGGCCATCGCCGGCAGGAAGATCCTGTGCCTCGGGATCACCGAGCCCGACGCCGGCTCGGACGTCGCCGGGATCAAGACCCGGGCCGTCCGCGACGAGTCCAGCGGCGAATACGTGATCAACGGCTCCAAGACGTTCATCACCAACGGCCACCGGGCGCACGGGATCGTGCTCGTGACCAAGACCGATATTGACTTGGATCCCCACACACCCACCCATGACGGGTTCACGCTCCTGCTGGTGCCGATGGACTCGCCGGGCGTGATCCGCGAGAAGCGTCTCCAGAAGCTCGGAATGCACGCCTCTGACACCGCGCTGCTGGCCTTCCAGGACGTACGAGTGCCTGAGTCGGCGGTACTCGGACAGGTCGGCAAGGGCTTCTATCACATCATGTGGGAGCTCCAGGGCGAGCGGCTGATCGGCGCCGCCGGGTCGGTCGCCGGTGCCCAACACGTGTTCGACCGCACGCTCGAGTACGCCAAGGAGCGCACCGCGTTCGGGCGCCCGATCGGACGCTTCCAGGCGATCCGCCACAAGTTCGCCGAAATGGCGACCAAGATCGAGACGGCCCGCCAGATGGTGTACACGACGGCCTGGCGCTTCCAGAACGGCGAGTATCCGGTGCGCGAGATCACGATGGCCAAGCTCTACTCCGCGCGAATCGCCGTCGAGGTGGCCGACGAGTGCATCCAGATCCACGGCGGCAACGGGTACATGAAGGAATACGGGATCGAGCGCTCGTGGCGAGACCTGCGCCTGAACCGGATCGGCGCCGGCAGCGACGAGATCATGCTCGAGGTGATCGGCCGCTCGTACGGGCTTTAGGGGCAGCCGCCCATCGGCGCGTCACGCAAAGGATGAGCCCGCCCCGCACCAAGCCAGGTGCAAGGCGGGCGCATTTCGTTCCCCAAGTTGCTTGCGAGTGCTGCTTGGTGCTACCGCATCTCGTGTGGATCGACATACACGTCGTCGATCTCCGAGGACCCGGTGACAGCGGTGAACCTCAGCGCCACCTGTGGCGTGCCGCTCCCGAGCAAGCCGTTCACGATTTCCTGCGCGAACGAGGCGGTGAGCATCGGCAGCGACGGGCCCCAGCTCGGGCTGAGCGCGACGGGCCCGATCGGAATCGCGACCGGTCCGAGGAGCGGCTCCTTGTACACGACTGACACGACGACGGTCGACAGCAGGGTGTTGTTCTTGGCGAAGAACCGGAACGACGGATACGCGAAGTCGACGCAGGTATAGGGCGACTGCGCACTCGCACCCGCCGGCAGATACAGCGAGTGACCGACCGATCCGGTCGCGCCGAACGGCTCACTGCCCGACTTGACGGCGGCACCGTGGCTGAGGGTCCAGCCGGTCATGCGCCCCTCGAAATTCCCGCCCGGGACGAGCTTGTAGGAGTTCGAATCCCCCCACTTCAGGAATGGCTGCGTGAGGGTGGCGTTGTCACACGCATCGGTGGTCACCAACCCGGTGGCGGCATGGGCGGAAGCCGCCGGAATGCAGACGAGAGCAAGAGCGCCGACCAGGCTCTTCAGCGCGAGGCGGCGGCGAGACGGAACGATGGACGCAAGCAAACTTGACACGTAGAGCCCTCCATGGCTTCAGTGGCAACCGAGCTATCTCACCTAAGGATGAGACCTCTGGCTTTGCGTCCCCAGCTCGCGCCGAGTTTGCCCTTTTCAGTCTTCGTATTACGCCCATGAGATCGACGCCGCGGCCCGCCGGAAGAGCCACCTGTTCAGAAATTGGACACTTGTTCGAGGGATGAGCATGAATTGCCACGATTACTAAAGACTTGGTCGGCTTCGGATCGATATCTCGGCGGAGATGTCTTTCGAGCCGAGCTTCGAGGAGCAAGAGCTCCTGGCCGAGTCCGTCGAGCGCGAGCACTCGCGCATGGACACCCGCGACCGCGTCGCGGTGACGATCATCGGCGCGGCCTTTGTTGCGGCGGTCGTCGGACTGTGGGCGCTCGAGCCGCCGCGCTCCTTCCCGATACTGCCGGCGCTGGTCTGCCTGTTCGTGCTCGTGCTCGCCATGCTCGTTCGCTTCGACACGCCGTTCGGATGCACTCGGGCCACGCAACTCGGGGTCGTCCCGCTGCTGTTCGCGGTGCCGCTGGCGATCGTCCCCATCGCCGCCGCGGCCGCGATGGCGCTGGCCTGGCTCCCGGACATCAGATCGGGCGAGCTCCGGCCGAGCCGGCTCATGCAGATCCCATGCAACGCCTGGTTCGCCATCGGGCCGGTGGCCGTCCTCGCGGTCGCGCACGTGGATCCTCGCAACGCCGGCGCCGCGCTCCTGCTCGCGGCGCTCGGCGCGCAGTTCCTCGCCGACTTCATCGTCTCCTCCGTGCGTTTCGTGGTGCTCCGCGGCGCCACGCTCGTCGCCGTGCTGCGCTCGACCTGGGTCTACGGGATCGACGCCGCGCTGTCCGGCGTCGGTCTCGTGGTTGCCGAACAGATCCATACCAGCCCGGTCGCTGCCCTCGCGCTCGTCCCCCTGCTCGGCCTGCTGGCCGTGTTCGCCCACGAGCGCCATCAGCGCCTCCAGAGCATGCTCGAGCTCTCGAGTGCCTATCGCGGCACCGCCCTCGTCCTCGGCGACGTCATCGAAGCCGACGACGGCTACACCGGCGAGCACTGCAAGAGCGTCGTTAGCCTGGCGCTCGAACTCGCCGACCACTTGAAACTCAGCCCCGAGCGCCAGCGCAATCTCGAGTTCGCGGCGCTCCTGCACGACGTCGGCAAGATCGCCATCCCCAAGGAGATCATCAACAAGCCCGGCAAGCTCGACCCCCACGAATGGACGATCATCAAGACCCACACGCTCGAGGGCGAGAAGATGCTCGACCGGGTCGGCGGATTCATGCGCGAGGTCGGCAAGATCGTGCGCTCGCATCATGAACGCTGGGACGGCGCGGGCTATCCCGACGGCCTCGCGGGCGAGCAGATCCCGCTCGAGTCCCGCATGATCACCTGTTGCGACACCTGGAACGCGATGCGCACCGACCGGCCTTATCGCCAGGCCCTGTCCGAAGAGGTCGCGCTGGCCGAGCTCACCTCCGTCTCCGGCACCCAACTCGACCCGGGGATCGTCGACGCGTTCGTGGCCTTCGTGGTCAAGCCCACGCCCGAACCCGACGCGGTCGTGAGCAGTGACGCCGGGGTCGCCGCGATCGCTGCGGTCGCGGGGCGGACGCCGGCGCGGCTTGTGGCCCGCCCGTCCGGCAAGGCGTAGCCGTCGTCTCCCCGCTCGGCGGCTCCCACCGCGCCGGCGGCCGACACCGATGGGGCGCCCGCGCACCCGGCCGCCGAGCCGCGAGCCGCCCACCAATTGCCCCTGCACGGGCGTGAAATCACGCCGAGTGAGATCGTTTGCAATCATCCCTGATGATCCTTGCGAATCGTTGGGGATCGCACGAAACACCGCTTTGCGGTGTAATCTTGTTCGTCTCGAATTCTGCTCCGGAGGTCTGCCCCTTTTCCGGACAGTCTGCCCCCCGCTCAGGCTTGCGCGGCGGCCCGCCGCGAGCGGTAGCGGCACGGCTGATGAGCGCAAGATGACCGTGACCTTGACAGCCAGCACCGGTGCGACCGTTCTCGTGTGGCGCGAGAAGGACATGTTCGCCGCGTCGCTCGCAAGCGGCGCGGTGGAGGCTCAAATCTGCCTCGGGATCGATCTGTTCGAGGTCGTCGCCGAACTGGCCGGGCTCGACCTCGACGACGACGGTGAGGCCGAGGAGGCCACGCAGCTGGCCGACGCCGCGCGACAGCGGCTGTCCTCGCTGCCGATCCACCCCAACCGCCGGTAGCGACCGGCGACCAGACGAACTTCACCGGCTCGACCGCGGGCATCAATCGCCCGTAGCAACCACCGACCGGCTCGACCGCCGGCACTCACGGGGGGTTACGCTTCGACGGGCCTCGACCGGGGCCGCCACCTCCCGATCTGGGTAACGATGACGCGTCATGGAGTCGGTCAGAGGACAACTGCTGGTTGCGGGTCCGTCCCTGCTGGACCCGAACTTCTGGCGCACGGTCGTGCTCGTGGTCGAGCACAACGACGAGGGCGCCCTCGGCCTCGTGCTCAACCGCCCCTCTGAGACCAGCGTCGGAGAGGCCGTGCCCCAGCTCGAGACGCTGCTCGATCCCAAGGAGCGCCTGTTCATCGGCGGCCCCGTCCAGCCCTCCGCCGTGATCGTCTTGGCCGACTTTGAGGAGGCGACCGACGCCGCCCTGTTGGCATTCGATGACGTCGGCGTCCTCGGCACGAGCTCCTCGCCCGACGAGCTGACCGCCGGAGTCCGATCCGGCCGCGCCTTCCTCGGCCACGCCGGCTGGGGTCCCGGCCAGCTCGACGGCGAGGTCGAACGCGGCGACTGGATCCTCGAGCCGGCGCAGCTCGGGGACGCCTTCTCTGACGATGCCCGCACCCTGTGGTCCGAGGTACTGACGCGCAAGGGCGGAAGCTACGCCCTGCTCGCCCGTATGCCGGCCGATCCCTCGATGAACTGAGGCGGCCGCAGCCGCGGGCATCGCGTCTACGATCCGATCATCGCCCACGATCACTCTCACGTAAATCGCGACGCCGACCGGAGCGCGTTGAAGGCCGCGCTGGCGCTGATCCTGGCGTTCATGGTCGTCGAGATCGTGGCCGGGGTGCTCGCATCCTCACTCGCGCTGCTGTCCGATGCCGGGCACATGCTGACCGACGCCGCCGCGCTGGCGCTGTCGCTCGCCGCCGCACGGCTGGCCGGACGAGGAGCGACCGGGTCGCTGACGTATGGGCTAGGGCGCGCTGAGATCCTCAGCGCCCAGGCCAACGGGCTCACTCTGCTCGTGCTCGCCGGCCTGATCATCTACGGCGCGATCGGGCGCCTGGTCTCGCCGCCCCAGGTCAAGGGCGGCGTCGTGCTCGCGGTCGCCGTCGTCGGTATCGCGGTCAACCTGGTGGCCGCGAGGATCCTCGCGGGGGGCGGCAGCCATGACCGTGACCGCGGCGATGACCGTGACCGCGACGGCCATGACCACGACCACAGGCGGAGCCTGAACGTCGAGGGCTCCTACCGCCACATCCTCACCGACCTCTACGGGTTCATCGCCACCGCGATCGCCGCCGCGGTGATCATCGCGACCGGCTTCGACCGGGCGGACGCGATCGCGTCGCTGCTGATCGCGGCGCTCATGCTCCACGCCGCTTACGGCCTCCTGAAGGCGTCGGCGCGAGTGTTCATGGAGGCCGCGCCGGCGGGCCTGGACCCCACCGAGATCGGGCGCGCCCTCGCCTCCCAACCGGGGGTGGTCGAGGTGCACGATCTCCACGTGTGGGAGGTCACATCCGGGTTCGCAGCGCTTTCGGCGCACGTCGTCGTGCGCGCCGGCGACGACTGCCACGAGCTGCGCCGTTCGCTGCAACAGCTGCTCGAGGACCGGTTCGATATCCACCACACGACGCTCCAGGTCGATCACGAGCCTCCGCCGCTCCAGATCGAGGTGCCGACCCCGGCCGGCGCGGAGCAAACGCGGCGTTAGACTCGGCCGGCATGGTGGTCCTCGAACCCCAGACCCTGCGGACCCATTCCCCGCGGATCCAACCCCAGCGACCCCACCCCGCGCGATGAAGGTCGTCAAGCCCGGCACGGACCACGACGTCCCGCGCGGCGTAGTCGGCGGCTCGGAGATCTCGCAGGCCACCACGGGCGCGCAGAACATCTACATGGCGGTGTTCCGCGTCCCGCCTGCCGCGCAGTCGCGACCGCACTACCACGAGAACTGTGAAAGCGCGGTGTACATGCTCTCGGGATCGCTGCTCGTGAAGTGGGGCGACCATCTCGAGCACGAGCTGCTGCTCGAGCCGCGTGACCTCGTATACGTCCCGCCACGTGAGACGCACGTCCTCGAGAACACCTCGGACACCGAGCCCGCCGAGTACGTGGTCTCGCGCGACTCGCCGCTCGAAGACGCCGTGATCGTCCCTTGGGCCGAGGCCCCGGAGACGAGCCTGCCCGGTTAGCGCGCGGCCGCCGGGCGAGACTGCCCGGCTAGCCCCCGGCGGCCGGGCGAGCCTACCCGGCTAGCGCCCGGCCGCCGTCTCGCTCCAGCACGATGAAGTTCCCGTCCTCGAGGACGATCGCGCCGCCGTGCACGAGCATCTGCTCAGCCCGCTCGGGGCCGCTCAGCAGGGCCGCCTTCGATAGCGCCTCCGCCTCGGTCGCGGTCGGGGCAAGCGCGGTGACCTGGACGATGCCGGTGAACGCCGGCCGGCCGGTCGCCGGGTCGAGCAGGTGGTGGGCGGGGCGTCCGTCGGAGTCGAGCCAGCTGCGCCGCCCGATGCCTGAGGTGGCGATGCCCCCGGTCGACAGCGCCATCGTGTGCAGGATCGAGTCGTCGAACGGACTGGCCACGTGCACCTCACGCACGAGGCCGAGCCGTCCGCCGAGCCGCATGTCGCCACCGCAGTCGACGACGAACGCGTCGTAGCCGGCGAACAGCGCCGCGAGCTCGTCGGCGAACACGCCCTTGGCGATCCCGCCGGCGTCTATGCGCACCCCCGGCGGGCGGGTCACGGACCCGGTCCGACGGTCGGTCCGGATCGACCCCCACCGTGCGCCCACAGCCGGTCGCCCGGGCGCGCGGTCGCCCGCGAGAGCCAGCGCGACCGCGAGCGGGAGGCCGTCTCCGTCGAAATGCGAGGCATAGCCGGCCCGCTCGATCTCGCCGACCATCGTCGGGTCGACAAGGCCCCCGGTGGCGTCCGCGGCCTCGACCGCGGCCTGGACCACGCGGCGCATCATCGGCGAGACGGCGACCGTGTCCTCGCGGGCATCGTTCAGCCGAGTCAGCTCGCTGCCGGCCTCGAAGCGCGAGAACTGGCCGTGCCACTCGAGCAGCTGCCGGCGCGCTTGCGCCACCGCCCGTTCCGCCTCGGCCACGCGAGCGTCGGCGACGATCACCGTGCATCGCGAGCCGAAGCAGGCGAACTCGTCTCGCCGCTCGACCGGTATGTCGATCGTGGCGCTCATGACTGGCTCGTCGTGACGCTGCTGACGGACCCGCTGCCCGAATTGCCGGACGCGGCCGAGCTCGAATTCGAGCCCGAGTTCGAGCTCGAACTCGAATCGGACGAGCTACCGGACGTCGTGCTCGTGCCGGACCCGGAGCTGGTCGTGGTCGTCGACGGGGTCGAGGACGACGTCACTGTGCTCGCGGACGACTTCTTGGCCAGCGCTGGATCGTGCCCGGACACGAGCACGACCGCGATCAGCAGCCACGCGGCGACGAACAGCGCCACCGACCCGCTCACAATGCGCCGGCGGATCGTGCTCGCGCGTCTGAGCCGCGCGTTCCGCATCGCCTGGCCGCGGGCCCGCGCGGCCTCGGTATCTCTGTCGCTCATGGTTACAAGTACCTCGTTGTCGAATCACAGGGGAAGCCTGTCGGTAGCTTCGGCCCCGCCCATCTCACGGAGGTGAGGAACCACTAAGAGCTACGTATGAGCGTCACCGGACTGTCCCAGCTCGAACAGGCAGCCACTGAAGTACTCGCCCGCCGGCGAGACCAGAAAACAGACCAGCTCGGCGACCTCGTCGTCGGCGGTTTGAACGCCGGGAACGATCGCCACCGCTCCCACCCCGTACCGAGCCCACTCCACCGACAGCGTCCGCGCCAGGTTCTCGAGCGCCGCGCGCGTGGCGGTCGCGAACGGCCCGTCCCCCGGCCGCGGGCCGATGAGCACCACCTTTCCGGCGCCGGCCGGGATCAGCGCGCCGGTGGCGGCCCCCCGGACGGCGACCCACGCCCGCTCGAGCGTGTCCCGGAGCGCGTCCTGCCCGCCCGAAGCGAACGCCGACGCCGCGTCGTATACGAGCGCGCGCAGCCCCGCGACGCCTCCGGCCCACTCCCGGGCAGCATCCTCATCGAGCGCCTCGTCGAGCTCCACCACCCGTGCTCCCAGCGCAGCCAGCGCGTCGGTGATCGCCGGCGCGAACCCGCCCGCGATCCCGCCCGCAACCGCGATCGCGCGGCCGTCGAGCAACCCCTGTCGAAGCATCGTCATAGCGAGCGAACCTTACGGTCACGGGAGTAGGATCGGTGCCGTCACCGAGGAAGGAGTGAAGACCCCCATGCTGTCCTACGCACACGGCGCCTGCGCGGATCCACTGCTCGGGGAAACGATTTCGCACAACCTCGATCGGACGATCGCGCGCGTCCCCGATGCCGACGCGCTGATCGACTGCGGGCACGGGGTCCGGTACACCTACGCGCAGTTCGGCGAGGCGGTCGATCGGCTCGCCGGTGGCATGCTCGCGGCCGGGCTGCGCAAGGGAGACCGGGTCGGCGTGTGGAGCCCGAACCGCGCCGAGTGGGCCCTGACCCAGTACGCCACCGCCAAGGCCGGGGTCATCCTCGTCAACATCAACCCCGCCTATCGCGTGAGCGAGCTGCAGTACGCGCTCAACCAGTCGGGCTGTCGCTGGATCATCGCCGCCCAGCGCCTCAAGGACTCCGACTTCGTCGAGATGGTCGAACACGTCCGCCCGCAGCTCCCCGAGCTCGAGCGCGCGATCTTCTTCGACACCCCTGACTGGGAGGAGCTCGCCTCGGGCTCCGGCTACACCGGCGACCTCGACGCCCACGCCGAGGAGCTCGACTTCGACGACCCGATCAACATCCAGTACACGAGCGGCACCACTGGATTCCCCAAGGGCGCGACGCTGACCCACCACAACATCCTCAACAACGGTCACTTCGTCGGCGCGATGCTCGGCTACACCGAGCGCGACAAAGTCTGCATCCCGGTGCCGCTTTACCACTGCTTCGGCATGGTGCTCGGAAACCTCGCCGCCACCTCACACGGCGCCTGCATGGTCTACCCCGCCGAGTCGTTCGACCCCCTGGCGACCCTCGAGGCGAGCGCGCACGAGCGATGCACGAGCCTGTACGGCGTGCCGACGATGTTCATCGCGGAACTCGCCCATGAGCGGTTCGGCGAGTTCGACTTCGACTCGCTGCGCACGGGCATCATGGCCGGCTCCCCGTGTCCGATCGAGGTCATGAAGCGCGTCAGCGACAAGATGGGAATCGAGGAGATGAGCATCGCCTTCGGCATGACCGAGACCTCGCCCGTCACCACCCAGGTGCGGTGCGACGACACGCTCGAGAACCGCTGCGGCACGGTCGGCGAGGTCGGCCCCCACGTCGAGATCAAGATCATCGGGGTGGGTGGGGGTCCCAATGATGGCCGCACCGTCGAGCGCGGCGAGCCCGGCGAGTTCCTCGCGCGCGGGTATGTGGTCATGCGCGGATACTGGAACGACCCCGAGCGCACCGCCGAGTCGATCGACGAGCAGCGCTGGATGCACACCGGCGACCTCGCGACGATGGACGAGCACGGTTACGTCCGCATCGTCGGCCGGATCAAGGACATGGTGATCCGCGGCGGTGAGAACGTCTACCCGCGCGAGATCGAGGAGTTCCTCTACACCCATCCCGACATCGCCGACGTCCAGGTGATCGGCGTGCCCGACGAGCGCTACGGCGAGGAGCTGATGGCGTGGGTGATCCCGCGCGCCGACACCACCCTGACCGAGGACGAGGTCCGCGACTTCTGCAAGGGCCAGATCGCGCGGTACAAGATCCCGCGCTACGTGAAGCTCGTCGAGTCGTTCCCGATGACCGTCACCGGCAAGGTCCAGAAGTTCAAGATGCGCGAAACCGCGATCGAAGAGCTCGGGCTCGGCGAGGCCGCCGTGATCGCCACGGCCTAGGTTTTCAGGGGCCTCGCTCCGCTCGGCATCCTTGGGGCCGTTCCGCCGTGCGTCCATGCCCGGCGGCTCTTGCGGACCGCCGAGCTAGAGCGTGGTCGAGAAACCTCGCTATATCAGGGGTTTCTCGACCAGGCTCCTGCCCGACGTCCCCGCCCTGCCCAAGGTGCCGCAGTTAAATCGGCCGCGCAGCCCGCGCCGCCCGCAACGCCCCCCGCCGCCCGAGCCGCGCCAGATCGGTGTGCAGCTCACGGATGCGATCGAGGATGTAGTCCGCGACCTCCTGCTGCTGCTCGCGCGTGGACCCGCGAACGACCTCGAATCGGAACGGCGCGCCGTATTGCACGGTCACCTTGGGGAACTGAAAGCGCTTCCAGTTGCGCACCTGGTAGGAGCCGAGGATGGCGACCGGGACCACAGGCGCGCCCGACTCGAGCGCGATCCGGCCGATCCCCGGCCGAGCCTCGTCGGCGATCTTGCCTGACCGCGAGCGCCCGCCCTCGCAGTACATCACGACCGCGCCACCGCGCCCAAGGATTCGGTCCGCCGTGACGAACGCCTCCTCGTCCTGGTTTCCGCGCCGCACCGGGAACACGCCGCCGTGGCTGAAGACCCACCCCGGGAACCCCTTGAACAGCTGTGACTTCCCCATGAACTGAACGCGCCGGCGGATGAACGCGCCCGTGAAGAAGTGGTCCATGAACGAGGCGTGGTTGGGCGCGAGGATCACCGGTCCGTTGGGGACGTTCTCGCTCCCGATGCCCCGCGCCCGGTACACGAGCAGCGCGTTGAGCTCGGTGAAGACCCGCACGGTCTCGTACACCTTCGACTCGGGCGGCCGCGAGCGGACGAGCTCGTGGAAGCGGTCGAAGTACTCCTTCGGCCTGGGGTCCTTGTAGACCTGTGGTTTGAGCTCGACGTCAG
>Ga0070765_100001345_pt1 | contig 14971 bp, 10 predicted proteins | sample HubBroMetageWFT5_FD_71516 | JGI IMG/M metagenome (GOLD analysis project Ga0070765, IMG submission 71516) | Warmed and freeze-thawed soil microbial communities from the Hubbard Brook experimental Forest, New Hampshire - Hubbard Brook CCASE Soil... | ecosystem: Environmental > Terrestrial > Soil... | reverse complement strand
GGGCTCGGGGCGTGGATTGGCGGTACGGTGACGCAGCGGCAGGATTGCATTCTGGGTCGGATCCGCGAGCAGGGCGCGTATTGCGGCGGCCGCTTGGGCGCGGTCATCCGCGTGGATGAGTTCTTTTGGATTCAGGGTGACTGACGGAGCCAGGCCGAACATGGGCCACAAGCTGCCGTCATTGATCAGTTCGCCCGTCACCAGATCCCTCTCCCAAATGCTGATGCCGGCCGTTTCCGTGGCAAGTTTGAGTCGCGACAAAAGCTGAGTTTGCCGTTCAGCTTGCTCGGCCAGCAGCGTCGCGGCATGCGCCTGATCGCTCATGTCGATGGTCAAGCCCAAAACGCGGATCGCGCGGCCTTGGGCATTACGGAACACCTCGCCGCGCAATTGAACCGGGCGGATGGTGCCGTCGCGCTCCTTGACTCGATAGGCGATCTCCATCGGCGCCTCGCCCTTGAGCGCTTTGATGAACTCCGTGCGGTAGCGAGCACGGTCTTCCGGATGCACCTTGTTGAGCATCATGGCGTCGGCATCCGAGTCGGCGGCTGCCAGTTCCGCATCGTAAATCTCGGCGAGGTCGCCGCTGAAATGCATGGTGTTGCGAACGACGTCCCACTCCCAGATCCGCACTCCCGCACTGCGGGTGACCTGTTCCAATCCCTTGAAAAGCGAGGCCTTGCCATGCGCGGATGTGGGGTGGAAGTTGGCCAGTGCGGCGCAGACCCCGATGAACCAGTCCCAAGCGCCGTTTGCAAACTTCCGGAGCTGGGTAAAAGCCTGTGATTTCGAAGAAATGATGGGCGCTCCGGGACCTTGGGATACCGTGACTGTCCTAGGCCTCCTATCGGCGCGGCAGGGGGCGTCTTTAGCGTCTCGAGGGCGCCAAACGCGCCCGCCGTCACATGCGCGTGAAATTTGCCCTGAACGGGCCGCCAAGGGGATGAAAAGCCGGTGCCGCCTGCATGGCGGCACCGGTTCGAGGCTCAATTACCAGGTGTAAGTTCCGTAGATCGGATTGCCCGTGACTGTGATGGGCAGTTGGGCATTGGTGATGTAGGTCTGAACGTCCATCGGCAACAAGAAGCGCTTCGCCTGCAGCAAAGTGGCCGCCGCGGCAACCGCAGAGGCGTACGCCGCATGCGTGCCATAACGCTCGGTCAATGAAAGACGCGGATCGCCGATCGTCGTGCGTGTCGCTTGATCGGGAGCGAATGGCACGAGAAGTCCCGAAGACTCGCAGCCGTCAGGTCCGCCGAATGCGGTCGCGCGGTGATTCCAACCCGCCGTCGTCGCAACGGGAACCGACACGGGCGGCAGGCGGATTCCCGCCACTTCGTTGCCGTCCACGTCGACCTTGGAAACGAAATTCGGGTAGACCTTGCCGGTGGGCGTGGGCGGTACTACCGAAATGATTCCTTGGTCAAACTGCGGCCCCCAGTTCCAGACATTGTGGACCGTGACCAGGCCGTCGTAGTTAAGTCCCGGGATGGTCGGGAAGCCGAGTGCGATCTGCGAAACGGAACCGATTCCAATCGCCTCGGTCGCGGGATTGACCGTCGCGAACACCGCCGTGTTATTCGCCACCGTGGGTACCTGGCTATCCGGCGGAGGTGTGCCATCGAGCCACTGATCGAGATCTTCGAACAGCGCGCGCACCGCGGGAAGTTGATCAGTTGAATTTTGGAACTGTGCACATACACCGAGGGAGTTCGCCGCGGCCGGGCCAGCATGCTGAGACCCGGAGATCAAGAAGGTCCGGGTATTCGCGGCATCCGGCAAGTCGGTGCCGTTCGCGTCTGAATGCAGCATGGAGCTTGCCTTCACCCAATACTCGTTCGCTGAATTGATGTTCATGATCAGCGGACAAGTATTCGATGCCGCACAACGCGAGTCGCGCCCATCGGTCTTTCCGGTCAACGGGTCGGTGATGGTCGGGTAGGCGAAGGGGAAAATCCCCTCCGGATACAGATGCTCCTGGCGATTGCGCTCGGTCATGCCCGACTGCTCGAAGCGATAGTTGAGCGCGACGCCGTCGCCGCCGCCGACCCAATTGAGCGTCCCGTCAAACACCTGCTTGCCGTTGAGATCCTGATTGAAGCCCAGCCAGATGAAATCGTTCATGGTGCGAGCCGGTTGCGACAAGCCGTAGGAGAACATGCGCATCACGTCGCCCGCGAGCGGGTTCGGCGTTCCGGCAGTGTCCGCCGTCGCATTGCGTAGAAACGACGCCAAGTCGCGGATCGCCGCGAAACCAATGCCCGCCACGAACGGGTTCTGGGCCGTGTACACCAATTCATAAATGGCGCTTTGCGTGAAAGGCGTCCCGGCCGGCAACAGCGCGATGGTGGTGGGGCCGGTCCACGCCCACCCGGTCGAGGGAATGGTGGTCGGGGTGTCGGTCAGGTGCTGCTTGACGGTGAGCGTCGCCTGCGTCGTGTCGGTGGTATTGGTGGCATAGGCGACCGTGGCGGCCATGGTGGTCGCATTGTCGAATTCGATGTAGTTGTACACCGGTCCGGTAATCGTTGAACCATCGGCGTTCACCGCCACCGGCAAAGTGATACCCATCGAATTGTTGGCGCGTGACACCGTGGGTTCCCAGCCGCCCCACACGATCGTGTAGCCCTGATTCTGCAGGAATGCCGTGCCGGCGTCGGCTGCGGTGGTTGGATCATTGCCGCCGCCGGACAGATTCAGTGAACCGTACTGTTTGCTGCCGCGATTCGGCAGTTCAAAAAATACTTTGTGATTGCCCTTGGTCAGGTCCGTGGGTTTCAAGATATAAAAATCCATGTTGTATTCGACCAATCCATTGGCATCGACCGGTGCGAGAGCGATGTCCGTGATGACGGCATTCTTCGGATCCTTCGGATCGAGCGTCCCGCTCGCGGTGCCGCGGATCTTGTCGTAGGTCCCCACGGCGCCAAAAGTCATGCCGCCGAATGTCGGCATTTGGCTCGGCGCGGTCATGGCCGTGGTTGAATTGATGTTGAGTGTCACGATGCCGGTGGGCGGGGGAGGAGGCGGCGGCGGCGGTGGGGGAGAGGCCGGCGGCGGCGTGGCGACGGTCGTGGTGTTGCCGCCCCCGCAGCCGGTGACGGCCGCGACCAACCCAATGAGCACAAGCGCACCTACACGCTTGTAGTGCGCAAAAGCATAGGTTTCCATAGATTCCTCGATTGTTTATGCGTTATCGGAAGCGGTGAACGATCAGCGTCGTTCACTTCATAGTTGCCCTGCGTTTGATTGCGCCGCACCCCTTGAAGCCGATGAACCGCATATGGAACAACGACCCGCGCTTTGATCTGATATCGGTCAAGCGCCATGCCTTTAATCGCGCGCTCTTTCGCAACAACCCCGAGTCGATGCTACTCCCGCCGGCTGCACGCAGATATATGAGTAGATATATTAGTTTGCAAAGAAGCGTAAAGATTAGCGGAGGTCGACCGCACGGTGGTAGGAGATGGCCAGCCTTAGGCTGGCTGGCCATGAAAATCCTGAAATGCCCGATAGTGAGAGTTACTTGAGAATTGCCTGGTAAGTCCAGGCATGCGACAGGCCACGCACGTCAGGAACCGCCGCGACGGCCGCGGCGCCCGTGCCAGCCGCCTGCTGGATCATGCCGACGACGATCAGGTCATTGACCGGATCGATCCAAAACCAGGTACCGGCCGCGCCGCCCCACCAGTACGAGCCCTTGCCGTAGTAACCGCCGGCCGCAACCGGATCGGTGTAAATCGCAAAGTCCAATCCGAACCCGGCGCCGGGCGCGAGAATCGGCACGCTCGGGGCCAGCACATTGGTGTGCATGAGTTCAACCGTCAGCGGCGAGAGGACTCTGACGCCGTCCAACTGACCGCCGTTCAATAACATTTGGCAGAAGCGCATGTAGTCGGTCGCCGTCGATACCAAGCCGCCGCCGCCGGAGGAGAGCGCGGGCTTCGCCGCAAAATCATGGTTCAATCCTTCGCGTACGCCCACCGCATGCAGTTTTCCATCGTTGTCGTAATTATAGAATTCCGCGAATCGATTCAGCTTTTCCTTCGGCACGTAAAAGCCGGTGTCGCTCATACCCAGGGGTTTGAAAATTCTCTTTTCCAAGAATTCCTCAAACGGCATGCCGGAGAGTTTTTGGACGATGTAGCCCTGAATGTCGACCGAGATGCTGTAATGCCATTCGGTGCCGGGTTGTGAATTCAAAGGCAACTTGGCGACGCGCTTGATGAATTCATCCAAGGTGTTGTTGGGATTCAGCAGATCGGCTTCCAGCTGCAACTTGTCCACGGCCGTTTGACTGAAAAACCCATACGTAAAGCCGCCGGAGTGCGACATGAGCTCACGCATGGTCACCGGATGGTTTTGATCCTTCATGACCACATTGCCGTTGGGGTCGGTCGCGTAGACCTTCAATTTGGCGAACTCCGGAATGTACTTCGCCACCGGATCGTTGAGCTGCCACTTCCCTTCCTCGAACAGGATCATCATCGCAACGCCGGTGATCGGTTTGCTCATGGAATAGATGCGGAAGATGCTGTCCTTTTGCATCGGCGCATTGGCCGCGATGTCGCGCTTGCCCGTTGCGTCGAATTCCACCACTTTGCCGTGGCGCGAAACCATCGTGACCGCACCGGCAAGGCGGCCATTGTCCACGAGCTCTTTCATGCCGGCGCTCAAGCGAGCAAGGCGCTCCGCCGACATGCCTTCGCTTTCTGCGCTGGCCGTGGGCAAGTCATGTACCGCCGCCATTGCGGGCGAAACGCTGAGGGCGGCCAAAGAGGCTATGGCCAGTAAACGCGGAAGATGCATGCGAGGACTCCCTGTTAAATGTTATTCATCGAATTCGAAACACAGTGTATGCCAACGCGCAATACTCGCACAGGCGCCTACGCGCGCTCCAGTATCCAGCGCGACATGAGATCGAACAGCGCGGTGCGTGAGGTCTCATCTTCGTTGTGGACCTCATGAAGAAGCTGTGGATAGGTCACCAGGTGCTTGTCGCTTGAACCGAGGGCGTCGATGAGCGTGCGTGAACCGCTGACCGGACAAACGCCATCCGCTTCGCCGTGTACCGCGAGCCACGGCAGCGTGATCTTGCCGGCATCGGCGCGGCACCTGCGGCAGGCCGCCGCGAATCCATAGAGCAGCCTGAGGCTTGCCGTGCGCGGCACCAACGGATCGCTCATGTGCCGGCGTTGTTCCTCCGCAACGTGCGTGAGGGTGGTGGCATCGATGCCCAGGCTGATGCGCAGCCGTGGGGCAAGTATCGACGCAGTCCGCAAGAGGACGCCGGCGAGGCCGTCTAACTTGGGCATGGCGTCGAGCGCGCAGCCGCTTGTGATGCAGCCCCGGGCCCACCCAAGGTGCGGAGCGGCAAGCAGAACCACGACGGAACCCATGCTGTGCCCCCAGACAAACAGCGGCAAGGGCGCGAATCGTTGCCGCACATTCTCACCGATCAACCTTAAGTCGGCGGCGAACTCTGCGAAATCCCCGATGTGTGCGCGCGTGCCGGGGCTTTCCCCGTGACCGCGCTGGTCATAGACGAAACTGGCGATATTCTTGCGCGCCAGCGCGTCAGCCGCGTGCCGGTAACGGGCAGCGTGTTCCGCGATGCCATGCACGATGATCAGGCCCGCCTTCGCGCCGCGCGGCACGACCTCAAACCCTGGAAAGCGCGTCCCGATCATGCGCCAATCTCCGCCGTGGAATGAGGTTGCGACTTGGTGAGCAGCCAGATCCCCGCCAAAACCAGGGCGGTCCCCGCGGCGATCCACGCTGTAAACGGCTCCCCGAGCAGGATGACCGCCATCAGGATGGTCGATACGGGGCCAACGGTGCCGGCTTGCGCCGTCAGCGAGGCGCCGATCCGCTCAATGGCCATCATGACCATCACCACCGGTGCAAAGGTACAGAGCGTTGCGTTCAGAACGGAGAGCCACAGCACCGCGGCCGGTACGGCCATGCTGCTGATCGGCCTGAGCAACAAGAACTGTGCGATACAAATGAGGCAAGCCACCGTGGTCGCCAAACCCGTGAGCCGCAGCGCGCCAAGCCGCTGCACTTCCTCGCCGCTGTATGACAGGTAAATGGCATAGCTGACGGCGCTGCCGAAAACCAGCGTCGCGCCCAGCGGTACGTCGGCTCCCTGCAAGGACATCTCGCGTCCGAACACGCATAGCACGCCGCAGTAGCTGACTGCCAGGGCGAGAATTTGCACGCGCGTCACCCGCTTGTGGAACAAGAAGGCGCCCAAGGCCAGCACCAGCGTCGGATTGAGATACAGAATCAGGCGTTCCAAGCTCGCGCTGATATAGCGCAATCCGGCGAAATCGAGAAAGCTCGACAGATAGTAGCCGCAAAATCCGAGGCCCAGCACGGTGCGCGCGTCGCGCCAGGTCAATGAGGGCTTGCCGCGTCCGGCCCACCACGCCAGCAAGACAAACATCGGCAGCGCGAACAACATTCGGTACATGATCAGCGTGACCGCATCGACGCCATGGCGATAGGCCAATTTGACGATAATGGCCTTGCCGGAAAAGCCGACCGCACCGAGACCTGCCAACAGAAGGCCTTGCCGCCGTGCATTCGCCGCGATCTTGAGGGTGGGGGACAATGTGCTCACGAAGCCGATTCTACGGATTCGCAGCCGTGCGGCCAGGTTTTTTGTCAGGCTTCGCGCAGTCGAAACAGCTTGCTTTGCGTGCGATCGATGTCCGCGTCGCCCTGACTCTTCAAGCGCTGCGCATCGTCGCGCACGAATCTTTCGATGTCGGGGGCCGGCACCGCGGCGCTGCGAAAGAAGCCTTGATACTGATCGCAGCCCATGCGGCGCAGGATGCCGAGCTGTTCCTCCGACTCAACACCTTCCGCGATGACTTTCAATCGCAGCCCGTGGGCCAGCGAGATGATCGCGCGCACGATGGAGGCGTCGCCGGCGTTCGATGCCACATCGCTGATGAAGCTTCGATCGATTTTGAGCTTGTCGATGGGGAAGCGCTGCAGGTAGCTCATGCACGAATAACCGGTACCGAAATCATCGATGGCGACCACCACGCCGAGTTCGCTCAGTTCCTCGAGCAATGCCACCGACGTCTCTGCGTTACTCATCAACGTGGCTTCGGTCAATTCAATTTCCAAGTAAGTCGCATCGAGCGAGTGCTCCTGAAGCGCCGCATGGATTTTCTTGACGAAATTGGCTTGCCGAAACTGCAGCGGCGAGACATTGACCGCGACCCGCAAGAAGGGCATTTGCCGCCGCTGCCATTCGCGCGCCTGCCGGCAAGCCTCACGTATCACCCAGTCGCCGATTTCAAGAATGAGGCCGCTTTCCTCGGCGATCGGAATGAATTCGCCGGGCAAAATCGCCCCGCGCGTCGGGTGCTGCCAGCGGATCAACGCTTCCACGCTGCGCATCTCGCCGGTCGCGATATCGATCTTCGGCTGATAGTGCAGAGAGAGCTGACCCTGCGCGAGCGCGCCGCGCAGTTCCGCCTCAATTTCCAAACGCTCGCGCGAGAAGCCCATGACGCTTGCGTCAAAAAATCGGAAAGTCTTGCGGCCGCTGCGCTTGGCGAAATACATTGCTTCATCGGCGCGCGCCAGCAACTCCTCGGCACCGGTGCCGTCGTTCGGGTAGCGCGCGATCCCGATGCTGGGACTGACATGCAGCTCCAGGCCGGTGAGTTGATAGGGCTGCGACAAGGCCAGCATCCAGCGGGCGATGAGTCCTTCGATTTCCTCGACCGAGCGCAAGTTTCGCAACAGCAGCAAGAATTCATCGCCGCCGGCCCGAGCGACCGTGTCGGTCGATCGAACGATTGACAGCAGCCGCTCGGTGACATGCTTGAGCAGCGCATCGCCCGCGCCGTGACCCAGCGAATCATTGATGATCTTGAAGCGGTCCAAGTCGAACACGCACACCGCGAACGGCTGGCGATCATAGACGGCATGATTCAGACGCTCGACGAACAGCACCCGATTGGCAATTCCGGTCAGCGCATCGTGAGTTGCCTGGCGTTTCAGTTCGAGATTCGCGTTGGCGAGGGACTTGTCCCGCTCTTTGAGCAGGTGAACCGATTCGCGCAGCTGTTGGCGTCTGTCATGCAGACGCAGCCGCAGCACCCGGCCGAATACGCCGAGCAGTATGCAGCGGCCCAACGTGGCCACGAAGCACAACCAGACCAGGCCGCGCAGCACGGGCGTATCCTGAGGGATCGAAATTCTGGCGTTGATCGACGACATCACGACCGCGGCCGCGATGGCCACGGTAATCCAAGCAATGACGGATTGTCTTTTCGACAGCCCCAAGCTGGCGCAGCCAAACACGACGAACAGCACGGTGAAGAAATAAAACGCCAATTGCGGCACCAGCGCGGCGAACGCCAGCTGGATGCAACTCGCGGTGATGACCTGGGCCAGGGCGTAGTCGGTTGTATTGCGCCGCTGCTTAATGCTCCACGCGCGAATGAGAAGCGCTATCGAACTGTCCATCAGTCCGGTGGCGGTATAGACCAGGGGAATCGTGGGGGTGATGCTGCCTGCGGCCGCAAATCCGGCCAGCAACATCCCGTCAATGAGATAGCTGAATGCGACCGCCAAAATCATTTTGGTGCCGAGGCTGCTATCCGACACCAGTTTGGCGGGTCTCATGGCCGCCGATCATCGCTTGCCCCCCAGGGCTTTACCGCGACAGAGTTCAACAAATTCAAGCTCTAAGGCTCAATTTGGGTCGGAAAATTCGGGATTTTCGACGAACTCGCGGTCGGTCAGGCTTTGAAGAAACTCCTTAAGATCCGCGCGCTCCGTTTGCGACAGGACGAAGGGACGGACACGGGGGTCCTGCAACGGATTCTTGTGACCGCCGCGCACGTAGTGATCCAGCACCGCGTCAAGCGTCGGCAAACTACCGTCGTGCATGTACGGTGCGGTGAGTGCCACATTGCGCAGCGTGGGAACCTTGAACTTGCCCATGTCCGCGGCGCGATGCGTGACCTCAATCAGCCCGCGATCGCTCGGCGGGTAAGCGCCGCGCCCGTCGAGATCGTAAAGACCCGTATTGGCGAACGGCGCATGCGCTTGCGGGTGACCTTCGTAGACAATCGCCCCGGTGAAGTTGATTCCCGAGTGGCATTGGCCACACCCGACTCGCGTCGAGTAAAAAAGCGCCATGCCGCGCTTGGCGGACGCCGATAGCGCGGTTTGCTCATCGTCAAAGACGTAGCGATCGAACGGCGACCGCCCGGAAATGAGGGTTCGCTCAAAGGCAGCGATGGCCTCGATAATGTGCTGCATCGAGAGCGGTTCGGCGTCGCCCGGAAACGCCGCGGCAAATTGTGTACGGTAGTTTGCATCGGCCGTGAGCGCGGCCACGGCCGATGCCCCGTCTTTTTTGAGGCCCATCTCCACCGGATGCGCGTTGAACAGCGGCTGGCGCATTTGCGCCTCCAGCGAGCGCACTTGGTTGCTGCTCCAGGTGAAAGCCGGATTGTAGGCGACATTGGTGAGACTCATGGCGCCGCGCCGCACGTGCTCACCCGTGGCGCCCAGCGCGTGCGCCCGGCCGTCGGTAAAGGCAAGGTCAGGCCGATGACAACTCGAGCACGAATATCGGCCGGATGAAGAGAGGCGGGTTTCGAAGAACAGCCGCCGACCCAGCGCGACCTTCGCGGCGGACATCGGGTTCTCGAGCGGCACCGCAGGTCGCGGGAATCCTCGGGGTAGGTGCCACTCGTAGTGGGGGGCCGAAATGCCATCGGCGGCATTGGCGGCATCAGCGGCGTGTGCGGCATTGATCGCCGCACACGCCGCCAGAATCATGCAGAAATCGCGAATTAATGCAGTCCCGGTCTCCAGGGCTGCGCTGCGCCGATGGCCAGCGATGCGGTTTGCGCGGCTACACTCGTGCGTTCATTCATCCATTTGGTAAAGGCCTCGACGTCGGCGGACGACAAGCCTTGCGAGTCCTGGCGGCGCGCGTCGGCCCAATGATGCATGGCGACCATTAATTCGTCGGCCAGCGGCCTGGATGCGCTGAACAATGCCATGTAGGCACCCTTCGCCTCTTCGATCTGATTCAAGCCCAAATAAGCTTCGCCGCGATATTCGATCGCGTCCGGATAATTGGGATTGATTTCAAGCGCCTTGGCATAGGAGGACAGAGCATCCTCATAGTTGCCCAAGTGACGGTTGGCAAAGCCGAGATAGTTCCAGGCCTCATACATTTTCGGATCCGCCGCGACGGCGTCGATGAAAGATCCCAGCGCATCATGGTAAGCCTTCTGGGCCTTGTCATGCGCTTTCGCGACCTTCTCCGGCGTCGATGCTTTGGCCGCGTCGGCGTCGTAGTCTTGCGCTCTCTTGATATTGCGGACGCCGGCGTTGTAGGCGCTCTTGGCCGCGTCGGTTCCGGCGCGCGGCGAGGCCGTTACCATTCCCGCAGGTCCACCCGAGGAACCGCCGCCGTGCGCCAGTGCCGCCCCGCCGGGCGCTGCCGTCATGAGGGCGACGAATACCAAAATACCGAGAATGCTTCGCATAACAACCTCCGGAGGTTCCATGGCCAATTCCCCGTTCCCATTTCCAATTGCGCTTTGCCGGTTGTGAGTACCTGTGAGATTCAAGTAGGTTTAACTCATGGTCCGATTCTGTATGGATCCTATTGCGGCCCGATAAGTTCAGCAGCCGGATGGGGCAGCGCCGAGACCTCTGCGGCTGTGACCTCGGCCTTGTACGCATTGCCAAAATGACTGCGCACATAGTTGACCACATCGGCGATCTGCGCATCGCTCAGGTGCGCCGGCCCCGAATCCATCCCGCGGCCGGCAGGGAATCCGAACGGCGGCATGCCATTGCGCCCATCCAACACGGTCAGCGCCACAAATCGCCAGGAAATAAAGTTTTTGTTGGCGGCAAGTTTGGGATAGGCCCCGGCACCCACGGCGCCCCGGCCTTCCGGCATGTGACATCCCTGACAGATGTGCGCATAGATTTGCTCACCGTTGAGCGAACCCAAAGTTGCTCGCGAGGTAAACAAGGGGCTGTCGGCATCGGCACGCAGCCCGCCGATGAGAAGCAGCACCGCTCCAATTGCCAGGCCCAGCGCAGCGTTCCTCATGCTGCGGCTCCTTGCGCGACGGCGCGCTGATGGAGGCGGCCGATGGCATCGAGCGCCGAGGTGACCGCTCCTTCCTGCCATCCGCCGATGAACGACGCGTGCTCGCCCGCGAGCGCAATGCGTCCGTCGATCTGGCACAGGTTGTCGTAGTGTTTGGCGCGCGTCGTGGAAGTCCACATGCCAAAACACCCGAGCGTGAAAGGTGCGCGGTGCCACGCCACGGCAACGCCATTTTCGAATTCCTGGTGGTATTGCGGATGGATTTGGCTGCCGTAGTCGACAACCTTTTGCACGCGCTCCGGCGGACTCATCGCGGTAAATTCCATCGCTCTCATGCCCCAAATGTAGGCGCCCAACAGTACGCCTTTGCCGCCGCTTTGAAAGCCGGTATTGGGGTAGCCGATATTCATGATCGGCAAGTCGGTATAGGTAATGCCGCCATAAATCTTTTCGTCCTCCTCCCAGAAGCGGCGTTTGAATTGCAATCCCGCCTTGATCGCCGCGGCGTAGGGAACCGCGGAAATTGCCGCTGCCATGCTTTGACTGACGTTCATGGAGATCTGCGCGAGAATGGGCAGGGGAATGGTGCACAGACACCAGTCGGCCCGCGCAGTTTGCGGCGCACCCGGACTTTGGATGTCGGTGAACGTGACGGTCACGCCGCGGTCATCCTGGCGGATGTCCGTTACCTTGGCGTTGTAGCGAACCAGGGGTCCGAGTTCTTTGCCGAATGCCTCACCGATGCGGCCCATACCGCCTGCCGGTTGAAACAGGGCCGTTTGCATATCAAAGTTATCGCCATTGGCCACGCCCGACCACAAACCGGAATCGAGAATCTCGTGGAGTGCGACCGGTTTTGAAGCAACGGGCCTGGCGCTCAAGCCGCCGCCGGGATTCTTGTCATAGCCGCGCCGATCGCTGCTCGCGTCGCTCGATACGTAGGCATAATTGCTGTCGAGCGCGCCCCATTGGCGCAGCGACTCGAGCAGCATTTCCTGGTCTTCTTTGGTGACCGAGGCATCCAGCGAATTCTGCCGCGTCGCTTTGGCCAAGAGTTCGGCGATATGCCCGTGATAGTCGGCTTTTATCTCGCGGAAGCGCTGCGGCTTTCCCCCAAATGCGCGGCTACTGTGCAAGTACGCGTTGTAATTGACTTGGAAGAACGGCTCCAGGGGAATCCCTAGGAGCTTCGTGTAATGCATCATGCCGTGGTGGTGATACGGTATGCGCCACGGGCCCGGATTGATGTACAAATCCTTGTCGAATTCGCATTGCTGGGTGTGGCCGCCAAGCTCCGTGTAGCGATCCCCGCCGCGCAGTGTCCAGTTTCGCCCGCCCGCCCTGGCGTTGTACTCGAGCACCTGCACCTTGTAGCCTGCGTTGCGCAGCTCATACGCGGCGGTCATCCCCGCCATGCCGGCGCCTAAAATCAGTATCGAGGCACCGCGCGGCGCGCCCTGCAGATCAATCGGACCCCGATAAGGCGATTCGGCGGCAAAGCCTAAGGTGTTCATCGCCTGGTACATCGCCGAACCGCCCGCAGCGGCGCCGATCATGCGCAACAGCTCGCGGCGGCTCAATGAACTCGAACCTTCCCCATTTTCCATAGCGTCCCCGTGTCAAGGCGCCGTTTCCCCCTGGCTTGAATATACATGAGCGGGGACGTCGCGCATCAATCGTGAACCGGGTCTTAATCGCGCGGGTTGAACTGCCGTTGAATTGGCAAGTCTTATACAATGTGGCCGTCAATTTCATGGGCCTGGAAGCCACGGGTGCTCTCATGCAAAAGCTTAACAAGATTCGTTCATTCTCCCTGGCACTGTGCGCGAGCGCTGCGCTGGCCTCGAGTGCACCGGCATTCGCGCAGCACTATGGCGGCGGCGGCCACTTCGGTGGGTGGCATGGCGGTTATGGCGGATGGCATGGCGGCTATGGCTACGGCTGGCGCGGCGGCTTTTGGGGGCCGTGGGGCTGGGGTTGGGGCGGCGTAGGGCTCGGCCTCTATTTCGCAACGCTTCCCTATTACTACTCCACCTATTGGTGGGGCGGCGTTCCTTACTATTACGCCGATAACACTTACTACCGCTGGGATCCCGGCGTGGGCCAGTATCAAACCGTCGCGCCGCCGGCCGGACTGCAGACTCAGGGTGGCGCTCCAGGAGCGGCGAGCACGTCGGACCTCATTGCCTACCCAAAGAATGGTCAAACCCAAGAACAGCAGGGCAAGGACAAATTCGAGTGTTATCGCTGGGCGGTTGGCCAAACCGGCTTTGACCCGACTCAGCCCGGCGGCGGATCGGCGCCCGGCAATCGATCCAACTACCTTCGGGCCCAAGCTGCCTGCCTTGAAGGGCGCGGCTACAGCGTCAAATAAGCGAACCCGGATCGGGGCGCCGCCTTGAGGCTCTTTCCGAGCCTTGAGGCGCGATAGCGCGCCGCAATAGCACGTTTTTTTTCGACAGATGCCCCAACGTCGTGGCAAAATGCCCGGCTTTTGACCCGGCCCCTAAGGCCTCCTTTCAAACACGGAATTTTCGCTATGGCCCGTACTACCCCACTTTCCGATATCCGCAATATCGGCATCATCGCCCACGTCGACGCCGGCAAGACCACGACGACGGAGCGCATCCTTTATTACACGGGGCGCAAGCACACCATTATCGACATTCACGATACGAAGGATCTGAAGACTTCGACGACCACCGATTACCTGGAGCAGGAACAGAAGCGCGGCATCACCATTCAAAGCGCCGCCGTGTCGGCCTTCTGGCGCGACAAGAAGATCAATTTGATCGACACGCCGGGACACGTCGATTTCACCATCGAAGTCAATCGATCGCTGCGCGTGCTGGACGGCGCCGTCGTGGTGTTCGATGGCGTCGCGGGAGTCGAGCCGCAATCCGAAACCAATTGGCGCCTTGCCGATAACTATGACGTTCCGCGTATTTGTTACGTGAACAAAATGGACCGCAGCGGCGCGAACTTCTTGCGCTGCGTCGATATGATCAAGAAGCGTCTGGGTGCAAGGCCCCTGCCGGTGCAGCTCCCGATCGGATCGGAAGACAACTTCAAGGGCATGATCGACCTGGTGGAAATGAAGGCGCTGGTCTGGGATTCCGATGACAAGGATGCCGAGTGGCAGGTGCTGGAGGTGACTCCGGACCTGGCGGACAAGTTGCACATTACCGTGCCGAGCGACCGGAAGCTGCTGGCGGATGTGGACAAATTCCGCACGGAGTTGGTCGATACCTGCCTCGAGCAAGACGATGAGGCAATGGAAGCCTATCTTACGCACGGGACCATGCCGTCCGGCGACATTTTGCGCGCCTGTTTGCGCAAGGGAACGCTGAATTCGGCGTTTACGCCGGTGCTTTGCGGCTCCTCGTACAAGAATAAGGGTGTGCAGCAGGTACTGGATGCCGTCGTGGACTACCTGCCGGCGCCGACCGACGTGGCTTCGATCAAGACCGTCGATGCCGACGGCCACCCGACCGGCGAACGCAAGACCTCGGACGATGAGCCGTTCTCGGCGCTGGCTTTCAAGGTCATCAACGATATTTACGGTGCGCTGACCTTTATCCGCGTTTACTCCGGCGTTCTGACCAAGGGCGCCTCGGTCATGAACTCGACCCGCGGCAAGCGCGAGAAAATCGGGCGCATGGTCGAAATGTTCGCCAAGGAAGCCAATCCGGTCGAAGAAGCGCGTGCCGGCGACATCATTGCCTTGGTCTCCCTGGCGGATACGGAAACCGGCGACACGCTTTGCGACGCGGCGAATGAAGTTGTACTCGAGCGCATGCGTTTTCCGGAACCCGTCATCAGTGTTTCGGTCAAGGCCAAGGTCAAGGCTGAACA
>Ga0070765_100001344_pt1 | contig 14972 bp, 20 predicted proteins | sample HubBroMetageWFT5_FD_71516 | JGI IMG/M metagenome (GOLD analysis project Ga0070765, IMG submission 71516) | Warmed and freeze-thawed soil microbial communities from the Hubbard Brook experimental Forest, New Hampshire - Hubbard Brook CCASE Soil... | ecosystem: Environmental > Terrestrial > Soil... | reverse complement strand
TGCCCTGGCTAGGTTTTAGCCGAGCACAGCCAAACCGATGGTTCTCCCCCCGCAAGCATTGTCAATTCAATGCACTGGATGGTGTTGCATCGACCGGTTGAGCTGGCACGCGTTACCGGACATTAGGAAGTGGGGACACCGAGAACGCACGCGCTCAGTGTAATTCTCGTGCGCTCTCGACCCCATCGTGAACAAGTTTACCGATCGACTTTTTTTAGTCGGCGTAATGTAGAGAGGGCATCATTCATTTCCCTTCGCTCCTCGCGGGAAGCTCTGGCATCTGACGCACGCGCCTTAATCGCATCCTCAGCTGCTTTCAGGCGAATCTTCAGCAGCGAGCAGTTAAGTTCAAGAATGGCGGCTCTGTAAAAGTCTCGCCAGCTGGTTTCTATCATTTTCGGACTCCTGAGGCAGTCAAGTGGCCGCAAATCTTCCGCGGGGTATTCATTAAATTCTGGAGCCGGGTCGCAGTTCTGCCCTGTGAGCATTCCATACTGGCTTGCTTCAGTCGTTGCCTCCGCGCAACCTCATAACTGCTCAAGCGCAATCACAAGTGGGAGTCCACCTATCGCCTGTGCGAGCATCGCGGCTTTGTGATTTGACTGGGCCTCGGAGGCCAGCGGCCGGAGGGGGCCGGGACAAGTCCTTCAGAATCAACTCTAAAACATGCACCCACTCACCCATTAAGTAGGGGTCACCAATTAGCCCCTATGGAGACCAAACATGGAAAAGACGATCGCAACAACCATACTTGTACCGGAGAAGGCGATGAAGGAGCTCCGGGAAATCGCGCGCGCGGATCGGCGATCCCTGGGATTCGTGTTTCGAGATGCGCTCGCGGCGTGGCTGGCGGGGCGCCGGGATCAAGCGGAGAAATCATGAGAAGGAAATTATCAACGCCAACAGCGATCCCAGCGGCCAGTCCCGAGGACTTGCGACGGGCGAAGCTCGCGTTGGGTGAAAATCCTTCTACGATCGCTGAAAAGCCTCCCACGGTCTTAGATGAAATCAAGCAGAACGAAAAATGGCTGAAAGAGCCGGTCAAGCAGGTCAAGACACGCGAGCAGGCGGAAAAAGATTTCGAGCAGCGGCTCACCGCATTGCTAAAAGAGCAGGAAGAAGACGCGCGCCGGGATGCGCGCGCAAAAGCCGAAGCCAGCGACGAGGAAGAAGAAGACTCCAAGCCGGAACGCATTTACTACGATTTGGGCAACATCGATTACCACCTTGGGGACGAAGATCCCATCACGAAAGTCGCCGGTTTCAATATCCCGGATTCCGCGCTGGCGTTTCAGAAATATCAATTTGACCCCAGATTCAAGCGCTGCGGGTCCGGTGCGAAAACTGTGAAGTGGACCGATAAGTATGCGCTGGGGCCGATGATTGATTCTTCTTCCTGGGGCACGATCACGCCGTTTAGTGAGGCAGCGCAGTCCATGATCTCAAGCCAAGGCGAGAATCAGCTGAGACAGAGTCAGGCTAAAGGGCTGATGATTATGGACGAATACTTCAACTTCATTGGGGAGCCCCGGAAAGCTGTGGAGGAATCCGCTTGGATTTTCGACGATCTTCGCTTTCGGGATTTTATCATTCGTCAAGTGGAGCAGGAAGACGTGGATTGGTACGGCAAAAACCCGAAGGCAGACTTAGATGACATTGCTTGGCGTTTTGGCCGACCATTGAAGACATTCTTCGGCGTGTATCACTTTTTTCGTGCAGGCATGGCCGACAAGGAAATCTCAGACGCAGAAGGGGTAACAATCCCCGCCGGACTTTGGAAGCGGGGAAAGGACGGCACGGACATTGCGGCAAGGACTCGGGACCGCGCTTATATGATGGGCAAAGGTTTTGAGTTGTACGGCTGCGGACCGGTTGGGAAGGACCTGGACCCCGGCACCGTCACAAGGTCACGCTATCTCTGGCCCTTCTTCGAATCGGTTCGGAAGGAAATCTTGAAGGGCCGGAAAGGGGAAAATGGCGCCGGGGACGAAAAATAATATGCCCTTTGTAATCTGCACCTAGCAGACGAACAGCCAAGGAAAAGTACCTGAAATTAGCAAAAATCTCTGATTCCACCTGGATATATAACGGGAGGTACAACCCATGAGCAATGATTTCTTAGTCAGCGTCCGTCTTACCCGGTATCTGACACGGTGGGCGGGCGAGTCGCCGTTCACAACGGCAATCCCGAGCACCGGGTGGCACATGAACTACGCCGAAGCCGATCGTATGGTGCAACGGCTGCGGGATGCGGGCTTCGCGGAGGCGCATGCCTGCACTGTTCGCGGCCTCCCGGCAACTCCACAGGACATTTTCGACGCCGAGCACGCGCGAGACGCGCAGCCCACCCAATAAGTTTGGATACGGCCTCGGAGCCCATTGGGTGGAGGGCTCGGAGGCTTGTGCCGTCTGGTGGAATTCAACGTGGTCCAATTGTGGAGCAAATAGCAGTTCGGAGACAACTCTCGGGAAGCGCAAGCAGTCAATCGCGGCCAACGGAGGAATTTAATGACGGCCTCATCGGCCGGATGGTGAACAGACATGTTTGAGAAATCGAACGCGAAGTGTGAATCAGTGTGTCAAGACTCAGTGTGTCAGTTGAAGCAGGGTCACAGCGGGAAGCATCGGGACGATCGAGATGGCCTTTCAATGTGGACGGATGGCGGAATTGCACGACTAGCGCGCGAGCAGCAAGAGGCGCAGACAAAACAGAACGTACAGCGATAGGAGGCATCGTGGCCACAAAAAAGAATGATCCTTTGGGAAAACTTTACGGAATTTTGAGAAAGATGGAATGTGAACTGCAAATGCTGGGTGTTCGCAGCGACTTCGGATCTCCCACGGAACCCGGCTTCGCGGCGGAAACACTCACAAGTTGCATCCAGATAATCACCCAGCAACCAAACACTCCGGAAGGGACGCTTATGCTAACAGTAAAAGATCTGTTGGATACGGAAATGCGCCGCTCAATCCCACACGCGGATACGCATACGTTGGCGCAGTGGAGCGCGGCGGACGAATTTAACAAGGCTTCATTCCAGAAATTGGTGGAGGCGTATCGCGCTGAATTCACAATGCCGGAAGAGTTCAAATCATGAAAGCGAGCACAGCGAAACATTTGGCCATGGGGCCAAAAGATAAGGAATACGTGCGAGCCGGTGAACTGTTTGAGCAGTTCACTGCTGGCGGCTTGAGTTCGGCCCTGTGGTTAGCGGACGTGTGCCAACTAACCGGGAAGCGTTGCAAAGTTTGTCATTGCCACATACCGGCGCGGGATCACGTCCGTGGATTCATTGACCGAAAGACGCGGAAACGCGTGCTGACAGTGCACCCATATTTCAGCGTGCGGAAGGCCGACGGGGAAATCTGGGGAATGTGTGATGCTTCGGAGGGCGAGCCGGTTGTCGATGTGGACAGCGGGGAGCCCTTAACGATTCCAGAATTCACGGCACATTGCGAAGCCTTCGCCAAGGAGCATGGGCTGACTGTGAAAATTTCCATGGACAGCTGGTATTACCCCGGCAGGACGTTGCTGGTGGAGTATCGCAAAGAAGCAGCATAGAAAAGTTTCAGTAATAGAAGTAGGCAAAAGCCAAGCGGTTCCTCGGCAAACGCCTCAACGATTCAAGGACCGGCCTCTGCCGGATCTATCCAGCTACCAATCAATGAGGATTCACAATGTCAGACCGTAAACACGCCGTTGTTCGTTCGTGGCACGCAGAGCGAGGCTTCGGGATTTTAAGAATCGGGCCGATGTCATCGCTGGATCAATATTTTCTACATGTCAGCTGCATAAGGTCGGGAACAGCTACACCGGAACCCGGAATGGAAGTCTTTTTCGACGTTGATGAGAGTAAGCCGGTGCCCGACGGCAAATTACCCCGAGCTATTCGCGCGGACATCATCGTTCCTGATGACAAGGCAGGTGCGTAATGAGCGCACAGCCTATTAATCCAGCCTTGCTGGGAATTATGCGAGTTCCGGATCCAACGCCGGTCGCACAAGCCGTCACAGTAGAAGTCGAGGAAAAATTTCCTGATTTGGTCCCCGCATTCCCCCAAGAACTGAAAGCGTTGAAGCGGTGGATCGTGAGAACCGCAGATAAGCATCCACACAGTTCATATGAGTCAGATGCGAACCTGGGAACAATTGATCCTCACGATGTTCAGTACCAAAACGAATTCAACGACACCATGGGGGCGTTGGAGCAAACCACAAAGTTTACTGGTGCCGGCTTCGTGTTCAACTACGACGACGGCTTGACCGGCATTGACTTTGACGACTGTGTGAATGCGGAGACTTTGGAGATTCGCTCCGACATCCTAGAAATCATCCAGAAGGTGAACTCCTACGCGGAATTCAGCCCATCCCGCAGTGGTGTGCACATCATCATGAAGGGCTGGCAGTTCCCGATCGGACCGAATGGGGAGCAGGGATCCAAAGTCGGCAAGGCTGAGATGTATTCCGGCAAACGGTATTTCACCGTAACCGGGAATCACGTTCCCGGGACTCCGACTACCGTGAACCAGACTGACCTTGGTTGGCTGTACGAACGCATCGTCACGAAGCGTGAGTTCGTTCCAGCCAAAGTCAAGAAGGACAGCGCGGCGGGGACTACGACGTCTTCATCCGAGTCGTCCTGTGTCGTCACTATCAAGAACCCAGGGCTGATTTCCACGAAGTACAACACATTGATGAAAGGAACGATCCTTCGTAGTAAGGACGCGACGGGGTCTTCGGACTTCGCAATTGAGGATGAAGCACAGATTTTGGAATACGAGTCCCAGTCATCCGCTGATTACGCACTGCTCCGCCTGATTGCAGACCGCTTGAACACGGATGATGTTGACGCTATCAAGTCGGAGTTTCTGGATTCACCCTTGGGCGAGCGCAACAAGGCTACCTCCGGCGACTATGTGGAACGCTGCATCAAGAAATTGCTGAAGGAACCAAAGAGACCATTCGTTAATACAGTAGTGGATGAGGCGGGTGATGTGACTGGCATCTCTATTGATCGTCCGAAACTACTGACTGAAGTCGGCAATGGTCGGCGCTTGATTGAGGTGTACGGGCGCAACATTCGGTATTGCTCCGAGGATGGCTGCTGGTTGTACTTCGGCGGCAAGGTGTGGCTAACGGACAAGCGCGGCATCCATGTGGATGATTTGATGAAGCGGATGCTGATTCAAATGCAACAGGAGAGTGCAACAGCGGCGGCAGCACTGAATATGGAACCCGAGTTATTGGAGAAACTGAACAAAGACTTCTCCATAAAAAAGGTTTCCGTACCGCTATCCGAAGAGGAGCTGGAAGCCGCCAAGGCAGCGGGCTCCCGAGCAAAGACCAAGAAGGTTGAGTGCGTACTGTCAGACGAAGAACGGGAACTCGTCGAGAGATACCGCTTGTCCGCCAGCATTGAACGGTGGGCAAAGGATAGTGAGTCCATGTCCAAGATTCGCGGCTCCGTGGACTCCGCGAAGTCCGAGCCCGGTATTTCTGTTTCTAGAAACGCGTTGGACACGAACCCGCTCGTCTGCAATGTGGAGAATGGGCGGTTCCTGTTCAATCCGGAAACGCACGCCGTGACATTCGGGAAGCATCTTCGGGACGACTTGTGCACGAAGATGATGCCTGTTGTCTATGACCCGACTGCTGATTGCCCCAAGTTCAAAGCGTTTCTCTCCTGGATGTTTCCGGAGAAGGGCGTCCAGGACTTCGTACAGTCGTACCTGGGTCTCTGCCTCACTGGTTTGATCGTCCGCAAGGTCGTAATCCTGTGGGGCGAGGGTGCCAACGGGAAGTCCACATTGATGAAGGTGCTCTACTACATGTTCGGCGAAGTGCTGGACAACTCGGGAGCAACGGTGGGGCGGCCATACTGTCAGCCAGTTGCCTTTGCCACTTTCTCCGTGGGGAGGGATGAAACAGCCGGCGGGGCGCGCGCTGACTTGGTGCCATTGAAGGGTGCTCGGTTAATCTCGGCGTCTGAATCCAACAAGTCCGGCGCCAAGAACCAAGTCAAATTGGATATGGCACGATTGAAGGAAATGACCGGTGGGGATCCCACGATCGCCAGGGGTCTATACCAAGCAGACGAAACCAGGTTCACAAACCAGGGAAAAATCATCCTTCAGACGAACAACGCTCCCGGCATCTCGGACGACTCGGACGGTGCCTGGGATCGTATTGAACTGCTAGCTTGCCGTTCTCGGGTGGCGGAAGCCGACCAGGACGAGCGGCTGGCGGAGAAACTGATTGCGGAGTCATCAGGCATTCTTAACTGGCTGCTGGAAGGGCTTCAGATGTACTTCCAGAACGGTCTGGTAGCCACGGAATCCATGGATCGCGACACCGAGGATTACAGGGGTCAAGAGAACCACATGGAACGCTTCGTGGACGAGGAATGCGAAGTTGTCGCACAGGAGACCGTCCGGACGCCGTCGGCCGAGATATATGGGCGGTACAAGACCTGGTGTGATGGCAACGGGGAAATAGCAGAGTCGTCCAAGGCTCTCACCTTCTACCTGAAGCGCAAGCATAAGGTCGTGTCGTATCGCACGACGGATAGCAAAGGTCTAGGCAAAATAAAGATGAAAGGCAAGCCAGCGGTCAATTTGAACTGAAATCGGCAAAACCCAATGACCGATGTGACCGATATGACCGATGTTTGCTTATTGTTTGTGTATAGAAAAGGTATGCGGGAGTACATGCACGCAAGCACATTCTGTATAAGGCAAACAATAGGGAAATAAGGGTCACATCGGTCACATCGGTCATCCCGTGCCACGAGCGTCATCCACGCAGTCGTTGCCTGTGTTGCCGCCTTGAGGCATTCGTAAGCGGCCTGGGGCACTCAAGCATAGATTCAAGTTCCCGCACGCCCTTGACTCGATAGCAAGACGCCGGGCGTTTTCTGATTTCTGAAAAGCAAGTGGCGAAGGCCGATTTCGTGTCAAAATAACCACAAATCGCCCATTTTGAGTGGTTTTCGCTGTTAAGTACCATAAACAAAAGGCTTTAACTGAAAACAGGCTCCCCTGGACTCGCTCAGGGCTTCAGGACAGCACTGAAAACACACCAGATAGGTCGGTTTTGATGGCTGGGAGTCGATTTCCGGGGCTCGATAGCGGAATCCGCCAGTGGGCATCCCTGGCTAAACGCCAGCCCGAGGCCCGGTCACGGAGTCGAATTGGGGGCGTTTCACCTTTGCCTCCTCACTTCGAAGATTTGCCTTGACATCCTATATAAACACTTATATAAAGGAACCATGACAAGCGAGGGATCCAAATCAAGGATCAAATGGGAGGGTGACTCCCAAGCCGAGATCCGGACTTGGCCCAAAGACGTTAAGGAAGACATTGGCCTTGACTTGAACCGGTTGGAAAACTTCGAGGATCCTCTGAAGAGCGATCCCTTGGGCAAGTCATTTCCCGGCGTTCACTCTTTGAAGGACCAGGACAAGGACTTTTGGTATCGAGTATTGTACACTTTGCGCTCCGGGTGGATTTATATACTGCACTGCTTCAAGAAAAAGACGAATCAGATTTCGAAGAGAGATATTGACAAAGCGAAACAGCGGTTGGCAAACGTCAAACTGAGGAACGATCCACCGGCGGAGACTCCGACGCCAAAAACAGATGAAGAGGGGGAGGAGAAAAGTGCATAACGAAGCCGCACGAAATGTCTTCGATGATCTCGGATTCTCGCGCGACGAAGCGATCGCGTTGACGATGAAAGCAGAATTGCACTCGAAGATCGTCCGTTGCGCGAAAAATTATTCCCAGCCCCAATTGCAGAAGTTGTTGGGGGAACCACAGCCGAGAATCAGCGATCTCATGCGAGGGAAAATTTCCAAGTTCAGCTTGGAAAAATTGGTCACGTATGCCGAGGCCTTGCATATGCATCCGGAGATCAAAACGCACGAACCGATCGCAGTGCTATCCGCAGCTGTTTAAGTCACATTCACGCGCACGCGTAGGTACCTGAGGGCGATTCGAAAGAGTCGCCCTTTTTCTTTTTGCAACGCAATGAATTGCAAATCGTCTCCAAGCCGGCGCCCAAATGTAATTTGGTCCACAGAGAAAAATTGCTTAGGCGGGAGGGGATCCAAGGGAGAGTATTTTCCTAGGGGCAGCGCGGGAGAGTCTTGGGTACGTCGGCCCAAGGGTATTCCTGGGTACGCGAAAATCGCCTTAAGAAACCCCGGACCAGTTTAGGATTTTCAGAAATATGCGCGAAGGTCAAACCAAGGCGAATGAGTTTTCGGCGAATACCTATTCGCCTTTTTCTTCACACGCAATTCGCAGCCCAAACGAGCCGACGAAATTTAGGCAAAGACTTTCGCGAGGCTATCGGCCGCAGCTGTAGCAGCCTCTTCAACAGTGGTATGGACGTAAAAACTCGTGCTCTTGATATCCCGATGGCCGAGCCGTCGCTGCATTGTGAATACGTCCATGCCAGCATCGCGGTACAGCATCGCAACGGAATGCTTCAAAATGTGCATGTGCCTACGTCGCGCGTCAATGCCAGCAGTCGCAGCAATGGCTTCGAATAGATTGTGCAATTGGCGACGGCTAATCCCGGATCCTTGGCGCGATGTGAACAAGAACGAAGACCCGTCAGCATCTCCGCGAACGCGCAGCCAAGCTTCCAGGACGATGCGTTCGTCTAGCAAAGGATTGCCATGGGATTCCAGGGGTTCGACGCTGGGTAGACTGTTCTTGAGTCGGCGAACGTTGATCTTGTTCGCTCGCACGTCGCGCAGCGTCAACGCGCAGACTTCGGAAGCGCGCAACGCATGGCGATAGGCAAGCAGTATTGCACAGTGTTCGCGCGGGCCCGTTTCCTTCGCGACCGCAAGCACGCGCAGTACTTCCTCTTTCGTGAGGTATTCCATACGAATTCCTCCCAGTCGAATTTTTACAGCAGTACAGCCAGCCGATTAGCGTGGCCGATAAACCTAGCCATTCCTCAAATTGGCGAACCTCTCCAAACGTCGCGCACGTCTGCATTAACGCGCGCCTAGGCTTTGCGGACTACTCCGCGCGCGTAGCAATCGAGCGTTACGCGTGATTGTGCCTAGAGTACTTCCGAGGACGTGCTGCGAACACGTCCGGGCAGAACTCTAAGTGATCCGGTTGCCCGGTACTTCGCTGGCGCGACTCTCACGAATCACGCCTAGCAACACACTCCCGCGTCCTAGTTGTCTTCGTACAGAGGTGCCCGCTCAATGTTCTTTTCTGTGGCGACGGGACAAGGTTCCGGCGCCATAATCGCGTCTTCGTTGTGAATGCCGCAAAATAAACACGTGTCCGTTTCAGAATTGAATAGGTGATCTCGTTTGATTTTTTTGGGTGCTTTGCTTTGTTTAGTGGTCTTCTTTTGTTTTGTCATGTGTGTTGCCTCCTGAATTAAATTTGCAGCGGTCTGCGCTTACTTGCGCGGGCCTCGTTCCAGAGTTTGTCTACCGTCTGTTTGGTGTTCATGTTCGCTCCTTATGAATTCGAGTGCTAGCACCTGATTACAGTGTATAGCTCACGCAGTATTCTGTCAAGTGCTAATTTCGAGTTTCCCAGTAGGGCGAATCGGGAAACTGTAAAGCCATTGCAATCTGTAGCTATACGCTGATTACTCGGTCAGCACATGGAATCTTTTCGTTGCGATGGGATGCGACTGTGTTAGACTGTAAGCATGAAGCTAACGAAGACAGAGCCCGTAATGGTTCGCTTGGAAAAGCCTATGCGCGACAAGTTGACGCAACTGGCTGAGAAACTGGACATGCCTGTTAGCTGGTGTATTCGGCGCGCAATAGAACGATTCCTGGCGGATCCGCCAACAATCAAAGATTAGGCGCAGCCTGTTGATTGCAGCCCGTCGCGCGCGTTGGTGTCTCTGCCGCGCAACGATTGGCCCTTTCTTGCAACCCGCAACAAATGGCTATTGGTGTGCACGGATCTACTGAAAAATGGAAGGCGAGGAAAAAGCAAACGGCTATTTGATTGCCTAGTGATGAAGAAGCGAAAAGTGAAGGGCGAAAGCTAAACCCGGTCCCGGTGTTGAAAGCAAACGACTTGACGGGTGCACTCGCCCCCGGATAAGGTCGAGCCTCCAACCATATACTTTGCGTGACAAGTACCTACTCGCTTATCATTTTTACCCATACGCCGGGGCCGCCGCCCCACCGGCCGTTCCCCCTGGGTTCGTGTACCGGCGGCGGCCGCCCATCCCTTTGTCCCTACGATCGGGAAGCCGGGTACGGCCGCCCAGCCGGGTGCCTCGTGCTCAATTTGAGCATGGGGTGCAGTCGCCCAGTGCCGGCGTCTTGTGGGTATAGCTGTGGGTACAACGGATATCCGCTCAGATATCCCGCGTAGGACGTTTGTAAGACAACATTTTTCCAACATTGGCGCCCCTCAAGGGCGCCTTTTTCATTTCCGGAGTCCCATGTCAGAGGCAGCAACGTTAACGGGAGAAATAAAATTCGAAGAGCACAAGTTGTCCAGCGCCGTGATTCACCCATCCCGAGTACCGGCCGGCGACGTCATCGTCATCGGGGACTACGCCACGGCCGACGTCCCGAAGCCCACGTCCGATTTCTCCGCATTCGTGGCCGGTAAGATCGTCCAGGTAGACAACCACAGCCATTTGTACCTGTTGGACGGGATTATGGATCGCTGGCAAAGCAGGGAACTCGCCGGACAGATCGTCGGCTTCGCACAACGCCTCCAGCCGCGATACGTGTACCTGGAGCGCGTGGCCTTGTCGCAACTGCTGGGAGACGCTATTGACCTGGAAGCAGGGAAGCACAATTTGAATCTCGGTGTCCGCTGGATCCAGCCCAGCAACAAAAAACTGGCAAAGGATCTCCGGGTGAAAGAATTTCAAAACCTTTTCGATGCTGGCCGCGTGCATTTCGTCGGAAATGACTTTATCAACGGTGCATTCGAGCAGCTTGGGCGCTACGTCGGTGGCAAAGTTCAGCGCGGAAGGCACGATGAATATCCCGACATCTTTGGATATTTCGCTTTGCTTTTGACCGGTCAGCTGTAAAGCCGCATATCAGGCACGGGCAACGCAGATCGAACTTCAAAATAATCGCGGTTAATTCCCAAGGAATAAGACTTTTCAAAGCGTCCCGCCATCGGCGGCGGCGTGTGTTTGTCCGCGCGAGCGGCAGGAGAAACAAAGATGTCTACTATTTCACAAGTCAGTTGGGCTAGCCCATCCGTAGTTGGCGGTGTCGGCACAGGACTAAAAATATTTCCCGCCACGCCGGGTGCATCCATCGGCGCGCAATCTGCAAACCCCGGGCTTTTACCCCTCGCGGGAAACAACGCATACAACGGAAAACAATTCACCGTGAAAGCGACGGGAAATTTCCAACTTGGCCCTGGCGGGGCTTGTCCACAATTTTCGGTTGGACTTTATTACTACACTTTCACGGGCACTGTCCCATCGAATGCGTTCGGTCCTTTCGTCAGTGCATCAGCCACAACATCCTTCCAAGGAAATGATGGCGTAGCGTATCCCTGGGCGTTGCGGGCTGTGTTAGCAGGCGACAGTGCTTCCGGTCTAATTCAACTCCTTTTTGGTTCTGTCGCGATTGACGACACTATCACCACGTCCAGCGGCCTGCCCAATGGTCTACCCTCTAATATCAACTTCGCTGCGGCTATCCCAGTCGCGTTCGGCATCGGCGTGTCATGGAGTGTGAGCGAACCAGGCAACATCGCAAGCATGTACGAACTCGCAATCGATTAGTTCAAAGCACAAAAGGAACGCCCGCTGGCAAACACCGGCGGGTGAATTCCCAGGGCAACCAATGCCAACAGACGAAACCGTAGAGCCTCGCGCGGACGACAACGGGCTTCAAAACTAAAGGAGGACAGCCCGCAGCCAGCGGGGAGCAGCACGATAACAGCAATCAGGAAATAGCAGATGACGGAACCGAGCAAGGAATTAACACCGATTCAAGAGTTGTTGCGTGATATGGACCTTGAGGAGCAGCGGAGGAAAGAACGCCAGGAAGAGCAAGCCCGTATTCGGCAGCGTCGAATTCGCTACGAAGATCCAATTACGGTTCCCCGCGTATCACCCAAGTATTGAAATTGACATTCGCCGGAGACCCCTCAGACTTCGGCGAACCGGCAGCGCCCTTTCCCGAAAATTGTGGCGCTGCCACACTTTCGAAGGTGAAGCATGAGACGAGTCGCATTCGTACCCTATGCGAAGTAAAAAACATCGACTCACATGTTTATGAAGACGGAAGTTTGAAAGAAATTGTGGAAATCAAGGAGCAAGAAAAGATGACGAAACAATTGCACGAAGAAACTCAGCAGGAAAGGGACGCTAGGCACCGCGCAGAAATGGTGGCAGCCAGTGCGCCGACACCGGAACAACGCAAAGCCCAGCGCCTTGCGAACGAACATGCCCACCAAGCGGCGCAGAATTTTATGCTCCGCGAGTCCAAGGGGCAGGATCGTTACGAAGCCTCCGTGGAGAACGCAGCCCGCCTCAACACCATAATTCAGAAGATGCATGGCGGAAATTACACGGAGGAAACGCTGGAAGCCGCGCTGGAGTACGGGATCACGAATAAAATAATTACGCCTAAGCAGAAAGCACCCGTGGATCCCAACGCACCGAAAACTCACGCTGAGTGGGCGAAAATCCTGGGCTACACAACGCAAAAGATTCGGGATACGCCGAAAGCAAGACTCAAGCAGCTCCTGGCGGATCCCTTCCACGAGCAGATTATTCAATTTGTTTTGGCCAACAGGCTATAGGAGAAAAAGAATGGCAACAGCACTTGAAATTGATTTTTCAGCATTTACCCAGGCTGCTCAGCAATACGGGAGCCGCGTCTGGATTTCGCGCGCCGTGCAGTGCTTCCTGCGCGATTTTATGGTTGAGACTGATTGGATTGAACCGTCAGCCACAGCGGATGTTTCGCTGTACGCTGCGGCTCTGGGACATCACCTTGCTGCCGGCACCCTGCCAGTGAAACAGAAAACCGCCGAGGAAATCGCAGCGGATGCGGAAGCGGCGAGACTCGCGGAAGCCCGGCGCAACATGGGCGTAGTCAAGTATGAGGATCGCCCAGTGCGCAAGCTTACGGATGAAGCGGTGCAGCGGGATCCGATCGCGGAGCATAACACCGCTACCGATGCTGCATTTGCCCGGAAGCAGAATCCGGAACTGGCACGCCGAGAGCAGCGGGATCAACTAGCGGAGCGTATGAACCCCGGCCAGGGAATACCCGGCCTTGTGGACGAATCATTCTCCGGCAACACGGTGTACACCAGTGGCCGCGTCAATCATTACAAAACCCAACAGGCTGTGGATGCAGCGAAGCAGAGAAATATCCAGGCGAAAGCCCGGTTCGATGAACAGCAGGCAGCTGCCGCGCAAGCCGCAGCCAACTCACGGAAGGGGATTTGAAAATGAAACCAATGTCAATCGCAGCAGCGGAGAAAATAATGCAGGAGTCCCAAGACCGGGATCTGCGGGAACAAGCTCAACAAGCCTTGGTTTCCGCCGCCAGTTTTGAAACCAGCGCGTATTTTTCTTTTGTTGCTGGGAGGACTGGGCAGACCGGATTATACCGCAACGGATTCGGCAAACCCGATACCAGTGATTTGTACTTCGAGTGCACCGCGAATAAAGAGATGCTATTCAAAGCCGCGAAGGCCGCAGACGGTGAAATCACCCCGGCGTCTTTGGAGCGCGCGTTCCTCGCGTGCAGAGATGCTTTGGCCCCAGTCCCCAAGAGTATGGACCCAGAAAATAAGCCCGGGACTACCCGCTTGGACCGCGAAAAACAGCGCACCTATTTTCCCGCGCAGGAGCGAATTACCAGCGTGCGGGATGCAGCAGTGCTGATTCCGCCCTACACGAAAAAACAGTTGCGAGCGATTGCTGCGGAGCCCGGGGATGAGTTCGCCAAGATCGTTCGTCGTTGGGGATCCGCTGCCATCAATGCGATCCTCTTGGACTAACCATGGAATGCAACCGATGCCACGCAGATGGCGAGTTCGCGCAATACAAAGAAGCTGGAGTTCTCTTTACGCTCTGTCCTCCGTGTGCCGAGTTCTACGGTTGGGTTGCCCAGCAGCCCACGGCGGCACCAGCGGTGCCGTCCTTGGCGTACTGCGCGGAAATTCTGGAGGAAAAAGTTGCCGAAGGACAGCCCCTTCACGATCGTCTCATCGTGAATGAGGGCAACGCGCAGCAAGGGATGCCGTTGCAGTTCGGCGCGTGCAGATTGTGCGGCGTCCGCCACGTTAACAATTTTTGCCCCCGGCAAATAACACAGCGGGAGCCGGAAGACGACCCAATTTTGGAAGAAGAGGTTTTGGAAAAACCGAGAGGCGGCGACTAGCCGCAAGGAAGAAACAGATGACCATGAAACAGGTTCGCGAAATAAATCAGGAATCTCGTCCGAAGGCCGGCGGGACGCAAAACAAAAAGGAATCCGCTGAAGATTCCCAGAGAAAGGGCACCAAGCCGCCCGTGGACAACAATGTCCTGGACGCAGTGATTTCGCCCAAGGGCACGGCGTCCAAGAACGCAGTCGCTCAAAACAAGAACTCGCATAGAAAGTTCTGGGTTCCCGCAAACTAAATCAACGGAGGGCGGCGCAGAGCCGCCCATCCACGAAGCCAGAACACTGCCATCCCGCAACCAGGCGACGGCGCTCCGTTCGCCTAAACCCTTCCCAACGAGCTTAATTCATCCGTTTAACGGGTTTTCCCAATTTTTCCAACAATTCTGTACGTGTGTCCAAGGATCCCAATGCGACAAAGTGCCAAAACAATTGCAAAAGAAAAGCTGCTCGCTCGCCCTGGACCCGGCAATCCGAATTCCTTCTTCGAGGAAGGTTCACAGGAATGGCGATGGTTCCCGGAGCATCAGGCGGCTTTAGAAAGTGCTGCCCAGGCTGCGCAGGCGGCCGGCTTGAACGTAGTTGTGCC
>Ga0070765_100001341_pt1 | contig 14992 bp, 9 predicted proteins | sample HubBroMetageWFT5_FD_71516 | JGI IMG/M metagenome (GOLD analysis project Ga0070765, IMG submission 71516) | Warmed and freeze-thawed soil microbial communities from the Hubbard Brook experimental Forest, New Hampshire - Hubbard Brook CCASE Soil... | ecosystem: Environmental > Terrestrial > Soil... | reverse complement strand
AGGTTGAGGCCGTAGGATGAAAGCGCCGTGGGATTCACTTGAATGCGCACGGCAGGCTTTTGTCCACCGCTGATGGTTACGAGCCCAACGCCGTTAAGCTGCGAAATCTTTGGCGCGAGCCGCGTGTCCACCAGGTCTTCCACTTGCGAAAGCGGTATGGAGCTGGACGTGATGCCCAGAGTGAGGACGGGCGCATCGGCCGGATTTGTCTTGCTATAAATCGGAGGCGATGGCAGGTTCGACGGCAACAAACTCTGCGCCGCATTAATCGCGGACTGCACCTCTTCCTCAGCAATATCAATTTCCAACGAAAGGCTAAATTGCAACACGATGACGGAACTGCCTCCGCTACTCGTGGAGGTCATCTGACTCAAACCCTGCAGCTGGCCGAATTGACGTTCGAGCGGAGCCGTTACAGTGGTTGAAGTCACTGTGGGGCTGGCGCCGGGATAAAACGTCACAACTTGAATCGTCGGATAATCCACTTGCGGCAGGGCAGACACGCCCAGCTGCGTATAGCTCACAATCCCCACGAGCAAGATTGCAAACATCAGCAATGAAGTGGCCACTGGCCGCAGAATAAAGGGACGCGATGGACTCAAGGCGCGCTGCTCCCCGTGGTGCTGGGCGGAGGTGGAGTCTTGGCGATTGAAACTGTGGATTTGTCCTGCAGTTTATCGAAGCTGCTGTTGGCAACCACGTCGCCAGGAATGATGCCGTCTACCTGCGTCATGCCGCGGTCGGTAACGCCCGCCTGGACAGTGCGCATCAGCGCGGAATTGTTTTGAATCACATAAACAAACGCAGTTTGCCCGTTGTGTTGCAGGGCCGATGAAGGAATCAACGTCACCCCTTGCAAAAGATCCACTTGCAGGCGGATGTTGACGAACTGGTTTGGAAAAAGCGCGCCATTCTTGTTATCGAAAAGGGCCCGCCCTTTTACGGTGCCGGTTGTGGTGTCAATCTGGTTGTCGAGAGTCTCCAGCGTGCCAACCGCAATTTTCTTCAGCGCCGCTCTATCGAACGCATCCACGACGAGCTTTTTCTTCTTGTGGAACCCCGTCACTACCTGTTCGAGACTGTCTTCGGGGACCGTGAAGACAATGGTAGTGGGATTCACTTGCGTGATAACGACAAGGGTTACGCTTCCATCGGACTGGACCACGTTTCCGGGGTCAACCAATCGTAAACCTACGCGGCCGGGAATTGGAGCTGTGATGTGGCAATAGGCGAGTTGAACCTCATCATATTGCACAGTTCCCTGGTCATTTTTCACCGTGCCTTGATCTTGCAGCACCAGCTTTTCCTGATCGTCCAAAATCTGCTTGGCGATGGCTTTCCGCGACCATGCATCGCGGTAACGCTCCACGTCCATCTGCGCCTGGGCGAGAATATTTTGATCGCGCTCGAGGATGCCTTGTGCTTGAGTCAACGTTGCCTGATAGGGTCTGGGGTCAATATCAATCAGCGGATCGCCTTTCTTGACGTACTGCCCTTCCTTGAAATGCACGGCGATCACTAGCCCGTTTACCTGGCTGGTAATCGAGTCTGTGTATACCGGCGTGACGGTCCCGATTTCGTCCAGATAGACTCCGATGTCTCCTTTTTGCGCCGTTGCGGTTGTTATGGGCACGGTTCCGCCGGCCGCGCCGCGGCGAGGCGGGGCGGCATTTTGACTGCCGTGCTTGCCGTACACCACCCAGTAAAATGCGAACAAAAATACGGCGAGGAGCAAAACCCATACTAAAACTCGCGCGCCCGTATGGTGGGGAGTCTCTAGCTCCGGTGACGTGCTTTGTTGGCCAGCCCCAAGGGGGGGAGGATCACTTCGCTCTGCACTCAACAGGAATCTCCTTTTTCGACTCCAAACCACCAGCGAATCGGCAGAATCGGATTGCTTCGCAGCTTACCTGACCCGGCTTTAGTTTTGCATTCCGATGGTTGACTAACCGGATTGCGAACTAACGGTCGCCTGCAGATGGGCCTGACATCCAAGGCCAGCCACCGAACACACCGGCGGACAATTATCAGAGAATTAGACGTACTCTACCGAGGTAAAAGTTTCAATTGGATTAACAGAAGCTTCCGCTCGGGCCTGGTATTGTAATTTTTACTTCTTACTGCGGGAACGTATTACATGGGTAATCCAACATAATTCTCAGCGAGCGATTTTGATGCGGCCCGCGAGCTCGTGACGTAGTCGAGTTCAGCGATTTGGCGGCGACGGTCAAATGGCGTATCCGTTTCAAAACGATGGAGCATGGAGGTCATCCACCACGAAAACCTCTGCACCTTCCAGACGCGCCTGAGACATTGTTCGGAATACTGGGCGAGCAAGTTTTCTCTCCCGAATGCGTAAAATTCCGTGAGTGCGTTTGCAAGCACGCGAACATCCGCGACAGCAAGATTGAGTCCCTTGGCGCCTGTTGGAGGCACGATGTGCGCGGCATCGCCCGCAAGAAAAAGTCTGCCGCACTGCATGGGCTCAACGACAAAACTGTGCATTTTGGTGACGCCCTTCTGAATGACCGGCCCCTCGATGAGCTTCCAATCTTCTTTGCAGGCGAGGCGAGTCCGCAGTTCCTGCCAAATTCTTTCGTCCGGCCATTGAGCGATGTCCTCATCCGGCTTGCACTGAAGGTAGAGTCGGCTGATTTGAGGTGTGCGCATGCTGAGGAGCGCGAAACCGCGGTCGTGGTATGCATAGATGAGTTCTTCGGAAGAGGGCGGCGCTTCGGCGAGAATACCAAGCCAGCCGAACGGGTAGTCTCGCTCGAACACCGTCAAGGCACCGGGAGGCATCGAAGGCCGGCACACGCCATGGAAACCATCGCAACCAGCGATGAAATCGCAGACAAGCTCTTGAGGCTCGCCATTTCTGCGAAAACTGATTCGCGGCTCGGAGGAATTGAAGTCATGGACGGCTACGTCCTCAACTTCAAAATGCAATGCACCACTGGCCGCAAGTCGCGCTGCCACTAAATCCTTCACCACCTCGTGCTGGCTGTAGATCGTGATCGCTTGCCCACCGGTTAGTTCAGCGAAATCGATTCGATGGGTGCGCCCGCCAAACCGGAGGTTCACACCGTGATGAACCAAGCCTTCGCGCTTCAGCCGTTCGCCCACTCCCATTTCGATTAACAGATCAACGGTGCCCTGCTCGAGGACGCCGGCTCGGACCCGCTCCTCGCAATACTGCCGGCTCCGGGATTCCAACACGACGGATTCGATACCGCGAAGGTGGAGCAGTTGAGAAAGGACGAGCCCCGCGGGACCCGCGCCAATGATTCCGACCTGCGTGCGCATCCGCGTACGTTAATAAGGAAACGGCAAGGCCGTCAAGCGACGAGGCTGAATATATTTGAGCCCGGCTCACCGGAAGACTGCACAAGTCTCAACCAGAACACAGCACCACGCCACCCGCTTTCGATGTATGTATAATGCGTCGAGACGTGAGACCAATGCAGAAAGAAAACAATCCCGCCACGAATCGTGGAGCCGCAACGGCAAGGAAACCGGCTCCCGGCGTGATTCCTTACCGTCGCGATGAGCCAGCTGCCCAGCCCGATTTTCTATATGCGCCGTATCGCGCCACGGTTCGTCGCGCTCCATCCAAGCCATTGGTGATATTGCCGCATACTTTGAGCGAAGTCACAGGTCCTGTCTTCGGTCATGGCGAAATCGGTGAAGCCGACAACGATCTTACGCGTCAGCACGAGAGTGAACCCCTGGGAGAGCGAATCATCATTACAGGCCGCGTGCTCGACGATCGCGGCCATCCGGTGCCTGAAACGCTCGTGGAGATTTGGCAGGCCAATGCAGCGGGACGCTACGCTCATGCGATGGATTCACATCCAGCGCCGCTCGATCCTAATTTCACGGGAGCGGGTCGCATGTTGACTGACGCGAACGGATGCTACGCCTTCACGACGATCAAGCCGGGCGCATATCCCTGGCAAAATCACGACAACGCCTGGCGGCCCGCGCATATCCATTTCTCCCTATTCGGGACGGCGTACGCCCAGAGATTGGTGACGCAGATGTATTTTCCCGGTGATCCGCTCTTTGCTCACGATCCGATCTTCCAATCCATTCGTGAAGAAAAAGCGCGGCAACGGCTAATCGCGCAGTTCGCACTGGATGCGACCCGGCCTGGATGGGCGCTAGGCTATCGCTTTGATATCGTTTTGCGCGGCCGGGAAGCTACACCTTTCGAGGAATAACATGGAACATCCTCCGACACCGTCGCAAACCGTGGGCCCCTTCTTTCACTTGGGCTTCTTTGGACCGCGAACTTTGGGTCCGCTGGCTGGCGCCGGCGCGAAAGGCCTGCGCGTTTCGTTGATTTGCCGCGTGTTTGATGGGGAAGGCGCTCCGGTTCCCGATGCTATGCTTGAAGTCTGGCAGGCGAATGCAGAAGGGCGATATCGCCATCCGGACGACGACCAGGAAAAACCGCTCGATCCTGCATTCAATGGCTTCGGGCGATTCCCCACTGGCCCGGACGGAAGTTGCGAATTTGTGACCGTGCGCCCCGGAAGAGTGCCGGGGTTAAACAATTCGCTTCAGGCGCCGCATTTGAATATCTCCCTGTTTGCCCGTGGCCTTCTCAAGCGAGCGACAACGCGGCTGTATTTCGCGGGCGATCCTGCGAATGCCGAAGATCCCGTCCTGGCCTTGGTTCCCGAGGAGCGTCGAAATACCCTGCTGGCGAACTCTGTAGACAGTCGACCGGGCAATTGGACATTCGACATTTATTTGAGCGGAGAACATGAAACCGTGTTCTTTAACATTTGAGGTGTTGACTCTCGAATGCAACCACCACTGCTTCCCGATTCGCTGCGCGCAAGGAGCACCGCATGCCCGCGCGGCTGATTGACAGTCTCGGGACCACGGGACCGCTCGCTGAGGTTTTTTCCGATCGTTCCGTCCTTCAAGCCATGCTTTCCTTTGAGGCGGCACTGGCGCGCGCCGAGGGAAAAGTCGGCGTCATTCCCAAGGCGGCTGCCGCGGCAATTTCAGCCGCGGCCGAGAGTGCTGAATTCGATTCCAGTGATTTGTCGCAAAGTGCCCGCCGTGCCGGAACGCTCGCGATACCTTTTGTAAAAAAACTCACTGAGTGGGTGAAGGCCAAAGATTCAGAGGCGGCGAGATACGTTCACTGGGGCACAACCAGTCAGGACGTGACTGACACGGCGCTGATTCTGCTCCTGAACCGCGCTCATCCTTTGCTTGCCGAAGACCTGCATCGTCTCGAAGATGCGCTCGGCGGGCTGTCAGAAGAGCACAAAAACACGGTAATGCTCGGGCGCACGCTGTTGCAGGCCGCTCCGCCCATTACGTTCGGCCTGAAGGCCGCAGGATGGCTCGGTGCGATTCGACGAAGCCGCCTCCGCATGGACATTGCTTTTCGCGAGACTTCGGTGCTGCAATTTGGTGGAGCAAACGGAACTCTCGCGTCACTCGGTGACAAAGGAGTCGCAGTCGGCCGCGCGCTCGCTGCAGAGCTTGGTCTCGGCTTTCCTGACGCTCCCTGGCACACGCATCGCGACCGGCTGGCGGCGTACGTCACAAGCTGCGGCGTGCTTACCGGCTGCCTGGGCAAAATGGCGCGTGACGTCAGTCTGCTGATGCAGGGTGAAGTCGCGGAAGCGCTCGAGCGCGTAGTTGACGGCCGCGGCGGTTCCTCCACGATGCCCAACAAACGCAATCCGGTTGGATCTACGCTCGCGCTTGCAGCGGCGAACCGGGTGCCCGGACTTGTCGCATCTTTTCTTTCCTCGATGGTGCAGGAGCACGAGCGCGCGGTGGGCGGTTCGCAAGCGGAGTGGCCCATTGTGGCAGCCGTCGTTGAAGCTACCGGACTAGCTTCGGCCTCGATGGCGGATAAGGCGAACACGCTGGAGATTTCCAGCGCCAAAATGAAGGAAAATATTTCTGCGACGAAAGGGAGTGTGTTCGCAGAACGTGCGATGATGTTGCTGGGGCCCACGCTCGGACGCAGTGCCGCATACGAGATCGTCCGAAAGGCAACGATGAAAAGCGTTGCGGAGAAACGCCGCTTATCGGAAGTGCTCGCCGAGATCCCGGAGGTTACGGGGATTTTGAGCCAGCAAACGCTTCGCTTGATGGAAACGCCGGAAGAATATCTTGGGGTCGCGGAGGAATTTCGAAAGCGCCTGCTTTCCGGGCGATTCCCTTTGCAAGACGGGGAGGAAGAACAATAACGCCATGCCGTTCTTTACTTCAGATCGAGTGCGGCTCTTTTATCGCCTGGAAGGAAGCGACGCAAAACCTCCGCTCGTCCTTTCCAATTCAATCGGTACGGACCACGCCCTCTGGGCGCCGCAGATGCCGGATCTGCTCGATCATTTTCGAGTACTTCGCTACGACACGCGCGGCCACGGTGCATCCGATTCGCCGAATGGCGACTATTCCATCGAGATGCTCGCGCGTGATGTGCTCGATCTCACCCGCGCCGTCGGCATCGAAAAATTCGCATTTTGCGGCTTGTCTCTGGGCGGGATGACCGGACAATCCATCGCCGCAAATTCGCCGGACCGCGTGACGGCGCTGATACTCGCGAACTCCTCCGCGCTTATGGCTCCCAAATCGAATTGGGACACCCGGCGGCAGTCCGTTCTGAAGGGAGGCATGGCCGCCGTGGCCGATCTCGCGATGGGCCGCTTCTTTTCCGCGGAAACGCTGGCAAGCGAAAGTCCCTACCCGCCATCCGTGCGCAACACCCTGCTGGGCACAAACCCAATCGGGTACGCCGGATGTTGTGCGGCGATTCGCGAAATGGACCAAGTGGGCCTATTAAGAAAGATCAGTGCCCCGACGCTCGTGATTTCCGGAGATCGCGATGTATCCACGCCCTGGATGGGCCACGGCGAAATTCTCGCGCGTGAAATTCCGGGAGCACAAGCCGTTCATCTGCCCGCCGCGCATCTTTCCAATCTCGAACAGCCGCATTCATTCACCGCAGCCGTACTAAATTTCTTGCTGCCTCCGTTGCCCTCCGGCGACGATGCAATGCGCGCCGGCGAAGTGGTTCGCCGGGCGATCCTCGGCAATGATCATGTGGACCGCTCCAAGGCCTCCGCGACGGATTTTACGCGCGACTTTCAGGAGCTGATCACTCGCTATGCGTGGGGCACAATCTGGATGCGCCCGGGCCTCGACCGCCGCATACGCCGAATGCTTGTGATTGCAATGACGGCCTCACTCGGACGATGGGAAGAATTCCGCATGTATGTCCGCGCCAGCCTTGCGCGTGGCCTGGAGCCGTCCGATCTGAAAGAAGTTTTACTCCAGACGGCGATTTACGCGGGCGTTCCTGCCGCGAACACTGGATTTCAAATCGCCAGTGAAGAACTCGAAAAGCTGAAGTCCGGCAGAAAACCAGACATTGAAACCAAGTGAACATGCCGGCATGAAATCGGAAGCGGATTACCACGCCATGCTCGAAATCGCGCTGATCGAGGCCCGAAAAGGCCTTTCCGAAGGCGGCATCCCCATTGGCGCCGCGATATTCGACGAAGCCGGCAGATTAATCGGCGCGGGCCACAATCGCCGCGTGCAGAATGGCGATCCATCGCTGCACGGCGAGACGGACGCCTTCCGCAATGCCGGACGCCAGCGAAGCTATCGCAAACTCACGATGGTCACAACGCTCGCGCCGTGCTGGTATTGCAGCGGACTCGTGCGCCAGTTCGGCTTCCGCACCCTGGTGGTCGGCGAGAGCCGCAATTTTCAGGGCGGCGTCGAATGGCTCCGCTCGCTGGGTGTGAATGTGGTGGACCTTAATTCTGAGGAATGCGTCTCGCTGCTGGCCGAATATATCCGCAAGTATCCCGAAGTGTGGAACGAAGACATCGGGCAAGACTAGCCATCCATAAAAAAACGAGAACAGCGCGCTGGGCCGGCGCCGTTCTCGCTTTTTTATCCTCAAACCGTAAAACTAGAACGTCAAGCTAAGCGACATCTGTATCTGCCGGGCACTCCCGATTGTCTTGTTTGTGATTCCCAGGCCACCCAACGACGGGCAAACATAAAGCGCCGTGTAGGTCGTATCGCACGTGCCTATCGTCGCAGGCTGGCCCTGGTATGGCGTATCCAGGTAGTTCGCATTTTGCGAAACGTTGTCGACGGGAATATCGAAGCTCGGCGTATTCGTCAGATTGAACACCTCGAACATGTACTTCAGTCCGAAACGCTCCGAAAGACGCGTGTCCTTTACGAGGGAAATGTCCACGCGTCTCTGCCACGGTTGGCGGAAAATGTTGCGTTGTCCTCCGCTGATAAAATCCGTTTCGTAAGGGTCGTTCGAGGGAATGGCGCCGTTCAAGCCGCCTACGGGAAGCAGAGGAAGCGTAAAGCACGACGCGTTGAGCGCCGGAACTCCATTCGCCCCGTTTGAAGACATAACGGCGTTCTTCGGTGTGCAGCCGGGTGCCAAGGGGACAATCGGGTTCGTGATTCCATCGGACGTCCCGAAATAAATGCTCCCGACAGCTCCAGAATAATCAACCACGCTGTATGGCTGGCCGCTTTGGAAGACGGCAAGACCCTCCACCGCCCACCCGTTCGTGAATTTTCCCTGCCAGGCTCCATCGGAATAGAAATTGTGCACGCGGAAAAGATACGAGAAGTTAATCACATGCGTGCGGTCGAAATCTGAATTGCCGTAGCCCGAGCGCAGATCGAGCGGATTGTTGCCGTTGTAGAAGAGGCCCATGGCGCTCTGTTCGTCGGTCGAATGCGAGTACGTGTAGGAGAATGCAGCCTGCATTCCGTAACTGAACTTCTTTTCGACGTGAGCTTGCAACGCGTTATATGCAGAAACGCCCGCCGCCGTATACGACTCCGACTCCGCCGAATAGCCAAGATAAGGAACGCGGAGGTCGATATTTCCCCCCTCGAAGTTTTCCTGATAATACTGGCCGCTGGTGTTCGGCAGTGGAATCGTATCGAACGACCCCGGAGCATTTACGATCGAATATCCATACGTGTAGTCCTGCTCGATTGGTGTGCCAGGCCGTACCGGGTTAGTAGGCGTGGCAATCTGCGCTTCGTTAAAAGGAAGAGGCACAACTTCATGGCGCCCAAAATTTCCCACGTAGCCGAGATCAATGGCCAGATCGTTGCGAGGCTGCCATTGAACATCCAGAGTTTGGTTCAACGTGTAGGGGAGCTTGTTTTTCCGGTCGTAAACTGCGAATGAAAACAGCGGCAATCCTTCTTCGATCGCTGCCGCATTCGGCACCACCAGGTCGGCTGGATTGCCGCTAGGCGGAGGGCCTAGCGCGGGCCCCCAGGGATTTTCCAGCCCATCGGAGAAACTGGCGCCGCCGCTGCTGGAGAAACTGGAGCAAGTTGCGTACGCGAAGGGGCTGCACTGCTGATTGTTGACATACGGCGGCGATTGCACAACACCAAACGCCCCTCCTGGAATCACGCCGGAAGCAAAACCGGGCGAGAGATAAGCGAATAGCTCGCCGCGGTCGTAATACATTCCCCAACCGGCGCGGACCACAATTTTGTTGTCGAACATCTTCGGACTCCACGCCACACCCAGGCGGGGAGCGAGGCCCCATTGCCGACCCGTCAAGGTCGAATTGCTCACTCCCTTGGTCGGGAAGAGCTTGTTATTTCCGGCGATAATGAAGCCGTTTGACGTGATCACGTCGTTCGTTGCGTCGTAGCTATAAAGCGACGGGTCGAAATTGTAGAGTTCGCCGTCCTTTTCTGTCAGTCCGCCGTGATAATCGAATCGCAACCCATACGTGAGGCTTAGATTCGGGCGAATCTGGACCTTATCCTGAACGTATATCCCGTTTTCCTTCGAGCGGTAGTGGCGGATTGCGTTTCCCTGCAGGAAGCTCGTAGAGATAAATCCGTTGGCAGAGTAAGTGATGGGCGTACCGGTAAGAAAATCTGAAAAATCCTCGAATCCAATCATGCCTTTGTTCGTTCTATCATCCCGAGGATTGAGCTGCGTGTAGGAAAAGAGACCTCCAAAGGTCCATGTGTGCCTGCCTCTGGTCCAGATAGCGTCCGCAGAAGGCATGAACCGGTTCTGGAAAACTCCGGTGTTGGCGCCCTGCGAATTGGCGCCTTCACCGATGGCCGTGGACGCGTCGAAAACATAATTGGTGTTGTAAAGATAGTTGTAGGTTGAATCCGAGGGGTTCCCGAAATCGTCCACGATGGACATTCCGGGAAAGAAGGTAGAGCCGAACGTATTGATCGTGGCATCCGCCGTGGACGTGCCGGGAACCAGACTCTGCACGTAGGTGGCGAAAGACTGCGGCGAAAATGGCTGGTCAATCGTGCTGTACACCTTCTCACGAATGAATCCGAAAACCTCCACCACGCTTAAGGTCGGCGACAGTGTTTGTGTATTTGTGATGGATGCCACCTGGCTTCCTGCGTCCAAATGCTGAGAAAAACCAGGCGATCCTGAATACGCATACGGAGCAATGGTCGGATCGTGCTGATAATAGTATTTCAGCGCCAGAGTATCTTTCTGTGTCGCAATGAAATCTACGTTGGCAACCGCTTGGTCCGACTTGAATCGTGCAGTGCCAAGAGTAAACGTGTTCTCGGGAAAATTTAGCGTCGGAGTGTACCCATCGGCCGAGGGGATCAGGTATTGGCCATTGGGCATTTTGTAGTTCAGCAAAGCATATGAGATCGGATTGATCTGTCCCGGGCCGGTCCCAATCGTGGCCGGCAGGGCGATTGTGGAATTGAAATAAGGGCAAGGAGGAGCGGCGCAAACGCTGCTGCCAGTGGTTATCTCAGCCGCGTTTGCCAGCCCAGCGGGGCTGCGATCATCCGTCAAATAGTACGGCACGGCAATGCGCGAACTTCCGATCTCCTGATCAGAAGTGTGCACGTGCTGATACGACAAGTAACCAAACAGCTTGTCTTTCTTAATCGCGCCGCCCACTGCTCCCCCGCCGACTTCGCGGTGCAGTCCAGGCACTTTTTCGGGATCGGGAATGTTATCGTCCTGCTTGTAAAAATACGGCGCGGCATTCCATGCATTCGTTCCGCGATGGAGGTAAGCGGTGCCGTGAATCGTGTTAGTTCCGGATTTGGTGCTCATGTCAATGTGCGCGCCGCTGGTGGATCCTTGTTGAGCGTCGTACATGGACGTGTTTACCCGAACTTCCTGAATCGTTTCAGGCGCGGGAGTTGGAATCGCCTGGCCGATGGCTAGATAGGGTGAGGCTGTAGTTTGAATCGGTTCCGCTGTTGTGCTGGAAATACCGGCCGCGCCCCCGATTCCCGTGTTATTCACGATGCGCGCCGATGCCACCGAACTTGTGCTTTTTCCGTTGAAGAGGTTGCTCGCGTCCACTCCGTTCAGCAGGAACGTATTGCTCGTGTCTCTTTGCCCGTTGGCCCAGATCCCTTGGTTGCCGAGCCCTTCATTCACGCCCGTGCCGCTCGGGAGTTCGGCGTTCACCCCGGGCGAGAGAATCGCAAGCCCGGTGAAACTGCCCGTGGGAAGTGGAACATTCTCGATCTGCGCCGTATCCAGCACGTAGCCGTTCGTGGTATCCACCGCATTCATCAGCGGGGTCTCTTCCACTGTCACCGTCGTCCCCACCGCTCCCACTTTGAGCGTCGCGTTAATCGTAGCCACGCGGTTCGCTTGAATAAGGAACGAGGAAATCTTCTCCGACTGAAAACCATCGTGCTTGAAAGTCAGCGTGTATGTCCCGATCGGCAGGTTCACGATCTCGTAGACACCGGTGTCGTCCGCGTTCACTGTGCGCGTCAGCTTGGTCTCGTCGCCGACGATCGTCACACTTGTCCCCGGCAGCACGGCGCCCGTTGCGTCGCTGACGCTCCCGGTTACGCCGCCGAGCGTTTGCTGAGCAAACGCATTGGGCGCGATTGCCAGTGAAGCGCAGAGCGATATCGCCAGGACCAAAACGCAGAGTCTGACTGTTCTCAACATTCATTCCTCCCAATAGAAATCGTCAAGATGGCCATCCATCTTGGCGGAAATCCCTGCCCGGTCTTTATTCTATTTATGCGATGCAATTCATTCCGTTCAGCAACGCCCGACGTGACCCATAAAAATTTAAGGGAGCGTACGCTAAATTTCTGCGAAATCGTAGGAATATTTTCTGATAGCCTGAATCACAAATTTCTATATCAGGTTTGCATGGGCCGATTCAACGGTTTTGATTGCATCCCGGTCCGTTCGTCAAAGGCTCGGCCGCTTCGTCACAATGTCCCGGAAAGAAAAATATAGCGAAGCATAAAAAGAACCGTGAGCACCCAGATCAATGGGCTGATTTCCCGATACTTCCCCACTCCCACTTTCAGAAGAGTGTAGGAAATCAATCCGAGGCTCAGTCCTGTCGCGATGCTGAACGTCAGCGGCGTGGCAACCAGCGTTAGGAACGCGGGCAACGCATCGCTGAAATCATCCCAATTCACTTTGGCCACGGACCCGCACATCAGTGCGCCAACAAGAATCAATGCCGGCGCCGTCGCATAAGATGGAATCGCGGTAACCAGCGGGGCGCAAAACATCGCCACTACGAAAAGTCCTGCGATGACCACGTTTCCCAGGCCCGTCCGCGCCCCCGCGGCCACACCTGCTGCGCTTTCGATGTAGCTGGTGACCGTGGACGTCCCCGCAAGTGCGCCCGCGATTGTGCCGAACGCGTCGGCCAGCAGCGCGCGGCTCGCGCGGGGAAGCTTGCCATCACGCAGAAATCCCCCCTGTTCGCAAACCCCCACCAGCGTGCCGACGTTGTCGAATAAATCCACAAAGAAAAATACGAAGACGAGCTCGCCGAGGCCCAGCTTCGTGGCCGCGCGCAAGTCGAGCTTCATGAATGTCCCACCCGGATGCGGCATCGAAAAAAAGTGCCCCGGCCATTGCGTAAGTCCAAGCGGAATTCCTGCGATCGTGATGGCCACGATACCGATTAAGATCGCGCCACCCACGCGCCGCACCATCAGAATCGCGATCAGAAGCACTCCCGCCGCCGCAAGCAACACCTGTTTGTCGGCCGCATTTCCAAACCCGACAAAAGTCGCGGGATTGGCCACAATAATTTTCGCGTTGCGCAAGCCCACGAATGCGATGAAGAGTCCAATGCCCGCTGCCGTCCCATGTTTCAGGCAATCTGGAATATCGTTCACGATGTGCTCGCGCACGTTTGTCAGGGTCAGCAGCAGAAACAGCACGCCCGAAAGAAACACGACGCCGAGAGCCGTCTGCCACGGTACGCCGCGCCCCAGGACGATCGAATACGTGAAGTACGCGTTGAGAGACATTCCGGGCGCCAGCGCAATCGGATAATTCGCCCACAGGCCCATGATGAGCGTCGCAAGCGCCGCCGAAATACACGTGGCAAACAACACGCCCTCCACGGGCATCCCCGCTTCCGCGAGAATTCGCGGATTCACCACCACCACGTACGCCATCGTCATGAATGTGGTGAGCCCGGCGAAGAGCTCCCGGCGAACCGTCGTTTTATTTTCAGCGATGTGAAAGAGATTCTCGAGCAAGCGGCGCGCTCCCCGGAAAATGTGCGCAACTATAGGCTCAGATACAGGCAGCGTCAATGAAAGAAGCGCAGCACGGGCGGAAGCGCGTCCGCGGATTTGAAATTCTGATGCGCGACACTTGCAAAAAATATGCGTCCTGCGATCGGAGTTCCTTGCGTGACGGCATATTGGCTTGTATCTTAGGCCACCATTACGGCAGCTAAAATCGTTCGCTCAGGCTAGACGGCCGAAGTTAAACACCTGAAGTTAAACAGCTGAAGTCAAACATAGGAGGAGCGCTTCTTCGTGGCGGAAATCGCACAATCGAATTCCCAATCGACGGCCTACGGCCTCCGAAGCGGAATCCTTTCTCCCATGGAAACGCTCGCGCAATCCGTTTCCACCATCGCGCCCACAACAACGCCCGCGGCAACTATCCCGCTGGTATGCGCGCTGGCAGGCAATGGCACATGGCTCGCCTACGTGCTCGCGTCTCTCGCGATTCTCCTTGTGGCCGTCTGCATCGGGCGTTTTGCGCGCTACTCCTCCTCGCCCGGCTCTCTCTATACCTACGTTTCCATGATTTTGCCGCCCTGGTGCGGCGCCATCGCCGCTTGGAGCCTGCTCCTTGCATATATTGCAACCGGATCGAGCGTTATCGGTGGCTTCTACCATTTCGCAATCTTGCTCTCGCACGATGTTCTCCGCAGCCCCACCTCCGCCGCACTCCTTGCCATTGGCGTGGCCGTTGTTTCGATCTGCATCGCCTGGCGCGACGTCAAAATTTCCGCCCGTCTAATGCTGTGGATCGAAGCGGCTTCCATTCTCGTGATTCTGACGGTAATCGTTCTTGTCCTCGTGCGGCGAGGTTTTCATTTGGATTGGGACCAATTGCACCTGAAAGGCATGACGGGTAGCGGCCTGCGTCTCGGCCTCGTTCTCGCACTCTTCAGCTTCGTCGGCTTTGAAAGCGCTACCACATTGGGCGCCGAAGCGCGCAATCCGCTGAAGACCATCCCCCGCGCGGTGATTCAAAGCGCCTTGATTGCGGGAGCATTCTTTGTAGTGTGCTCGTATACGGAAGTTCTCGGTTTCCACGTCGTCGGCCAGGATTTAGGCAGCAGCCCCGCTCCGATGCACGTCGTCGCCCAGGTAGGTGGTGTCCCTGTGCTGGGCTTGCTGATTGATATTGGAGCGCTGGTGAGTATGTTCGCCGGAACGCTTGCATGCATCACGGCGGCCGCGCGCGTCTTGATGCTCATGGCGCACAACGGCCTCGCCCCCGACGCGCTTCGTATCACTCACGCCCGCAACGAAACTCCGGGCCGCGCCGTTGTCGCCACGGGCATTCTGGCCGCGCTTCCCGTGGCGATTTTGGCCGCTCGAGGGTCGAGCGGTCTTGATGTTTACGGCTGGTTGGGTTCGCTTGCGACGTACGGATTCATCGTCGCGTATGCATTGGTCT
>Ga0070765_100001340_pt1 | contig 14997 bp, 12 predicted proteins | sample HubBroMetageWFT5_FD_71516 | JGI IMG/M metagenome (GOLD analysis project Ga0070765, IMG submission 71516) | Warmed and freeze-thawed soil microbial communities from the Hubbard Brook experimental Forest, New Hampshire - Hubbard Brook CCASE Soil... | ecosystem: Environmental > Terrestrial > Soil... | reverse complement strand
GAGTTGTGGCGCGGCAATGCCGCGTCCGTAACCGGTCTTGGAGCGCCAGTGAACGAGCGTGTCCTTTAGATCCCCAACTAGGTCCGTGATCTCCCTAGAGGTTGCATCCTTGACCGGAGCAGACCTTTCCCGGAGCACAGGATTTCCGAGTTGAAGGATGGGACGAATGGCCACGGATGGATCCGTTTCTCAGCGCGATCAATTAGCGTGCTACCGCAGCATCAAACAAGCTCAGAAGTTCCAGCTTCTTTTCCGCAGGAAGAAATGACGCTTCGAACGAGTTGCGCGCCAATTCGCGCAAGTGCTCGTCGGTGAATCCGAATGTTTCCTGGGCAAGCTGGTACTCGCGACACAATGTCGTGCCGAACAGCGCCGGATCATCCGTGTTCAACGTGATCATGACGCCCTGATCGAAATAATTCTTTGCAGGATGTTCCGCAGCCGATTTGCAAACTCCGGTGCGGAGATTGCTGGTAATACAGATCTCAACGGGAATCTGCCGATATGCAAGTTCTTCAATTAGATCAGGGTCTTGAGCGGCGCTCAGGCCGTGACCGATGCGTTCGGCGTGCAGATTGAGCGCTCCCCAGATGGATTCAGGAGATGCGGTCTCTCCAGCGTGCGCGGTCAGCCGCAGTCCGTGATCCTCGGCGTATGCATAGACGCCGCGGAAAAGCTCTGGAGGAGCCTTCTGCTCGTCGCCACCGATTCCAACGCCGACGACGTGCCGGTTCTTGTAGAGGGCCGCCAAGTCGAACACTCGCTGTGCGTCTTCAACTCCAAAGTGGCGAGTGGCGTCAAAAATCCAAAGCAAGGAGACGCCGAAATCGCGCGCTCCACGCGTCCGCCCACGTTCCATTCCGTCAAAGATCGCAGCGAAATCCTGCTTGCGATAAAGGCAGACTCCGACCGCGACGTATACCTCGGCATGCAGAACGTTGTTCTCCTTCAGTTGCTGCATGAGGCGATATGTGACTAACTCGAAGTCGTCCGGCCCGCGCAGGTGTGCGCTGACTTCTTTGAACGCCATCAGGAAACTGGGAAAGTCTGTGTATCGATACAGAGCTTCGGTCTCGGCAAGAGTAGCAGTGTCGCCATGGCGCCGTCGGAGTTCAAGCAACGTGCCCGGTTCGACGGCTCCCTCCAGGTGCAAGTGCAGCTCCGCCTTGGGAAGTTGGCGGATAAAAGCATTGGGCGGGCGGTCTGCGGAGACGGACATAATGTCAGATTGTAGATGGCAGACGCGAGATTTGCGAGAGAGCCTCGGACCTTGGTCCCCTGATTCTTTCGTTTACAATCCGTTGTTCTGAGTTGCCCTATGGAGATGCCATGAAGCGATCAGTCGCCCGTCAGTCACTCGGGATTTCGATCTTATTGTTTGCAGCTGTGTCCACGTTCGCCGCGTCGTCCGATCTTGAAGTGAAAACCGCATCCGGAACTGTCGCGGGCAAAGAGGACGGCGCAGTTCACACGTTTCTTGGAATCCCTTACGCAGCGCCGCCTGTAGGTGACCTGCGATGGAAGCCACCCATGCCTGCTGCGAAATGGGATGGGGTCCGCAAAGCGACAGAGTTCGGTCCGCACTGCCAGCAAGGGAGAGTTTACGACGACATGAATTTTCGCGACAGCGGAGGAAGCGAAGATTGTCTGACGCTGAACGTCTGGGTCCCAGCAAAGACTACCTCCAAGAAACTGCCCGTGATGGTTTGGATTTATGGCGGAGGCTTCATGGCCGGAAGCACATCGGAGGCGCGGCAGGACGGCACGCACCTGGCGCAGAAAAACGTAGTCGTCGTTTCGATGAACTACCGCTTGGGCATTTTCGGGTTTTTCGTGCATCCCGAACTGGCAAAAGAGTCTGGGCGAAACTCGGCTGGCAATTACGGGATGATGGATCAATTAGCCGCGTTGCGATGGGTGCACGAAAACATCGCTGCGTTCGGAGGAGATCCGGCGAACGTGACGATTTTCGGTGAGAGCGCGGGATCGTTCTCTGTGAGCGCACAGATGGCCTCTCCATTGGCAAAGGGACTTTTCCAGAAGGCGATTGGCGAGAGTGGGGCCGCATTTCACAGCGGCGGTTTGTCGTTTGATCCGCTCTCGGAGCGCGAAGACAAAGACGCGAAGCTTGTCAGCGAGAAGCTGGGGGTATCGACGTTAGCCGAACTGCGTGCTGTGTCTGCGGAAAAATTGCTTGAGGTTTTTGGAAAGCCTGGGCCTGAGGGAGACCCGTTCGGTCCGGACGTCGACGGCTACTTCCTGCCGGAATCCGTCCCGGCCATTTTCGCTGCGGGTAAGCAGAACGACGTCCCGGTGCTGGCTGGGTGGAACCACGACGAAGGCAGTTTCGACGTTGTGTTCGCCCCGCAAAAGCCCACCGCGGACAGCATGAAGGCAAACGCTCAGAAGGATTTTGGGGACAAGGCTGGAGAATTCTTGCGACTGTATCCGGCCGGCTCCGACGAGCAAACGCTTCGCTCCGCCCAGGATTTCGCAGGCGATAAGTTCATCGCATTCTCCACCTGGGATTGGACGGAAGCGCAGAGTAAGACTGGCAAGCAGCCGATCTACCGTTACCGCTTCGATCTCGGTCCACCGGACGCGAATGCAAACGCTCCGAAGCTGGGGGCGTATCATTCCGCCGAAATTGAGTATGTCTTCGGGCAACTGGATTCGAAGGCGGATGTTCCGTGGCGCGCAGAGGATCACGAGCTTAGCGAAGAGATGCAGAAATATTGGTCAAATTTCGCCCGCAGCGGAGATCCAAATGGTCCGGGGCTGCCAAAGTGGCCGGTGTATTCGGCAGCGGATGGGTGGCAGGTGATGTTCCTCGACAAGAAGTCGAGTGCGCACAAGGACGACTTGCGAGACAGGTATTTGTTCCTGGCTACGCAGTGGGCGAAGTAGCGCGCTTACTTTTTCGCGAACTCGCTTCGATGGCGACTATACATGAAGTAAATCGTCAGTCCGATCGCGAGCCATGCAAAGAAGCGCAGCCAGGTCAGAATCGGAAGACCGGACATCAGCAGAACACAAAATAGGACGCTGAGCACCGGTGCAGCGATGCCGCCGGGCGCACGGAATCCGCGGTGCCGACCAGGATCGCGATAGCGCAGAATGATGACGCCGATTGAGACCAGGGCGAACGCGAAAAGCGTGCCGATGTTAGAAAGATCAGAAAGCGTTCCAATATCCAGGATCCCGGCCGGGATGCCGACGACGAAACCGGCGATCCACGTCGCCGTCGACGGTGTGCGGAAGCGTGGATGAACGCGTCCGAAAAGTTTCGGCAGTAAGCCATCGCGTGACATGGAGAACCACACGCGGGCCTGACCAAGCTGGAACACCAGCAACGAAGAAATCATCCCCATCATGGCGCCGAAAAGCACGCCCAGTTCTGTCCAGCGCAGAGTGTTGGAGCCGGTGCGTGCCACCAGAGCCTTTAAGCTGTTGGCTACCGGAGCCGCATCGTCGAGCAAGGACTGCCAGGGCACGAGTCCTGTTAGAACAATGGCAACCGCAATATAGAGGACCGTACAAACGACCAGGGTCGCAATGATCCCGATGGGCAAATCGCGTTGTGGGTTCTTTGCCTCTTCAGCAGCGGTCGATACGGAATCAAAGCCGATATAGGTAAAGAAAATGATCGAACCGCCAGTCAGAATGCCGGACCAGCCTTGCGGCGCGAAAGGATGCCAGTTGCCAGGGGCCACAAAATGCGCGCCTGCAATCACAAAAGCCAGAATCGCGGCGATCTTGAGAATCACCATGGTGTTGTTGGCTTCGGTGGATTCGCGGATTCCGCGCACGAGAACCACCGTCAGGATCATCACGATCACAAACGCGGGGATGTCGAACCCAAAGTGAAGGCCGGGTGCGTACAACACGTTTCCCTTTAGATCGGTGAGACCACCGGGCAAATAAGCAGGCGAAATCCAACGCAGGGCAGGATGCCATCCGAACCAGTCGAACATGCCGACCAGATGCGCGGCAAAACCCACGCTTACGGCCATGTTGCTGACAGCGTATTCAAGAATCAGATCCCAGCCGATGATCCAGGCGATCAACTCTCCCATTGTCGCGTACGTGTAGGTGTACGCGCTTCCAGCAATCGGAATCATCGAGGCGAGTTCTGCGTAGCACAATGCTGTGAAGCCGCAAACGATTGCCACCAGCACCAACGACAGCGCTAATGCCGGACCCGCTCCCGGTCTGCCGAGTGTGGCATGGTGCCGGATCATGTAGTCGAGCAGGGGTGCATTGAGGATCGACGATGTATCGAACTTCTGGCCGGCGATCGCGGTCCCGATGACCGTAAAAATGCCAGATCCGATCACCGCGCCGATGCCGAGGGCGGTGAGAGAGAGCGGGCCGAGAGTCTTCTTTAACCTGCGCTCAGGATCTTCAGAATCGGTAATCAGCTTGTCGATCGACTTGCAGCAAAAGAGCTGACTGTCAGAGGTGCGCACAACTTCTTTGGAAGGAGGTTGAGTGGTTGTCGGCTGTGACAAAGGGACCGTTTCTCCTCAGCGGCGCAACTAGCAGAGAGCGATTAGGCACTTGGCATTCGCCCGAGATGATTCGGTGTGGAACCGATGGGCTGAACGCCAAGTGCCAAGCGCTGAATGCTGTCTCTACCGCTTCGCCTGGCCGCGGGCCAGTTTCTTGACCTTCGGCTTCTTCGATCCGCGAGGATAGTCGCGGGCCTTCAGAGGCTTTTCAGCTTTGCGCTTCTTGCGCGCGGTTCGTTTGGCTTTCTTGCGTTCATCTTTGCTAAGCGTTGTCGTGTTTGCCATGAATGTATTTATTTATCCTCTTCCAATCAGAAATTGCTGCTCAGAATGGCGGAAACCGATCGGTTGATCCCCAGCATTCAATGTCATCGCTCCACCAGACTGCGCCGTCTTCGTTCGTTTGCACGACGCGCGCGCCCTGTGCAGTCGTGAATTCGATGTAAGGCCAAGTCGCTGAATTCGGCTTCCTCGTCTGGATCGCCTTTGTTACCAGCGTATTCCAAGTTTTGCAATCACGCGCGCCATGGATATAAACGTCGTTTGCCGCATCCAAAGGATTTGCTGTGTAGAAATTGAAAATCTGCAGTCCCTCGGGTTCCAAATTTCCATCCGAGTTCATCACCTGCAGCTCGATCACGAAGGCCCATACGTCGATGGGCTTTCCAGTTCCAACCTCGGTATCGTGATGCAATTCCAGTAAAACTGGTGTTCCATCGAGGATCGAGAAATATTCGCCGCTCGGGGCCGGAGTCGACGGCGGAGAGGCCACGGCGGAGGCCGCAGGACGCCGCGTAGTTTGTGCTTTTCTTGCCTGTCCGAAAACATTCTGTGTTAACAGCAAGCCGAAAACGATCGAAACGACCGTCGCACTCCTCCGCATCTCTCCTCCCAAACTGGGTGACGTCTTGGTCGCAGAATTTACGCCCGTTCCAGCTGGGCATACTTTTCCACCAACTTCTTTAAGCCGAAGCGTGGAAATTGTACCGTAATCTTGGCTTCTTCGCCTTCTCCTTCGCGCTGGTAGACCGTGCCTTCGCCATACTTGGGGTGGCGGACTCGCTGGCCCGGGCGAAATCCGCGCTTACCCGTAGGTTCTTCCACTGGCGTCTTGGGAACAGTGAATTTCTTTCCCCGGCTGGCGAAAAATTCGGCAATGTTCTCGATCGAGTTGTAGGCACGAGCGGCGGCCGTGACCTTTGAGGCGCGCGGGTTGTCTCGCGGCGAATCGCCGGACCGCCAGGACACGCTCTGGTCCTCATCTTCGTACGAGTAGTGAGTGCTTTCAGGGTCGCGGTTTCGTGCCGCTGGGCGGTCGAAGGAGCCCGCTCCCGCGCGAGCCCGCGAGGTTCCCAATTCTTCTATAAGAGGACCAGGCACTTCTTCCAAAAATCGCGAAGGAACGCTCGCTTCGGGGAGGTCGGTTCCGTATCGACGACGATACACCGCCCGAGTCAAGACCAACTGATCCATCGCGCGAGTCATGCCTACATAGCAGAGCCGCCGCTCCTCTTCTATATCTTCGGGGACGAGCATGGTCCGAGAGTGCGGGAACAGTCCTTCTTCCAGCCCACTGAGGAAGACCAGAGGGAACTCTAGCCCTTTGGCGGCATGCAGGCTCATCAATGTGATCTGCGCCCGTTCGTCGTAGTCGTCCGTATCGGCGATCAGGGCTGCATGATCGAGGAACTGGTCGAGCGTCTCGGCGCGGTCGCGCGAATCCATGGCCGCATTGACAAGTTCCCGCAGATTCTCGATGCGCGAAAAGGCCTCGGGTGTGTCTTCTTCCTCGAGAAGCTTGATGTAACCCGTGCGGTCGATCAAGAACTTAAGGATGTCTGCGGTGCTGACCGTCGGAATCGGAAATGAACTCGATCCATCGGTCGGCTGAGTCGCCAACTCGGAAGGCTGCGCCCCCAGCGGCGACTCATCTACCTGAGTAGTTTCGGTTTCTGCAGGTTGTTCGCCATCTTCGGCCGCCCCGAAGTCGAACGAAAAATTACCGAACTCAGTGGGATCGAAAGCGGTGGCATTTTCGGCATCATTGGCGGAGTCCTCGGTTAAGGCTGCGGGTTCCTGGGTAGCTGACTGCTCTACCGAAGAGACTCCCCCTGCGGTTTGATCCAGTTGGTCAACGAACGTTCCCGCGATCATCGCCCGGGCGTCTTCTATGAGCTGTAAGAAACTCTTGAGCGATGCGACAGCCCGAGGAGGCAACAATTGCCGCTTGACGGCTTCCCCAACAGCTCCCCACAACGATTTCCCAGTTTCGAGTGCCAAATGCTCAAGCGTATCGATGGTGCCTTTGCCGATCCCGCGTGCCGGGGTGTTGATGACTCGCAGCAGCGAGATTGAGTCGTCGGGATTCAGAATCACTTTCAAGTACGAGATCATGTCCTTGATCTCGGCGCGCTCGTAAAACGAGAAGCCTCCGACCACGTGATACTTCAAGCCATAGCGACGCATCGCCTCCTCAAACAGACGCGACTGCGAATTTGTGCGGTAGAGGACCGCGGCACGAGGAGTTTCTCCATGCTCCGTGGCTTCCCGAAAGTACTTGGCGATCCGGTCGGCGGCGAAGAGTGCCTCATTTTCTCCGTCCGGAGCCTCGTAATAGCCGATCTTCGTGCCCCCTTGGCGCGAGGTCCAAAGGTTCTTGCCCTTTCGCCGGACGTTATTGGCGACGACGGCGGATGCGGCCTGCAAAATGTTCTGCGTCGAACGATAGTTCTGTTCGAGGCGGATGATCTTAGCCTCTGGAAAATCTTTTTCAAACTCGAGAATGTTGCGGATGTCGGCGCCGCGCCAGGAATAGATGGATTGATCTTCGTCGCCCACGGCGCAGACATTGTGATGTTCGCCCGCAAGCATGCGCATGAGCTCGTATTGCGGCCGGTTCGTGTCCTGATACTCGTCGATCAGCAAATACTGGAAGCGACGGTTGTAATATTCGCGCACTTGAGACGCCGACTTTAGAACGCGTACGGCTTCTAACAGCAGGTCATCAAAATCGAGGGCGTTCGCTTTGCGAAGTTCTTTGCGATACTCCTCGAACAGATGCGCAATCCGCTCCGTCTTGGGATCCGCTGACTGGAGGTAGAGCTCTTGCGGGTCGAGCATGTGATTTTTCACCCACGAGATGCGGGAAAGTACGGTCCGCGGCGTGAGTTGCTTGTCGTCGAGGCCGAAGCGCTTCATCAATCCCTTAATCACCGACTGCTGATCGCTTTCGTCGTAGATGACGAAGTTCTTGGTGTGTCCGATCGGTGGCTGGCCGGGCGTTGCGGACGGAATGCGGAGCGCTTCGATATCCCGGCGCAGCATGCGCACGCAAAAAGAATGAAAAGTGGAGATTACCGGCTTGGCAATGCTCAAACCGCCCACCAGTTTTTCGACGCGCTCGCCCATCTCGGCGGCTGCCTTGTTGGTGAAGGTCATTGCCAGGATCGACTCGGGCATCACGCCTTTGTGCTCAATCAGATAGGCGATGCGGTAGGTGATGACGCGCGTCTTCCCGCTCCCGGCTCCGGCCAGGATCAACACGGGTCCGTCGGTGGTTTCGACGGCTTCGCGCTGCTGCGGATTCAGTTGGTCAAGAAATGACAATGAGGGAGTTGCTCCGAAAAGTTCTAACTTTAATTTTACAGGGGAATTGTTGAGCACGGGACGGAGCGCACAGATGCGGTGTCAATTTCATGGATCGAAGAACTCCGGTTCCGCGAATGAAGACCGAAATTAGCGCGAACAGTCTTCGGCGACCCGCGCGTCCGGCATGAGCCAAAAAGAAAAAGTCCCGGCCGGAGCCGGGACTTCTTCGTACTTGTGCAGCGAACTACGAGGCGCGGCGCTGACGGTCCAGATTCTCGTTGTCTTCCTGATTCTGGCCGCCTTTTTTCTGCTGGTTCTGCTGGTTCTGCTGGCCGGGCTGTCCGCTCTGCTGGGCGCCCTCACCGGTCTGGCCCTTTTGACCCTGCTGACCGGACTGGGTACCATGTTGGCCGGATTGCCCGCTCTGTTGTCCACCCTGTTGGCGATTCTTTTCCATATCGTCTGCCATGAATAGTCCTCCCTTTGCGCGTCTCGGCGCACTTGCATGATGTAAGAGCAGCTTTCGTTTAGTTGCTGGAATGTCTCCCCGGGGTTGGGGCAAATGGAGGGCTATACCGATTTAGTCACCGGTCTCCGAGATATGCACTTTCGGAGTGTCCTTGGGTGCGAGTGTCTTCAGCCTCTGCAACTCATCTTGCGTCTTGGTCCACGCGGCAGTATTTTGTTTCGTCTTCACTGGGGCATTGGGATCGCTGTAGAACGCCAGAATGTTGTCGCGAAGTTCCGGAGTGATCTCGTCGAAGTTGTCGTGAGCCAACTGATCCAGAAGATGCGCGTAGGCGTTGTCGGTCAGTCCGTATTCACCGGCGTGGGTTACGCGCCCCGTGTCGAAGTCGGTGTTCGTAAGAGCGAGATCTTTCTTTTGGACTTCCGCAAGAAGGCCTTTGTAGTTTTCGATGGTGTGGTCGACGCTCGCAATATATAAGTCTTCGGTCTTCTGCGTCGGGATTTTGAAATCCAATGCCTTGAACGGTCCGACCTTCGGCATGAACCTTAGAAAAAACGCTAGAATGCGCGTTCCAGTTCCCGGTCGGCGATAGCCCTTGCCCCACTCGCGATTGTAGTTTGCCCGCGAGAGGTAATAGCGGAACTTGCGAGAATTGAAATTCGGAGTGTCGGCGATAATCTCTTTCTTTCGGGCTATCAGGGCGACTCGTGTCATCTCAGGAAGGACACGGCTGATCGCGCGCCGGAAGGTACCGATCGCGAGATCCTCATTTGAGATCACTTGTGACAGCGGGACGCCGTAGGTGTCTTGAAACGCCCTCTCCAGCACAGGCTTGGAAACCTCGAAGCCGACGAAATCGTGATATCGGTCGGACGTGTAGCGGTTCTTTGCCACCTGAGTTACGTCGAAGCCGAATTCGATTCGGATGTGCGCCTTGGGATTTTCTTCGTAGGTCACTTCCTTGCCAAACTTTTTCCGCAGTTTCGGAAATTCCAGCGCGACCGCCTGATTCACCGTGGGGTGCCCCATATTGTCCGCGGAATAATGGGCGAGCGCTCCGAGCGCGAAGGCGTACTCTTCCAGATTGCTCGATTCGTTGACGAGGTTCACGATGAAGTCACCGCTGCGCACGTAGTGGGTCAGATCGCTGAAATATTTGTTGCCGAAAGGGTAATAGCCCATGTCCTGCACGAGCGATCCACCGTAGGCGAAGGCATGCGCTCGTTTGAGATCATCAGCGGTCGAACCTGGGAAGCGTTGGAGCAGCAGCGGCTGAAGATCGTCTTTCCAAGCGAGGTCGACGACTTCTTCGTGCGACAGCACAGAGTAGGAATGGCACAAACCAATTAGAGAGAGGAATACAGCGAAGCGAAGACAAGCCTGACGGGACCAATAGATAGGGGAATGGAATTGCGTCGTTGGGGAATTGGCCTTGTTCATATCGCTCAGCGTGACGTCTAGACCTCTACTCCACTACTCCACCACCGGATGCGCGTGCCGCCAAAGGCTAACACGGGCATTCGTTAGTTGCTCAGATTGGCCGAGAGTTGCTTTGCTAGCCCAAGGAGATGGCTTCCCGAGTTCCATACACTGAAGAGATTCTTATTGAGGCCCCTCCTGTGCATCCCTCCGTGCTGTACACAGATTTCCTGGAACGGCTACGAGGTTCGCGTTACAGACATTCCTGTTAGGCGGGATTAGATTTACAGGGTTATGTGAGTGCAACCGTTCGAATCAGTCGAGGGTCTTGGAGCGAAGCTCCAGGCTTAGGAGGCGCAAATGAGCATCTGGTCGATACTGTTTATCATTCTGTTGATTGCGTGGATTGGCGGTTTTACCGTTTTCCACGTGGCTGGTGGGTTAATTCACCTACTGCTGGTATTCGCAGTGATTTCGCTGATCTTGCACTTTGTCATGGGGAGAAGTGCTGCCTGAAAGGCCCATAACCTGAAAGGCCCATAATCAGATCGAACCGTTGATCCAAATGAGCCAGCTTCCCCGCTGGCTCGATGTTCTTGTACTTCATCGGGCGATATAGCTCGCAGTTGTAATCAGTCCAAATCTCGCGGGATCCTCTTGCGAGAGGAATTTTACTTTGCGCACAACCAGGATGGCGTGTTGGTGCTCTAAGCTCTCCGGCGTGCTTCCGCCGCGTCTGCCGTTCAGTCGAGCGTTTAGCTTTATTTTGATCGAGGCATCTAGTTCAATGAGAGCCGGCATGCTCCCCGTGAGGGGAATTTTTGCAAGGGGCCGAGTCCAACGGGGATCACCGGCAAGGAGAAAGTCGATGCATAAACGCATTGTCCGTGCAGTATTGTTCGGATTCGTGCTGTTGGTGATGTCGTCTGCTTCATTCGCTCAACTTCGCATTTCCGTCGGTTTCGGTCCGCCGGCGCTGCCGGTGTACGAGCAACCGATTTGCCCGGGCGACGGTTACATCTGGGTTCCAGGCTACTGGGCATGGGGTGACGACTACGATGATTATTACTGGGTTCCGGGAACCTGGGTCATGGCTCCCGAGCCGGAACTCCTCTGGACCCCGCCTTACTGGGCTTGGGCCGATGGAGCCTTTGTTTTTTATGATGGCTACTGGGGACCGCAGGTCGGTTTCTACGGGGGAATTAACTACGGATTCGGATACTTCGGCGACGGATTCGTCGGCGGACGGTGGGACCATGGACACTTCTTCTACAACCGGGCCGTGACGAATATTAACGTGACCGAAATCCACAACGTTTACAACACCACCGTTATTAATAGGACGACGAACAGGATCAGCTATAACGGCGGCAACGGCGGCGTGAATGCGCGGCCCACAGCCCAGGAAGAGGCTGCTTCCCGCGAACGTCATGTACCTCCCGTCGCTGCTCAAATGCAGCATGTACAGGCGGCGCACACAAACCCCGAGTTCCGCGCATCGACCAATCGCGGCAAGCCACCCGTAGCCGCTACGGCGAGGCCGGCTGAATTCACGGGTCGTGACGCAGTACCGGCTCGCGAAGCGGGAGCTCCGTATAACCCTCCCGCCAATCGAGAGGGAAGTGCACCGAACGCCGGGCGCGCCGGCGCTCCGTCGAACGCGATTCATCCGAACGAATTGCCGCCAATGGAACGTGGGCCGGCTCCGAACACGGGTAACCCTAAACTCGACCAGAAGTACCAGAAACAACAGCAAAAATTGCAACAGAAGCAAGACCAGGAGCGGCAGAAGTTGCAACAACAGCAGGACCGAGAGCATCAGCAAATGGCAAAGCAGAACGCTAACGAGGCGAGTAAGCAACAGACGGAACAGAGACACCAGCAACAGACTCAGCAGCTGCAGCAACGACACGTGCAACAACAACAACAAATGCAACAAAGACAAATGCCGGCTCCGCGGCCTGCAGGCCGACCGCGGTAAGTCCTACCGAAGTATGTTCTCTTATGCGGGGCATCTGCTTAGCCAGCGGGCCCCGCTAACTTTCTCAAGCTATCGAGAACTAACGGCAGAGCCCTCTTTGTTCTCGTGATCGATCGTTAGAGAAGTGGAGCGCTTTGATTCCGTTCCCGACCGTCGAGTGGGAAAGTTTCCCGCCAGGGTTCGAATCTGCAGAATTGCTTCCGACAAGTTTGTGCAAACTGAATCCGTGCAAGAGGGACCAACCCGTTCCTGTGCTTTCGAAACGCCGCCCGCAAATCCCCACAGGCCAACAATGATAGCCATGTCAGGAAAGCGAGCTCGCAGGCGCTTACAGAGCGAACGAGCCTGGCCTACGGCGAAAGGCGGGAGTGCGGAGACGCAAACGATAGAGCATCCGCCCTCGGCCACCTGCGCCAGCATTTCTTCGACGGATCCGATTGCCAGGCTGGCCGCTCGGTGAAAGCCCTTCTGCCGGAGCAGCTGTGCAAGCATCATTCCGACTAATTCGTCCGCCTCGTCTCTCGCAGGAACGCACGCCACGCTTGGCAGGTCGAACGTCGTATCCGAAAGTGCGGGTTCGCTCTCAGTCCCCTCTGGCGACGTGATCCGCTCTCCCAGGTCGTCGATCAATTCTCGGGTAGTTTGCGAGACGAATTCGCTGGAACGGTCGCCAAGAACATCGGAATGTCGATCTTCTTCAGCCAGACGAAGGGCAGGGATCAATACCGATTGATAAAAATCGTCCAACGTTCTCTCTCGAAGATAGTCGTCGGCAACGTTTCTGGCTTCGTCCTGATCCATAGCCAAGAGACGTTGGTAATACATTTCTTCGGGCCGCAGAACGGGTTCATCTCCAAGCAGCACTTCGAGGAAACCCAGTTGCGGAAAGTACCGTCCTGCAAGTATCAAGCACAGGGTTAATGGAGTGGATAGGATCAATCCCACGGGACCCCATAGCGTCGCCCAGAAAACTGCGGCTACCAAAATCGCAAGCGGCGAAATGCCGGTGTATGAACCGTAGAGCCAAGGCTCCACGACATTCGCGACAAGGAGTTCCAAAACGGCGAAAAGAGCAAAGGCGAACAAGCACTGCTTCCAACCTGGAAATACCGCGGCGGCCATCGCCATGGGAAAGGCGGCAGCGATCCATGTGCCGATGTATGGAACGAAGCGCAGCAGCGCTCCCAATGTGCCCCACAGCAGTGCATGAGGAATTCCGATTACGTACAACCCAATTCCAAACAGCAAACCGTAGCAGCCGTTGACCAGGAGTTGCAGCAGGAGATAGTGACTCAATCGGTCACTGGCCTCCTGCAGTGCCTGGGTCATCACCGTCAGCTGTGCTTTACCAGCAAGGCGGATCAGGCGATTTCGCAAATCTTCCCGGTTGATCAGCATGAACGCCATGAAAATGATCACGAGTCCAGCGGTTTCTATTGGACCAGCCAGCGGCCCAAGCAGCGCGCGCAAATCGGCGAGAAGATTCGAAGGAGGAGCTGTCACCTGTACCGGAATTGGGTGACCCGTGCGAGCTGTAGTTTCCTTATTTTTTCCGGAGTCCGCGACGATCGAGGGAGCGGCTGCCAATTCTCGGTTCAGCTCCTGAACCGTATTGGTTGCCTGAACAATGGGAGCACTCTTCCTCGAATGTAACGCGTGGATTTTTTCTTCAAGATTGGATCTGTAATCCTGGATGTGGCTGGTGATTTCCAGCAACTGATCTGCAACTCCCCAGCCGACAGTCGCTGTTATTGCAAAACAGAAGGCGAGAACCAGGAGGACCGATGGCGCTCGACCCAGATGGATCCTTTGCAGCGCGTTAACGAGCGGTGTTAGCAGGAAGCTGAGAACGAAGGCCAGTGCCAGAGGGGTCAGGATGTTTCGGCCAAAGTAAAGCATCGCGATCATCGCAGCGACGGCGATAATCAATCCTGATTTAGGCAGAGTATTTGAGTTTGAGGAAATCGGAGGATGGATCAATCGCTACCTCCACTTGAAGTTCTACCGGGCCCGCTGGGCAGGCCGATTTTCCAGCGCTGCCCAGCCGACTCAACAGAGTCGCTCATCCAGCACGCCGCAAGGACAAGTCGTCCGCAGGTTCGTCGGCACTCGCCTCTCCCGCGGACGCAATGTCCTGAGCCCCAGTACGCTTCAGGATTTCCTTGGCGCGCTTGGTCCAGTCGGAATTGTCTGAATGAACGGAGAGCAAAATGCCGCCATTCTTAAGTTGGCCTTCGTAACGCTTAGCCTCGTATTCTGGAATTCCCATACCAATAAGACCACCCGCGATGCCTCCAACCGTTCCGGCAACACCGGCTCCGGCCAATGCTGCGACGATGGGACCGGCCGCAATGAAGGGACCAATTCCTGGTATCGCCAGAGCGCCGATGCCCATGAGCCAGCCAAGCGCACCACCCAGAACAACGCCCGTTCCGGCGCCGGTCGCGGCACCTTCTGGCGCTTTTGTGTTTTTTTCGTGGGCGAAGTCTCTCGTTCCCGCACTTTCAGGGAACAGCACTGAAATGTCTGTGTTTCTGAAGCCGACGGACTTCAGTTCATCTACTCCAATTTCAACGCTGGTAAGCGAAGGATAGATGCCGAAAACTGCGGTGTTTTTTCCTGCCATGATCAACTCTCCTTGGTTAAAAACAATTTCTGTTTGCGAGTGAGTAATGTTGGTGGCCTTGCGCTTTTCTATCGTTCACCTTTGAGCACCGGACGAACGAGGATAGCTGGCAAGAAACCGTCGCCACTATCAGGTCCGGTCTTTAGTTAAAGGACGGAATATCTGTACGAAGAGACGGGTTTAAAGGAGAGACGCGTAAAGCTAAGGAGCCGTCGAGGTGAGCGGCAACAAAATTCGTCCGAGTGCGGCTTCCCCAGCGGTGATGCGTGCATCCAAACGATGTCGAAAAGGAGACCCCTCTCATGAAGAAGCCCGTTGTTAATTTCACCACCGTGCTGGCTACAGCCGGCGTTCTGTTTGCAGGGTATGTGTTTTTCACTTCGCTTCCTGACCTGCGTCGGTA
>Ga0070765_100001339_pt1 | contig 14998 bp, 8 predicted proteins | sample HubBroMetageWFT5_FD_71516 | JGI IMG/M metagenome (GOLD analysis project Ga0070765, IMG submission 71516) | Warmed and freeze-thawed soil microbial communities from the Hubbard Brook experimental Forest, New Hampshire - Hubbard Brook CCASE Soil... | ecosystem: Environmental > Terrestrial > Soil... | reverse complement strand
AAGGATGTTCTGCGGCGCGGGGCTGTACCTCCTTCAAATCGAATGCACCTACCGAATCACGCATGAACCGAAAACTCTTACACAAGAACGTGGAGGTAAATGTGACCATCATTCCCGCAATCCGAAAAAAGCACAGCCTGGCGTTTCTCAAATACCAGATCGCCTTCGCTTCCATCCTGGCCGTTGCGGCGCTGATGCCTTTGACGGCTCGCGCGCAAACTGTGGATGAAATCATCGCTAAGAATATCCAGGCACTGGGCGGCCGGCAAAAACTCGACTCCGTCCAGACGCTCCGCACAAAGGGAAAGCTGGATGCAGGCTTCTTCCGCGCCGATATCGCGCAGCAAAACAAGCGGCCAGACAAAGTGCGCCAGGAATTCAGCGTCCAGGGTCTTACGCAGGTTCAGTCTTACGACGGCAAAACCGGCTGGCAGATTAATCCCTTCGGAGGACGCCGCGACCCGGAGATTCTTTCCCAGGACGACACGAAAAGTCTTCAAGTGGACGCCGACGTGGACGGCCCGCTGGTGGACTATGCAAAGAAAGGCCATAAAGCGGAGCTCGTGGGGCACGACTCGGTGGAGGGAACGGACTGCTACAAAATTAAGTTGACGCTGAAGAACGGCGATATTCGGACCTATTACCTCGACGCCGATTCCTACTTGGAAATTAAACTCGAGACCCAGTCCTTCGTGCGCGGCTCAATCCAGGAAAGCGAAGCCTACTACGGAGACTACGAAGAAGTCGGCGGAATTTATTATCCCTTCTCTTACGAGGTAGGCCAAAAAGGTGATCCCAACCGTGCGAAGTTTACCGTCGAAAAAATCGAGCAGAATGTCCCGGTCGACGATTCGATATTCACGATGCCCGTCACGAAGCCCGCGGGAGGTGCAAAGTGAACGCTGCTCTCCGTGGTCTCCTCGCGGTCCTCGCGCTCTTGCTTCCCTTCGCAATCCCCGTGCATGCCCAGGACGCTAAATTTGATTCAGACACTATTTCCGGTCTTGGCGCTCGCAACATCGGCTCAGCCGAAATGAGCGGCCGTGTGGCAGCCGTCGCGGCAGTGAAAGAAAAAGGCAGGCTGACCGTTTATATCGGTTCCGCGAGCGGCGGAGTCTGGAAGTCCGTGAATGGCGGCACCACGTACAAGTCGGTCTTCGATAAGCAGGATGTGCAATCCATCGGTGCCATCGCCATCGATCCCTCCAATCCCAAAACCATCTGGGTAGGCACCGGCGAGCCGTGGACGCGCAACAGCGTTTCCATCGGCGACGGCATCTACGAATCCACCGACGGCGGCGATAGCTGGACCAACATGGGCTTGAAGGAGACCGAGCGCATCGCGAAAATTCTCGTTGATCCGAAAGACGGCAACACCGTTTATGCCTGCGCGCCCGGAAAGCTCTGGAGCGATAGCGACGATCGCGGTGTTTACAAAACGACCGATGGCGGCAAATCATGGACAAAAATTCTGAAGGGCGCGAACGCATCAACCGGCTGCTCGATGATGTCCATGAGCCCTGGTGATTCAAAAACTCTATTCGCCGGCATGTGGGATTTCCGGCGCAAAGGCTGGACGTTCCGTTCCGGCGGCGAAAGCCCCACGGCTCCCAGCGCCAGCGGCTTTTTCATGTCCACCGATGGCGGAGCCAACTGGACCGACCTCGACGAAAAAAGCGCCAAGGGTCTTCCCGCAAAGCCATGGGGACGCGTCGCTGTCACCGTGGCTCCTTCGAACCCGAACACCGTCTACGCGCTGATTGAATCCACGCAGAGCGCGCTCTTCCGCTCTTCCGACGGCGGCAAAACGTGGGAGCGGCGCGACGCCAGCCAGAGTATGGTCTGGCGTCCATTTTATTTCGGCAATTTGATTGTGGACCCCAAGGACGAAAACAAGATCTACAAACCGGATGGTGGCCTGATTGTCAGCAGCGACGGCGGCAACAGCTTCAGCGGAATCACCGGTGGCGCTCACGGCGACTTCCACGACGTCTGGGTCGATCCGGATAGCACGGACCATCTGATCACCGGTGACGATGGCGGCGTCTGGTATTCCTACGATGCCGGCAACAACTGGTGGAAGGCCGCGAACCTGCCGATTTCGCAGTTCTATCACGTCAGCGTGGATAATGCGGATCCGTACCACGTCTTCGGCGGGCTCCAGGACAACAGCGTCTGGATCGGCGATTCCGCGTATCCCGGCGGAATCACCAACAGCCGCTGGGAAAATCTGGGCGGCGGCGACGGCTTCTGCGCGTTTTACGATCCCTCCGATCCGAACTACGTTTACGTCGAATCGCAGGGCGGTGAGATTGTCCGCGTGAATCGCATGACGCTCGAAGGCCGAAGCATAAAGCCGCAGCCAAATTATGGAGAAGGCAAGCTGCGCTTCAACTGGAATACGCCGATCCACATGAGCCCAAATGAAAAAGGAACCGTATACATCGGCGCACAATTCCTTTTCCGTTCCCGCGACCACGGCCAGACCTGGGATCGCATTTCTCCCGACCTCACGACAAACGATCCCGATAAGCAGAAGCAGGAAGAGTCCGGCGGCGTTACCGTGGACAATTCCGACGCCGAAACGCACACCACAATTTATTCCATCAGCGAGTCGCCCAAAGATCCGCTAACCATCTGGGTAGGCACCGACGACGGCAACGTCCAAATCACGCGCGATGGCGGCAAGTCCTGGACGAACGTTGTTGGTAATGTTCCCGGTCTCCCTAAGGCCTCCTGGGTCTCCTGGGTGGAAGCTAGCCGCTTCGATCCCGCAACTGCGTACGCCACTTTCGATCGCCACACATTTGGAGACATGGAACCACACGCGTTCAAGACCGTGGACTATGGCAAGACCTGGACGCCCATCGTCGGATCCGGCAGCAAGGTCCGCGGCTACGCTCACGTGATCAAGGAAGATACCGTCTCCCCGAACCTGCTTTTTCTCGGCACTGAATTCGGCTTGTGGATTTCGCTCGATGGCGGCAAGCAGTGGGCGCAGTACAAAGGCGGCGATTTGCCAGACGTGGCCGTCCGCGACATCGTCATCCAGGCCAGAGATTCCGATCTCGTCCTTGCCACGCACGGCCGCGGCATCTGGATCGTTGACGACATCTCACCCCTTCGCAAACTCACGCCCGACGTGATGGCTCAGGAAGCAGGCTTCGTCCAGGGCAAGCCCGCGCAACAACGGTTGCTCGCAGGCGGGGGATGGGCCGAAGGCAATGCCACATTCATTGGGCAGGACCCTCCCGATGGCGCGACGATCACTTACTACCAGCAGAAGCGCCACATCTTCGGCAAAATGAAAATCGAAATCTTCGATAGCCAGGGAAAATTAGTAGACACTGTTCCCGCGAACAGCCGGCGTGGTCTCACTCGCGTCGTCTGGGCCATGCGCATCAAGGCCCCGCGCGTTCCTCCGGCCGCCTCGGCCGCGTTCGAAGCCGCTCAAGGGCCGCGCGTCTTGCCCGGCACTTACACCGTGAAAATGACGCGTGGCAAAGAGACCTACACCACGGACCTGGTGATTGGCCTCGATCCCCGCTCAAAATTCACCGAAGAAGATCGCAAGCTGGAATTCGATGCCTCCATGCGCGTTTACAATCTGCTGGGAGACATGAGCTTTGACGTGGACCGCATCAATGGCGTGCGCGAAGAGTTGCTCGATCGCTCGAGGAAACTCGGTTCAGCCGATCCTGCGGGGAAGCGCCTTGCCGACCTCGCCGGAAAAGTCGAAGAGATGCGCAAGAAAATCGTTGCCACGAAAGAAGGCGGAGCCGTCACCGGCGAAGAACGCATCCGCGAGAAGACGACCGCTCTCTACGGCACGCTCGCGTTTTACGAGGGCCGCCCCAGCGACTATCAGGTCGCGCGGATCGGCTCGCTGAAACATGAACTCGACGACGTCTCCGCCGAATTCGACGGCTTCGTGGCCAAAGATCTAGCGCAAGCCAACACAACTCTAACGCACAAAAAGCTTGAGCCCATTCATCCGCTTTCGCGCGCGGAATGGGACAAGTCAAACGGCCAATCAGCCGATGCAGGCGCTGCGGGCGGGACCTTTGCGATGCGGGGTTTCAGCCGCTAGCTTTCGGATTCCAGATATTTCACGAACACGACTTCGTTCTGCTTTTCGTTGTAGAGCAGCTCGTCCACATTTGCTTGCGCGAGCACCAGTCCGAACCCTCCGGGGCGGATTCCCATCTCCCGGCGGATTTCGTCGTGCACGATAGGCTCATCCGGCAAGTGCGAAATGGCCGCGTGGTTGAGTTCCGCAAATTTAAATCCCGGCCCGGGATCGGCAATCCTGTAAAGAAGCATCCGCTTCGCGCGCAGGTAGGAAATGCGCACCTTGCGGCTGGGATCCAGCTTGCCGCCCCACTCGATCGCATTCAGCAGAAGCTCGTGAAACGCCTGTCCCACCGCGCGGCTCGCATCCTCTGTCAGGCCCGTCTTCAAGTGCGCCATGAACCCTTCAATGCGGTGCGCCGTTTCCAGCGAGCAGGGAACCAGCAATTCAATCCACTCCGGCCGCGACGACACAACTTCAATCGGAAGCGGTTCCGCCGGTTTGGCAAGCGATTCGCGCACCAGGCTCAGGAGCGCGCCCGGCTCGATCGGTTTCGCAATGTATTGGTAAGCCTGCTCGCGGATCGCGCCGAGCAGCGTTTCCGGCGTGTCGTCCGAAGTCATCACGATCACTTTCGGTTTCGCCTTCGTTTTGCGCAGCGCTGACAACACCTCGAACCCATTCATTTTCGGCATCCACACGTCGAGCAGCGTCAGGTCGAATTTGCTCCCCTTCAATTTTTTCAGTGCATCGGCCCCGTCGGAGGCGGTGACGACGGTAAATTTATCCCCGCGCAGAATCTCGGAAATCAGAAGTCTTGTCGTGCGGTCGTCATCAGCCACCAGAATGCGCTTCATCGCTTCCTCCGCGGTGAATGTTTGGAGCGGCTTTGCCGCCCAGTTGGTTGCTTGGCCTTACCGTGCTTTTTGAGCACGGGAGAAAGCGCCGCCATTTCGTCTTCCAGGGTGGCAAATGCCTCCCAGGAGCCTTCGAGTGTACCCTGACGGGCGGATAATTCCATCCTCCGCGCTGTTTCGAAAGGAGACGAAGGACCGAAATTCCCCACCGACCCTTTCAGCGCGTGGGCAGCGTCCGCCAGGGCTGCCGCGTCGCGCGCGGTCACCGCCTTGCGAATTCGATCCATCATTTTCGGGGCGTCTTCCAAAAATGCTTTCACAAGAGTTTGAAGCAATTTGTGATTTCCGTTGAACCGGGCCAGAAGCGCGGATTCATCCGGGCCGCCCGCGATAGGCGGGCTCGCTTCCTCCGTCTGCTCTGCCGGAAATGCTGGCTTCGGTATCTCCGACGATCCCATGGATTCCACGGTCTGCAGAAACGTCCTCGGGTCGAGCGGTTTCGCCAGATAGCTGTCCATTCCCGCTTCGATGCAGCGCTCGCGGTCGCCACGCATGGCGTGCGCCGTCATCGCCACAATCGGAAGATGCGTCCCCGTTGATTTTTCCTTTTCGCGAATCGCCTGTGTCGCTTCGATTCCGCCCATCTCCGGCATCTGCACATCCATCAACACCAGATCGAATTTGTGCTTCTCGATAGCCGCCAGCGCCTGCCGCCCGTTTTCCGCCACGATCACGGAATGCCCGCGTCGCTCCAGCAGATGCAGCACCAGCTCCTGGTTCACCGGATTATCTTCGGCCACCAGAATCCGCAGCAGCCGGTGAGCCCGATGAGTCTTCCCGCGTGCCGCCGACGGGCGATCCTTCTGCCGCCCCTTCACGGGAAGCACGGCGACAATCGCATCCCACAAATCCGATTGCTTCACCGGCTTTGCCAGCAATGCCTTCGCACCCAAATGCCTCGCACGTTTTTGGCTTTCGTGCCCCGCATCGGATCCCAACAAGATCACCGCCGCCGTGTGCCAGTCCGGATTCTCTTTCATGCGTGCGGCGATCTCATACCCATCCATTCCCGCCAACTCCACGTCGAGAATCACCAGCCGGAACGGATTTCCATCCAGGTGCGCGCGCTCCAGCGCTTCAAACGCGGCGGGGCCTCCTTCTGCCACTACCGGCTTCATTTGCCAGTTGGCAATCATCTCCTCCAGCCCGGGGCGGCACGCCGCGTCGTCGCAGATCAGCAGCACGGGAAGGTTGTGCAGCTTCACGGGCCGCTGTCGCGTTGCGTTTTCCGCCGCCGTCCCCGCGGTATGATTCTGCAAAATGAAATGCGCCGTAAAGTGAAACGTGCTGCCGCGTCCCACTTCGCTTTCCACCCAAATGCGCCCGCCCATCAACTCGACGAGCTGCCCCGAAATCGCCAGCCCTAATCCCGTCCCGCCGTATTTCCGCGTCGTCGTCGAGTCGGCTTGCGCGAAGGCTTCGAAGATTTTCTTCTGCTTTTCGGGCGGGATGCCAATCCCCGTGTCCGTCACCGTGAAGTGCAGCGCCACCTCTTCGCCCGCCAGCGATTCGAGCGAAGCCCGCACCACCACTTCCCCCTTCTCCGTAAACTTGATCGCGTTGCCCACCAGGTTCACGATGATCCGCCGCAGCCGTTCCGGGTCTCCGATCAGCCGGTCCGGCACTTCGGGCGGCACATCGCATGCCAGCTCGATTCCCTTTTGCGGCGCGCGCACCGCCAACACCCGCAGCGTATCTTCCAGCACGTCGCGTAACGTAAACGGAATCCTATCCAGCTCGAGCTTCTGCGCCTCCACTTTCGAAAATTCCAGAATGTCGTCAATCAGCCCGATCAGGGAAGTTGCTGACGTTTTCACCGTGCGGAGGTAATCCCGCTGCGTGGGTTTGAGCTTCGTATCGAGGGCCAGTTCCGTCATGCCTATGATGGCATTCATCGGCGTGCGAATTTCGTGGCTCATGTTCGCCAGAAACTCGCTCTTCGCCCGCGTGGCTTCTTCGGCGCGCTGCTTGGCCACTTCCAGCTCTCTCACCAGTTGTGCGAGCCGCCGCGCATCTTCTGCCTGAGCTTCTCGCGCGGCTTCCAGATATTCCGTGTAATGCTTCAGCTCGTTTTCCGCATGGCGGCGTTCGATGAACTGCCCGATCTGGCTCCCGATCGAATCAAACATCGCCAGCACTTCATCCTCGGGTCTGCGAATCTCGCGGCTGAAAAATTCAATAACCCCCATGAAGTGTTCGCCGCTGCGAATCGGGAATGCAAACGCTGCGTGCAGCCCTTCCTTCGCGGCCAGCGGCGCGCGTGGAAAATTCGCATCCTGCAGCACATCAGGTATCCACGTCGACTGTCCAGACTCCCACACCCGCCCCGGAAGCCCCGCGCCCAGCGCAAACGTAAATTCCCGCGTCGCGTTTTCGAAGCGCGGGAACGCAACCCCGGGCAAGTGCCACAATTCCACACACCGCAGCAATCCCACGCCGTCGTCAAGCCTCCAGATCGTCCCGATTTCCCACGCTAGCCTCTCGCAGATGGCCCGCAGAATTTGCGGCGTGGCCGTGTCCAGGCTTTCTGACTCCGCTAGCACCCGCGTCACCGCATACCCGGTTGCCATCCGGTGTTCGGCGCGTTTCCGCTGCGTGATGTCGCGTGCGACCGCGAAAATCAGTTGCTGGTCGCTGCTTGGTGTGGCGTTCCAAAGCAGCCAGAGATACGTGCCGTCGCTCCGCCGGTAGCGATTCTCAAACGAAAGTCCCGCATTTCCTGCCCCGATTTTACTCGCCTCCGCGATCGTCGCTTCGCGATCCTCCGGATGCACAAAATCGATGTACCTGTGCGTCAGTAGCTCTTCGGTGGGAATGCCTAGCGTCTTTTCCCAGGCCGGGTTCACGCGCTTGAAGTATCCGTCGAACCCCGCGATGCACAACATGTCCAGCGAAAGGTTGAAGAGCTGGTCGATTTCCTGCTCGGCAATTCGCCGCTCGCGCACTGCGAGCGACAGGTCTGAGACGCTCCGCCTCAGTTCCAGCTGCGCCACCACCAGCCGGCTCAACGCCTTCAAGGCTTCCTTCTGCTCGGCTGTCAGGTCGCGCGGCACTCGATCCACCACGCAAATAGTCCCCAGCACCTGGCCATCGGAGGTGATCAGCGGCGCGCCCGCGTAAAACCGCACATGCGTTTCCCCCGTAACGAACGGGTTCGTGCGAAAGCGTTCGTCCTCCAACGCGTCGGGAATCACGAAAATATCGCGCTGCAGAATCGTGTGCGCGCAGAACGCCACATCCCGCGGCGTCTCGTCCACCTCCAATCCAATCTTTGATTTAAACCACTGCCGGTTGGAATCCACGAACGTGACCATCGCCATCCGCGTCCCGCAGATCAGCGCCGCCAGCCGCGATAAGTCGTCGAAATCCTGCTCGGGAACCGTGTCGAGGATCGCGTACCTGTGGAGTGCTTCAAGTCGCGCCGCTTCGTTTTCGGGTAGTGGCGCTTTCATGGAGGGATCGGAATGGTGTCCTGGCTGCGCGCTATCTTATGGCTTCGCCGCCGCGTGAGTCAACGAATCGCAGCTCACCGCAATCTCCTGATTGGTTTCTGACAATCGGGCGCTTCGCTACGAAAATAGCTTTGCCACTATCCCCGCGCTCCAGAGCCGGGAATTTGTCTCCAGGATCGCTCGGGGCGAAAACAGCCAAATACAAATAACCCCAACAGTCCCAACATTCCGCACACCCGGCTCGTCATCGCCAGATTCCCCCGCAATCCCGCCTCCGATGGCGGGCGCAACAGCCCCTGAAACTCAGGATCATTCGCCGCCAGCGCAATGAATTGCGGATTCCCATACGACTTCCCGTCGCGATCCACCACAACCGTCCGCCCCGCGCGCACCGCCTCCAGCACGCCGCCCTCGGAATCCTCCCGGACAAACACAAATGTCCGGCACCACCCAATCGGCCCAAGCCCGTGGTAATCGGAATCGCCGATCGCTGTCACTTTCGCGCGCGCGTAAAATTCCTGCATCTCGGTGTAACCCTTGGGGTCCTGATAAGCCAGCGGATGCAGCACTTCCGTGCCATCCAGTTTGCCCCTCGCCTCCGCATCGTACGCGCGCCAATACTTCTTCAGGGGATGAGCGGCAATGGCGATTCCTCCTTGCGCGTGTATCTCATCAATTGCGTTTGCCGCGCTCTGATTCCACCCTATCGTCCGATGGATTCCGATGCCCAGCAGGTGAAACCTCCTCGAAACAATTTCCTCTCCCAAAATCACCCTCGGGCTTCCCGTCCAGCGCGAAAACCATTGCCCCGCTTCTCCCACCCAGATCAGGTTGTGCGGCGTCAGCGCAATCACGTCCAGCCCCTGCCGGTTGGCTTCCACCACCGTGTCAAATGGACCAAGCAGTGCCCAGCTAAGTGGAAAACTATGAATGTGAAAATCCGCTGCCAGCACTCGGTAGCCGCCCAGCATCACAACCGGGTTCTTCCTCGAAGTATCGGATGCAGTCCCAGCCAGCAGCCCAACCGCGACCAGGCAGACCGAAATCCAGCGCGCCGCGTTCATCGTCCCGGAATCCTCAAGTACTCCGACCACAGCGCGCCCCAGCCAAAAATCAGGATGCAAACGAACCAGCACATTGCCCAAATCCGCAGGGCGTCCCACGCCGCTCCGGCCTTGCTGCGCCGCAGCACGCCCTCAAAAAATCGGTAGTTGATGTATACGGACCAAATCGTCACCAATCCTGCCGTCACTGCGATCGATCCAGACCATCCGAAGGCGAAAGCGCGCTCCGGTGGAAGGAACGCCCACACCGCGGAAAACGCCAATATCCACAGCGTCCACGGCCCGTAGCCCGCAAAAAAAAGATCCACCAGCCGGGAAAACGAAACTTTCCGCTCCCTCCAGCACACGATCCGAAGCGCGGCAATCTGCGCAAGCAGCAGCAGGCCTCCGTTGATGGCCCCTCCCGCCACATGCCGCAGCGTCAATCGCTGCGACGCAACCAGCGACACGAAACACCCCAGCAGAAATGCGAAGTACACCGGCCTCCTCGCCGCAGTCCAATTTTTTCGCCCTTCCGGCGCATCCGCCAGCCATTCGTACGCCGCCTTCGGCCGGAACATTAGCCAGACTTCTGGCGACACCGCCCACGGCGGCAGCCTCGCGCTCTCGCTGCCGGAATTGGTTTGCCCCATTTTTTCCGCGTCTTCTCGTGCCGTGAAATGCATCGTTGTCGTTTTCCTTCAAAGACTGTATGCGAAGTCCCGCCCGCAACCCAAGTGGATTCCCATTTCGATGATTGCTATGCCGTTGTCCCCGCGAGAGAATACTTCGCGCCACACTCGGCACTTTCTTGGAGACGTCGTGAAAACTCCGTTTAGGATCCTCGCAGCCTTGCTGCCCGTCTTTATCGCCGGATTATTCATTCAATCCCCGTCGCAGGCCCACGGCCAAGCCTCAACTCCCGCCTCCCCCGGCGTCGCACACAAGAGCGCTCCTTGGACCTTCGCCGTCTCCGGTGATTCGCGCAATTGTGGTGACGTCGTCATGCCTGGCATTGCCGCCGGCGTGAAGCAAAAGGGCGCTTCGTTCTACTGGCACCTCGGCGATTTCCGCGCCATCTACACTTTCGACGAGGATCTCCTCCATCAGCCCGAAAATATCGCCAAGCCGCTCAACATCAGTTCCTACCTGGACCATGCCTGGGACGATTTCATCGAAAGCCAGATCCTCCCATTCAGCCCCGTCCCCGTTTTTCTCGGCATCGGCAATCACGACACAATCCCGCCCAAAACGCGCGAACAATACGACATCCAGTTTGCCGACTGGCTCGACTCGCCCGCCCTGCGCGCCCAGCGTCTCCATGACGATCCTCGCGATCGCAAAATAAGGACCTACTATCACTGGATCGAAGACGGAGTGGATTTCATCAGCCTCGATAACGCCACGGACGACCAGTTCGACGCCGCGCAAACGCGCTGGCTCCAGAAAGTCCTGCAGGCCGATTCCGCCGATCCGGAAATCCACACGATCGTTGCAGGCATGCATGAAGCTCTTCCCGAGAGCATTTCCTCAAATCACAGCATGGATCAATCCACGCAGGGCACGGAAAGCGGCCGCCGCGTCTATCAATCTCTCTTGCGCGCGCAAAACGACGCGCACAAGCGCGTCTACGTTCTCGCCAGCCATTCGCATTACTTCATGGACGGAATCTTCAACACCGATTACTGGCGCGCCAACGGCGGTGTCCTCGCGGGATGGATCGTCGGCACCGCGGGAGCCGTGCGCTACGCCCTTCCCCCGAATGCCAAGGACGCCCACGCCGCCGAAACAAATGTTTACGGTTTTCTGGTCGGTACCGTCCAGCCCGATGGAGAAATCAGTTTTGCATTTCAGCGACTAAGCGAATCGGATATTCCCGCCCCGGTCACGGAGCGCTACACCCCGCAATTCGTTCACTGGTGCTTCGCCGAAAATTCTGCCGCTCATTGAGATTCAATTCCGGTTCCTGGAGGAAACACCATGGCCTCACCCGCAGGGCACGATCAGCCCACGCCCACCTTTATCTTTGAAACGATCAATGGCTATCAGCGCACCGCTGCCCTGCGTGCCGCCATTCAACTCGACCTGTTCACTGGGATCGGTGAAGGAAACGAAACTCCCGCTGCGATTGCCAAGCGTTGCGACGCCACCGAACGCGGCGTGCGCATCCTTTGCGATTACCTTGTGATCATCGGTCTTCTCGAAAAGTCTGGCGAGCAATACTCTCTTGGACGTGACGCCGCCATTTTTCTCGACAAGCGCTCCCCCGCTTACGTCGGCTCCATCTCCAATTTTCTCGCCAGACCCGAAACCATTGAAATCTTCATGAAACTTGCAGCAACCATCCGCAATCCCCAGGCCGCGCTTGCCGGCGCCACCGCCACCGAGCCGGACAATCCCATGTGGGTCGAATTTGCTCGCTCCATGGCCCCCATGATGGCCATGCCAGCGCAGTTAATCGCCCAGATGGTCGGCGCGGACACTGGCGAGAAATGGAAAGTTCTCGATATCGCCGCCGGCCACGGCATGTTTGGCATCACCATCGCCAAAGACAATCAGAATGCCGAAATCTACGCGCTCGATTGGCCCAGTGTTCTTGTCGCCGCCACGGAAAATGCGCAGACCGCCGGAGTCGCCTCTCGTTATCATCTGCTTCCCGGCAGCGCTTTCGAAGTGGATTTCGGCTCGGGCTATAATCTGGTGTTTGTCACCAATTTCTTCCATCATTTCGACTTGCCCACCAACGAAGCACTCGCGCGCAAAATTAAATCCTCTCTTGCCCCCGGCGGCCGCGTCGTCACCCTCGAGTTTGTTCCCAATGACGATCGCGTCTCGCCGCCCGCCACCGCCGCCTTCAGCATGACCATGCTCGGCCACACCCTCGCCGGAGACGCCTACACGTTTGCCGAATACCAGAAAATGTTCCGCAACGCGGGTTTCTCATCGTCCGAGCTTCTATCCATGCCCGGCCCCATGAGCGTCATCATTTCGCAATCGTAACCGCGAGGGGGAAAGGCCCCGGCAGGCAAGTAAAAATCAGTGCAATTCAGGGGGTCGGAGCTTCAGCTCCGACATAAAGAATGCTTTTGAGTTTTCTACCGCTCGGCGGTTTTATCGCCGAGCCTTAAGGGTTTTGCTCGATGTAGGTTCTCTCACGCAGAAATTTCAACCGCAGAAGCGCAATTTCGGCCTTTCTCCACCCGTTGCCTACGCCTTCGTTGCGGGTCCAAACGCGATCGAAAGCAGCGTCTTCTGCTCCATCTCGTGTGCCTTGTGCGAACCTGTCGCCGGGCTCGCGCTCGAGGAACGCTTCACCGAGAGCACCGCTCGCCCGTGTGCCAGCCTTTCGAGGCGCGGCAAAATAAACGCCCGTGCGCCCATATTCCCCGGCTCTTCCTGCACCCAAACAAAATCTCTCGCATTCGCGTGACGGTCCATCTCCGCGGCAAGTTCCGCCTCCGGAAATGGATACAGCTGCTCCACGAAAACAATTGCCGTCGAGGAATCTTTGCGTTTCTTCCGCTCCGCCACCAACTCGTGCCCGATTTTTCCCGTGCACAGCAGCACGCGCGTCGCCGAGCCGTCCCCTTCATCCGGAATCACCGTGCGGAATCTCGCCGACTCCAGTTCCGCCAGTTGCGAACTTGCCGCCGGATTCCTCAACATGCTCTTCGGCGTAAACGCGATCAACGGTTTGCGCCACACGCGCAAAGCCTGCCGCCGCAGCAGGTGAAAATATTGTCCCGCGGTGGAGGGCTGGCAAATCTGAATATTGTCCCGCGCCGCAAGCTGTAGAAACCGCTCGATGCGCGCGCTCGAATGTTCCGGCCCTTGCCCTTCGTACCCATGCGGCAGCAGCAACACGACGCCCGAAAGCAAATTCCATTTGTCTTCGCCCGCCGCCACGAACTGGTCAATCACGATCTGCGCGCCGTTTGCGAAATCTCCGAACTGCGCTTCCCACAAAACGAGCGCCTCTGGATAATCGCGGCTGAATCCGTACTCGAATCCCAGCACCGCCGCCTCCGAAAGCGTCGAATTGTAAATCTCGCACCACGCTCCGTCCCGCGCCAGATGTTCGAGTGGCACAAACTCCTCTTCCGTCTCGATATCAATCAGCGCCGCATGCCGTTGATTGAACGTTCCCCGCCGCGTGTCCTGCCCCGTCAGCCGCACCGGCACTCCCTGCTTCAGCAGCGTGCCGAACGCCAGCGCCTCCGCCATCCCAAAATCCAGCGCGCGTTTCCCGCGCGCCATTTCCAGCCGCTGCTCCAGCAGTTTTTTCACCTTCGGATGAATGTGAAATCCCGCGGGGTAGCTCGAGACGGCCTCGCCAACCTCCGTCAGTTCTTCCGACGCCACTCCGGTATCTACTTCCAACGAAGCGTCGAATCGCCCGCCGCGAAAAGCGTCCCAATATTGCGGCATCTTCCGCATCGGTGGACTCTTCTCGAGTTCCAGCGCGCGCTTCTGCGCTGCATCCAGGTCCGCCTGCACCTGTTTCACCACCGGCTGCGCGTCCACTCCGATTTTTTCCGCGTAGATTTGCCAGAGTGGCGGGTGCGCTTCGATTTTTCTGTAGCGCAATGGCTGGGTGATTGTCGGATCGTCCACTTCGCTGTGCCCGTGCCGCCGGTAGCCGATCAGGTCCACGATCACAGGCGAACCAAATGCATAGCGGTAATCGAGCGCCATTCTCCCCACGCGCACCACTGCTTCCGGATCTTCCGAGTTCACATGGAACACGGGTATTGGCAAACGCTTCGCCAGGTCCGATGAAAATCGCGACGTGTGTGAATCCCGCGGCACGGTCGTGAACCCGATCAAATTATTCACCACGATGCTCACCGACCCGCCCACCGTGAAGCCCGCCACTCCCGCCATGTTCAGCGTTTCGGCCCACACTCCCTGCCCGGCAAACGCCGCGTCTCCGTGCATCAGGATCGGCACAATTTCGCGCCACCCTTCCTCTCCGCGCCGCGTCTGTTTCGCGCGCGTTCGCCCGATCGCCACCGGGTCCACTGCCTCCAGGTGGCTTGGGTTCGAAACCAGATGCATCCCCAGGTTCCTTCCATTCGCCGCCGCATATTCGCCTGTCGCGCCCATGTGATATTTCACGTCCCCGCCGCCCAGCACGCTGCGCGGGTCCACATCCTCGAATCTCGCAAACACCTCCGCCGCGTCGCGCCCCACCGTGTGGACCATCACGTTCAGTCGCCCGCGATGGCTCATCGCCAGCACCGCCTGCTCCGCGCCCTGGTCCGACGCCGCATTCAAAATCGCATCCAGCAACGGCAACAGTGACGCTTCGCCTTCCAGCGAATACCGCTTCGTTCCCAAATACCGTGTCTGCAAAACTTGTTCGAAGATTTCCGCGCGGACCAGCAGGTCTAGAATTTTTTCGCGGTCCGGCGTGGGCGCCTCGGATTCCATCCGCTCCTGGATCCACATCCGCCGCTCGCGATCCGGAATGTGCATGAATTCCGCGCCCACCGTGCCGCAATAGGCGCGCCG
>Ga0070765_100001338_pt1 | contig 14999 bp, 11 predicted proteins | sample HubBroMetageWFT5_FD_71516 | JGI IMG/M metagenome (GOLD analysis project Ga0070765, IMG submission 71516) | Warmed and freeze-thawed soil microbial communities from the Hubbard Brook experimental Forest, New Hampshire - Hubbard Brook CCASE Soil... | ecosystem: Environmental > Terrestrial > Soil... | reverse complement strand
AATTCCCTTCAGGTAATCTTCGTGGTCTTCCAGGTATTGCCGAATGGCCTGACGAGCGTAGTAGCTCTTGCTTCGGCCCGTCTCTTTGGCGAGAGAGTCGAGCTTTCCTTCGAGTTCGGGTTCGAGGCGGATGCCTAGCATGTTAAACATGCTGAACATGGCAGATTTTGGGGCGGTCGCACCAGCCATTTCTGAATGTCGAGCTTCGCTCCGCCGGACAGCCGGCGGCAGCTGCCCCCACGTGATTCATCTCGCTACTAGCTTCTTCAGCGCTGCGATGTTCCGCTTGTCATCTCCGGGCTTGTCGATTGGGGTTTCGGCAATGAAGGCGGCGTGGGACAGGCGAGGGTCATTCAGCAGACGGCGAAACGGTTCGAGGCCAATGCTTCCCTTCCCGACGTGTTCGTGGCGGTCCAGCTTTGATCCGCGGGCCGCTTTGGCGTCGTTGCAATGCCACACTCGCACGTTCTTGAGCCCCACGGTCTGGTCCAGCCGTGCCAAGGTGTCGCGCATTCCGGGCTCGCTCACGATGTCATATCCTGCGACATGGGTGTGACAGGTATCGATGCAGGCAGCGATGGGAATCAGGTCGCGAAGTCGCTCCAGCACTTCAGCGACTTGTTCGAAGCTTCCGCCCAGGGAATATTCCGCGCCGGCGGTGTTTTCGATCAGGATTGTGAGATTGCTTTTGGCGAGATCAAGGCCTTGCGTGGCGGCCGCGATTGCCGCGGAGGTCTGGATCAGGCCTGCTTCGCGATCGGCGCCACGGAATGAGCCCGGGTGCAGGACCAGAAAATCAGCACATAAAGCCAGGGCACGTTCCACCTCGCCACGGAAGGCGGCGATTGACTTCTCCAGGAACAAGGGCGTCGTGCTGGCCAGATTCACCAGATAGTTCACGTGGATCGCCATGGGCTTGAGCTCATATTTCTCGCGCAGGCGCGTCATCTCATCACATTGCGGACGGCTCAGTACATACGGCGCCCATTGCCGCGGGCTGGAGGAAAAAATCTGGAAGGCATTGCAGCCCAGCCGATAGGCGCGTTCGGCCGCATTCTGGACCCCGCCGGCAGTCGAGGTATGAATGCCAATGCGTCGCGAGCTCAAAGGAGGCGGGCGCTTCGGCACCGACAGTTTGAAAATGTCCTGCTCGCGGGCAATGGAACGGGCCATGGAGGAAGTATAGCGAGCCGTCGAGATCGGGCGCCGGTCGTCTCACCGCCAGCAGCCCAGGTTTGCGATGTATGCGCCTTCGACGATAGACTTGAATTTCTCGAGGTGGGGTCATGTTAGTAGTCATGCAGGCGCACGCTACTGAAGCGCAGGTGCGCGCCGTCTGCCAAAAAATCGAAGCGCTCGGCTACCGCGCCCATTCCATTCCAGGGGCGGAGCGGACTGCGATCGGCATTACCGGAAACAAGGGTGAGGTCGAGCCGGGCACGCTGGAAGAAATGTCGGGCGTGCAGGAAGTGATCCGCGTTACCAAGCCTTACAAGCTGGTCAGCCGCGACTTCAAGGAAGCGAACACCGTCGTCCGTTTTGCTGGCAGCGATGCCACGATTGGAGGTCCGGGACTGGCGATTATCGCCGGGCCTTGCGCGATTGAGAGCCGGGAGCAGGCGTTTGCTGTGGCTGAGCAGGTCCAGCGTGCGGGGGCGCAGTTCTTTCGCGGTGGAGCTTACAAGCCGCGAACTTCTCCGTATTCTTTTCAGGGTCTGGGCGAAGAGGGCTTACGGATCATGGCCGAGGTTCGTGAGAATTTTGGCCTGCGGACAATTACCGAGGCCATCGACCATGAATCGCTCGACCTGGTTGAGCAGTACGCCGACATCATTCAAATCGGTGCCCGCAATATGCAGAACTACTCTCTGCTCCGGCGTGCCGGCCGCTCGAAGCGCCCGGTAATGGTAAAGCGCGGCATGTCCGCCACGCTGGAAGAATTTCTGATGGCCGCCGAGTATGTGATGAGCGAAGGCAACTACAACGTGATTCTGTGCGAGCGCGGAATACGCACTTTCGCCGACCACACTCGCAACACGCTCGACCTCAGCGTAGTTCCGGCTGTGCAGCGGCTCAGCCACTTGCCGATTATTGTTGATCCGAGTCAAGGCACAGGCAAGCGAAACAAAGTCACTCCGCTTTCGCGGGCCGCGATTGCCGTGGGTGCGGATGGGTTGATCGTCGAAGTTCATCATCAGCCAGACCTGGCGCTGTCGGACGGCATGCAGTCGCTGTATCCGGAGCAGTTCGATGAGTTGATGGCACAGGTGCGGCAGATCGCGCCCGTGGTGGGGAGAACGGTACCGGCGATTCCGGCTCGTCCGAACGCGCTTTCATCAGTGTCCACGGAAGCCTCTATTGCTCCACTCACTTGAGAAAGCTCCTTTTCATCGTAGTCCTCTCTCCCATTGCCATCGCCATGGGTTGGTGGTATTTCCACGAGCGGCAGCTCACCGATTACGGCCCCGCTTACCACGAGTACGCCTACGTTACCAATGGCAAGAGCAACACGGTTAGCGTTATTGACCTCCGCACGTTCCAGCTTGCCAAGACCATCAAGGTTGGAAGTGAACCTACTGGAATTGCGGCGAACAGCAGGAAGAACGAGGTTTATGCCGTGAACACGGGATCGAGCAACATCAGCATAATTGACGCGGAGCGCAACGCTGTGGTGGCGACCATCGGCGTTCATGGCAAACCTTACTTCATTGATGTTTCTGCGGATGGGAAGCGGGGATATATCGCCAACTCAGGCTCGGCGAATGTTTCGGTGATTGATCTCGACAAGCGAGTTGTCGTCGGTAATGTTCGCGTGGGAGCTTCGCCGGGGCTGGCCAGAGTTTCGCCGAATGGCGAAATTGTGGTGGTCAGCAACCGCGGCGACAACACCGTTTCGCTGATTGATGCTCAGCGTCTTACGGTTCGCAGCACGATTCCGGCATGCCAGCAGCCGGAAGATATTGCCATCCTTCCGGATAGCAGCAAAGCATTTGTCGCATGCGTGGCGTCCGGACAAGTCGCATCGATTGATTTGAAAAGTGACAAACTGCTGGCCCTGCTGGACGTGGGGAAAACTCCCGTGTATCTGGCTCTCAAACCGGACGGCGGTGAGCTGATGGTGACTAACTTCGATTCGGATAATATTTCGATCATCGAGACTACGACCAACGAGGTTGGTGGAAGCTATCTGATCGGCACCCACCCCGCGCGTGGGATTGTTACTGCAGATAACTCCCGTTTGTACGTCAGCAATTTTGGATCGAACACCGTAGCAGTTTATGACATTGATATTGGAAAAATGATTGCCACGCTGCCGGTCGGTAGCCATCCGGATGGGCTGGCGCTGGCGCAGAGCCAGAACTATTTGTTGGTTCTGAATTCGGGTTCAGGAGATGTCACGGTTATCCAGAAGCGTACTCCCAATAAGAAATTCGAGCCGGGGGAGTATTCCTTGCTGACCATGATTCCGGTTGGGGTTCAGCCGAACAACATCGTGGTGAAGTCGTTCGTGCTGACTAAACCCGAAAAACAAGAAAACCATTAACCACAAAGGTTAAATATAGGCCATGACCGGCGGCTGGCTCCACTGGTTTTGCAACGACTTACAGCACCCTGACATGTAAAGAAGCCAGCGGCTAAGGCACCGGCAGCGACGTGAGCAACTGAGCAAAGCCGAATGTCCGCTTCATCCAGGCCGCGCAGGAATTGAAACAGAACGCGAACGGGCGTGCGGAATGAGCGGCTTCTGGGATGACGCGGAGCTGATCCACAGCTACACCCGCCTCCAGGCCATTGCAGACGGTGTTCTGGTTGACATGGAGCAAGACGAGCTGGGCCAGCTCCGTCGCGAAGCCGGTGTGAAGTGACCCATTGCCATGACCGCGACTGCGTTCTCTCAGTACGTGGAGTTGACGCCCGCAGCAGTGAAGGCGAGCAATGATATGAAGGGCCGGTGGTGGAACATTCTGACTATGTGGAAAGACGCTGTGCGTAAGAGCAAGGTCGACGGCGCTGAATTGCTGTTCCGTTTCCTGTGCGTGGTGGACCGCCAGAAGCCCACGCTGAGGGCCAGCCCTGTTTGACATTCATGTTACCCGAGGAGGATTGAAAAGAAGCGGTAACCCGCCAAAATGTCTTCCCCGGATGATGAGCGTAATCGCCAGATATAATTAGTTGCTGACTTCCCAGGCAACGAGTCCGGGCAATTTGCGCCTCGCCGGAGGATGTATCCATGCCAACTAAGAGGTACCTGACCTCATTCTTTGCGGCTTTCCTTTGCTTCGGATTTTTGACAGCAACAGATCCACTCTTTGCAGCGGGCAAAGAGAAGCTGCTATACAGCTTCGAGGGAAACCCTAACGGCACCGACGGGTTCGACCCGCGCGCCGGCCTGATCTTCGATGCGGCCGGAAACTTGTACGGGACGACCCAGTTTGGTGGAAGTGATGGTTCAAACTGCACGCATCTCGGCTGCGGCACTGTCTTCGAGCTCGTGCCCGGCACAGGTGGCAAATGGACTGAGAAGGTGTTGTACAGCTTCTGCTCCGCCGGAGCCAGTGGCTGCCACGACGGATCCCTCCCGGGCGCCAACTTGGTCTTTGACGCGGCCGGGAACTTATACGGCACGACCGAGGACGGCGGCGCTTATGGTGTTGGCACAGTCTTCCAGCTGTCGCCGAATACCAATGGCAGATGGACGGAGAAGGTGCTGCACAGCTTCGGCAACGGCACGGACGAGAGTCAGCCCGCTGGCTCTCTAATCTTCGATCCGGCTGGGAACTTGTACGGAACGACCACCAATGGCGGGACTTATGGCAGCGGCACCGTCTTCCAGTTGTCTCGCGGAACCAACGGCAAGTGGACCGAGAAGGTGCTTCATACCTTTGGCAAGAGCAAGGACGGGAATACGCCGGTCGCCGGCCTGATCTTCGACGCGGCCGGGAACTTGTACGGCGCGACCGATGGAGGTGGTGCTTATGCTGGCGGCACTGTCTTCCAGTTGTCGCGCGGAACCAACGGCAAGTGGACCGAGAAGGTGCTTCATACCTTTGGCAAGGGCAAGGACGGGAAAAAGCCGGTCGCCGGCCTGATTTTCGACGCGGCCGGGAACTTGTACGGGACAACCGCCGATGGCGGTGCTTATGGCTCAAACGACTGCGGCTTTGATACCGGCTGCGGCACCGCCTTTCAGCTGTCACCTGGGGCTAACGGGACGTGGACGGAGAGAGCGCTGCACAGCTTTGGCAACGGGACAGACGGAGCCCAGCCCGGTGCCAGGCTGATCTTCGACGCGGCTGGGAACTTATACGGCACGACCGAGCTCGGTGGCGTTTATGGCGGCGGCACTGCCTTCCGACTGAAGCTTGGGACCAACGGAAAGTGGACGGAGAGAGTGTTGCACAGCTTTGGCAACGGCATGGACGGGATTGGTCCTAGCGCCAACGACGGCCTAATCTTCGACGCGGCGGGGGACTTGTACGGGACAACCATGGTGGGTGGCTCTCATCTCCTCGGCACGGTCTTCGAGATCACACCGTGATGTATGTGCCGAGTCTTCGACCACTCGCTGATGGGAACCGAAGGCCACCTTCCGTAGGAAACAAAGCACTTCCGACCGAGTAGCTAGTGGAAATCTCGGCCGACTGTTGAAGTGCTTTTAGTACTTTTAGGGTTACACGCCTGATTTTTAACCGCAAAGGACACGAAGGCACACATAGGGAGGAATCTCGGACCGGAACTTCCTTCGTGCACCTTTGTGTCCTTGTGGTTTAGTCGATTATGCACGTTACAACGAGAATTTTGTTCTCGTTGTAACGTCAAGTTGCTGCATCCTTTGGAATTTAACGGGATATCAAGGGCGAAGCCCTTGGCTAGTTAGGGGTTGACGCTACGCGTTCGCGCCGCAACACTTCTTGTACTTCTTCCCAGAGCCGCAGGGACAGGGATCGTTGCGTCCGATCTTGGCGGCGCCGCGTACGACTTGCTGCACTGTCTGGAGATCGCCAGAACCGGCCATGCGAGCCTGCTCCAGTTCGCGGCGTTTCTTGCGCTGGAACGCTTCTTCGATTTCGTCGACGGAAGTAGCTACCTGCCGCGGTGGCTTCCGGCCATTGCCATCGCCACCCATTCGCGGAACTGGCACACCGGCTTCCGGACCTGCGCCGGGAACACTTCCATCCGCAGGTCGAGGGGCTCCGCCCTCGGTAGGCCGCTCCAAAATCTGCATCAGGTAGAGATAACGGACCGTCTCCTCCTGGGAGCGCTGCATCATGGCCTCGAACATGTCAAAGGACTCGCGCTTGTACTCGACCAGCGGGTCGTGCTGGCCGTAGCCGCGGAGGCCGATGCCCTCTTTCAAATGATCCATGTCGCGAAGGTGGTCTTTCCATTGCGAGTCGAGCACGCTTAACATGATCATGCGCTCGTGATAGCGCATGGCGTCGGGGCCAATCAGTTTTTCCTTGGCATCGTAACGGCCTTTGAGCTTGTCGAAGATCGCATCGCCCAGTTCCTGGCGGTTCAGGGTCTCCGGTTTGATGCCTTCCGCTAAAATATCCACGCCGAAGCGGGTGAAAATGGCGTCCTTCAGGCCCTTGAGATCCCAGTCAGCGGCATGAACTTTAACCGCGCAGAACTGATCCATCAAGTCACTGAGGATGCCGGAGACGTAATCCTCAAGGATCAATTCTTTCTGATCGACACCCTCCAGCAACTGATGACGCAAGCCGTACACCGCCTCGCGCTGCTTATTCATTACATCGTCGTATTCGAGGAGATGTTTGCGAGCTTCGAAGTTTTGCGCTTCGACGGCCTTCTGCGCACCTTCGATGCGGCGGGAGATCATCCTTGATTCGATCGGGACACCCTCTTCCATACCCAGACGCTGAAGCAGGTTCGAGACCCACTCCTTGGCGAAGATGCGCATCAGGTCGTCTTCGAGCGAAAGGTAAAAACGAGACGAACCGGGATCGCCTTGTCGTCCAGCGCGGCCGCGAAGCTGGTTATCGATCCTGCGAGCTTCGTGACGCTCAGTGCCGAAGATGTGCAGCCCTCCAGCAGCGATGACTTCTTCGTGCTCCTTGTCGGTCTCTGCTTTGTGGCGATTGAAAATCTCCGTCCACTGGTCCGTAGGAACCACGTATTCGTTGCCGGCGTAGTACCAGACGGTGTTCTTGGTGTCGTCAACTACGGCTTGAACTTTGCCTTGTGCGGCACGCAGCGGCTGTGCGATTCCCTTCTTCACACATTCCTGCTTGGCCATGAACTCAGGGTTCCCGCCGAGCAGAATGTCAGTACCGCGGCCTGCCATATTTGTGGCGATCGTGACCATGCCTTTGCTGCCGGCCTGAGCAACGATTTCAGCTTCCTTCTCGTGCTGCTTGGCGTTCAACACCCAATGCTTCACGCCTTTCTTTTTCAAGAGATCGGAAAGACGCTCTGACTTTTCAATCGACGTTGTGCCGACCAGCACCGGCTGGTCGGTGGCGTGCAATCTCTGGATTTCATCGGCTGCGGCGAAATATTTCTCTTTTTCGGTGCGGTAAACAACATCCGGATTCTCCAGCCGCAGCAAGGGCTTGTTGGTGGGGATCACCATGACTTCCAGCCGGTAGATCTTGTCGAACTCGGGCGCTTCGGTTTCCGCCGTTCCGGTCATGCCGGCCAGCTTCTTGTACATGCGGAAATAGTTCTGGAACGTGATGGTAGCGAGCGTCTGGTTCTCGCGTTCGATCTTAACGTTTTCCTTGGCTTCAACCGATTGATGCAGGCCATCAGACCAGCGGCGTCCAGGCATCAGGCGGCCCGTGAACTCATCGACGATGATAACTTCGCCATCTTTCACCACGTATTCAACATCGCGGTGATAGAGAGCATGGGCCTTTACGGCGGTCTCGACGTGATGCTTCAGGTCCCAATTCTCCGGGTCGGCAATATTGCCGATGCCGAGCAACTCCTCGACTTTTTCCCAGCCCACGTCGGTAACCGTAATGTTCCTGTGTTTTTCGTCCACAACGTAATCGCCGGTGTACTGCTTGGGCTCACCGGGAGCAACGTCAATCTCCTCGCCTTTTTCGAGCTTGGGAATGATGCGATTTACCCTAGCGTACTTGTCGGTGGACTCTTCGCTGGCACCCGAAATAATCAGCGGGGTACGGGCTTCGTCAATCAGGATGGAATCGACTTCGTCGACGATGGAGAAATTGTGACCACGCTGCACGCAATCGTGCAAGTCGAACTTCATATTGTCGCGCAAATAGTCGAAACCGAACTCGTTGTTGGTGCCGTAAGTGACGTCGGCGGCGTAGGCTTCGCGACGCTGCTGGTCATCGAGGTCGTGGACAATGACGCCCACGCTGAGGCCGAGGAAACTGTACAACTTGCCCATCCACTCGGAGTCGCGCTTGGCCAGATAGTCGTTCACCGTGACTACGTGCACACCGCGTCCGCTCAGGGCATTTAGATAAACCGGCAAAGTGGCGACCAAGGTTTTTCCTTCGCCGGTCTTCATTTCTGCGATCTTGCCCTGGTGAAGAACCATGCCGCCGATCAATTGCACATCGAAGTGGCGCATGTTTAGGACGCGATCGCCACCTTCACGTACCACGGCGAAGGCTTCGACTAGAAGCTCATCGAGGATCTCGTTCAGCAGCTTCGTCCGTGCGGTATCGAGTTCTTTCCGGCGATCTTGGTCTGCATCAGGCTGGTCTGGAATACTGGCAAGGCGTTCCTGTATCCGCTGGCGGAATTCGTCCGTCTTGGCGCGCAGTTGTTCATCCGTGAGCTTCTGCATGGCAGGCTCAAGCGCGTTGACGGCCTCGACGCGAGGCATCAGGCGCTTGATCTCGCGCTCGTTCTTGGTCCCGAAAACTTTGGCTACCAGAGCATTAATCAAAATGAGAATCCTTGGAGGGCACTACACCCGCTATCCCACAAGCCTACTATAGAAGATTAGTATATTAGATGCGTGCCTGGCGCGTAAGTCGCGAGCGAGGCTTCTCAAGCACACTTTCCAAAAAGAGCCGCTTAGAATCACCGGGGACAAAGAAAGCAGGATTTGAGGCCGATTCTCGGCGGGCTCTCCGGCCACAACGCTGAAGCGTGTTTTCAGGTATATTTTCCCGCTGGCCCATGCCGACCTTCTACGAACTCTTCCGCGAGTGCGCCACGCGCTGGCCTGACAACGTCGCGCTGGAAATTCAGCGCCGTGACCGCGTGGAAAGCAACACTTACGATGAAGCGCGGCGCATGGCGGAGAGCATTGGCCGCTGGCTGACGGAGGGCGGGTTTCAACGGGGCGCTCGGATTGCGATTCTGGCTGATAATCATCCGCGTTGGATCACTGCGTACCTTGGCATCATCGCTGCCGGTTGCGCCGCGGTTCCTCTGGACACGGCGTTTCACGCGGATCAGGTTGCGAAGTTGCTCAAGGACAGCGGTAGTGCTCTGCTGTTTTGTGACGAGAAGCATCGGGCGACCGCCGAGCAGGCCGTCCGTGAATTTGAAGTCAGTATTGTTCTCCTCGATTCGCCAGAAGCGGACACGAGTGTCCGCCCTGCCAAGCTTGGCTCGGGTGGACAGCCAGGGGCGGCTGTCCCCACGCGAGCTAATCTAAAGAGCATCTTTGCGGCAGGGCCGGGAAAGTTTGTTCCTGTCCTCTCTAGAGGCGACGATCTTGCTTGCCTGCTCTACACCTCTGGCACTACCGCGGATCCCAAAGGGGTGATGCTGACCCACTCGAACCTTATGGGCGAAGTGCGGGCCGTATTCGGCTGGGCGCAGCTTGCTTCTGAGGACGCGCTGCTAGGTGTGCTTCCGCTTTTTCACGTGTTGTCGCAAATGGCGAACCTGCTGTTGCCGCTGGTGAAAGGCTCTCGTGTCGTTTATCTCGAAACTCTGAATACGACGGAGCTACTTCGTGCGCTGGCAGAGCGGGAAATCACAGCGTTCGCGGTGGTGCCGCAGTTCTTTTACTTAATCCATGAACGCATTTTCAAGGAAGTGGCGCAACGCGGAAGGCTCGCGAGTTGGTCCGTGCGAACGATGATGGCAGCCACTCGTTTCAGCCGAAGATTTGGATGGAATCCTGGGCCGATTCTCTTTCCTAGAATCCACAATACTTTCGGGCGCAACATGCGCTATCTGGTGACGGGCGGCTCACGCTTTGATCCCGAAATCGGACGCGATTTCCATGCGCTGGGAATTGACATCTTGCAGGCCTATGGCCTCACCGAAACCAGCGCCGCCGCTTTCGCCACCTCGCACGCGGACAACGTCATTGGCTCGGTGGGCAAACCGCTCGGGGGCGCCGAAGGAAAGATCATCGACCCACAACCTCAGGAAGACGGCCAAGCGGTTGGCGAAATCGCGATTCGTGGTGCCATCGTGATGAAAGGCTATTGGAACCGGCCTGACGCCACGGCCGCAGTCCTCAGGGAGGGCTGGCTGCACACGGGAGATCTCGGGTATTTCGACGCCCGTGGAAATCTGTTTATCACCGGACGCAAGAAGGAAGTCATTGTCCTCAGCAACGGGAAAAATATTTATCCGGAGGAAGTCGAAGCGCACTATCTGAAATCCCCTTACATTGGCGAAATTGCTGTGGTCGGCCTCGAAGGCCGCCCGGGGGAGGACCGGTTGCATGCCGTGGTGGTTCCGAATTTTGATGTGCTCAAACAGCGCAAGATCGTCAACGCAAGAGAGGTCATCCGCTTCGACATCGAAAACCTCGCGGCACAACTGCCTTCGACAAAGCGAATCGGAAGTTATGAAATCTGGCAGGACAGTTTGCCGCGGACGACCACCCGAAAGTTGAAGCGATTCGAGATCGAGAAGCGGGTGCGAGCAAATCGGGCGGAAGGCCGGTCGGGGGATGCGGAGGTTAGCTCAGAAAAACCCTTAAGCGCGGAAGACGGCGCGTGGCTGGAACAACCCGAGGTGCAGCGCGCGCTCGAGATCATGCGGGAGGCGGCAAGAAACAGGCCTCAATCAATCCGACCCGGCGACAACCTCGAACTCGATCTCGGGTTGGATTCGATGCAACGGGTGGAGCTTCTCGTCGCCCTTGAGCAAGAGCTTGGCGGGAGCATGGAGGAATCGCGTCTGTCGGAAATTTACACAGTGCGCGAACTGGTGGATGCGGTGCGCGAGAGCGCAGCCAGCGGTGTGGTTGGTGCGCCCCGCGAGCAGTTTGCCGGCTGGAAAGCGGTGCTCGAAGAAGAACCTGCAGACCCCGAGGTCCGACTTCTGCTCCAGCGGCAGCCTTTCAAGGAAACGTTCTGGTATGTGGTGAGCCGATTGATACAGATCATCGCTCTCGATCGTTTCCATTTACGCGTCGACGAACTGGAAAAACTTCCTGCCCACGGACCATTCATCATTTGCTCGAATCATCAAAGCTTTATCGATCCGATCATTCTTGGAGGTGTTCTGCCATGGGAGGTGTTTCGCGACAGCTTCGCGGTGGGGACCAGCGACATTTTCGGCAAAGGCTTGATGCGGACACTGGCGCGGTGGGCGCGTGTCGTCGTGGTGGATCCTGACGCGAACCTGATTCCCGCCATGCGCGCCGGAGCCTTCGGCCTGCGGAACGGCAGGGTGGTATTGCTTTACCCCGAAGGCGAGCGTTCGATTGATGGCTCGCCGAAGACTTTCAAGAAAGGTGCGGCGATCCTTTCTATTCACATCCAGGCGCCAATTGTTCCGGTGGCGATTGAGGGTTTTCATGAAGCTTGGCCGCGCGGCAAGAAATTTCAGAAATTTGCCCCACTACGGATAAGCATCGGTGATCCGATTTATCCACCGCCCGCAGCCGAGGCTTCGGAAAAAGCGTACGAAGCCCTCACAGCAGAGCTGCGGGAACGCGTAGTAAAGATGTGGGAGCAACTGCGAAAGCGCGCTCGATAGAGACCTAGCTCTGCTACGCCTCCCGGTTACATCTAGGCGGGGGCGACGTTGCTAGCGACGTCTCTACAGGTTACTTGGCTCGCGGATGCGTCTGGTCGTACACCTCCAGCACGTGCTTCATGGAAAGTTGCGTGTAGCGTTGGGTGGTGGAAAGTCGTTCGTGGCCGAGCATCTCCTGAATCGAGCGCAGGTCGGCACCTTCCTCGAGCATGTGGGTACCGAAGGCGTGACGCAGCGTGTGCGGATGCACATCCGGCGAGAGACCTTTTGCGACAGCGACCTTCTTAATGATTCGTCCGACGCTGCGTGTCGTGAGCCGTCCGCCGCGCTGATTAATCAGCAGCGCGGTCGTAATCTTTTTTCGTTCAGCCAACGTTTGCTGGCGTTGTGGCAAGTAGGCAGCGAGTGCTGCTTTCACCGAATCTCCGAAGGGGACGTATCGTTCTTTCTTGCCTTTGCCGCGAATGAGAATGGCCTCGGAGCTCAAGCGGATATCGTCGAGATTGATGCCGATCAATTCGGAATTGCGAATGCCGCATCCATAAAGCAGTTCGAACATCATGCGATCACGTTCGGGAAACGATGCCACCTCGGGCATCTGCCCGTCGAGCACGGTGTTCATTTCTTCGATCGTGGGCACGCGAGGCAGCTTTTTCGGCAGCTTCGGTGTGGAAACCAACGCGGCAGGATTCTGTTCCACCACTCCCTCCTGCGCCAGCCAGCGGTAGAAAGAACGGACGGCAGCCAGGGCTCGCGCAACCGAGGTTTTCCCAAGCTGCTTTTGGTAAAGATGGGACAGAAATCCGCGGATCGTCAGGTGATCGATGCTTCGCCAGTCGCGTGCGCCCACGTATGCTGCAAAATTGTCCAAGTCGCCGGTATAGGCTTTGAGCGTGTGCACCGAGGCGTTGCGCTGGCGCAGTGAATGCAGGAACTTATCGATGGCCCTCTCGACGGGCGTCCGGCTCGATTTCTTATCCATGTCTCCCCGAACCATTCTCACCACTAGAGTCACAGAGACACAGAGGACGCAGAATCCTTCTCTGTGTCTCTGTGACTCGGTGGTGAAAAATCACGTACTACCTTGCCTTCGCTCTCGGATGATGTTTTTGATAAACGCTCTTCAGTCGATCGAGCGCCAGGTGCGTGTAGACCTGCGTGGTCGAAATATCAGCATGTCCCAGGATAGTCTGAACCGTGCGCAAGTCCGCGCCATTCTCCACCATATGTGTGGCGCAACTGTGGCGCAGCATGTGCGGACTGGCATTGCGTCCCATGCTCGAGGATGCAGTCCGAACCACTTGCCAGACGCGCTGGCGAGTCAACTTGCGCGCACCGCGTCCGAGGAACAGAAGCGGCGAGTTGCGCTCTCTCGCCAACTTTGGCCGTGAATGCTTCATGTACTCGGCCAGGATTTCCTGGGCGGATTTTCCCAAAGGCACGATCCGTTCTTTATCGCCCTTGCCCCGCACCAGCACATATCCGAGATCCAGTTTAAGATCTTCAAGCTTGACTGCAACCAACTCCGAGACGCGGAGCGCTCCAGCATAGAAAACCTCGAGGATTGCACGATCACGCAGTGCGATCGCTTCGGCCGACTTGTGCGTGGACCTGGGCGGCGAGCCGCGCAAGATAACTTCCATCTCGTCGCGAGCCAGCGACTTAGGCAACACCTTCCACTGTTTCGGCGAGTCAATGTTCAGTGTGGGATCGTGCTCGATCAGCTTGTCCAGCAGCAGATATCGATACAGATGGCGTAGCGCTGAGAGCTTTCTTCCTACCGATCTCCCGTCGACCGAGTTGGTGAACAGTTCCTGAATGAAATCGCGCACCTCGTTGCGACGTGCATTCAGCAGCGTGCGCTTTCGCTTCTCCAGAAATCCGGTGAATTGACCGACGTCGGTGGTATAGGCAGCGATCGTGAGCGGCGCCAGTCCCTTCTCAACTTTCAAGTAGTCGAGAAAGCCGGAGACCACGCGCGAGTTCGCTTCTGACGGCACGGTGGAAGTATGCGTGTTATCAGACACTGCGGGAAGTAATGACTTCGGTGCGACGGAGACAACAGCATGTGCCCAGCAACGCTATCACCATCGCGCAGTACTGCCGACCCCAAGCTCTGAAATGACCGGACTGTAGAGTATCGTTCCATCCTCAGGGTCAGGGTAGCTTCGAATGTATCGCTCGGCTTCTGCGATGCTCCTTTCTATGTAGTCCATGAGATCTTCTCCCGGCCTCCTATCCGCATACCAGTTATCGTAAGTGGGTTCGGGTTTTCCATAGCAGAGACCGTCTGGCTGCGCTCCACTTGCGATCTTCAGCACATCCCCACCCAGAACAGCAACTTGACCTCCCCTCAGGCTTTCGAGCGCGTCAAGAATGTCTTTCCGCGTGAACGCAATACCCGCACAGCCGATTTCCCGCAGCGAGCGCCCTTTTTCTTTTTCAAGTCTGCGATATGCATCTGGAATAAGCATCAACGTCCTCGATGGTTCGAAGAATCTGTTGCAGATATCACGGGTTCGCTGGCTTGATGAACACTGCTAAGCCTGATTTACTTGCTTCAACACTTCAACCGCATAAATCGCCCCCTCCGGCGTTTCCTCGTGCTTGAAATATGCGAACACGTTCCGGCCCTGTTCAAGGTGCTCTCGGATGCGGTCTACCATGGCGCGCCGTTCATCAGGGGTGTAAGTAGGTTTCCGATAGCGGTAGTAGCAAAAATCTGCTGTCACTACCTCGGGTGTAGTCCGCTCCTCAGTCTCGGCCACGCACAGCGCGCGGTTCCCACCCTTGAGCAGGGCAAAAATCTCGTCCGTGAACCATGACGCATGCCGGAATTCGAAGGCGGAAGGAACCGCGCGTGGCAGAACGCTCAGAAATTCTCCCAGCAGCGTAGCGTCTGCTTTCATGTTCGGCGGCAGTTGAAATAACAGCGGCCCCAGCTTTTCCGCGCGTGCGATCGGCTCGATCGTGCTCAGAAAGCGCGGAATGAAGTCTTCGGTTTTCTTCAAGCGCTTGATATGCGTGATGACCTGGTGCGCCTTGATGCTGAGACGAAATCCGGCGGGCGTGGCCTCGATCCACTTCTGGGCGGT
>Ga0070765_100001336_pt1 | contig 15003 bp, 15 predicted proteins | sample HubBroMetageWFT5_FD_71516 | JGI IMG/M metagenome (GOLD analysis project Ga0070765, IMG submission 71516) | Warmed and freeze-thawed soil microbial communities from the Hubbard Brook experimental Forest, New Hampshire - Hubbard Brook CCASE Soil... | ecosystem: Environmental > Terrestrial > Soil... | reverse complement strand
ACCAGGCGCTTGGCCTTCTCGATCACCATCTCGGCGACCTGGACGTGGCGCACCGCCGGCTCGTCGAAGGTCGAGGAGATCACCTCGCCCTTCACCGAGCGCTGCATGTCGGTGACTTCCTCCGGCCGCTCGTCGATCAGGAGCACGATCAGGTAGCACTCCGGATGGTTGTGCGTGATCGAGTGGGCGATGTTCTGCAGCAGCACTGTCTTGCCGGTACGCGGCGGCGAAACGATCAGGGCGCGCTGGCCCTTGCCGACCGGGGCGACGATGTCGATGACGCGGGCCGAGAGGTCCTTCTTGGTCGGATCCTCGTATTCCATCTTCAGCCACTCGTCGGGATAGAGCGGCGTCAGGTTGTCGAAGTTGACCTTGTGGCGCGCCTTCTCGGGGTCCTCGAAATTGAGCGAGTTGACCTTGAGCAGGGCAAAGTAGCGTTCGCCTTCCTTCGGGCTGCGGATGTGGCCGTCGATCGTGTCGCCGGTACGCAGGCCGAAGCGGCGGATTTGCGAGGGCGAGACGTAGATGTCGTCCGGCCCCGGCAGATAGTTCGCCTCGGGCGAGCGCAGGAAGCCGAAGCCATCCGGCAGCACCTCGACGACGCCCTCCCCGACAATATCGGTCTCGCGCGCGGAGAGCTGCTTGAGGATGCCGAACATCAGCTCCTGCTTGCGCATCGTCGAGGCGTTCTCAACCTCGAGTTCCTCGGCAAACGACACGAGCTCCGCCGGAGTCTTGGTCTTGAGTTCTTGGAGTTTCATTTCCCGCATACAGAATGTCCTATGGAAATCGGCCAGCGCAGCAGTGAAGTGGCAGGGTCGCTGGCGAGAAAAGGCCGCAGGTCTTGGGCTGCAAGGGCTTGGGGCCCGGTCCCTGATGCATTATCCGGCTCCATTCCTGGAGCCAGAAACTCAATTGCATCCGCCTACGTTCGGTGGGATGGCGCGAAGATAGGAAAAGACTGCACTTCAGGCAAGTGCCGAGACACACTTTGCACTGTTAACGCGCTTGGCTCAGAACGGTTTCAGCACCACGAGGATAACGATCGCGATCATCAGCACCGTGGGTACTTCGTTGATAAACCTGTAGAATCTTTGCGAGTGGGGGTTGCTGTCGGCGGCGAATCCCTTGACCCAGCGGGCGAACAGGCCGTGCACCGCGGAAAGGGCGAGGACAAGCGCGATCTTGGCCCAAAGCCACCCTGAGGCGAACCAGCCGTAACGAGAATCAGGCCCGAGCCAGGCGAGCCAGAGCCCCAGCGCGATCGCCGCAATCATCGCCGGATTGATGATGCCGCGCAGCAGCCGGCGTTCCATGACCTTGAACGTTTCCGACTGGACCGAACCTTTCTCGGCCGCGCAGTGATAGACGAACAGCCGAGGCAGGTAGAGCATCCCCGCCATCCAGGCGATGACGGCGATGATGTGGAAGGCCTTGAGCCACTCGTACACGGCGTTCTCCGTCCCCCGACCGCGCTGGTGCGCCTAGGCCGCGCCCTTGCGCACGCGCTCGATCAGCCGCTCGACATGGGCGATCGGCGTTTCCGGCTGGATGCCGTGGCCGAGATTGAAAATGAACGGTCCCCCCGCCAATGCCTCGAGGATCGCATCGATCGAGCGGTCGAGCGGTGCGCCTCCAGTGAGAAGCGCCAGCGGGTCGAGATTGCCCTGGACCGGCCGGCGCGCCTGGACCTGATCGCGCGCGAAGCCGAGCTCCACCGTCCAGTCGAGCCCGATCGCATCGACTGCGACCGCGTCGAGATAGCGTGGCAGCTCGGTCCCAGCGCCGCGGGGAAAGCCGATGATTCGTGCGCCGGGAATCTGCTTGCGGACCGCGGCAACAATGCGGGCACAGGGCTCGATGCACCATTTGCGAAACTCGCCGGCCGGTAGAACTCCCGCCCAGGTGTCGAAAATCTGCGCCGCATCGACGCCGGCCTCAAACTGCCGAACCAGATAGCTCGCCGAGGCCTCCACCAGCAGATCGATGAGCATCGCGAACGCTTCGGGATGCCGATAGGCAAACAATCGCGCCGGACCCTGGTCCGGCGTGCCGCAACCAGCGATCATGTAGGTCGCGACGGTCCAAGGAGCTCCGCAGAAGCCCAACAGCGCGACGGCCGGCGGCAAATCGCGCTTGACCCGCCCGATCGCTTCATAAACCGACGCCAGCCTCGCGTGATCGATCGCCGGCCGTAACCTCCTCAGCGCCGAAGGGTCGGCAAGCGCGTCGAGCCGCGGACCTTCGCCCTCGGTAAAGCGCACCGACTGCCCGAGCGCATGCGGCACCACCAGAATGTCGGAAAAGAGGATGGCCACATCGAAGCCGAACCGGCGAATCGGCTGCAACGTCAGCTCCGCCGCAAGCTTCGGATTGAAGCAGAGATCGAGGAAGCTTCCTGCCTTTTGGCGGATAGCCCGGTATTCCGGAAGGTATCTGCCCGCCTGCCGCATGAGCCAGATCGGCGGAACTGGCTCACGCTTGCCGGTCAAGACCCGGAGCAGGGGGGTGGTCGCCAGTCTTTCCGTCACCCTTCTTCCTCAATAAAATCTAATCTAAGAATCTGTTGTAGTGGTTGGACGGTTGATTGGACTCATTCATTCCTGCGCACATTCCATCCACCGGTCCCCCACATATGCCCGCTACCATCCTTCGGCTGGCGATCGGGGTGAATCGAAGCAAGCGTCGGCCCTGCGACCGAGTTTTCCTCATCGATGACGACGAGTATCCACATTTCAACGGTGGCCGCGACCGCGGTCGCGTTTGAAAGCGGCGCGGCACGAATGTGGACGACCTGGCCGCATTCCCACCCATGGTTCTTGCGCTCTGCCGCAAGCCATGGCCTTGTCCCCAGAGATCGGCAGGTTATTCAATCCTCCTCATGGTGCACGCGGCCGGCTATTTCCATCTCCATCTGATCTCCGATGCAACCGGCGAGACATTGATCACGGTCGCTCGCGCTGCGGCGGCGCAGTACGCGAAGGTCACGCCGGTCGAGCACATGCATCCGCTCGTGCGCACCCAGAAGCAGCTCGACCGCGTGCTTGCCGAAATCGAGGAGCAGCCGGGAATCGTGCTCTATACGTTGCTCCAGGAGAACCTGGTCGCTCGGCTGGAGCAGAAGTGTCGGGACCTCGGTGTGCCGTACCTGTCAATCCTCGGTCCGGTCCTGCATCTGTTCCAGGCCTATCTGGGTGCCGAATCGACGCACAAGGTCGGCGCCCAGCACACCCTCAACGCCGAATATTTCCGCCGCATCGATGCCCTCAACTACACGATGCTGCACGATGACGGGCAGCTCACCGACGACCTTGAGGAAGCCGATGTCCTGCTGGTCGGCGTGTCGCGCACGTCGAAGACGCCGACCTCGATCTATCTCGCCAACCGCGGTGTCAAGACGGCCAATGTGCCCTTGGTGCCGGGCGTGCAGTTGTCGCCGGGGATCGAGCGCCTCAAGCATCCGCTGATCGTCGGTTTGTACGCCTCGCCCGAGCGGGTCGTGCAAATCCGTCAGAACCGGCTCCTGAGCCTGAAGGCGCACCGCGACGACGACAAATACATCGACCGTGAGGCCGTGGCCGAAGAAATCGCCGCCTCGCGGCGGCTCTGTGGCAGGCACAATTGGCCGCTGATCGATGTGACCCGGCGCTCGATCGAGGAGACCGCGGCGGCGATTCTCGCGTTGCTCGGCGAGCGGCGCCGGCACATGGCCTCGTGACCGATGCCGTTCTGGCGCGACCGCGATCCGCTGGTGCTGGCGTCGCGGAGCGCTGCGCGCCGGGCATTGCTCGAAGCCGCCGGCATTCCTCTCGAGCTGCAACCCGCGGACCTTGACGAGCGGGCCCTCGAAGCAGGCGGCGCGGCGCTTGCGCCGGGCGCGGTCGCGCAACTTCTTGCGCGCGAAAAAGCCGCCGCAGTGGCCCGCGCGAAGCCCGGCCGGCTCGTTCTTGCTGCCGATCAGGTCGCAGCCCTCGGCACCCAACGCTTCTCGAAGCCGGCCGATCGAGCCGCGGCCCGGGCACAATTGCGCGCGCTCTCCGGCCGCAGCCACGAGCTTCATTCGGCGATCACCTTTGCCCAGGATGCGGCGGTGCTGTTCGAGCATGTCGAGGTGGCGCGGCTGACAATGCGGACGTTTTCGGAGCGGTTCCTCGACCTCTATCTCGACGCCGTCGGCAGCGCGGCGACCGCAAGCGTCGGCGCCTATCAGATCGAGGGCCTCGGCATCCAGCTGTTCGAGCGGATCGACGGCGACTATTTTACCATCCTCGGTCTGCCGCTCCTTCCGGCGCTGGATTTCCTGCGGCGGCGCGGATGCCTGGTCGCATGAGCCATCGCCCCTTCGTCCTGTGCCTGACCGGCTCCCTCGGCATGGGCAAATCGACGGCGGCAAAGTTCTTTGCCGAGGCGGGGGTTCCGGTCCACGATTCCGACGCCGTGGTGCATGCGCTCTATGAGGGCGAAGCAGTCCCGTTGATCGAGCGCGCGTTCCCCGGGTCGACCGATGGCGGTAAGGTCGATCGCGGCAAGCTCGCCACGATGGTGCTCGGGAATGACGCCGCGCTCGGCCGGCTCCAGGCCATCGTGCATCCGCTGGTCGCGGCGGCGCGGGACGCGTTCCTCGCCGAGGCGCAGGCCCGCAACGCACCCGTCGTCGTCCTCGACGTGCCGCTCCTGTTCGAGACCGGAGGCGAGCGGCGCTGCGACGCCGTCGTCGTGGTGTCGGCGCCGGCCGAGCTGCAACGCCAGCGCGTCCTCGGCCGCCCGGGGATGACCGAGGACAAGTTCGCCGCGCTTCTCGCCAAGCAGATGCCGGATGCCGAGAAACGCCGGCGCGCCGACTTTATCGTGGATAGCTCGCAGGAGCTCAACGATGCCCGCGCGCAGGTACGCGACATTCTGCGGCTTGTGCATAAAAATGCGCGAGGGCGACGGTGATTCGTGAGGAATTGCCGCAGCTCTCCGCCGGCACATTGGCCGGGCTGGCGGGCCAAACGGACCACCTCTCAAGGTTGGCATGCGCGAGATCGTGCTCGATACCGAAACCACCGGCCTTGATCCGTTTGCCGGGCACCGCGTGGTCGAAATCGGCTGCGTCGAGCTCATCAACGGCATCCCCTCGGGCCAGACGTTCCACCGCTATCTCAACCCCGAGCGCAGCATGCCGCCGGAAGCGCTTGCGGTTCACGGCCTCGATGATCAGTTCCTCAAGGACAAGGCGTTCTTCGCCGAAGTCGTGGACGACTTGATCGCTTTCCTCAGCGACGCGCCTCTGGTCATCCACAATGCCGCTTTCGACATCGCCTTCCTCAATGCCGAGCTCGAGCGCACTGGGCGGCCGCTGATCGCCCGCGAGCGCATGGTCGATACGCTGCTCATTGCGCGCCGCAAGCATCCCGGCGCGTCAAACCGCCTCGACGATCTCTGCGCGCGTTACGCGATTGACAGCTCCCGCCGTACCAAGCACGGAGCGCTGCTCGACGCCGAGCTGCTCGCCGAGGTCTATGTGGAGCTGATCGGCGCGCGCCAGGCGACGCTCATCCTGTCGCAGTCGGTCTTGCCCGGCCGGGGGCTCGGCGAACCCATTATCGTGCGCGAACGACCCATGCCGCTTCCTCCGCGTGTGACCGCCGAGGAGCGCGCCGCGCACCGGCACTTCATCGCCACTCTCGGCGACAAGCCGATCTGGCTCGATTACGTCAGCCTGGGGTGAGCGGCTGCGACGGCGGTGAAGCCTGCGCCTGTGCCATCCGCTGGCGGTAGAGAGCGACGAAATCGATCGGATCGAGCAGGAGCGGCGGGAAGCCGCCGTTGCGCACCGCCGTCGCGATGATCTCGCGCGCAAATGGAAAGAGAAGACGCGGGCACTCGATCAGCACGACCGCCTGCATGCTGTCCGCCGGCACGTTCTGGACGCGAAAGATGCCGCCAAAAATGAGCTCGAAGCTGAACAGCAGCGTTCCCTGCGACTCCGCCTTGCCTTCCAGCCGCAGCGAAACCTCGACGTCGGTCTCGCTCGCGGGCTTGGCGTCGACGTGGACTTGGACGTTAAGCGTCGGCTGCTGCCCCGTAGGCGTCAGCGAACGGGGCGCGTTGGGATTTTCGAACGACAGATCCTTCACGTACTGCGCGAGCACGCCAATCTGCGGCATCACCGCCTGCGGCTGTGGACCGTTCGTCGCTGCCATGCTCGCCTCCGGCCCGACCCTCGTTAAGGCTTGGCTAACACAGGCATAGCAGGCGAACAATGCTGCCGGCTGATGCCGCTGCATGACCGCACGGCGCAGCGGCTGGGCCGCCGGCCTGGACGATCAAGCCATTTTGCTCTTCCAACGTTGGCGCGGCGGCTCGGATCGTTTAAACTCTCAGTGGCATGGCCGTCGCGCGGCGACCCTCTGGATGGCGCCCCGTGCGTGCCTACATAGAGCGGGAACCGGACTTTCCCGTGGATTCGTCGCTGCGAACCGCCGCTGGGATGCGCCGATCCGCACTTCGCGCCGCCGAAAGAACGTGAAACGTGTTCGACATCTATACCATCATCTTCCTGGCGCTCGCGGTGTTCATTTTCCTGCGGCTTCGCAGCGTGTTGGGACAGCGCACCGGCCGCGAGCGGCCGCCCTATGATCCGTATTCGACACGCGATGCCGTGCGCAGCCCGGCAAATGACAAAGTCGTGACCCTGCCGCCGCGTCCGCCGGAAGCGGCAACGCGGCAAGCCGAGCCGGCGCCGCCGCCGGCGGACCGCTGGAAGGGCGTCGCCGAAAGCGGGTCGAGCATCGCCGCCGGCCTCGATGCGGTCGTCGCCGTCGATCCAACCTTCGACGCCGGGCATTTCATTACCGGCGCGCGCACGGCTTACGAGATGATCGTGACCGCCTTTGCCGAAGGCGACCGCCGCCAGTTGCGCAGCCTGCTCTCGCGCGAGGTCTACGAAGGTTTTGACACCGTGATCGGCGAACGCGAATCCCGCGGCGAGACCGCCGAGACCCGCTTTGTCTCGATCGATGCTTCGAAGATCACCGGCGCCGAGGTGCGCGGCCGCGCGGCGCAGATCATCGTCCGCTTCGTCTCCAAGCTCATCTCGGTGACGCGCGACAGCTCCGGCGCGGTGATCGAAGGCAACGCCGAAAAGGTCACCGACGTCACCGACGTGTGGACGTTCGCGCGCGACGTGTCTTCGCGCGATCCGAACTGGAAGGTTGTCGCGACCGAAGCCGGGCAATGAGGGGCAATGGCGGCGCGTCGTTCCTTCCTGCACCTTGCCCTATTGCTGATCGGTCTCGCCGGCGTGACGGCGGCCCGCAGCGCCGAGCGCGAGCCGATCAAATTTCCCGACGCTCAGTACGAGCCGGTCGACTGGTCGAAGCTCGACGGCTGGGCGAATGATGACCACGCCGCCGCTTTCGCGGCTTTTCTCACGAGCTGCCGGGCGTTGAACGGCGAGCGGCGGCCCGGCCGCGAGACGGCGATCACCGAGGAACTCAAAAACGTCTGCCGGCGGGCGTTCGCGGCCATCCCGCTCGAGGAGGACGGTGCGCGCAAGTTCTTCGAGGACAATTTCCGGCCGCTGCGCATCAGCAAGCTCGGCGACAGCGACGGCTTCCTCACAGGCTATTATGAGCCGATCATCGAAGGCTCGCGCGTGCCGACCGGCGAGTTCACCGCCCCGCTGTTTCGCCGGCCGCCCAATCTCGTGGCGTCCGGCCGGCGCAAGCTCGGCGATCTCTTTCCCAACAAGGGCGTGAAGGTCGGCCGCCGGTTCGGCCGGCGCAAGATCGTCCCCTTCTATACGCGCGGCGAGATCGAGGACGGCGCGCTGGACGGCTGGCGTCTGGAGATCTGCTGGCTGCGCAGCCAGCTTGATGTGCTGTTCGCGCAGATCCAGGGATCGGCGCGCATCCGCCTGGAGGACGGCACCATTCTTCGCATCAACTACGATTCGCACAACGGCTGGCCGTATACGCCGGTCGGCCGCGTGCTGATCGAGCGCAACATCATCCCCAAGGACGAGATGTCGATGCAGCGCATCCGCGAATGGATGGAGGCGCATCCGGACGATGCCAAGGACGCGCGGCGGCAGAACAAATCGTATGTCTTCTTCCGCATCGTCGATCTCGCCAGCGAAGACGAGCCGATGGGCGCGCAGGGCGTGCCGCTGGTGCCCGGCCGCTCGATCGCGGTGGATCGTGCGCTGCACGTGTACGGCACGCCGTTCTTCATCAGCGCCGATCTGCCGATCGCCAATGAAAAAACGGCGACGAAATTTCGCCGTCTCGTCTTCGCCCAGGATACCGGCTCGGCGATCGTCGGTCCGGCGCGCGCCGACATCTATTTCGGCGCCGGCGCCGAGGCGGCGCGCATCGCCGGCCGCATCCGCAATCCCGGCGCCTTCGCGATGCTCCTGCCGCGCGCGCTCGATCCGGCGTTGACGGCACGCGATCAACCGCTGCCGCGGCAGCGTCCTGCCACCTTTGCGCAGCTCGACTTCGGCGCCATGGCCGATCCCACGGTGGACGAGGTGCCGCTGCCGCAGCCGAAGCCGGCCGCTGCGGTGGGGCCGGCGCCGAAGCCGAAAGCGCGGCGCATGCCATGAGCCGGCGCCGCCAATTGAGCGAGGACGAGCGCGCGCTGTGGACCGGTTTTGCGCGATCGATCAGGCCGCTCCACGGGCGGCAGGCACCCGCCGAACCGCCGGTCCCCGCCAGCAACGAAGCTGCGGACGCCGCGAACGATGAAACTGCGCCGCCGGATCCGCCTCCCGCGCCGGCGGCGCGGCTGGACCCGCCGCCGCAAAAAGCTTCCGCTCCACTCGTTCCGCTCGGCCGGCGATTGCGGCAGCGTGTGGCCCGCGGCCGCGAATCGATCGATGCGCGGATCGATCTGCATGGCATGACGCAGAGCAGGGCCCACGCGGCATTGCTGCGCTTCCTGCGGCAGGCCCAAGCCGACGACGTGCGGATCGCGCTCGTCGTCACCGGCAAGGGAGCAGCCCGGGCCGACGGTCACCACGGCGGCGAGCGCGGCGTGCTCAAGCGGCAGGTGCCGCTATGGCTGGCGCTGCCGGAATTCCGTTCCTTGGTCGTCGGCTTCGAGGACGCCCATATCGGGCACGGCGGGCAGGGCGCGCTCTATGTGCGCCTGCGGCGAGCCCAAAGAACGGATCGTTAACGATGCCGGCGGAATGTCGGGCTGATGTCCGACGCTGGCCACTCTGGACCGCAACCCGCAGCGCCGCCTACGGCGGCAGATGCGCACGCTCTCGCCCAGGTCGAGAAATGGATGGCGGTGATCCGCGAACTCCGCGGCACGCCGCGCGGCGGCTGGCCCGATGAGAACGACGCGCCAATGGCGCGCGACGACGGCTAGCCGCAAATCTTATCACTAGGCGGTGTGCCCACAACTCGGGATGCCCTATCCCTGGAAAGCCGACATGGGTGCGGACATCGCAGCACGTCGGCCAAGCGCCAACAAGCGACATCCCTCCGTTGTGTTGTCAAATCCTCCCGCAGCAGTCCAACACAACGCGATCGGTTACGACTGTTCACTTTGGAACGCCGTGCTGGAGCATGTTACGATGGCGCAAAAACGGGCGCCGCATGGTTTACTCTGTTCTTGGGCACGCAGCAGGTAAGGGAGCAGAGTTATTAGAGGGGTCTCTTCGCCGTCCGCGAGCGGTGCCCATTATTGTCCTTCTTGTTTGGGCCTGTGCCGTATTACCCAATCTTACTCTGCATTCGTTCATCTGGGAGGAAGGCACCAACGCTGAAATCGCGCGGGATGTTCTGGCGCATGGCCATTTTCTGGTGCCCATCGTCTACGGCATCCCCTGGCTTGAGAAACCGTCACTGTTGCCCTGGTTGATTGCAGGCGTTGCCGCCGTTACTGGCCAAGTGAACGAATGGTCAGCGCGGCTACCAGCGATGATTTCGGTCCTGCTCACCGCCTTAATGGTGCAAGGACTCACCCGACGCTACGCCAGCTTGCAGGCCTCGTTGTTTGCCGCACTGTGTTTTTTGTTCGCTCCATTGCTGTTGCAGAAACTAGCGATCGCCGAGCCCGATACGTTGATTACGCTGCTCTCCTTTGCGGCGTTCCTCGTGTGGTGGAACGGCATTGCCGCGGGCGGCGTGTCAATTCTGCGTTGGATTGTCTGTGGATTGCTGCTTGCAGCGCTCGTCATGGCCAAGGGCCCGCAGCCGGCGGGATTTTTCGCCTTGGGCACGGCGGCTTATCTGATGGTTGAACGTCGATGGCGGGACCTGCCAGGCTGGCTCCTGTGCATGATCGTTCCTCTCGCTGCCGCCATCGCCTGGGGCGTTGCTGTTTACCAAACCGGCGTGGAAGCGACTTGGCTCTCATATGCAAGACTGACGACGCCGCCCACGCTGCACGGCTACATTGCCAGCAATAGCTACAGCGCTGTCAGCCTCATCCTGCAAATGCTGCCGGCGACGCTCATCCTGCCCTTTGTCGTCTCTGCGCGGCGTCAAGAACCGACGGGGCTAGCCACTGCGCTGTTGCTTTATTCCAGCGTTTGCCTTGCGGCTTTGATGGTATGGCCGGGTTTCAACCCGCGCTATGCCATGCCGATTGCGCCAGCCCTGGCCGTGCTCGCCGGATGGGGATGGGATTGGCTTGCAAAATCAAATTATTTTTTGTTTCGGTGGATCGCAGGTACGATGCTTTGCGCGTTAATCGCTTACCGGCTCGTTCTGGTGGCCGTGATTATGCCGGTATTCTCCGATCGCTTTGGCGCATCGCGGAATGACGGCATGATGCTCGAGCGCGCCATGGACGGAGACCCCGCTCCCGCGTATTGCTTCGGCCTTAGCACCAACCAACTGTTTTATGTGCGGAGGCCGTTACGGTGCCTTGATGAAGCAGGCCAGAAATCACTAAACCCGCCAGCCTGGCTGTTGATTCCAAGCCCCCACCGTAGCGCCGTTCGCGCGGCTCAGGCCCGATCTCGAAGTCCGGTCGGTAGTCGAAACGGGTTCGGGACCGCAACTGGCCGCCGTGCGCATCGACAAAAAGTCCGGCGAGAAATAACGAGGGGAATTACAACATGAAACCCGCGTGACAACCGGCCGCTGTCCGGATGGGGGTTACGAGGCGGAAAAAGCTATTTTCGGCAAATGTCGTCAGCTTTGGCCCCGAAAGCGGAGATTCCGATCTCCGCTTAGACGAGACTAGGTACAGCCTACTTCATTCTACCGCCAATCCCGGGCGCTAGGGGTCAGGTAAGGTCAAATAACTGCTTCGCCATTTCCGCAACCTTGGGATCCAAGGGACGCGGTTTCAAGCGTAACCCCTTTCCCAGGACCTCGATCAATATCGTGAATGTGGCCACACGGCCGTATGGCTTGTCGTTTGCTGGGATCAAATACCACGGAGCGTCTTTTGTCGAGGTTCTTTCCATCATATCTTCAATGGCGGCCTCGTAGGCTGTCCATCGTGACCGATTACGGAAATCTTCGTATGAAAGCTTCCAACGCTTGATCGGGGTGGTGAGGCGGTCCTTGAACCGGTGGATTTGTTCCGCAGGGGTTATGTGCAAAAAGCATTTCGCTATCCGAATGCGATCCGCGACCATCATGCGTTCGAATTCGTTGATCTCGTCGTAGCCTCTCTGCCATTCTCGCGTGTTAGCAAACCCCTCGACTCGTTCGACCAAAACGCGCCCGTACCAGGAGCGGTCGAAAACCACGATTTGCCCGGGGTCCGGGAGCTTTTCCCAAAAGCGTTGCAAGTAGTGTCGGCCGCGTTCGTGCGATAACGGTGCCGCGATCGGGTATACTTTGAAACCTCTTGGGTCCAATGCCCAACCGAGCCTGCGAACAATTCCGCCCTTGCCGGCGGTATCCCAGCCCTCGAGAACGATAACGGCCCGTTCTCGGGTTCCGAGATAGGCTTGCTGGATCGATTGCATGACACGCTGCACCGATTCCAGCCGGCGCTCATAGTTCGCAAACCCAATCGTTGGATGCTTGTTTATCTTGGCCAACGCCGGGCGCTTGGCGACAATGAAATCTTTCCCCTTCATTCTTAAGACCAATGATCAGTTGGATTGGGTACACCTTGATCGAGATCAAACGCATTGAGCGAGCAACGCCGCGTTCGGGGTCATCTTCGACGCTTTGAGCGCGCGCGGCCACTTCCGAAGTTCCCCTAAAAGCTGACCTGCGCTTGCGGCACTATATCTGTCGTGATGGGCCCCCAGGAGCGGCCGTCTGGCTTTACGAGGCCCTGGTCCGTGTCAGATTGACTGATTTGATCTAGGTCAAGACGGAATTTTCAGGCAGGCCAGTTTAGCATTTTGGATTAGAATTCTCGCCGGCATCAAGTAGAGCGCCCATGATGGAGCCGCGCAATCGGGTTGTTCGAGTGAGCCGCTTCGGTGCTCCCGAGGGGCTGGAGGTGGTCGACGCTCCCCTGCCGACCGCTGGCCGGGGCGAGGTGCGGGTCCGTGTGCTCGCCTCGAGCCTTAATTACACCGAGGTGTTGATCCGGCGCCACCTGTACCCGCAAACGATGCGCCTCCGGCCGCCGTTCGTGATGGGCTACGACGTCGTCGGGAAGATCGATCAGATCGGTGATGGCGTGCGCGACTTTCAGGTTGGCGACCGCGTGGCTGACATGACGGTGGTCGGATCGAACGCCGACTATCGCACGCTCCGGGCGGACGACGTGGCCCGCGTGCCGGTGGGCGTCGACGCGGCGGAGGCGGCCACGTTGATCTTGAGCTGGACGACCGCGTACCAGCTTCTGCACCGCGCGGCCCGGGTGCAGCAAGGCCAGCGCGTGCTCGTGCACGGCGCCGCCGGCGCCGTCGGTCAGGCGCTGCTCGTGCTCGGGAGGCTGGCCGGCCTTGAGCTGTGGGGCACAGCGCGCGGCGATCACATGGCCCTCGTCCGGGAGCTGGGCGCAACGCCGATAGACTACCAACGTGAGGACTTCACTCGCGTCCTGCCGGGCGGGTTCGACGTCATCGTCGACGGCATTGGCGAAGACGGCTATCGCCGCTCGTACGCGGCGCTCAAGCGCGGCGGCCTGCTCTGCGCCATCGGCTTTTCGGCGAGCGTGCAGGCCCAGCGTCGGATGCTCCCGATCGTGATCGAGATCGCACGCCTATACCTGTGGAGGCTGTTGCCCGGCGGCAAGCGTGCTCGCTTTTACTCGGTCAATGTGATGCGGGCGCGACATCCCACCTGGTTCAAGGAGGACTTGGAGCGGCTGTTCGGCCTGTTGGCAACTGGCGCGATCCGGCCGCACGTCGCCGATCGGATCGCCTTCGACGAGGTCGCCGAGGCTCACCGCCGCCTTGAGGCGGGCGGTCTTTCTGGCAAACTCGTCCTATGCCCGGACCTCCGATCGCCGCGCGACCGGCGTGCCGCCTCGGCGTGAGACAGCCACGGCTTCCAAGGAGGCGCCGCGTCCGACCGTCAACGAGTATCGGAAGGTACCAAGTTTCCAGCTCACAATATGAACCGGCTCAAATCGGCATTCTTGGCGAGGTCGCCGACGTGCTTGTCCACGTAGCCGGCGTCGATCTTCACCGTCTCGCCCGAACGGTCGGGCGCCGTGAAGGAAACATCGTCGAGCACCCGCTCCATCACCGTCTGCAGCCGCCGCGCGCCGATGTTCTCCAAGCTCGAATTCACCGCCACCGCCATGTCGGCGACCGCGTCGATGGCGTCCTCGGAGAACTCGAGCGTCACACCTTCGGTCGCCATCAGCGCGATATATTGCTTGATCAGCGAAGCCTCGGGCTCGGTCAGGATGCGGCGGAAGTCGTCGCGCGTGAGCGGTCTTAGTTCGACGCGGATCGGCAGGCGGCCCTGCAGCTCAGGCAAAAGATCGGAGGGTTTCGAGATGTGGAACGCGCCAGAGGCGATGAACAGGATATGGTCGGTCTTCACCGAGCCGTGCTTGGTCGCGACCGTGGTGCCCTCGATCAGCGGCAAGAGATCGCGCTGCACGCCCTCGCGTGACACGTCGGCGCCGATGCGGCCGTCGCGCGCGCAGATCTTGTCGATCTCGTCGAGGAAGACGATGCCGTTGTTTTCCACGGCCCGGATCGCTTCCTGGGTAAGCTGGTCGCTGTCGAGCAGCTTGTCGGATTCCTCGTTGATCAGGATCTCATAGGAATCGCGCACGTTCACGCGCCGGGTCTTGGTGCGCCCGCCGCCGAGCTTGCCGAAAATATCGCCGATCGAGATCGCACCCATCTGCGCGCCCGGCATGCCGGGAATGTCGAACAGCGGCATGCCGCCGGAGGCCTGCACCTCGATTTCGATCTCCTTGTCGTTGAGTTCGCCGGCCCGAAGTTTGCGGCGGAAGGTTTCCTTGGTCGAGGCGCCGGCGTTGGCGCCGACGAGCGCGTCGAGCACCCGATCCTCGGCCGTTTGCTGGGCACGCGCCTGCACGTCCTTGCGTTTCCTTTCCCGCGTCTGGGCGATGGCGATCTCGACGAGGTCGCGCACGATCTGCTCGACGTCGCGGCCGACATAGCCGACCTCGGTGAACTTCGTCGCCTCCACCTTGAGGAACGGGGCGCCGGCGAGCCTGGCAAGCCGCCGGGCAATCTCGGTCTTGCCGACGCCGGTCGGCCCGATCATCAAAATGTTCTTCGGCAGCACCTCTTCGCGCAGCCGCTCGTCGAGCTGCAGCCGCCGCCAGCGGTTGCGCAAGGCGATGGCGACCGCGCGCTTGGCGTCGGCCTGGCCGACGATGAAGCGGTCGAGCTCGGAGACGATCTCGCGCGGCGAAAAATCGCTCATGCGTCGCGTACCATGAGGAAGGCGCGGCCGTCAGGTGTGTCCACAAGACCGTCTTTGTGGAATCCGGCTTTTTCGTAGGCTCTGATGGCGCGTGCGTTGCGCGGATCGGGGTCGGTCACGGCGCGCGGCGTGCCTGCTTCGAGCAAGGTGTCGACAAACGTGCGGATCAGGGCGGAGCCGTGGCCGCGGTCGATCATGTCCTCCTCGCCGATGAACTGGTCGA
>Ga0070765_100001335_pt1 | contig 15012 bp, 12 predicted proteins | sample HubBroMetageWFT5_FD_71516 | JGI IMG/M metagenome (GOLD analysis project Ga0070765, IMG submission 71516) | Warmed and freeze-thawed soil microbial communities from the Hubbard Brook experimental Forest, New Hampshire - Hubbard Brook CCASE Soil... | ecosystem: Environmental > Terrestrial > Soil... | reverse complement strand
TGTTCCCGCGCAAGAAGCCAGGAAGTGATTGCCGCGAAAACGGGCTCCAAGCTAATCAGGATTGCGGTGTGACTTGGGGAAGCATATTGCTGCGCCCAGGTTTGAAACGAAAAGCCGATGGCGGTGGAGCCGATGGCGGTGACGAGAACGGCAAAGATTAAATGGCCGGTCCAGACAAGACGCGGCGGTTCCAAACCGGTGACGGCTAAAAACGGGAGCGCTACGGTGGCAAGAATTGCAGAGGTGGCGACCTGCACAACAGCCAGGGCTCCCACGGAGTGGTGCTCGACGTGTCGGCTGATCAGAATCATGTGGACCGCAAACATCACGGCGCAGCCGAACACGATGGGATCGCCCCGATTTAGTCCGCTGAAACCTTCTGGTGGCACGGTGAGAAAATACAGGCCGACTAACGCTGCGAGGGCGCCAGCCCAAATCCAGACATTTATCCTACGGCGACCAAAAACGGCCAGGAGCAGCGGAACGATCACGACGCTCGAGCCAGTGATGAAGGCGGCTTTCGAAGCCGTGGTGTACTTCAGTCCGGCGGTTTGAAACACGTAGGCGGTAAACATGCAGAAGCCGATTTGAGCGCCGGCCCACACGGCTTTGCCGGTTATCCCGCGCAGGGAGCGCCGGAAGAAAATCGCCATGGCTGCTGCGGCTAGCGCGAAGCGCACGGCGATGTAAACAATTACGGATACATCGGCGAGGGCGTCTTTCACCGCGACGAATGTGGCGCCCCAAATCAGCGCGCAGAAACCCAAAGCAAGATCGGCGCGCAAGCGTTTGCTGAGCATGGAGCAGAGAGTGTAAGCGCCAGGTGCAGCAGAGGCAAGACGCCAAAATGGCTCGCAGCGGCTCGAATTTGACGTGGTGAAACAGATTCGGCAATAATCTCGGCGCGTATGTCGAAGCTACTTCTAATTGGTGCTATCGGAGTGTTTGGTTTCACGCTTCCCTTTTCGGGCGCGGGAATGCGGCTTGATTCGGTTTTCGCGGAGCACCGCAAGATCGATGCCGATGGGCCGGTGAGCGACGTGGCTTGCTCAGGAGTTGAAATGACGCTGAAAATTTCCGCTGATAATGGCAGATTCAAATTGCATGCGCGCGACTATACGCGCGTGGAGATATCGGAAGATGTCCCTTTTGAGGCGGGCGAGTTCCGTCCCTGCACGGACCTGAACGGAAAGACAGCTAAAATCACTTTTGTTACCGTCGATCGCAAAAGTTATGACGGAGAAATACAATCCATCGAAGTAGAGAAGTAACATCGCAGGGGAATAAACCGACCGTCAAGGGTTAGCTTGCTGATAGACGATTTTTCCGCCGGCGATTGTCATTACAATCGGGATTTCGAGGATGTCTTCCCGTTCAGTTTGGTTCAGGTCCTTGTGATAGACCACGATGTCCGCCAACATCCCTGGCGCGATGCGTCCCTTTCGTTGTTCTTCAAATTCGGCATAAGCGGATCCGGCGGAATAAGCGCGAAAACAATCTTTCGCGTGCAAGCGTTCTTGCGGCTGCCAGCCACTTTTAGGCGTGCCGTCGGTCATCTGGCGCGATATGCAGGCATAAATTCCGCGAAGGGGATTGATAGGGGCCACCGGATAGTCCGTGCCAAAGGCAAGCCGCACGCCATTTTTTTCCATCGAGCGCCAGGCATACGCGCCGCGCGAACGTTCTGGACCAAGGCGGTCGGCGGCCCAGCGCGCATCATCCAGAAGATGCGCGGGCTGCATGGAAGCGATAACGTCGAGTTTCCCGAAACGCAGGAAGTCGTCGGCTTCAATGACCTGGGCGTGCTCGATACGATCGCGACGGTCGCGCGGGCCATTGGCCTCGAGGACCGCTGCAAAAGTATCAAGCGCTATGCGATTTGCGCGATCGCCGATAGCGTGAAAGCCAAGTTGAAATCCCGCGCGGTCGCGCTCGATTGCCATTTGTTTCAGACGATCAGGCTCGATTTCAAGAATTCCAGAGGTGCTGGGATCGTCTGAATATGGTGCGAGCATCGCGGCGGTGCGCGATCCAAGCGAGCCATCCATGATCAGCTTCACTTGTCCGGTCTTGAGCCAGGGGTCACCCGGATCTCCCGGAGTGGAACTACCGCCGAACCGCCGCATTTCTTCCAAGCGGGAAACGGGAGCAAGAAACGGAAGCCACTCGGTAACGTGAAACTTCAACTTTCCTTCCCGCTTGAGCTGGTCCAGAACCAAAAAATTCTGCCAGCCGTAATTTGCGGCGTCATCCGCATCCATCACTGAATTGTCCTGCACGGAAGTGACGCCGTATTGCACGGCCTCGTCCATCGCAAGTTGAAACGCGCGACGGCGCTGCTCCACGGAGTAGCGAGGGATGCGGCTGTAAACCAAAAACATTGCCGACTCTTCTTCTAGAATCCCGGTGGGCTCAGACTTCGCATCGCGTTCAATATGGCCACCAGGAGGATCTTTAGTGTCACGCGTGACGCCCACGATTTTAAGGGCGCGGGAATTTGCAACTGCCACATGGCCGTCGAGCCGGCCGAAAATCATCGGATGATCTTTCGACACGGCGTCGAGATCCTGGCGCGCAGGAAATTTCCTTTCGGGCCACAACGTGTGGTCCCATCCTCGTCCGAGGATCCATTCACCAGGCTTGTAATCTTTCAAGCGCGAGCGAATTCGGTCTTGAAACTCGGATATTGATTTCGCGCCGGTAAAATCAATTTGCAATTTGGCGTAGCCACCCGAAAACAGATGTATGTGGGCATCGTTGAAACCGGGCATGGCGAATTGTTGGTGCAGATCGATTACGCGCGTGTTGGGGCCAATCAGGGCTTCGACATCGGCAGTTTGTTCCGACTTACTGGCGTCGTTGATGTTGTATGCGACGGCTATGATTTTGTCGCCGCGAATCGCAATCATGCTGGCGCGTGGATGTTTTTCGTCAAAAGTGGCAATGATGGCGTTTTCTATAACGAGATCGGCAGGCCCTTGCGCCGCCGCAGATGATTGAACGGGTGTAAAAGAATGCGGGTCCGCGTTCGCGGGAATAGGGCGGCGCGGCAAAGATACCAACGAAAGCACGAACACGATGAGGATTGCGGCCAGATTTCGAATTTTTTTGAACATCAGGACTGCGACCCGGCAAGGGCGACGGTAATTAGGAAAAGGCGTTTAAGACCGGCTTCGCGGCCGGTCGCGTCATACCATTCCGCTGCGGTGTGCGAGCCGCCACCTTTTCCACCACCACCGATCGAGACCGCGGGGATGCCGAGCGAAAGAGGAATATTTGCGTCGGTGGAACTGCTTTCCAGCCGGGAGCGGCTGCCCAGAAAAGTGTCAACGCTGCGAATCGTATCGAGCAGAGTCGAATTGTCGGGAAGTTTGCCGGAGGGGCGCACGCCGAGCGATCGCAGAGTTGCTTTCACCGGATCGCTATTCGCTCGGGCAACCGCGTTTTCTTCTCGCACTCCGGATTGCACGGCCTCTTTCAGCGCTGACTCCATGACCCTTACTTGCGATTCCTGTTCCGAGCGAAGATCAACTTTCACCGAGGCGCTGGATGGAATGGAGTTCACGGAAGTGCCGCCATCGATGACGCCGAAATTGTAAGAGCTGCGCGGATTCTCCGAAACCGGCACAGAAGAAAACTTCACGATGGCACGGGAGAGCGCAGTGATCGGATTGGGAGCTCCAAAATCGGACCAACTGTGCCCGCCGGGGCCGGTGATTTCCACTTCGACGCGCTGCGAGGCGATTCCCTGGGTGGTGACGTGTTCCATGGAAGCGCCGTCGATTGCAATAACGGCGGAAAGGCGCTGGCCGTAATTTTCGACTAACGCGCGAATTCCACGAAGATTGCCTTCGCCTTCTTCGCCAACGTCAGCGGCCAACACGATTGTCTTAGTGGTTCGGATGCGCGACTCGGAGAGAGCGCGCGCCAGACCGACGAGAGCGGCGAGGCCGGCGCCATTGTCGGCGATACCAGGGGCATTCAGGCGGTTGCCATCGCGTTTCACTTTCACGTCGGTTGACGCCGGGAAAACAGTGTCGAGGTGCGCAGCAAGAAGAATGACCGACTTTGAATCGGATCCTGGGCGCTCGGCGACTACATTGCCGGTTTTATCGATACGTGGTTTCAGGCCGATGGATTCCAGGAGTTTCTTAACGAATTCAGCGCGTTGGCCTTCGTTGAACTCAGGAGCGGGAATTTCGGTGAGTTGGACCTGCTGTTGGGTAACCCAATCCGCATTTTTGCCGATCCAATCGAGTCCGCGAGCGCAATCGGGCGCTACGGCCAGCTTTTCGATCGAGTCATCGGCAGCGCGCGCGGAAAGTGTGACCATCAAAAGAAAGATACAGGAGATGTGGCGGAGTTTCACGTGTTTCGTGCAGGAATCTTAGCAGCGCGCCAACAATGCAGCAAGGCGCCGCTCACGCGGTACCACAAAATCAGAATTGAAGACGCGCGGCGAACTGGATCACTCGCGGGCCGCCTCCACCGAGACCGGGGTTTCCCTGCGCGACATCGGGCGTCGAAGTCGACGAACAGCCTGGACACGCAGCCAACGCCTGTTGCGGCGTCATTCCAGGCAGGGGAGGCACAACCGTACCGCCTGGGAGCGCGAATTGCGGATGATTGAAGATGTTGAAGAACTCCGCGCGGAGCTGGAGACGCAATCGCTCAGTAAGCTTCGTGTCCTTAGTTACAGAGAAATCAATATTCCAGAATCCCGGTCCGTATACAGCGTCACGCCCGAGGTTGCCAAAATTTCCCGCAGGCAAAGCGAAGGCAAACGGATTGATATAACCGTTTGCGGGATTGCCGGGCAGAATCTGATTAACGCCCGGAACGACATCAGGCCGCTGATGAAAATTGTCCGAATTATCCGCATTGAAAATCCCGTTCGGCGTGATGATACCGATTGGCTGGCCCGACATAACCGTGACGATCGTATTCCAACCCCAACCCTGCGCTAGGCGAGGAGGTAACGCGCTCCAGACTGGAACGGAGTAATTGAGCGCCGTGGTCCAGCGATGCCGGGCGTCGAACGTCGATGGGCCCTTCTCAGCTTGTAAGTCGTCTGAGTTTTGCGGAAATGCCGCGGTGGAGAAATTGAAATCGATTCCGTCGGAGGCACCATCGAGTGATTTGGAAAATACATAGGCCGAGAAACCGGAGAATCGATGCCAGTTGTTGAAACGCGCCTGAACCTGAAGTGCGTTATAAGTGGAAGCAGAATTTGTGGCGAAAGTATCTATTTCGCCGTAATTGGGATTGATGTCGTCCTGGTTGGCGTCGTAGAGGCGCGTAAGACGGGTGCCCTTACTTCCGACGTAGCCGATTTCGATCGCAGCGCCCCTGGAGATTTGCTGCTGGATGTTCAGATTCCACTCACTTGCGTAGGGTGTCGCCAAATTATGAGTCGTGACGAAAATCGGGAACGGACCGGTCGTCACGGTGGAGAAGATCGGGCCAGTGGCGGTTCCGTTCCACGCGCCTGTATTAAATCCAAGCGGAAGGACAGCCTGGGGACCTATTGGATTCGTAGCGATACCGGCGACGGTGGTGAAATTCGCGATCATCAGATCTTGCGGAATGTAATCGTAATAGATGCCGTAGCCGGCGCGGACCACAGTATTTTGGAATGGGCTCCAAGCCAACGCAAGGCGCGGACCGAAGTTGTTTAGATCACGCCTGTATGCGCCCCCCAGGCCGTCTGTACCGGCTCTCACAAGCTGAGAGGTGGCCGAGAAAGGGCCGGGAAAATTGTAAAAGAGATTATTCTTTTCGCTAATGGGTCCGAAATATTCCCAACGCAGGCCGTAAGTGATCGTCAGATTCGAACGTACGCGAAATTCATCCTGGGCAAAGAAGGCTAAGCCATTGTTGTAGGTGGTGCGCTGCGTGTTTCCAATATTTCCTTCCGCAAATCCCGGGCAATTCGGACCGGTATTCATCATGTCGCAAAAATATCCCAGATAAAAGTTCGCCAAGGTGTCGATGATGGGGTCCGTCGGGTCGAGCCCAGTGGGCCCGAACTCGATCAGGCCGCGACCGAGGTTATCGTTGAAGGCGCTGACCCACGTCCGGCGATATTCTCCGCCGAATTTCATCGCGTGGGCGCCTTTGATCCAAGTGAAGTTGTCAAGGATCTGATAATTCTGGCTAACGCGCGCGCGTGGAACGCTGAAGGCCGTCGCGCCCAGGTTTTCGATTAGGCCGCCGAAGTCAATCTCGGGAATACCAGCGAGGCCGGTGCCAAAATCGGGAAGGCCGGAAATCGGAGTAACCGCGTCCTGGGAAGTGAACGAATTGCGGAAGCGCGTGTAGCCAAAGCGCAGTTCGTTGATGTGAGTGGAGCTGAGGGCTGACAGCAAGCTAGCTGAGACGACTTGCACCCGTGTGGGAGAAATTTGCTGGAAGCCAGGCAGTCGCGAGCCACTTCCAAATCCGCCGAGCGAGCCGAGCGGAAACTCTTGATTGCTCTGTCCGAATGCATAGCGCACGGCGAAAGAATTTATTTCGTTGAAACGATGATCGAGTTTCAAAATGAAGTTGTCGAGATCGTTCGAATCCTTCACCGAACCCGGAACGGTATTCGAACTGGTGTTGTTCGTCGGGAAATAACTGAGGATGGCATCAAGCGGGGCAGTATTGATCGCGGGATTTTGAGTGAACGCGAGAGCACGAGCAGCGTTGATTTCTGATGTGGTGGGCAAGGTGAAATCAAAGTCCGAACCGACACGTTCACGCTGGCCTTCGTAGGCGCCGAAGAAGAACGTTTTATCTTGGATAATCGGGCCGCCGAAGGATCCGCCAAACTGATTGTTGATGAATTGTGTATGCGGAGTGCCGACCGGATCGAAGTAATTTCGCGCATCCCAGAATGAATTGCGGGCGTATTCGAATGCGGAACCGTGGAAATCGTTGGTCCCAGATTTTGTGATGATATTGACGACCCCGCCGGTATTGCGTCCGTATTCGGCCGGAAATTGGTTTTGAAGATTGAACTCCTGAATCGCATCGATGGGGAGCAATGTTGCCGGCGCGCCGGTAATGCCCACTTGATTCAGCGCGGAATTGTTGAACCAGGGATCGTTGTTATCCGTACCATCGAGCGTGTAATTGTTTGAGCGATCGCGCTGGCCATTAATGTTGAACTGGCCGAAGCCCTTTTCCGTTCCGGCGACGCCTGAGCCTTCCACGATCACGCCGGGGACCAGCGCCACCAACTTGCCGAAGTCGCGGCCGTTTAGCGGAAGCTCTGCCACGAGTGTCTGCTCCACGGTGCCACCGAGAACGTCCTGAGCCGTCTCGATTACGGGAACGGTTTCGGCGTTGACCGTAACCTTTTGAGAGGACGCTGTGACTTTGCCGAGGGTGAAAGAAAGACTCGTTTCGATGCCAACCACAACGACGGCTCTTTGTTCAACTGCAACCAAATCTTTGGCCGAGGCTGTTACCGCGTATTCGCCGGCTTCTAACTCAGGCAGCACGTAGGCGCCTTCCGTGTCGGACTGGACAGCGCGGGAACTGCCGGTAGCTAGATTCTTTGCCGTAACGTCGGCACCGACGATCGCGGCTCCGCTGGAATCTACAATCTGCCCGCGAATCGAGCCGCGAAAACTTTGGGCGCCGATCGGCAGGGACATGCAGGCGAGGACCGTCAGGGGAAACATGGCGATGGCGGTGCGTTTGAGGAAATTGCGTTCGAGCAAGTGCCTGAGTGTGTGCACGGAGTTCTCCCTGAGCTATTTGCCTTTGCGCGGAATGAAAACTGGAACGGGCGGGGAAATCTTATAGGTCTTGGAAAAATCGCGCTCGTTGAGTGCGAAGCCCACGCGGCCGCGCGAGTCGATGTAAAGCAGAGCCTGTCCGATTGGTACATCCATGAAAGTTTTCACGTAGGGAAACTTGTACGGCTTATTGGCGATCTGGACCGTAACATTTTCTCCGATGGCATAGCCGAGCTGTTTGAAATCGTCTCCCTGAACATTTGTAATCAGGCTGCCATAGGGATCGTCGAGGCCGATGACTTCCCCGCTGATTCCCTTCGCGTCCATGGTGGCGACTACAGGCTTCAGCCGGACTAGATCTCTTACTTCGGGGCCGGCTTGCGTCCAATCATCTCCTGCGGCCAAATGCGCTGCGGAGGGTGAAAAAATATCGCGGCCATGAAAAGTGGAAGAAACTTTGTCGCCGATCATCCAGGCTGTGTTGGTAATCTCGCGCACACCTTCAACGCCGTCGCGGTCCGTAACTGGAGTTATGATTCCGTTGTCGGGCAAATCGAAATATTGGCCTTTCTTGGTCTTCACGATGATGGCTTTGCGAGAGGTGCCTACTCCGGGATCGACAACAACCAGGAAAACGGTGCCGGCAGGATAATACGGCGATACGCCGGCCAGAAATCGCGAAGCTTCTTCGATGGAGAACGGAGTGACCTGGTGCGTGATGTCCATGATGCGAACATCAGGGACGATACCGAGAATCACGGCTTTACAAATGGCGACGGCGTCGTTAGCAGTGCCGAAATCGGTCATGAAAACTATCGTGGGACGCGGTACGGAAGTGTTCGTTGCCGCCTGTTGCTGATGCGCGCTGACCGCAAACCCAAAAGCGACGGCGAGCAGCAATACTGCGGCTATGTAAAATGGCGGCCTAAGAAATCGCATTCTGCCTCCTCACTAATACAACCCCTACTATCTCAATAGGAATAGTCGTATTGATGCGAAATCGGCGGATTGTATCACTACCGCTCTGCGCTTTCGCAAGTTCCCTGCTGGGACGACACATCCCACTGGCGGGAATTGTATGTCGCAACCGGCTTGTAGAGGCAAGAACTTTTTCGGAGTTCAGCAGCTACGGGCGGTAGAGGAGCCGAGCAAAGCGAGGATTTCTTCTTCGGTGAGGATTCGTTCGGATTGCTTCGCTACGTTGAAAATGCGATCAACTAGCTCGTCGGTGGCGGGAACGCCGCGTTTTTCTAGCCAGAAAATTACGTTGGAGCGGCCGCTGAGCGGGCCTACCTCGATTACCTGTTCCAGTCCGAAAAGATGCGAGGGCACGCCACTGTAGATAGAGTTGGCGAGCTCGTGATCGTTTCTTTTGTAGGCTTTTACGATTGCGGCGGCGTGGACGCCGGTGGCGGTGCGGAAAGCGTCGCGTCCCACTACGGGATAATTTGACGGAATTTCTGTGCGCGTGGCTTTGGCTACCGCGCGGGAATACTTTTTTAGCGTGGAAAGGTCGCGGTCGATGAGGCCTAGCAGGCGCAAATTCACGAGCATTAATTCCATCGGGGTGTTCCCTACTCGCTCGCCCAAGGCGAGAGCAGCCGCGTGGACTTGGTCAGCGCCAGCGGCTATGGCTGCCAGAGAGTTTGCAATGGCGAGGCCGCGATCATTGTGGCCGTGCCAGTCCACGCGAATTTTTTCTCCTGAGGGTTTCACCACTTCCTGGATTGCGAAATTTACAAGGTTGAATGCTCCGCGAGGAGTGGCGTGGCCAACCGTGTCACATAAAACGATGGCGCGCGCGCCGGAACGTATGGCGCTGGAATACAGAGTGATCACGGTGGAGGGGTCGGTGCGAATCGTGTCTTCGGTGACGTACATCACGGGAAGGCCAGCGGAGGCGGCGAATTTTACGGCGTCTTCGGTGGTGCGCTGGAGATGATCGACAGTCCAATCTTCCACTAGGCGGCGAATGGGACTGGAGCCGATAAACGTGGCGGCTTCAATGGCCATGCCCACGCGTTCGGAAATTTCGATGATGGGCTTGATGTCGTTTTTGTGGGTGCGCGCGGCGCAATTCGGCCGGATTTTCATTTTTGCACTGACGATTTCGCGGGCAAGAGCTTCGGTGTCGGCGTAGGCGCGCGGGCCGGCGCCAGGGAGACCGATGTTCACTGTCTCGATGCCTAGCGATTCCATCAAGTGTAGGATGTCGATTTTTTCTCCGATGCTGGGATCGTGGACGGAGGGGTTTTGCAATCCGTCGCGCAGCGTTTCGTCATTGAGCGTGACATGACGCTCGGTGGGAATTTCAGCGCCGGTGTAGGTGTTCCAGTCGTGTATAAGTTCGTGTTTCATTTGTAGTGGCAAACAGGAGCTAGCGCTAGTAACGCAAAGTATAGCTGTGAGGCGGCTGCGAACGGTCTGGCGTGTAGAGCGTTTTGCAGAATTCGCAGCGGTACACCTCAGTTTTTGCGCCGACCAGCACTTCGATTTCCTTTGGATAATCGTACCAGCGCTTCAGATGGCCGCAGCAGAGCTTTCCCTTCGCATCTTTTTCATCGCAGGCGCGTTGGGTGGCTTTCTTCGGCTTAACTTTTGGAATCTCGGGAGCCGCTGGTTCGGCTACGGCGGTGGCGGCGCCGGCTGCGGGACTCGCCGTTGCTGCCGCTGGAGCAACAGGCGCGGCGGGCATACTCGGAGCGGCTGAGGTCGGAACGCCCTGAGTCGTTGCAGCAGGCGAGGTTGGGGCCGCGGCGATCGGCGGCTTTGTCGGAGTTTCTGGGGCGGATTCGTCTGGCATTTCGATGGCTCCCTGAGCTGAAAATCAAAACCACAATCACGTTGCCGGGCTGAATCCCGGCGCTACGAACCTACCGCCCAAGCAAACCGCGGCGGCAAGAGCGGTGCTCCCAACCGTTGTTCGAACGAACCGCCGGGCTCAAGCCCCGGGCCGGCCTGCCGGCAGGCGCTACATTTACACCTTAAACCCTGGCCTAAATTCGGTCGCCGCGGAAAGCTAGGCCGCGAGCGCCTTGTTTTTTTACCAGCGCGGCGAAGCGCTTCTTCCGGCTTGGCGCGAAAAGCGTTTCCACAAGACTGCTGGCCGCAGCGGCAAGCTCCGCAGTGTAACCGAACCACCAGGATTTCGCGATCCGCGGCAGACGGTCCACATCAATATATTTTACTTGAACCATTTCGAGCAGTCCAAGGCGAGAGTGCGTGCGTCCCCAACCGCTCGCACCGGGCCCGCCGTGCGGCGCTTCGCAGATGCCGTAATAGCTGGCAACGTCATTGACCATCACGGAGCCTGCACGAACGCGCGATGCGATTTCAGCGCCGCGACGGGAATCAGCAGTCCACACGCTCGCACTCAGTCCGAAGGGTGAGTCGTTCGCTAGGGCGATGGCTTCGTCTGCCGAGGCAACGGTTTGGATTGCGATTACCGGGCCGAAAGTTTCGTCGCGCATCAGTTGTATAGAGTGGTTCACGCGTGTGACGACTGTCGGTTGGAAGAAATTGGGGCCTAGATCTGGTCGGCGAATTCCGCCGCTAAGGATTTCCGCGCCGCGTTCGATAGCGTCACGCAATTGCTCCTCGATCTTTTCGACCTGACGCAAACGGATCATGGGGCCGATTTCGACATCAGGATCAGACGGGGGACCCACGCGAAGCTCTCTGGTTTTCTCTACGCAGAGTTGGATGAACCGTTCGGCGACATGCTGTTCCACATAAATACGTTCGACTGAAAGGCACGCCTGGCCGCAGTTTGTAAAGCCGCCCCAGATGGCTGCGCTGGACGCGGTTTCGAGATTGGCATCGGCGAGAACGATCATCGCGTCTTTCCCGCCCAACTCAAGCACGGATGGAATCAGTTTTTGACCGCATGACTCGGCGATACGACGGCCGGTGGCTACGCTGCCGGTGAAAAAGACTTTGTCGGGAGCGACGTCGACAATGGCTGCGCCGAGCTCGCCTCCGCCTTGCAGAATTTGTACCAAGCCCGGAGGAAACTTTGCTTGTTCAATCAATTCGCCGATGAGCGCGCCGGTTCCCGGCGTTAACTCGGAAGGTTTCAAGAAAACCGCGTTGCCCGTGACGAGCGCCGGAACGATTTGCGCGATGGGGATTGCGAACGGATAGTTCCACGGCGAAATGATCGCGACAACCCCGTGCGGATGAAATTCTGTCCAGCCGGATTTCGCTCGCAGTGCGAGATTGTGATGCGGAACGCGCTCGGGTCGAAGCCAGGTGGGCGCCTGACGCGCAAGGAACTCTGTGGTGTCAAGCGCGAGAAGAACTTCGGCGAGGATGGCTTCGACGCGCGGCTTGCCCGTTTCACGGGAGACTACAGTAGCAATGTCTTCGCGCCGGGAATAAATCGCATCGCGAAGACGGAGCAACGCCGCGCAACGATGAGCTAGCGAGCGCGCGGACCACACTCCTTGGGCGCCACGAGCGCGTTCCATAACTGCCGGGAGATTTTCTGGACTGGCGGCTGGGTGGCGCGCAATTACTTCGTTGGTGGATGGATCGATCGAATCGACAAAAGTTCGGCCGGAAGCGACGGGAATCGGCAGCGACTGTGGAGTTACAGCCATCTTTTCGCGATTGTACCTGATTTGGGTGTCGCGTTGAGGCCAATCCCCTTGCGCGGAAAATCTCAGCTAGGTTTGTAAAGCGCGCCGGCGCGCGGCGGATGACGCTAGAGAATCGGTGGGATCCGGATAATCGAGCGCGACAAGATAGAGGCCCTCGGGCGGGACGGTGGGGCCGGAGCGCGAACGGTCGCGCAATTCGAAAATCAGTGGAATGTCTTCCGACGCGAGACGCCCCCGGCCAACTTCCAGCAACGTGCCGACAATTTTTCGCACCATGTAGCGCAGGAACGAGCGGCCGTGAACGACGTAATGAATTTCGTCCGCTTCCGCCGGACGCACGATTTCAGACGAATAAATTAATCGCAGCATGTCGCGCTCACCGTCCACATGGTCGTTGCCTGAGGAGGCGGCGAAGGTGGTGAAATCGTGCTCGCCTTCGAAGAGGCGCGCGGCGGAGGACATGCCGGATTCATCGAGCGGCCCCGGATAATGATAAGCGCGACCAAAATCGAATGGAGGTAGAACGCGGCCACGATAGATACGGTAGCGATAGGTCTTTCCGTGCGCCAGCCAACGTGCGTGGAAATCGTGGCCGACTTCTTCGCACTCGACGATGCGGATTGTGGGAGGCAGCAGAGCATTCAGCGCTCGTTGAAATTCGGCGGCCGGGAGGATTGAAGCGGTCTTGAAATGCGCAGCCTGACCGAGCGCATGGACGCCAGCGTCTGTGCGGCTCGCTCCGTGGATGACGATGTTCTCATCGGTGATCTTGCGCGCTGCATCATTGATAGCGCCTTGGATCGTCGACAGTCCCGGCTGAAACTGCCAGCCGTGGAAGGCAGTGCCGTCGTACGCGATCGTGAGCTTGATGTTGCGCATGCGTAGGAAGATTATCGCACGCGGAAGCGGGGGGTGGCGTAACTTCGGCGGCCAGCAGAACGTGTCGACGAGGCCAAGCCTCAGAAGCGGATCGGTTCCCCAACTGTTTATTATGGGCGGGCGCGGAGGTAGCGCGAGCCTGGGCGTGTGGGCATGCCACCGGCGTGGCAAAGTGGGCAATCGTCGGGCTCGAAGCTGGGGACTTCCATTTCCAGGAGGGCGCGCGAGGGGACGTTCAGTTCAAGACGTCCGCCGCTGCGGTCAATCAAAGCGCCTGCGGCGACGACGAGGCCGCCTTCTTCTTCGACTACGCCGATGGCTTCACGGGTTGAACCACCGGTGGTCCAGACATCTTCGATCACCAGGACGCGCTCGCCCGGTTTGATCTCGAAGCCGCGGCGCAAGGCCATTTGACCGGAACGATCGCGTTCGACGAAGAGCGAGCGAACACCCAAGGCGCGTGCCACTTCGTAGCCGGCAAGGATTCCGCCCAGCGCCGGAGAAACGACGCAGGCAACGGAAAGGTCCCTGAAAAGATCGGCGAGCGCGCGGCCGAGTCGTTCGGCGTGTTCGGGATGTTCAAGGACCAGCGCGCACTGGATGTAGGTGCCGCTATGGCGTCCGCTGGAAAGCTCGAAATGGCCGGTGCGGACGGCGCCTACCTCTTCGAGAAGCTTTAGAATTTCTTCGCGCTTCATGGCGTTAGCGGGAACGCCATGAGACGACGGGCGTGCCCGGCAATCGCGCATAGCCTAAAGGCGCAGACGAAAAGTGTCAATGTAAACGTAGAGTCGGTAAACCGGAGACAGACGCGACTAGTCAAATCCCGGCCTTAGCGGGTGGTCAACAATGATGGCGCGACCATCGGTCATAGTCTTGATTGAATGGGGCGTGTTGGTAGGAACGATTGCAACCAGGCCCGGGCGGACGATTTGAGCCTCACCGTCGACGGTTATCTCCAGTTCGCCTTCGATCATTTCGTACACTTCTTCCTGCGAGTGGAAATGTTCGTGAATCGCGGCGCCGTGTTTGAAGTCGTAATGCGCGAAGGTCATGTTTGCTGAGTGAAAATAGCGTCCAAGCCAACCTGGCAGGCGCTCGACGACTTTCAGGCTATTCGTGTCGATGAAGGGCATGAGGGTTCCCCTCGGTGAATCGCAACATGACGCAGATTTCGCGTTGAAGGATGCAAATTGACACTGGGGCGGGGGTCGGATACTCTCGATGATTCGAAATAAACTGCTAAGGAGTAATGAATGCCTCAGGGTGGTGCGGTAAAGCATAAGAAGAAGACGAAGTCGGTATTAAAGAACATTCGGCAGGCCGAGGCTCGGCAGGCCATCAATCGCATGAATCGCACGCGGGTGCGGACGGCGATCCGGCGGATGCGCGCAGCGTTGACGTCAGGCGACGTGGCTGGCGCGGAGAAGTTGGCTTCAGCGACTTTTTCCGAAGTGGATAAAGCGATTCGCAAGAGGACGCTCACGGAAAATACAGCGAATCGGTACAAGTCGCGCTTGACGCTGGCGTTGAATGCGTTGAAGAACAAGAAGAAAGCCTAAGCCGCGCGAAACATTGATTGGCAGAGATTGGGCGCTCCGAGGTTTTGGGGCGCCTTTTCTTTGAACGGTAACAAGCAAAGAGCAGATCCCTCGCGATGCTCGGGATGACAGGTTCTTGGTTTTCCGCAGGCTTCGGAGGATAGCGATCGAATCCTTCACCGGCGCCGCGCAAAAAACGGGGTTCATCTTCGTGGCAAACCGCCAAAAAAAAGGCGCAACCTTTGCAGATTGCGCCCGGAGCAC
>Ga0070765_100001333_pt1 | contig 15023 bp, 11 predicted proteins | sample HubBroMetageWFT5_FD_71516 | JGI IMG/M metagenome (GOLD analysis project Ga0070765, IMG submission 71516) | Warmed and freeze-thawed soil microbial communities from the Hubbard Brook experimental Forest, New Hampshire - Hubbard Brook CCASE Soil... | ecosystem: Environmental > Terrestrial > Soil... | reverse complement strand
CGAGTTCGATCCTGCAGCCGTTGCTGGCGGCTACTCCATCGATTCGCGTACCATCCAGCCGGGAGAGTTGTTCTTTGCCGTACAGGGCGACCGCCTCGACGGCCACGACTTCGTGGAAGCGGCGCTGTTGCGAGGTGCAGTTGCGGCAGTGGTGCGCCGCGACCTGGTGTCACGCTTTCCGGCGAAGACCGCGCTACTGGCTGTGGATGACACGCTGGTTGCACTTCAGCAACTGGCTGCTGCCGTCCGCAAGCTTTGGGGTAAGCCGCTGGTGGGCATAACGGGTTCTGCCGGCAAGACGACCACCAAGGAGATCGTCGCGCATGTTCTGGCGACGAAGCACAGCGTCCTCAAATCGCAGGGCAATCTCAACAACCATTTTGGACTGCCGTTGCAGTTACTGAAGCTAGAGCCTGAACACGAGATTGCCGTGATCGAGATGGGCATGTCACACGTCGGCGAGATCACCGCGCTGGCGAAACTGGCGCAACCCGACTGCGGAGTCGTTACCATGGTGGCTCCGGTGCATCTCGAGTTCTTCGAGTCGATCGCAGCCATCGCCCGCGCCAAGTACGAGTTGATCGAGTCACTGCCCGCCGGAGGGATCGCCGTTCTCAATGCCGACGATGCTTATGTGTCGCAGTTCGGACGTGACTTTCATGGCAAGGTCGTACTGTTCGGGTTGCAGAAGCTCGTGGACGTCCGTGCGGAGAACATCGAGGCGTTACGTCCCGTGGGCTCGGCATTCGACATTGTCTGCGACGGCCAGCGTGAGCGCGCTACGCTTCCGCTGCTCGGCGAACACAGCATCTACAACGCGCTGGCGGCAGTAGCAGTTGGCTTGCAGTACGGCGTGACGCTGAAGGCCGCCGCGGAATCGTTGGCGTCGCTTGCCCCCGGCGACAAGCGCGGACAGGTGCTCGAATACGCTGGAGCCACAATCATTAACGATTGCTACAATTCAAACCCGAAGGCCCTGGACAGCATGGTGAGATCGCTGGCCCCGATGCCAGCGCAAAGGCGCATCGTAGTGGCTGGCGAGATGCTTGAGTTGGGGCCGAGCGGTGAAGCAATGCATCGCGACTGCGGCCAGCTAATGGGCAATTACGGAGTGGATTTCGTGCTCGGTGTGCGGGGCTTGGCGCGGTTCATTGTGGAAGGTGCGGAGGCAGCTAACGTGACGGCGGAATTCGTCGCCACTCCGGAAGAAGCGGGCGAATGGCTGGGGCACAACGTGAGAGCTGGCGACCTGATACTGCTGAAGGCATCTCGCGGAGTTCGCTTGGAGCGCGCGCTGGATATTTGGATGGGTAACACGGGTGGCGGTCCACACTAAGGCACCGGGTCGCAAGATACTTTAACGACGGGGAACAATTTGCTCTATTGGCTGCTCTATCAGAAGGGTTTCGTCGTTCTACACATCGGCCCGTTCCGAATCTTCCGCTATTTGACGTTTCGAACTGCGTTCGCCAGCCTCACGGCGCTGTTCATGGCGCTGGTGATTGGCCCGGCGGTGGTGCGCCGCCTGCGCGACTTCCAGATCGGCCAATACATTCGCGAAGACGGCCCGCAAGCCCACCAGCGCAAGGCGGGTACTCCCACAATGGGCGGCGTGCTGATTGTGGTAGCCATGGTTGTCCCGACCTTATTGTGGGCGGACCTGAGCAATCGCTTCGTGTGGATCGCCGTGGCGGCGACACTGGCCTATGGCGGAATCGGCTTCGCTGACGACTATCTGAAAGTAGTCCATCGCCGCAACCTTGGATTGACCGGGCGCGCCAAGCTCCTTTATCAGTTCTTGACCGCCCTGGCGATTGGCCTCACCTTGATCGCATTGCAGCGCTATGGACTCTACTCCACGCGCCTGATCGTGCCGTTCTTTAAGCACTTTCGTCCCGATTTGGTCATTGGCAGGATTCTGCACACGGGCCTTTGGCCGCTGGCCTACCTGCCCTTCCTCATCTTCGTCATGATTGTCATCGTTGGATCGAGCAACGCGGTGAACCTGACCGACGGCCTCGACGGCCTTGCGATCGGCTGCACGGTCATCGCCGCCGGGGCGCTTACCATGCTGACTTACGTTAGCGGGCATGCCCTGTTCGCCGACTACCTGGAGATTTCCAAGATCCCGCAAGTCTCGGAACTGACGATCTTCTGCGGCTCCATGGTCGGTTCGGCCATCGGGTTCCTGTGGTACAACGCGCATCCGGCCGAGGTTTTCATGGGCGACGTCGGCTCGCTGGCCCTGGGAGGCGCCATTGGCACCGTGGCCGTCCTGATCAAACAGGAACTGCTCCTGCCGTTCATCGGCGGAATTTTCGTCATCGAGGCGCTATCGGTAATCCTGCAGGTAGGCTCGTACAAGCTCCGCAAGAAGCGCATCTTCAAGATGGCGCCCATCCACCATCATTTTGAGCTGGTGGGATGGAGCGAGTCCAAAGTGATCGTCCGCTTCTGGATTGCCTCGCTGGTGTTTGCACTCTTTGCTCTCACCACGTTGAAGTTGCGCTAGCAGCGAGGCAAACGTGGCACAATGACCCTTCGGATGGACCTTCCATGGAAGTAAAAGGCAAGCGCGTTCTGGTAGTTGGGTTGGGCAAATCGGGGATCGCCAGCGCTCTCTTTCTGGCGGACCGAGGCGCGCGCGTTGCCGTCTCCGATACCAAGTCGGAAGAGGAACTGCCCCGCGAGATACCGCTGCTGCTCGATCGTGGCATCGTGGTCGAGGCGGGATATCACGGCGAGCGCACTTTCAAAGAACAGGAGCTGATCGTTATCAGTCCGGGCGTGCCCGCCGACGTGCCCCAGTTGTTGCAGGCGCGGCAAGCTGGGATCCCGGTGATTGGCGAGGTCGAACTGGCAGCACGCTATCTCAAAGGGAAGATCGTTGCGATTACCGGCTCGAATGGCAAGACGACCACGACGACCCTGGCGGGCGAAATCATTGCGGCCAGCGGACGACAAACCTTGGTGGGCGGCAACATCGGAACCCCCGCCATCAGTTTCGTGGAAAGCGCAACCGACGAAACCTGGATTGTGCTCGAGGTCAGCAGCTTTCAGTTGGAGACCATCGAGACCTTCCATCCCAAAATTGCGGTGGTGCTGAACGTCACTCCCGATCACCTCGACCGCCATCATACGTTCGCGAACTACGCCGCAGCGAAGGCCCGCATCTTCGAAAATCAGGCGAGCAACGACTTTGCGGTCTTGAATGCTGATGACGCCACCTGCATTGCTATGGCGGACAAGACCAAAGCTGGCGTGTACTGGTTCAGCCGCCAACGAGAGGTGGATCACGGTGCGTTTGTAAGTGGAGACAGCATCATCTGGCGCGGTGCGGCTAAGGAGCAGGCCGTCATGCCCATCGCTGAAATTTCGCTCAAGGGCACGCACAACGTCGAGAACGTGCTGGCGGCCGTATGTTCGGGAATGCTTGCCGGCGTCGATCCGGCCCATATTCGCCGAATCGTTGCTAATTTCAAGGCAGTTGAACATCGCCTGGAATATGTCGCGACGATTCGCGGTGTCCAGTACTACAACGACTCCAAGGCAACGAATGTCGATGCTACGATCAAGGCGCTGGAATCGTTCCCCAGCGGCATTCACCTGATCCTTGGCGGCAAAGACAAGGGCAGCGACTACAGCGTGCTGAATTCCTTGCTGGAGAACCGGGTCAAGCGCGTATACACGATTGGCTCGGCCGCCGCGAAAATCGAGTCGCAGGTGCGCGGATCCGAGGTGGTCGGCGCCGGCACCATCGACAACGCCTTGCGCCGCGCCAGCGAATCGGCGACGCCGGGAGACATTGTGCTCCTCGCTCCGGCCTGTGCCAGCTTCGACCAGTTCGTCAGTTACGAACATCGTGGGCGAGTCTTCAAGGACCTGGTGAAACAGATGGAAGCACGGGAGCTGCAGCACGCAGGAAGCGCTCGCGCTGGAGGCAAAGATTAATGGCGAAGCGCGTTAGCGTCGACAAGTGGCTGTTCACGGTGATTCTGCTGCTGGTTTTCCTGGGGCTGATCATGGTGTTCAGCGCATCGGCGGTGATGGCGCGTGAGCGCTTTGGCTCGTCCTACAGCTTCCTGCTGCGGCAACTCGGATGGGCAGGCGCCGGCATCGCCGCCATGCTGGTAGTCATGAACATCGACTACAAGCAGTATCGCCGGTCGTCCATCGTCTTCACCTTCCTCGGCTTCACCTGTTTGCTACTGGTAGGCGTATTTCTGTTTCACGACTCGCACAATACGCATCGCTGGATCAAGCTCGGGCCACTGTCGTTTCAGCCATCGGAACTGGCCAAGCCCGCTATCATTCTTTACCTCGCATACTTTCTGGAGTCGCGTTGGCAGCAGATCGCCGACTGGAAGCACGTGCTGCTTCCCGCCGCCGCGCCCAGCTTGCTGCTGGCGGCGCTCATCGTGAAGGAGCCCGACCTTGGCACCGCGGTTGCGTGCATGGCGATCACGACTTCGGTGCTCTACATCGCAGGCATGAAGATGCGCTATCTCGGCTACGGCTTTCTGGCGTCACTGCTACCGCTGTATTTCCTGATCGTGCATGTTTCCTATCGCTGGCACCGCATCATCGCCTTCCTCGATCCCTGGAAGGATCCGCAGGGACACGGCTTTCACATCATTCAGTCCATGATCGCGGTCAGCACCGGTGGGCTCATGGGCACAGGCCTGATGGAAGGTAAGCAAAAGCTCTTTTACCTCCCCGAGCCGCATACTGACTTCATCTACGCCAACATCGCCGAAGAACTCGGACTGTGGGGCGCGGCACTAGTCGTGATCCTCTTCAGCATTTTCTTGTACCGCGGCATTCGCACCGCGCTGCGTAACCAGGACCCCTTCGCGCGCTTCCTCGCGACCGGCATCACCGCCATGGTGGTGGTCCAGGCGCTCATCAATATGAGCGTGGTGCTGGGCATGATGCCGACCAAAGGAATCCCGCTGCCCTTCATCTCCTACGGCGGGTCGTCGCTCTTCATCACCCTCGCCAGTGTGGGAGTCCTTCTCAACATCACGCAGCAGACGGACTAGCGATGCGGGTAATCATCGCGGGAGGCGGTACGGGCGGGCACGTCATACCTGCCCTGGCCATTGCACAGGAGCTGCACTCTCACTACAACGCCGAAGTGCTGTTCATCGGCACGGGCCGTGGGATCGAGACCCGTCTCGTGCCCGCTGCAGGTTTTCAGCTCGAGCTGATTACGGTAGGAGCGCTGAATCGCGTCGACCTGGCCACTCGCGTCAAAACACTATTCGATTTGCCGCGTGCAATAGCACAATCGGCGCGCATGATTACAGAATTTCGGCCTGACATGATGATCGGTGTGGGCGGCTATGCGTCGGGTCCAGCCATGATTGCCGCGTCTTTCATGAATGTTCCCATGATGGCTTTCGAGCCAAACGTTATTCCCGGCATCGCGAACCGCCTGGTTGCGCCAATGGTTCGCGCCGCCGCGGTACATTTCCCGGCCACGCAACGCTACTTCCGCAATGCGGTGGTCACTGGAGTCCCCGTGCGCCGCGAGTTCTTCCACGTCCCGCAGCGTCAGCCTGACGCACGACCAACCCTGCTTGTGTTCGGCGGTAGCCAGGGAGCGCACGCCATCAACGTAACTGTTATCGAGTCGCTCGCAGCATTATCGCAGGCGGTGCCGGGAATTCACCTCATTCACCAGACCGGCGAAAAGGATTACGAAGCTGCTCAAGCCGCCGCTGCCAAAGCAGAAATCTCCGCCGAAGTATCGCGCTTCATCGACGACATGCCACGTGCTTTCTCTCGCGCAGATCTCCTGCTATGCCGCTCGGGAGCCAGCACCGTGGCTGAGATCACAGCCGCAGGAAAGCCGGCGATTTTCGTTCCCCTTCCGACTGCGGCAGACGATCACCAACGGCACAACGCCGAGACTCTGGCCAACGCCAACGCCGCACGCCTTCTGCCTCAGGCTGAGCTAAATCCCGAGCGGTTAGTGCAGGAACTCGCATCGTTGTTGAGCAACCGCGCCCGGCTGGAGCAGATGGGCGCCGCTGCCCGCCAATTCGCACATCCCCGCGCAGCTGAAGAAATAGCTGCGCTGGCTGCTCGCATCGCTGGCGTCCGGGACACACACGCGGTAGCCTAGAACGGGTTAGGATTTTGCGTAGCCGGATTTATTCGGCATCGAGAGTTAGTCGCCTAACAGAACTAATCAGTACCGCGGAACACGGAGATCACCTAGAAGCGAGAAGATACAAAAACTCCGTGTTCTCCGTGCCTCCGTGGTGAATTCCCCCCAACGGATACGGGAATCTCTAGTTTGCTCTAGAAGGCTCTTCTCGACCCATGTTTGCCAAGATTCAGCGTGTTCATTTCGTAGGTATCGGGGGCATCGGCATGAGTGGCATTGCCGAAGTGCTGCTGAACCTCGGCTACAAAGTTTCAGGATCGGACCTTAAAGCTTCGCCGATCACGCAGCGCCTTGCGGCCATGGGAGCTATTACCTTCGAAGGCCATCGTGCCGAGAACCTTGCAGGCGCCGAGGTGGTGGTGACCAGTTCAGCCATCTCGCGCGACAATCCTGAGGTCGCTGCCGCCCACCTCAGCCACATTCCGGTGATTCCGCGCGCCGAAATGCTGGCCGAGTTGATGCGCCTCAAGTACGGAATCGCTGTCTCCGGAATGCACGGCAAGACCACGACAACCTCGATGCTGGCGGCCGTACTCGCTGCCGGGGGACTCGATCCGACAGTCGTCATTGGCGGGCGCGTCGATGCCATGGGCTCCAACGCTCGCGTAGGCAAGTCGGAATACTTCGTCGCCGAAGCCGACGAAAGCGACCGCTCTTTTCTGAAGCTCTGGCCGATTCTGGCTGTCGTCACCAATATCGACCGCGAGCACATGGACTGTTATCGCGACATGGCCGATGTGGAGCGGACGTTTGTTGAGTTCCTCGACCACGTTCCGTTTTACGGGATGGTAGTCGCCGGCAACGACAACGACGATCTGCGCCGGCTCCTGCCTGCCGTGCGGCGCAGGATCGTCACCTACGGCACGCGTGAAGGATCTGACTTTCTGATTACTGAGATGCGAAGCGGAAGCACCCCGCAGGGTCTGCTCGCCGCCAGCGCTTTCCGAGTGCACTATCACGGCAAAGACCTGGGCGAATTTCATTTGCGTGTGCCAGGCGAGCACAACGTGCGCAATGCTACGGCGGCCATAGCAGTCGGTTTTGGACTAGATATACCGATGGAAAAAATTCGCGAGGGGCTGGAGAAGTTCAACGGCGTTGATCGGCGTTTCCAGCTCAAGGGCCGCGCCAACGGCGTAACCGTGATTGACGACTACGGCCATCATCCCACGGAGATACGCGCCACGCTCGCAGCGGCGCGTCAGTGCGGCTTTTCCAGAATTCACGTCATCTTCCAGCCCCACCGCTACACGCGTACCCAATTACTGCTCGACGACTTCGCCAAAGCATTCCGCGATGCCGACTCGGTCACGGTACTCGACATCTATGCTGCCAGCGAGTCTCCCATTCCAGGCATCTCCGGAGAACTACTGGCTGGACGAATCACGCAGGAGGGAAGTGCTAATGCCGGCTACTCTTCCTCGTTCGCCGAGGCGGCTGAGTTAGCAGGTGCGAAAGCCCGGACTGGCGACCTCGTGCTCACCCTTGGCGCAGGCAATGTGGTTCAGCTGGGGCCGCTCGTGCTCGAGCAATTGGAGCGGCGAGCGGCAGTCAGCACTGCGCCTTAATCAGCGGTTGATTCGCGCATGTATCGTACCGACTGGATATTCAGGCCGGTCTGCTTCGCTATTTCTCCGATACGCATGCCGAAAAGGTATCGTGAGCGCGCCCTCGATGCAACGACAGCTCGCAGAGAGAGGCTTTCGCACCCGCATGTTTACTCGCAAGGTTCGCACAGCGCAGATTGCACAGCCGCGGTCCGTTCTGCGCTCCGCAATCCCGGCGAAAACGGATATAGTGAGGCCAATAGCCGAAGTTTTCGGCAGTTCCACTGTATTCATGGCGCGGAAAACGACTTCCACATTGCCGGAGGAGGAGTTCGAAGCGGCCGCCGAGGCGCGGTCCTCCGCCCGCTCCTTCGACGAATCTCCGCTAGACGCCCGCATGCTCGACCTCGACGATGAGGGCGAGTCGCCATTCCTACGCGGACAGAAGCGGGTGCCGGTGCGACGTGGTGCGCTGCCCCGCAAGGCCCTCGGTCGCATCAAGCTGCTGATGATCGCGCTGCTGATCGTGGGTGTGGTCGGTTTGGTTGGCGTCACTTTCTATCGCTACGGAACGCAGTCCTGGCGCTTCCGCATCGATTCCAGCGACAACGTCGCACTTGTCGGCAACCGCAACGTCACGCGCTCGCAGGTGCTTGAGGTGATGGGCGGGGACCTCGACCGCAACATCTTTTTCGTTCCCTTGGCTGAACGCAAGAAGCAACTGGAAGAGATTCCATGGGTGGAGTCAGCTGCGGTAATGCGGCTCTATCCCAATCGGATAAGGATCGAACTGCATGAGCGCACGCCGGTCGCATTCGTGGCGGTGAATTCGCACATCGCATTCATCGATGCCCACGGCGTCATCATGGATTTGCCCGCAGGCGCACAGACCACCTATTCGTTCCCGGTGATTGTCGGCATGAGCGACAACGAGCCGCTCTCCACGCGCGCTCCTCGCATGAAGATCTACGCCGAACTGATCAAAGAACTCGACTCCACCGGTGCGCACTACTCGCAGAGCCTAAGCGAAGTCGACCTGTCCGATCCGGATGACGTGAAAGCAACGGTCTCGGACCCCAAGGGCGCGGTGTTCATCCACTTGGGCTCGTCGAACTTCCTGGACCGTTTCCGCGTCTACGTCGCCCACGTGCAGGAGTGGAGATCGCAATATAGTCCGCTGGAGTCAATCGACCTGCGCTACGAAGGCCAGGTGATCGTGAACCCAGAATCGTCTGCCCGGCAGCCGAAAGTTGTTGCTACAGAATCGCCGACTGACGTTACCCCGGCGCCGAAGAAGACTGCACCACCAAAGAAGGCAAAGAAGCGCTGATCAACCATGGGAAGTCAAAACGAAAATTTACTTACTGTAATTGACATTGGAAGCGCCAAGACCTGCGTCATCGTCGCCGAAGTCAACGAGTACGCTCTGCGCTACCGTGGCCACGGGATCGCAGACTCGCGTGGTATGCGCAAGGGAGTGATTGCCGATCTCGACAAGGCGGTTGACTCGATTCGCAAGGCCGTGGAAGAGGCGGAAAACGCCGCTCAGACGCCAGTCGAACATGCCATCGTCGGCGTCGCCGGATCCCACATTCGCGGCGTCAACAGTCACGGCGGCATCGCGCTGGGCGGTCGCGCGCGCGAGATCAGTCGCGACGACGTTCGCGCGGCGGTCGAGAAGGCGCGCACTATCCCACTGCCCGAAGACCACGAACCGCTGCACCTGTTGCCGCAGGAGTTCATTGTCGACGGACAGCCCGGCGTGCACGATCCTGCCGGACTGATGGGCAAGAAGGTTGAAGTCCGCGTGCATGTCGTAACCGCAGGCACCACGGCAACGCAGAACGTAGTGACCGCCGCGAACCGCGCCGGCATTCACGTCGACGACACCGTGTTCGAAGCGCTCGCATGTGCCGACTCCGTTCTCCAGACCGACGAGCGCGAACTTGGAGTCTGCCTCGCCGACATTGGTGCCGGCTCGACCGACCTCATCGTGTACTACGAAGGCGTCGTGATTCACACCGGAGCGGTCCCCATCGGTGGAGACCATTTCACCAACGATGTTGCGGTCGGCTTCCGCACCCGTATTCCCGACGCCGAGAACATCAAGAAGATGTTTGGTTGCGCGATCGTGACCCGCATTCCCGCCGGCAATGAGATCGAAGTGTCGTCAGTCGGCGATCGCCCCTCGCGCCTGGTTCAGCAGCGCATGTTGGGAGAGATTCTCGAGCCTCGCGCGCGGGAACTGATGGAACTCCTCCGCGAGCACCTTCGCCAGGCTGGCGTATACGAGCTGCTCGGAGCAGGAGTCGTCTTCACCGGCGGCGGCTCGCGCCTCAATTCACTAATGGAAACCGCAGAAGAAACTCTGCGGCGGCCCGCGCGCCTGGGATATCCCGTGCCTATCGCCAAGCTGCCGTCGAACTTGCTGGAGCCGGAGTTCTCGACCGCGATCGGCATGGTGCTTTACGGGCATCGCGCGCGGCAGACCCGCATCAACGGCGATCGCGGATTTGGCGCCCGGCTTAAGGCTTTATTTGCCCGGCAAAACGTATAGAGAATCTGGCAATTCAATCGCGCCCTCGGGCGCGCAAGCGGAGTAGCGATGATCGAAGATTTCAGCAACAAGACGCAACCGGACGACATTCGCATTCACTTCAACGAAGAGACCCTGAACAGCGCGAAGATCAAGGTCATCGGCGTCGGTGGAGGCGGAGGCAACGCCGTCAACCGCATGATCGAGTCGCGCCTCGAAGGCATCGAGTTCGTGGTCGCCAACACCGATCTGCAGGCGCTCAAGCTCTCGCATGCGCCGGTGAAGATCCAGCTTGGCGTCAAGCTCACCAACGGACTCGGCGCGGGCGCCAACCCCGAAGTCGGACGCAAGGCCGCGCTCGAAGATGCCGACAAGATCATCGAAGCCCTCGAAGGCGCCGACATGGTGTTCATCACCACCGGCCTCGGCGGAGGCACCGGCACCGGCGCCGCTCCCATCATCGCCTCGCTCGCCAGCGAAATGGGGGCCCTCACCGTCGCCGTCGTGACCAAGCCCTTCGCCTTCGAAGGCAAGCGCCGCCAGACCCAGGCCGAGCGCGGCATGCAGGAGCTGATCGACTCGGTTGACACCACCATCGTCATCCCCAACGAGAAGCTGCTCGCGGTCGCCAAAGACGCCGGCTTCTTCGAGTCGTTCCGCGTCGCCGACGACATTCTGCGCCAGGCGGTGCAGGGCATCTCCGACATCATCACCATCCCCGGCATTATCAACCGCGACTTCGCCGACGTGAAAACCATCATGGCCGGCATGGGATACGCCGTGATGGGCACAGCCACCGCCCGCGGCGAAGGCCGCGCCACCGCTGCTGCCCAGGCTGCCATCGCCTCGCCCCTGCTCGAAGCCGGAGCCATCGATGGAGCGCGTGGCATCCTGATCAACGTGACCGGCTCCAGCTCGCTGCGCCTGGCCGAGGTGAACGAGGCCTCCACCATCATTCAGAGCGCCGCCCACGAAGACGCCAACATCATCTTCGGCGCCGTGCTCGACGAGAAGATGAAGGACGAGGTCAAGATCACCGTCATCGCCACCGGATTCAAAGACTCGGCTCGCAGCCGCGAGCACGCCAGCGCCGCAGCCAGCGCCGTGCGCAATGCGCGGTCAGCGGCCAGCGCGACATTCCAGGTGCCGTCGGTTCGCGAACCCGACACCACAGGTGGCCCATATTTGCCTGATGTTGGCAAATGTGGGGAAGTATCGAGTGCCCCGTCCTTATCGCCCTCCTCTGTCGAGAGGGTGGGCTCGGGACCGCGTATCAACGAGCGGCCGCGCAACGTGCCCTACATTCCCGACTCCTCCGACGATGTCGATCTGGAGTCGGAGATCGTTCGTCACGCCGAGCCGATGCACGCTGAACCTGTGCGCTCTGAACCGACAGACGAGGCGCGGGCGGCAGCCGTGACCTATTCGCGCGAAGCCGAAAGCACCTACGCCACATTGCGCCGCAATTCGGCCGATCCGGCGCCGGAGCCCGAGGAGCCGCCCACCATCGATACCGTCAGCAGCAGCGTGAACATCAGCTACGACGCCAACGATCTGGAGATCCCAGCCTTCCTGCGAAAGCGGGGCGAGAACTAACCGACCACTTTATTCTTGAGGGTGCCCCGTTCAAGCGAAGCTTGAGCGGGTTTTTTTTGGGCGAGACTGCCAACTGACTACTGACTGCTGACAACTTTCTTTGTCATCCTGAGCGGAGGCGCCCTTGCCGCCGGAGTCGAAGGGGACCGTTGTTTTTCCTGTTTGTCATCCCTCGGAGGCGTCAGCCTCCGGGGGATCTGCTTTCGACTAAGCTTACGAAGCCGCTGTTTCCGCTTTGAGATCCCGCAGCAGACGCTCCAAAGCTTTCGTGTAGGAGTTGTGGTCTCTCCAATTGCCAAACTCTCCGATATGCCGCGTCCGCCGGATGTCGGCCGCCCAAGCCTGCGACGCCTCCATCACGGCCTCGTCCACCCGGATGGGAAACAGCACCGGCTTCTTGCTCCTGTCCTCCCTTTCAAACGCAGCCTGCACCTCCCGCTCCACCCAGGGGCTCACTACAGAGTTCTCCGAGAGCACCAGCAGCAGTTTGTCGTGCACTCGAATCGATTCCTCAATCCGTTCTTGGAATCTGTCACCGATTTTCAGGTCCTCCTGCGCAAACCAGCAACGCACGCCCTTCGCCTGCAGATCGGCATAGAGTCGGTCAGCAAATTCCTGGTCTTTGCTCGAGTAGCTGATGAAGCAGGAGTAGAACTCGATAGGCCGTCCGACCATCGACCCGATGTAGGCGATGAACTCATCCGGCACGCCACACCCGCGCAGGAAGACTTCGGGGATCTTGCCACGCGACTTGTATATGGTGTCAATGCCGATGGTCGACGGCCCGTCGTGTTTGATAGTTTCGAGGCCCGAGGCTACGCTTAGATCAGTATCGCCAAAGTTCACCGCGCGCACCTGTGCCTGACTTAAATTGGTTCCAGTGAGGTTCGACCGGCAAAGGTCCGCCTCATGCAGGGCCGCTTTGCTGAGATCTGCGCTGCTAAGATTTGACTCTCGCAGGTTCGCCCCGTATAGGTCAGCCCACTTCAGATTGGCGCGCCGGATATCGGCAGCGAACAGATCCGCGGTTACAAGCTTCGCTGCGGTGAGATTCGCCCCGCTCAGGTCTACCGCAACCAGGCTCGCGCCTTGAAGGTTCGCATAACCGAGATCCGCCCCGCTCAGGTTTGCCCCTCTGAGAGCCGCCCACCTTCCAGGTGAATGCCCCGATGAGGTTCGGAAGCCAAACTCCACACCGCGAAGTTCTGCCCCACGGAGATTCGATTCGCTGAGGTTCGCCATTCGGAGATCCGCCCGACGAAGATCCGCCTGGCTCAATCTCGCTTTGTGCAGGTCCAGTTCGTGCAGGTCCGCTTCGCTAAGGTCCGGAAATAAAATCGTCGGATGTGCGCCTCTCCACTTGTTCCACTCCTCGACCCCCTGCTTGAGGATTGCGAGATGTTCAGGATTCGCCATTGCCGCGTGACCTCGTTTGCTTCCGCGATGCTACGGATGATCTAGGAAGGCCACACTCTACCCGCCCCTCCCCGCCCAGTCAATGCGGGACGGCGCTATCTAGCACTTCTAGGCCATTAGATTTGCCTCACTCTCGTAGGTGACCCGTGATACATTCCTTTCCGCGCCACCGCGACATAATTGTGTCGCGCAAGTCTCAACCCCTGTTCCAAGAAATTAGGAAGCCAAAATGAAACAGCTACTGGCCGTGCTGTTGTGTGTATCCATACCCCTCACTCTCTTCGCCTCCGACGTCAACTATAAAGTCACCTACGACGGCTTCTCTCCCTGAGCTGAAGACTGGTTCCGGTCTTCACATGTACATCGCTCAGGACAAAATCAGGTTCATGGAAAAAGACAAGGAGATCGCCAGCATTCCAACATCTTCCGTCACTGAAATTACCTACGGACAAGATGTTCACCGCAGAGTAGGCGCCGCCATTGGGCTTGCGGTCGTCAGCTTCGGTATTGGAGCCCTGATGGCCTTGAGCAAATCCAAGAAGCATTTCGTGGGTCTCACCTGGGCCGACGGAGACAAGAAGCGCGGCCTCGCCATGCAGTGCGACAAGAACGAGTATCGCGGGATCTTGGCCGGCTTGGAGGGTGTCACCGGCAAGAAGGCCGTTGACTCCGAAGCGATGACGGTCAAGAATTGATCTGCACACATGAGAATCGAAAGCATTGCTATTAAGAATTTGCGCTGCATCAAAGATGACGTACTACATCTCGACCCGTACACATGCCTAGTCGGTCCAAATGGAGCAGGAAAATCGACATTCCTGCATGCGCTTAACATCTTCTTCAGGCACTCGGAGGATTCCCCAACCGATGTCACTGTCCTAACTACTGAAGACTTCCACATGCAGGACACCATCGCACCGATCGACATCACCATCACATTCAGCGACTTAAACAAAGAGGCCTCGGAGGACTTTAAGGGTTACGTAAGGCAGGGAAAACTAGTCGTCTCTGCGAAGGCAATATTCGACGCCGGTACGGGGCGAGCTGAGGTCAAGCATTTCGGCAAACGTCTAGGAATGGCAGCGTTCGGACCGTTTTTCCAGGCCTATGGCGACCACAAGCTTGTCCCGGAGCTGACAATGCTCTTCGACGAACTTGAGAAAAACTTCCCTGAACTTGCGGCCAAGAAAACCAAAAAAACGAAGGACGGCATGTACGCTGCACTGCGCGAGTTCGAGAACGATCGGCCAGATGATTGCGAGTTGCTCGATAGCGATGACCTTTTTTATGGCGTGAGCAAGGGATTCGACAAGTTCGACAAGCACGTTCAGTGGATATTTATCCCCGCCGTTAAAGACGCAACTGACGAAGTATCGGAGACCAAAACGGGTGCACTGGGCAAGTTGCTAGCTAGGACAGTGCGATCCAAAGTTAATTTTGCCGCCGCACTCGATGCATTGGTCAACGCTGCCAGACAGCAATACCAGAAGATGTTGGATGACAATGAGGCAGCACTGAGAGAGGTTTCGGAGGCGCTGCGAGAACGACTCATGGAATGGGCTCATCCCTACGCAACAATACGCGTGGCCTGGCAGCAGGATTCCTCAAAGGCAGTGAGAGTCGACCAACCTGTAGCAGGAATTCTAGCGGGAGAGAGCGGGTTCGAAGGAAGCTTGGCTAGGTTGGGTCACGGGTTTCAACGGTCATATCTGCTAGCGTTGTTGCAGGAACTTGCGTCCGCTGGCGACAAGAA
>Ga0070765_100001332_pt1 | contig 15033 bp, 16 predicted proteins | sample HubBroMetageWFT5_FD_71516 | JGI IMG/M metagenome (GOLD analysis project Ga0070765, IMG submission 71516) | Warmed and freeze-thawed soil microbial communities from the Hubbard Brook experimental Forest, New Hampshire - Hubbard Brook CCASE Soil... | ecosystem: Environmental > Terrestrial > Soil... | reverse complement strand
CGAGCGGTCCGACCGTGACCGCGCCGCCGACTTCGTCGCACACCGGCACCGGGATCAGCAGCTCGCAGAACTCGAGCAGCGCATCCGGCGGAGGCGGAACCGGAACCGTCAGCGGCCGCGGCTGACGCCAGCGGTCACCCGCGCAGGCGCAGCGGCCGGGCGCGCAGGCTGGCCGCCCACGCGAGGACGATCAGGACGGCCCCGATCGCGAACACGATCAGCGGAAGGGTGTCGTTCGAGCGTGGACCGGACTCCGTCGCCACCGCGGCCGGGATCGGAACGGAGTGGCCGGCCGCATGCGCGAGATGCCGGACCGCGGTGAGGGCCGCCGTCCCGAGTCCCGGACCGCCCGCCGCATCGATCCGCACGCCATCCAAAACAGACGAGTCGGCCCGCGTCGTCGCGCCGACCGCGGCCACGCCAAACCCATTGGGCATGACCACCAGCAGCGGCCCGTGATACACGAACGAAAGCTCCTGCCCGAGGAACCGGGCGTACGTCTGTGGCGCGCGCCACAGCTCCGTGACCGAACCTAGATCCGACGAGGAGGCGATGATCGCGACCCGGACCTGGTACCCGCTGTTCGCGGCGCTCGAGAGCAGCGCGGACAGCTGGTTCTGCTGGGCGAGCGGGATGCCGGCGTCCTGTGGTAGGAACAGCGACTGGGTGGCGAGGACGTCGCTCGCGGGATCGCCGTCCGCCAGTGCGGACGAGGCGAGCAAGCCGATCGCAAGTGCCAGGACGGCGGCCGACGAGGCGAGCCGCGCCCGCAAATACCCCTTACGGTTGTGCGTAGAGTCCGTCACCTCGATGAGCCCGCGCAAGTCTAGGGACCGAACCCGCCGACGGACGGGGGCCTTCGTCGTCCTCGCGCTCGCGCTAGCCGCTTTTCCGCCCGCGGCCCAGGCTCATGGTCCGATCGCGCCGGCCGCCTCGAGCTATTTCGCGAAGGTGCTCGCGCTCCCCGCCGGCCTGCGGGCCAAGGTGATCGACGGCGACTTACGGATGTGGCTCCAGGTTCCGCCCAACCAGAACGTGATCGTCCTCGACTACCGGGGCGCGCCGTACGTGCGGTTCACGAAAGCGGGCGTCGACGTCAATCACAACTCGTCGATGTACTACCTGAATCAGACTCCGGTCGCACTGACTCCGCCGGCTTACCTGACGGCGTCGACGCCAGCGAGCTGGCACCGGGTGAGCAGCGGCCACAGCTACGAGTGGCACGACGGAAGGCTGCACGCGCTCGCCGCGGTGGCCCTGCCGCCGGGAGTCTCGTTCGTCGGCCGGTGGCGTATCCCGGTCCGGATCGATGGTGAGGTCAGCTCGATCTCCGGCGGACTGTGGCACGCGGACAATCCGTCGATCGTGTGGTTCTGGCCGATCGTGGTGCTGCTGGCGTGCGTGCTTGCGGCGTGGCGACTGCGCCGCGCCGCGCTCGACCGGCTGATGGCCAGGGTGCTCGCGGTAACGGCGCTGGTCTCTGTGACGATCGCCGCCCTCGGCCTGCAGTTGCACGGCCGACCGACGATCACTCCGTTCCAGTTCGTCGAGCTCGCCGCGATCCTCGCGTTCGTCGGCTGGGGGTTCTCGCGGGCGCTGTTCCGCCAACCGGGGTACTTCACGTGCTTCCTGATCGGGGTGGCGGCGCTCTGGGCGGGGGGCGAGATGATCACCACGCTCCTGTACGGCTTCGTCCTGATCCCGCTCCCGGCGTTCCTCGCCCGGACGGCGACGATCGTATGCCTCGGCACCGGCGCTGGGCTGCTCCTGCTCGTGTTCCGCCTCGCAGATCTCGGCGACTCTCGCCCGCCGGCCCCGGTGTCCGCAGCGTCACCGATCAACACCGCCGCGGGTACGCCGGCGGAATGATGCGCCGCAGCCTGACTTGCTGCGCTGCGGTCGCGGCGCTGATTCTGCCAACGGCGTGCGGATCCACCCAGCGGGCCGCAACAGACACGCCCGCGCCTCCGGCGGCGCTTGTCGCCCAGGCCCGCCCGATCGGAAGAGGCCCGCGGTTTCAGCCCCCTGCGCGCGGTCCCGTCCCGGGCGCGTGCCGGCCCACGCTCGGTCCGCGCGACGGCGTCCACGTCGAGGTGTTCGCCGCCAACCGCGTCGTGATCCTCCCCGCCGGGATCGGCACCAAACCGCCGCGCACCACGACGGCGGGCCGGATAACGAGCGCGCGCTGCTACGGCGATCTGGTCACGCTCGATCCCACGGGGCTTGTGCTCGTACGCCCCGGGACGCACGCCACCACCCAGGACCTGTTCCGGGCGTGGGGAGAGCCGCTATCGAACCGGCGACTTGCTTCATTCGAGGCTCCCGCGGACGGCCAGGTCGCGGTTTTCGTCGACGGCCGCCTGTGGCCCGGCACCCCGCAGAACGTGCCGCTCAGCCGCCACGCCGAGATCGTGCTCGAGGTCGGCCCTCACGTGCCTCCGCACCACGCCTATACCTTCCCTCCTGGGGTCTGAAGTGATAAACGTGAGGGCCCTTTGTCGAGGCGTCTGAGCATCATCGCGTTGACGGCGACCGTCGCTGTCTGCGGAATCTTCACCGCGCTGGCCCGTGCGGATGGCGATCCCGCAAGCGACTACCTCGTCGCCAAGCAGGTCTTTCTGACTTCGCTTCCTGGGTCAGAAACCCGGGAGCAACAGGCGCTCGTGAGCGCTGTCCAGGCGGCGAACCGGTCCGGGTTCGCGATCCGGGTGGCGACTGTCTCGACCGAGTACGACCTCGGGTCGATCACAGAACTGTGGCGAAAGCCACAGGTGTACGCGCGCTTCCTCGGACTCGAGCTGTCCTCGATCTACAAACAGCGGCTCCTCGTGATCATGCCGAACGGATTCGGCTTCAACTGGCCGGGCCACTCGACCGCCTCCGCGTACCGTCTCCTGGCCGGCATCCGGAGCGGTGCCGGCGACTCGACGCTCGCGGCGACGGCCGAGCAGGCGGTGCGGCAGCTGGCTAAGAGCGCGGGCGCGACGATCCCCGCGTCGGCGAGCCAGCAGACGAAGGCCAGAAGCTCGGTGCCGTGGATCCTCGTGGCGGCGGCTGTGATCGTGTTGCTAGGCGCGGCCGCTGTCGTGGCCAGCGTCCGCCGCCGGCGGCGCCGCCCGCCCCGGCCCAAACCGCTCGAACCGGAGATCGCGCCCGGCGGTCCTCCAGGGTGGATGCGGTGGGCCGCCCCGGGCATGGCCGCGGTCGCCGTTCTGGCGATCGGGACGCCGATCGCGTTGCTCGCGATCTTCAGACACGCCGGCGCTTCGGGCGAATCAGTGAACTCGATCGTCACACCGCCGGCGCTCAGCTGGCCCGCGAACAGACGCCCGGCGCCCAACTTCGTGCTCCGCGACCAGACCGGGCATACGGTGTCGGTGGCGCAGTATCGGGGGCGGCCGGTGATCGTGACGTTTGTCGACCCGCTGTGCCGCAATCTCTGTCCGCTCGAAGCGCACCTGCTCAACCAGGTCGTGGGCGAGATACCGGCGGCCCAGCGTCCCGCGATCCTCGCAGTCAGCGTCGACCACTGGGCCGATTCGCGCAAGGACCTGCTGCAGGACGAGCGTCAGTGGGAGCTCGTGCCGGAGTGGCACTGGGCCGTGGGCTCCCCGGGGGTGCTCGCCCAGGTCTGGAAGCACTACGAGATCGGCGTATCGGTGGTAACGAAAAAGATCTCCGGCACGACGATCAACTACATCACGCACACCGAGGCCGCGTACGTGATCGACTCGACCGGCCACGAGCGCGCGCTCTTCGTGTGGCCGTTCTATCCGCAGGATCTGCGGCACACCCTGGCGCAGCTGTCCTAGCGGCGCGCGGTATCTTCCCGGCAGGATGAACATGCGTTTGGAGCGCGGCGTCCTGATCAGGCGCCTCGCGCCGGCGGCATTGATGCCGGCCGGTGCGTTCGCAGTCCACCAGCTTCGGTATTGGCTGGCCTTCGGCAACCGGGCCGGTCTGGCGCTGGCCACGCAGGGCCACCGGTACCTGAACTCGCTCGTTCCCTGGATCGTGTTGCTGATCGCGCTGGCGTGCGGCGTATTCCTGGTGGCGCTGGGTCGCGCGCTCGGCGGCCGGGTGTCGCTGCCGCGCTACACGCTGTCGTTCTGCGGACTGTGGCTCATATGCGCGGCCTGCCTGGTGGCCGTGTACGTCACGCAGGAGCTGCTCGAGGGGTTCTTTGTGACGGGTCACCCCGCGGGCCTGACCGGAGTGTTCGGCTATGGCGGTTGGTGGTCGATCCCTGCGGCGGTCGCAGTGGGACTCGTGCTCGCGGCCGCGTTCCATGGAGCGCGACGCGTGCTCCAAGCCGTCGCCGAGCGCCACCCACAGCCTGCGGCAGCCGCACCGCGCGCGCCAATCGTCGCGCGCGTCCAGCTCAACCCCTTCCTTCCGAAGCTCGCGCCGCTCGCGGACGGCTGGTCCGACCGCGGTCCTCCTCTCGGTTGATCTCGCGCGCCATCTTGGCGGCGCGGTCCTGATCACCAACCAAGGAGGACACCTTGAACCGCAAGTTCCGTATGTGGCTCGTCGTGCTCATCGCGGCCGGCGCCGGGCTCTCGTTGCCGGCAGTGGCTTCGGCGCACGCGCGTATCAGTCCGCCGGTATCGGTGGCGGGCAAGCTGCAGCTGTACAGCCTGGCCGTGCCGACCGAGAAGAGCGGCCTGACCACGACCAAGCTGGTGATGACGGTGCCGTCTGGGTTCGGCATCGACTCGTTCGTGCCCCCGTCGGCGCCCTGGCACGTCCAGCTCGCCCAGACCGGTTCGGGCGACAGCGCTGTGGTCACGAAGGTGACGTTGACCGGCGGGAATACGCCAACCGGCGAGGACACCCTGTTCCAGTTCCTGGCGCAGCCGGCGTCGGCGAAGACGTACACGTTCGAGGTCGAGCAAACGTACTCCGACGGGTCGATCGTCGACTGGTCCGGCTCGGATTCGTCGGCGGCCCCGGCGCCTACGATCCAAGCGGAGAGCTCGCTCGGCGGCGGCGGTGTGTCCGTCCTGACAATCATCGCGCTGGTGGTGGGCGTGCTCGGGTTGCTCGCGGGCGGGTTCGCCCTGCTCGGCGGCTCCAAGGAGCGCGAGCTGGCGTGACCCGCGCGCTCCGAACCGCGCTCGCGCTCACCGTGACGGCGGCGGCGGTGACGGCGGGACTCGCCCTTCCCGCCGTCGCCGACGCGCACGCATACCTGGTCAAGACCGTTCCGGCGGCGAGCGTCGTGCTGAACGCGCCGCCCCCGAACGTCCAGCTCACCTACGACGAGGCGGTGGAGCCCAGGTTCGCGATCATCTCGGTGACGGACGCCGAGGGGCACCAGGAGACGACGGGCTCCGTGCATCGCTCGCCGGCCGATCCCGACACGCTCGTCGTGCCGCTTCGTCCCAACCTGCCCGAGGGCTGGTACCTGATCTACTGGCGAGCGATCTCGGTCGACGGCCACCCCGTCAACGGCGCGTTCACGTACGCGGTCGGGCCGAACCCAGGCCCCGCGCCCCAGTTCCAGGTTCCGAGCATCTCGGCGACCGCGACCACCCCGGGCCTGCTGATCACCCGATGGGCGATGTTCGTGTTCGTGATGGGCGCGATCGGCTTGTTCGTCCTCCGGCTGCTGATCGCGCGCCCGCTCGTTCGGACCGTCGAGGGCGTCAACCTCAAGCCGCTGACGATCGCATTCGCCATCGCGGTCGCGCTCGGGCTGATCGCGATCCCGGTGTATCTCGACGTCTCGACCGCCAACGACTCGCTGCAGTCGGTGTTTGATCTGACTGCGCTCGTACCGCTGTTTCGGGTGACGGCCTTTGGGCGGGCGATACTCGACCTCGAGGTGTGCTTCGCCCTGTTCGCGCTGGCGGCATCGACAGCGCTCTGGCTGGACCGTCCCGACCGCCAACGGCGATCCGTCGCCGAGCTGATCGCGTCGGTCGGCGCGCTCCTCGCGGCGGCCGCGGTACTTATCGTCCCTGGCGCCGCCGGCCACGCCGCCCAGACCTCGCCGCGCGGGCTGACGCTGTTGCTCGACTGGCTGCATCTGGCGTCGGGATCGGTCTGGCTGGGTGGGCTCGCCGGTCTGCTCGTGCTGTGGGGGACGTTGTCGGCCAACGAGCGCGTTCCCGCGCTGTCGGCGCTCGTTCCCCGGTTCTCCAACGTCGCGCTCGGCTCGGTGGTCGTGGTCGGCGGCACCGGCATCGGGGAGGCGGTCGTGCACATGCCTGCCGTCAACGCGTTGTGGGAGATCGGCTACGGCGAGGCGATCCTGGTCAAGGCCGGCCTGCTCGGCGCCGCGATGCTGATCGCGTCGGGCAACCTGCTCCGCTCCCGCCCGCGCCTGATCGCCGCGCAGCGGCGCCCCGAGCTCGGCGAACCCGCGGCGCGGCTCCTGCGCCGACTGGTGAGCGGCGAGGTAGCGGTCGTGATCGCCATCGTGTTCGCCGCGGCTGTGCTCTCGAGCCTGGCGCCACCGCCGCCGGCGTTCGCGCTCGAAAACTCGGCGCTGGCTAAGGTCGGCCCCGGCCGGGTCGTGCAGACCATCAGACACGCCGGGTACGTCTTGCAGGTCCTGGTCTCGCCGAACAAGGCGGCCGCGCCCGACTCCTTTGGGCTCCGAATCACCAAGGGCGGACAGCCCGTGCGCGGAGCCGACGTGACCCTCCTGTTCAACCACCTCGAGATGCAGATGCCCACGCAGGAGTATCAGCTCACCGAGACCGCCCCCGGCGTCTACTCGCGCGCCGCGCCGGCGCTGGTGATGGTCGGCCGCTGGGGACTGACGTTCCAGGTGACGCCGCGGACCGGACCGCCGTTCACGGCGTTGATCGTCGACCAGGCCAACGGATGAAACCCCGAGAAAAGGAAGCGCTCGTGATCAACCGTACGCTACGACTCACCTACACCATCGGAGCCGTGCTCGCCGTGATCGCGACACTGACCGGCTGCGGCAGCGCCGGCAGCGGTCTGACCGTGCCGACGGTCGCCCCGGCCAGGGTGTACACGCTCGGTGGGTTTCAGCCCGATACACAGGTAACGCCCGGACACCCGGTGACCGTCAGTTTCGCCGTGGTGCTGCCGAGCGGGAAGCCGCTGACTCAGTACAAGACCGGCTCCGGCCCGCACACCGGGGTGCACCTGATCATCGTCCGCGACGACCTCGCGTACATCATCCACCAGCATCCACCGGTCGGGCCGAACGGGCTGTTGCGCCAGACCGTCACGTTCCCGGCGCCCGGCCCCTACAAGGTCCTCGTCGACGTGTATCCGAACATTCCAGGGGGCCAGGCCAACTTTCAGCTATTCCGGACGATCGACGTCACCGGTGACTACAAGCCGAAGGCGCTGCCCTCATACAAGGCGAACCTGACGGCCGGCGGTTACCACTTCGACATGGCGCCACACTCCGCGCTCCACGCCATCCAGGCGGAGTTTCTCAACGTCGACGTGACGGGTCCCCGTGGCCAGAAGCCCGCGTTCGTCCCGTGGTTCGGCGCGCTCGCGCACGCGATCTTCTTCCGGGAGGGTTCGCTCGACTACTTCCACACCCACATCTGCGCCCCGAACGCGCCGAACTGCGGCGCGCTGCCCGGCGTGGCCTCGTCGCGAATCTCGGGCACGTCGAGCGCACCCGGAAAGCTCACGATCGGCGTGCTGTTACCCGCGCCCGGCACGTGGCGCCTGTTCCTGCAGATGAAGCTCGGCGGGCGCATCGTCACGGCGCCCTACACGCTGGAGGTGAGGTCATGAGGTCCGGTGGCGTTCGACTCCGCCTGTTCGCCGCGGTCGTCGCGCTCGGCGCCGGCGTCGCCGCGGTGATCGTGGCGATCGAACTCGTGCGAAGCGCGCTCGGATAGGTGGGGGTGAAGCTCCTCCGGCTCATGCCCTTGCTCGCGGTCCTCGCGACCACGTTCGCGGTCCTCGCGACCACGTTCGCGCCGGCGCGGGCAAGAGCCGATGGCGATCCGGCGAGCGACATGCTGCTCGCGCAGAGCGTCTTTTATCCGTTCAGCCCCGCGGTCGCGGCCGGCCTCCAGAAGACGCTGAATGCCGAGGCGGCCGCCGCGAACCGCGCTCATTTTCCACTGAAGATCGCGCTGATCGACTCGCCGGTCGACCTCGGGGCGATCCCGACGCTGTTCGGCAAACCCCAGCAGTACGCGACCTTCCTTGACCAGGAGATCAGCTTCGCGAACACGAAGGATCTTCTGCTCGTGGTGATGCCGGCCGGATACGGCGTCGCCGGGCTGACCCCGCGTGCGACCGACGCCGCGGCCTCGCTTCCAAAGCCCGCGGGCCGCCAGAGTGACGATCTCGCGCGGGCAGCGTTACAAGCGATCCCAAAGCTCGCCGCCGCCGCGGGCCATCCGATCGGCGCGGTGTCGGGGGCATCCGGAACCAGCGCGGGCAGTGGAGGAGGCGGGAGCGGAGGCGGTGGCGCGAGCCCAGCCGGCGTCGCCGCGTTGGCGGTGGGCGCCGTGGTCGTCGCCGGGGCCGTGATGTGGCTTCGGCGTCGCCAAGGTCAGACCCGCTGACTCAATGCCGTTTTGGCCGGGGCGGTGGCGGGATCGTCTCGATTCCGGGCGGCTCCTCGGGCCAGACGAGGAGCACCTGGCACGGGGCGTGGTCCAGCGGGAAACGCGTTCGCGGGCCGATGCTCTTCGGCCCGAGGCGGAGCTCGCCGTCGCGCGCGAGTACGAGCAGATCGGCGCCGGCACACGCCCGGACAACCTCGCGTTCGACCCTCCCTCGCCGCGCCATCGTGTGAGCGGGGCGCGCGAACCGGCTCCGCGCCGACTCGAGCAGCGCCTGCGCCTCCTCGTCGGCTATCGCCCGCACCGGCGGACCGGGAGGCGGGGGCGGATGTCGCCCGAGCAGACGCGCGCCGGGGTGCGCGGCTAGCTCCTCGACGTCGGCCGGCGCCACGTGGAGCAACGTCACGTCCGCGCCCTCCGGCACCAGCGCACGCGCCCAATCGACGCAGGCCTCCCACGTGTCCTCGGATATCCACACCACGACGCGCATCAGATGACCTGTAGAGCCAACCACAATGAGACCGTGCAGGCCACCAGTGCCGCCGGAACGGTCAGCAGACCGAGACGCGTGAACTCGCCCATGTCGGTCTCGTGGTCATGCGCGTGCACGATCCGCCGCCACAGGAGCGTGGCCAGCGAGCCGACGTAGGTGAGGTTGGGTCCGACGTTGACGCCGACGAGCATCGCCAGCACAGCGCCGGGGCCGCTGACGGCGGCGACGGGGAGGATGATCAGCGTCGCCGGCAGGTTGTTGAGGAGGTTGGCGACCGCGGCACTGACCACGGCCACCAGGAGAAGGTCCGGGAGCGCCGTGCCGTGGGGAAGGAGCGCGTCGACCGCGGTCGACAGCCCGTGCTGGCTGGCAGCTTGAACGATGATGCCCAGGCCAAGCACGAAGACCAGGAAGGCCGGCTCGGCCGCGCGCAACGCGCCGCTCGGATCAGGACGCTCGCGCACGACCATCGCGACCGCGCCGGCTGTGGCGACCCACACCGGCGCGATCCCGATGAGCGAGCTGAGCGCGAAACCGACCAGCGTCAGCCCGACGACCGCCAGCGGGAACGTGGGGAGCTCAGGGCGGTCGACGGCCGCGGCCGCCCGGAGTCCCGGCCGGCGCAGGTCGCCCGCGAACGCCCGGCTCAGGACAAGCCACTCGACGGCCAGCGCGACCAGCCAGGGCAGCAACATGAGGCTGCCGAACCGGGCAAACGACAGGCCGCTGGCCCGGAACGCGAGCAGGTTGGTCAGATTCGAGACCGGCAGTAGCAGCGACGCGCTATTGGCCAGGTGCGTGCACGCATACACGTGCGGGCGGGCGTTCGTGCGAAGGCGCGCCGCCGTCGCGAACACGATCGGGGTCAGCAGGACGACCGTCGCGTCGAGGCTCAGGACCGCCGTCGTGACGGCCGCCGCCAGGAACACCATCGCGAGCAGCCGACGCGGTTGCCCCCGCGAGCCGACCGCCATCCACGCCCCCAACGCGTCGAACATCCCGGCTCGCCTGCAGCCGTCGGCCAGGACCAGCAGCGCCGCGAGAAACCCGACCGTCGGGCCGAGCTGACCAAGCGCCTCGCGAGCGCCCTTCACGCTGATGATCCCCACGACCACCAGCAAGACCGCGCCGCCGGCGGCGACCGTCCAGTCCGGCGCCCACGACGGGCGCGTCACGGCGGCCGCGAGGCAGGCCGCCAGCACCACGAGGGCGACCGCCTCGCTCACCTCGGCTCCTCGGTGCCGTGCATCCGCCCATCATGCCGCCGCGGCGGCGCTCCTGCCCTACGCCGCGCGCCGCGCGCCGGTCGTAACGCTGCCCGCGTCCCGCTCGAGCGCGAGGGTCGCCAACGGAGGCCGCTCGGCCACAGCAACGTTGGCCACGGCGTAGTCATCCCACGGCCGCACATAGTGGCCGCCAATCGGCGTACCGCGTTCGCCGATCCGCCGCTCCACCGCGGCCAGCACCGCGTACGCCATCTCCCCGAGCGCGCGGAGCGGCTGATGACGATTCTGGCGGGATCCGAGGTGGCACTCGGCGAGCGCATCGAGGCCGTGACGGTGGAGAGCGTCGATCAGCACCGCGATCTCGACTCCGTACCCGACCGGGAACGAGATCGACTCGAGCAGGTCCCGGCGCCCGGCGAACTCCCCGGCCAGCGGCTGCTCGAACCCGGCGAGCCTGGGCTCGTGGAGGTTGAGCAACGGCCTCGCCATTACCTCGGTGACCCGGCCTCCCTCGTTGGGCAGGGCCACGCCGCCGGCAAGCAGCGGCCGGTCGAACGCTCCCTTGACCAGCTGGATCGTCGGGTCGACGAGCAGCGGCCCGATCAGCCCCTGGAGATGATGGGGATGGGGATTACCGGTGTCCCCGTCGAGGAAGCACACGATGTCGGTGCTGGTCGCATGCAGCGCTCGCCACATCGCATCTCCCTTCCCGAGCGCGGGACCGTGGTCGGCGAGCACCTCGTCCTGCTCGATCACCCGTACCCCCGCCTCGCGAGCGATCTGCGCGGTGCCGTCGGCAGATGCGGCATCGACGACCAGAACGTCGTCGACTACGCCGGCTTCGCGCAGGGGCTCCACGGTGTGGGCCACGACATCGCCCAGTGTGTCGGCGCACTCCTTGGTCGGGATCACCACGCCCACCGTGGTCGAGGCCTTGTGGCGACGCAGCAGCCCGGGTGGAAACGCGTCGGCGGTGTACCGGCGGCGCGCGGCCCACGTCGACACGGCGAGGTCGACCGCGAGGCCACGCGCGGCGCGGCCGGTCGCGCGCGCGGACGTGCGGACCCGCACGTCGCCGGGGCGGAGGATCGGGATGCCGTACCCGGCCAGACGCTCGGCGAAGGTCGCGTCTTCGAGCGCAACCACGGGCTCGAGCCCGCCGACCGCGCGGTACGCCCCCGCGGTGACGCCGATCGACGCCCCGGCGAAGTGGTGGTGGGCGGCGCTCGGATCCGCCTCGCGGACGCGCCCAAGCCGCTCCGCCGCGTCGCGTTCGCGGCGGTCGAGGACCTCCGGCGCGAGCATGCGCATCTCGTCCGGATCGAGCTCGATCAAGCCCGCGATCGCGCGCGCCCCGTCGCGGACGTGTGCGAGTTGGCGCGCGAGCCAGTCGGGCGCCGGCCGCGAATCGGCGTCCGTGGTCGCGATCAGCCCGTGCGCGAGGCCGCGGGACAGCAGACGCTCGGCGGCCAGGTCCATGCCGAGGCGGCGGGCCGCCCCCGCACCAACCCCCGGACCCTCGACGAGGACCAGCCGGAGTCCGAAGCGCCGTGCGCTGCGCTCTGCCACCTCCGCCGTGCGGTCAGCGCATCTGTCGAGAACGAGCACGACTTCGAACTCGCAACGCGAAACCGTCTGGGCGCCAAGCGCCGCCACGCAGCCGGCGATCCGGTGCTCCTCGTCGCGAGCCGGGACGACGACGACACTCGTCAGCTCCACGGCGCCCCCCGCTCGATCAGTTCGCGGCCGCGCGCGTAGTCCTCGTCGGCTTCGTGGGTGAGGACACCGACGATCTTCCCGTCGCGGCCGTACCACGCCGTGAACGCACCGTCGCCGTGATTCTCGAGTCGGGACTGCTTGAACCCGTCGCCCCAGGCCGAGTACTTGAGCGTGTGGTCGCCGATCGTCGACCAGAACCCCGGGACGGCGTCCCACTCGGCCGGCTGACCGGCGGCGCTCTGGCCCGCGACCTCGCCCTGGCCGAGGGCGTCGCCCCAGTGCTCGACGCGGAGCCGGCGCCCGGCGCTTGTGTTCAAGGCAAACGCGACATCGCCGGCGGCGTACAGGCTGTCTCCTGCGGTCCGCATCGACGCGTCCACCGGCACCGCACCAGCCGAGAGCTCGAGTCCGGCGGCGACCGCAAGCTCGGTGCGCGGCGCCACGCCGGCCGCCATCACGACGACCTTGCCCGTAGCGCGCACCGCGCCGGCCCGCACCTCGAGCGACCCGTCGGCGATCGATGCGATCTGTTCGACCTCGGCTCCGAGGTGGAGCTGCACGCCTTCCTCGTCCAGCCAACGGTGGATGCGCTCGGCAGCCGCTCGGTCGAGCCGCGCGACGTTGGGCTCGGTTTCGTCGGAGACCAGCGTGACCTCGTGGCCGCGCCGCCTGAGCGAGGCGGCGATTTCGCACCCGATGAATCCCGACCCGATGACGACCACGGGATCGCCGGTGCGCAGCCGGGCGGTCAACTCGCGCACGTGGTCGAGCGTCCGGATCACCCTGACCGCGGGGTGGTCCGCCCCGGGTACGGGGAGCCGGGTCGGCTCCGCTCCCGTCGCGAGCACGCAGCTTTGATACCGAAGCTCACGTCCGCCGGACAGCGACACCGACCGGTCGCTCGGATCGAGCGCCACCGCGCGACCGCTGACCAGACGGACATCCTGGTCAGCCAACCATGTCTCATCCTCGATCGGGAGCTCGTCCTCGCTCGACTCCCCACGGAGGAACTCCTTGGTCAGCGGCGGGCGGTTGTACGGCATCCGGTGTTCGTCGGTGACGAGCGCGACGGCGCCGCCACCCCCGGCCGCACGAAACGCGCGCGCCGCCGACAGACCCGCGGGCCCGCCACCCACCACGAGCAGCCCCACCTCCTCGCTCACCCGCGCTCCAGCACGTCGAGCGCGTAGTCGTCGGTGCCGCCGGAGGCCTGCTGGGTCAGCCAGGGTTGTTCATGCAGGACGCGGTGAACGTGCGCGGCATCGAGTGGCCGCTCTGGCCCGGGCGGCCGCCAATGGACGGCGACCAGCCGTGCTCCCGGCACCATGCATGACTCGAGCCGCGCGAGCGTCGCGTCTAGCTCGGCGTCGCTCAGGTAGTAGAGGATCTCCGAGGCGACGACGAGATCGAATGCCCGATCAGGAATCGCGTCGGGAATCGCTCCCAGCACGATCCGGACCTGAGGCGTTCCGGCGAGCCGCCGGCGCGCGGTCGCGACCGCGGTGGGGGCAGCGTCGATCGTGGTCAGTCGCTCGCAGCGCGGCGCGAGCAACTTGCTGAACACGCCGATCGAGCTCCCTAGCTCGAGCGCGTCGGCGAACGGCCCGTCGCCGCATGCGTCGAGCGTGGCCGCGTACTTGTCGCGTTCGTACTCGCTGGTCAAGTAACCCCAAGGGTCGGGATCGGACCGGTAGCGCGCCTCGAACTCGGCGAGTGACATCCGCGCCATGCCTCAGCGCTCCTCCAACGCCGCGTCGCCGAGTCGGGCGAGCAGCGGGTCGAGCCTGTGCTGGAGCAGGAACACCTCGAGATCACGCCGTGCTCGATCGAGCGCGCCGGCCCGCACGAACGGCCGCGACCCGCACGCTCGCGCCGCCTCGTCGAGCAGCACACGGCACGCGTCGGAGATTCCCACGCGTGCCTGGACCGAGATCTCGGGCAGCGTGTCGTCCGGCTCGTCCATCGCCTCGGCCCCGCGCGAAAGCCACAGGTCGATCGTCCGCTGCGCGGTGAGGATGCGCCCGGCCGCGAGCGCCTCGAGCGGCCCACGCCCGGGTCGGCCCGCCAGCTCGTCGAGCGCGGCGATGCCGGCGGTATCGGCCATTCCGGCCCAGCTCGCGGCGGTGCGAAGGGCGTCGCGCGAGAACCACGGCTGCTCGGCGAGCGAGCCGGGCGCCCCGAACCGAGCGACGACGGGCGCGTCGTGGAAGACGACTCGGTGGGACACGGACGCGCGCAAGCCGTAGGAGCGGTACCAGGTCGGGTCGACCTGGACGCGCTGCTCGTCGGTCAGGTCGATCCAGACCGCGAGCGGTGGGCCGCCTTCGGACTGGCGGGCGAGAATCAGGGCGCGGTCGAGCCCGCCGGCGCCCGAACAGAACGTCTTCACGCCGCGAAGGACCTCGGCCCCGCCGACCTCGACGACGGTCGCGGGTAGTCCTTCGCCGGGTCCGGGATCCCCGCCCCACACGCCGGCTCGAAGTCGCCCGGCGACGACGGCGGCGAGCTCCCGGTCACGGACGCTCGCCGGGGCCTGGACCGCCAGCCGCTCGACGGCGTTCAGATGACCGTCGTAGATCCGGCCGACGGAGCCGTCGGCCCGCGCCACCTGGCGCACGAGGTCGAGCTCGGCGGCCGCGAGTGGCCGCGACGCTCCCGCCTTCGCGTTCCAGGCAAGCATCCCGGCGCGCTCGAGCAGTGCCATCGGGCCCGCGGGAAACCTCGGAGTCGCCTCGCCGTCTCGATGTGCTGCGCCGGACTCGATCTCGGCGAGCACCTGCTCGAAAGCCGGTGCGATCAACGCGGATGAGGTAAGAACGGGTGCGCCCACACGCACCCGCTACCCGCCAGGCGGCTCAGTGATCGCGCCGCGTGCGCGAACGACCGCGCGAACCGGACCCGTCCGAAGCCGAGGAAGCGGAGCGGTCCGAGGACGAGCCCGAGCGCCGGCGCCCGGAGCTCTGGCCACCCGACCGGGACGACTGCGTCCGCCTCTTTACCTTTCCGTCCTCGATCGTCCCGCGCCAGGCGCCCGTCTCCTCCTCTTGCATCTCGACGTACGCCTTGAACC
>Ga0070765_100001331_pt1 | contig 15039 bp, 9 predicted proteins | sample HubBroMetageWFT5_FD_71516 | JGI IMG/M metagenome (GOLD analysis project Ga0070765, IMG submission 71516) | Warmed and freeze-thawed soil microbial communities from the Hubbard Brook experimental Forest, New Hampshire - Hubbard Brook CCASE Soil... | ecosystem: Environmental > Terrestrial > Soil... | reverse complement strand
GATTTGGTGACGATGCCGAGTTCGTATCCGCGATGGCGGGAGAATTCTTCGAGAATCCCGCGCGTGACTTCGTAGCGCCGCTCGGCGGGCTGGTAGAGATCGGTCGCCGTGCCGAGAGCGATCGATTCGCCCGGCTTGACGCGGCGCAGTTCGTGACGCAGCAGGCCAGCGGCATGTTGTTTGACGTAAATCTTGCGCTCGAAGTCGACGCCGTCGCGCATCTCCATAAATTCGTGGGTGTACCGGGCGTAGCAATATTTGCAGGCAAACTCGCAGCCGCGATACGGATTGATGGTCCACTCAAACGGCATGCCGCGCCCGCTGACGCAGCGGTTCAGAAGAGACTTGGATTCAATCGTGAAGTACTCGACGTTATGCCCTTCGCGCAGCGATTCGCCTTCTGAAGCCAGGCGGGCAATGCCGATCAGGCGCGGCTTGTCGTCAGGCGGAAGCAAGGGCAGGGAAGACATAAGGATTCGCCTTTTGTTCGCCTAGATTAGTCCGGGCCGGAGGGTCTGTCAAGGGCCAATCCAAGCGCGTTACTTCAGCAGTCCGTAGACTTCAACTTCGCCGCGGGTTGAAAAGTAGACGCGTCCGTTGACCACGACGGGAATGACGAAGCGCGTGGCCATGGCCGCGCGATCACGTGAGCTGTTTTGTTCTGAAGTGTAGATCGGTTGGCCGAGCTTAGTAGCGTCGAAGGCGTAGAGCACGGCCGGTTTGTTGTCGGGGCCGTTCCAGGTCTTGGTGGAGATGGCCCAGACAATGGCGTCTTTGTTGCCGTTGGCGGAGATGGAAGGCGTGGCGCCGGGATTCTCGAACTTCTTACTGGAAGTAGCATTGGGCATGAGCTGACCGCTCCGGATCGCGTAGTCGCGCAGGTAGTCGTCGCTCGCGGCGAAAAAGACATGGCCGTTCCAGTAGGCCATCGCGCCGTATCCGCCGCCAGCCATGGGAATCCGCTGGGCGACCGCGTCGGTGTCGATGTGAAATTTTCCCATTTGGTCGCGATCAATCACGTAGATCACGGAGTGCTTGGTGGGCTGGAGCAGCAGATGACGATGCGCTCCGGGTTGATCGGGGAGCAGCGTGGGACCGCCGGAGCCGACGTCGGAATCACCCGCGAGAATGGCGGCTTGATCGAACGGGGTGAAGTAGTCACGAACGGCGAGGGATGAGCCGTCGAGCTTGAGAACGGAATCGCCGTAGTCGCGTCCTCCGCTGGTGGCGTCGAAGGTACCATTGCCGGTGGGGACGTAAAGATTGCCTTCGGAATCGACAGCGGGGCCAGTGTCGCTGAGCCAGATTCCGGCTTCGCTGCCGTCGGGATTGACGTTGAGCACAGCTTTCTGCGCCAGCGTTTGCGGATCGTACGCGATGACCCAGCCATGGTAGGGATCGACGTCGCAGGAGGAAGCCCAGGCCAGGTACACGCTGCTGTTGGCGAGAGTGAGCGCGGCGCGCGGGTTTTCATGCAGAGGATCGAAGTCGACCTGGCGATTGGATCTGCCTGCGCCCCGGCCTGGCACCGATGCAGTGATCAGTTTGGGTCCGCCGAATTTTTCTACGCCGGTGGTGATCGCCAGCGCGTGGAGGTGCTGGAAATATTCGTTGTCTCCGACCGCGTGACGGATCATGGTGCGGGCAAGCACGTAGAGAGTTCCGGTCTTGATGTCGATGACGGGGGTCGAAGTGATACCGACTTCGGGACGGATGAACGGACACTGCACCAGGTCTTCTGAGAGCGGAACCGTACCGCGGGTCTTGTCGAGAAAACTCACCTGCCACAGCGGAGTGTCGCCGGGGCGATCGGCATCGAAAGCATAGACGCTGTCATGTTCCGTGGCGATGAAGACAACGTCATGCGTCCCTTTGCCCGGAATTTCGACAGAAAGAAGAAATAGCGGCTGCGCGTAGACCGCGCCATCGACCTTGAACGCTCCCAGTTTGCCGAATTGCTGGGCGTTGACATTCTGGGGCGTCAGGATTTTTTCATTCAGCGTCGCGCCGGTGCGGAAGTTGTCGTATTGCGAAGTCGTAACCTGCCCGGCCACGGAGGTTGCGGCTGCAGCAATCAGAACGAAACGGATCGCGCTCCATTTCATAACTGCCTCCTAACTATTGTTTGCCAGTGAGTCAGTTCGAATTTGCCTTGAAAGGGCGCGGCTTCAGCCGCGCCGTATGTCGTGCAAAATCAATCGCGGCTTTAGCCGCTGAGGGGTGTTTTTTCAAACTGACCCACTCCCTATTGTTTGCCCGCGGCATCTTGCGCCGGCTTTTCAAAGAGTTTCGGGTCGAGCTGTGGATTCAGTTCGATCTTCTGGAATTCCGCGTTGCTGGTTTCCTGGCCATTCTGTTTGTTCTGATGTTTGTAAGGCATGGTCAGGCCGTCGGCGGTGCGCCAGTCGGAAAGATTGGTCTCGCCGTCGAACGGGCCCTCACGCCCCATTCCTTTGTACTTCTCGCGCAGGATGTAGCCGGTCTTGGGATCGATATACCAGCGCACCCAGGGCACGGCGCCGCCGATATCGAGGATGGCCGCATCGACGTCGCCGATCTTTTCGCTTCCCGCAGCGGTAAACGTAAAAGCCGGATCGTCGGCGTGCTGTGCGATGTACACGAAGTCGTGATGAAGCTGCGAGAGCATCTCGGTCTTCTGCTCCGGCGGCATGCTGCGCGAGCCCATGCCCGGCATCGACATGAATGCGGCGTCGGGAGAAGTCACGATGGTCAGCTTGCCTTGCGGCATCTGCACGTCGACATGCATGCGGTCAGGGAAGGCGAGGATCACATCGACCGGTGCGGCGGGGCCACCGTTGTCGCTCTCGGCGATGTTGACGTGAATCGCCTTGATCGATTGAAGCTTCGGCAGGCCTCCCATAGCGGCCGCGACCTTTGCAACCAGCGCTTTGCCCTCGGGGTTAGAAGCCGCGGGCTTGGACTCTTCTTGCGCTCCGGAGCCCTGCGCCGCGGGCGGAGGCGGAATCGTGATATCGATTTCCTTCACGGCTCCAAGCGTGGTAAGCGGCTTGTCGAAGTCTTTCGTATTTCCGACAACCAGCACGGCGAATTGATCCTTATGCAAATACTTCGTCCCCACGCGATTGACGTCGGCGGCCGTGACCTTCTTGATCTCCGCCTGGTATTTGTCGAGCCAGTCGGGAGGATATCCGTAATATTCGTAGGTCATGCGCTCGGCGAGAATTTTGTCGGGCGAGTCGAGGCGAAAGATAAACGCGTTCAGGATGTCGTCTTTGGCGCGCTGAATTTCCGCATCGGTAATCGGATCTTTGGCGAGATTGTCGATGTCCTCGTCGACGGCCTGAATCGCCTCGATGGTGGATTGGCTCTTTGTGCCCATCGAAATTTCCAGAATGCCGGGATGACCGAAATTGGAGCCGATGCCCCCGCCGACGCCATACGCGAGGCCGCGTTTGGTGCGGATGTCGTTGAACAGCCGCGAAGAAAATCCACCGCCGAAGGCCTGGTTGAAGACGCTGATGGCGTAGAAATCAGGATTGTCGCGCGTAGTGCCGAGCGCGACCATGCGGATGCTGCTCTGGTTCACGTCATCTTTCGGGATGAGGTAGTAGCCGGGCTTGGCCGGAGAGTATTGGATTTCGTTCTTCGGCACCGATGGGCCTTTTGGCCAAGACTCAAAAGCCGCGCGCAGCCGGGCTTCCATCGCGGCAGAATCGAAATCTCCGGTGATGCCGAGGATGATGTTGTTGGGCTGCACATATTTCTTGTGCCAGTCGATCAAGTCCTGGCGCGTGATGGCTGCGACCGTCGCGTATTCGGGAATCCTGGCGTAGGGATTATCACCGCCGTAGGCCAGCTTGACCGATTCGCGCCCGGCGATTCCGCCGACATCATCATTGCGGCGGGAGATCCCGTCACCTTCTTCTTTCTGCGCGATGTCGATTTTGTCGGCGCGGAACTCGGGGTTCCGCAGAACATCGAGGAAAGCTTTGAAGACGTCGTCCAGATCGCCTTTCAGGCAGTCGAAGCTGATGGACGTCGAGTCAGAGCTGCCGCCGGTCTCGACCTTCGCCGCGCGCACTTCGAGAAAATCATCGAGCTGGTCGCCGGTCTGCGACCTGGTGCCGCCCGTCCGCCAGACTTCGCCGTAGATGTCGATCAGTCCTGTTTTGCCCGCCGGTTCATTAACCGAACCGCCGCGGATGCGCGCCGTGCCGCCGACCAGCGGCAGTTCATGATCCTCCTGCAGGAAAATCACCATGCCGTTCGGGAGTTCGATGCGCTTCGGCTGCTGCGGCTTGAACGCGGGTAGTGGAGGAATCGGGACTTGCTTCCAGTCGGTCGCTTGACCCGTGGCGCGGGGAATCGCGGCGAAGGTCGTGATGGCCAGCAGCGTCGCGACGAGAGATTTTCCTTTCAGCGCGGCCGGCTTCATTGCGCACCTCCCTGACTGCCGGAGTCACCCGGGGCTTGTGTTCCGCTGGAAGGTGCGCCGCCCGAGTCTCCGCTGCCCGGCTCTGCGCCTCCAGGTTCTGCGCCGCCAGGAGCGCCGCCGCCTCCGGTTTGGATGATGCCCACGGTTCGATTGGTGTCGACGAAGACCTGGTTCGCCACGCGCCGGATATCGGCTTTCGTTACCTGGTCGATGCGGTCGACGGAGCGGAACAGCTCGCGCCAGTCGCCGTAGCGGGTCTGGTAAGTGGCGAGTTGGGTGGCCAGGCCTTCGTTATCGTCGAGGCCGCGAATCAGATTGGCCTTGGCTCGAGTCTTGATCATCTTCAGTTCTTCATCCGTGATGTCTTCTTTTTTCAGGTGCTCGATTTCGACATGGATCGCGTCAGCCATTTCCTGCGGCGTGTGCCCGGGCAGCGGCACCGCGAGAAACGCGAACAGGTGCGGATACTTCACGCCGGGATATCCGGTCAAACCTTCAGAGAACGACGCGATCTTTTTGTCGCGCACCAGCGCGCGATAGAGGCGCGAAGTGCGGCCTTCGGACATGAGGTCCGAGATGGCGTCGAAAACGGCATCATCTTTACTGCGGTAGTCAGGGCGGTGGTAGCCCTCGATGTAAATCGGCTGCGAGCGGTCAGTGAGCGTCACCTTGCGCTCGGAGTTCTGGGGCGGCTCGGTCGTGGTCGTCTCATCCGGATGCGGGCGCTTGGGCAGGCGCCCGAAATATTTCTCGAGCATCGGCATTGCCTGGTCGGCGCTCACGTCCCCCACTACTGCGACAGTCATGTTCGAGGGTACGTAGTATTTGTCGAAAAATTTCTGCGCCTCGGTGGCGGAAAACGTGTTGAGGTCCGACATCCAGCCGACGGTCGGCCGATGATAGGGATGTGCCGCGAACGCCTCTTCGGTGAATTGCTCGAGCAGGCGCCCGAAGGGGCTGCTGTCGGTGCGCATGCGGCGCTCTTCGATGACCACATCGCGTTCTTTGTAGAATTCTCGCAGCACAGGGTGCAGAAAACGCTCTGACTCGAGATAAGCCCACAGTTCCAGCCGATTCTCGGGCATCGAGTAGTGATAGGCGGTCTCGTCGTAAGCTGTGTTGGCGTTCATGTCTTCGCCGCCATTCTGTTCCACGATCTTGCCGAACTGGTTGCTCACGACGAATTTGTCGGCGGCGGCTCTCGCGTCCTTCCACGCCTGCTCCAGTTGCTTGAGTTTCGCTTCGTCGCGGCCAACAGACTTGTCGCGTTCGGCGATGTAATCGGCGTAGGCAGTCTCGACTTTTTCGAGCGCCGGTTTTTCCGCCGCGTAATCGGTGGTGCCGATCTTGTCGGTGCCCTTGAAAGCCATGTGCTCGAACATGTGGGCGAGGCCGGTGGCGCGCATGGGGTCCTGCGCCGACCCGGCGTCAACCAGCGTGAAGAACGAAAAGACCGGAGCCTCCGGCCGCCGGCAAACGATCAGCGTCAGCCCGTTCTCCAGTTTCTTGACGGTGACTCGCTTCTCAAACGAGGCGACGTCCTGGCTCAGGGCAAAGGCAGAGAGAAAGAGAAACAGAAGAAGAAATGATAAGACGGTCTTCAGCGCATGTTGCTGAATAGGATAGCGTTTCATCGGACCTCCACGTTGGGCGACACGATACCGATATGCTTTGGACGGCTATGCAGGGCAGAAGTTTGAAAGTACGTGGGCGACTGGGAAGTTGTCAAACGGGGAGCGCAGTTGGGTAGTGGGCCGCTCTACTCGCACGGGGGCACCCGCATAGTTTCGCCCACTATCGGCCGTCGATCCTCCTAAGCTTCTGTCATCCCGAGCTCCGCTCGGGACGCCGAGGCGCTTCTTGTTGCACAATGGTGCGCGGAGATCAACGTGACAGACTCGGCCGTCGACATTCAGGGCAGAAATCTGAAGCTCTCGAACCTGGAGAAGATTCTCTATCCGGCCACGGGATTCACCAAGAAGGACGTCATCGATTACTACGTGCGCATTGCGCCGGCGATGTTGCCGCATCTTGCGGGGCGGGCGCTGACCCGCAAGCGCTATCCCGATGGCGTGGATGGCGAGCCATTTTTCGAGAAGAACGCGCCCATGCACAAGCCGGACTGGGTGAAGACCGTGCCCATCTGGAGCGGGCGCAACCGCCGCACCGTTCATTACGTGCTCGCCGACGACCTGGCAACGTTGGTGTGGCTGGCCAATCTCGCCGCGCTGGAACTGCATCCCTCGCTGGCGCTGGCAAAGGATATCGAATGCCCCACCGAGATGGTTTTCGATCTCGATCCCGGGCCGCCCGCGAATATTGTGCAATGCTGCCAGGTCGGTCTGTGGCTGCGGGAAATTTTCGAGCACTTCGGGCTGCAGAGTTTTCCCAAGACGTCCGGCTCGAAAGGGATGCAGATTTACGTTCCCTTGAATACGCCGACGACCTACGACGCGACGAAACTGTTTTCGCACGCGCTGGCGCAGTTGCTGGAGCATGACCATCCCGACCTGGTTTTATCGGAGATGAGCAAGAAGGCCCGCGCCGGAAAAATCTTCGTTGACTGGAGCCAGAACGACGAACATAAAACGACCATCGCGGTATATTCGCTGCGGGCGCGCGAGCATCCGACAGCCTCGACTCCGGTCAGTTGGGAAGAAGTCGAGCGCGCGTTGAAGAAAACAGATGCGAGCCTGCTCGTCTTCGAAGCGCCCCAGGTTGTGCAACGCTTCGAAAAGATGGGCGACCTGTTCGAGCCGGTTCTCGAACTAAAGCAAAAGCTGCCGGACCTGAAGAAGACCGGAGTCGCGCCTGCCGCTCCGCAGGGAATCGAGATTGCGGCGCAGGCGGACGAAAATTATTCTGAGCATCCGAAAGGCAACACTGCCGCGGCTGGAAAGACAAAGACACAGCCGAAGAAAAAGTCAAAGTCGCGCTGACACGGATTTTTTCGACCGCGCATTGGCTCTACATCGTCGAGCGCAAGTGGGTCAGATCGAATTTGCCTTGAAAGGGCGCGGCTTCAGCCGCGCCGTAAGTCGCTAAAGCCAATTGCGGCTTTAGCCGCTGCGGGAATGTGGTTTTCAAACTGGCCCACTACTTGTGGAGCCGATGCTTCGTTCAATCCGACATTGAGAGAGAACATGGCGCAATTTTTTACAGGAACATCCGGATGGGCCTATCCGACCTGGAAGCCGGATTTTTATCCCGCCAAGCTGGCGCAGAAGAAATTCCTGGGCCACTATGCCACGCGGCTGAACACGGTCGAAGTGAACTTCACCTTTCGCCAACTGGTAAAGGAAACGACGATCCAGAACTGGCTGGCCGAAACGCCGCAGCATTTTCGCTTCGGCGTCAAGGCTCACCAGGTCATCACGCACATCAAGCGGCTGAAAGCGACGGAAGATTTCGTGCCGCGATTTCTGGCGACGATCGAACCGCTGGCCGCTGCAGGGAAACTCGGGCCGGTGCTGTTTCAGCTTCCGCCCAACCTCAAGGCCGATGCCGCGCTGCTCAAAGATTTCCTGGCAACGTTGCCGCGCAGCGTTCCGGCCGCATTCGAGTTCCGGCACGCATCGTGGTTCGCCGATTCGACATGGGATCTGCTGAAGGCCAGCAGCACTGCGTTGTGCGTGGCCGAAACCGAAACGCTGACAACACCAGATGTTGCGACCGCGGCTTTCGTTTACTACCGCTTTCGAAAGCCCAGCTACAGCGGCGAGGAACGTCGTTCCATGATCGAGCGTATCGAGCAGCACCTGGCCGACCGCCGCGATGTGTTCGCCTACTTCAAGCATGAAGAGACTCCCGAGGGGGCGCTCTACGCGGTCGATCTGCTGCGATCCGTTCACCGGCCAGAGCGCGGTGACGTGAGCAGTGCAGAGTAAGAGACGCAGCAAGCTACGTCTCTACGACGAGCGCTCTGCGCATCTGCTTCATTACTTTTCTCTGCGTCCGATAACGCGCATACTGAATTTCACTCTTATGACCCCCGATGCGAACGCTCGCGTGCTCTCCTGTTTTCTCGATTACTTGCGCATCGAGAAGGGACTCGCGCCGCTTTCGATCCGCGCGTACACGACCGACATCAGTCAGTTCGCGGAGTTTCTCGCGACGCGCAAGCGGACGCTGCTCAACGCCCGCCGTGACGACGTGCGCGAATTTCTGCAACAGCTTTTTTCCCATCAGGTCGATGGCCGCAGCGTGGGGCGGAAGCTTTCGGCGCTGCGTCATCTTTATCGTTACCTGCTGCTCGACGAAAAAGTTGAGGGCGACCCCACGCTGAACATCGAGTCGCCGCGGCAATGGAAAGTTCTGCCCAAAGCGCTCGCACGCGATGAGATGGAAGCCACATTGGCTGCTCCGCTGAATCGACGCAATCCGCTCACGCAAACGAAACAGTCGACAGCCCTGGCGATGCGTGATCGCGCGATGTTGGAAGTGTTTTATGCCGGGGCGTTGCGGGTCTCGGAGATGACCGGCGCCAAACTCGATGACCTGAAACTCGAAGCGGGATATATGCTGGTCCGCGGAAAGGGAGACAAAGAGCGCGTCGTGCCTCTGGGAAAATCGGCGCAGGACGCGCTGCGCGAATATCTGGCGCAGTCGCGGCCGATTCTGGCCGCGGGAAAGACGAGTACGAAAGCGAACACAAAGACCGGGACGACCGCCGTCGCAAGCATTGCGAGAAGTTCTCCGCTGCTATTCGTCGCGCGCGGAGCCCGCAGCCTCACGCGCCAGCGAGTGTGGCAAATGGTGCGGGCCGCGTCAGCCGCTTCCGGCCGTAAAGCGTCGCCGCACATGCTGCGGCATTCGTGCGCGACGCATATGGTCGAGAACGGAGCCGACTTGCGAACGGTGCAGACCATCCTCGGCCACGCCGACATTTCGACGACGCAGGTGTATACGCACCTGGCGCTCGATCGGCTGCGAACCGTGTATCAGAAGCACCATCCCAGGGCGAAAGCGAGGTAGCACAAATGCAGATTTCAGATTTCAGATTGTTGATTGAACATCTCCGGTCACGGTTTTCAATCTGCATTCTGAATTCTGAATTATCCCAAATTCTGCATTCTGAATTATCCCAAGATGCCGACACACACCGTCGTTCAGAAAGCGGTCGCCGATTTTCTTCGCCACCTGCGTGAGCGCAACGCTTCTCCGCACACGATCAAGGCCTACAGCGGCGATCTCGAGAACTTCGCCGCCTACGCCGGTTCGCGCGGATGGAAGCAGATCGACCACATCGCGATTCGGGGATTTCTTTCGCAGCTCTACCAGAAAGGCTTGGGCAAGACTTCAGTAGCCCGCTCGCTGGCCGCAGTGCGCTCGCTGTATCGATGGCTCGCGCAGGAAGGCGTGGTCGAACAGAATCCGGCAAAGCTGGTAGCGACGCCGAAGCTGCCGAAAAAACTTCCGCGCGTACCTACGATCGAAGAAATGAATTCCGTGCTCGACGGCGAAATGCCAGAAGCCGCGGCCTTCCCCGAGCGCGACCGCCTCATGCTCGAACTGCTCTACGGTTGCGGCATCCGCAATTCGGAGCTGACGGGAATCAATCTCGACGACATTCGCCTGAGCGCGGAAGCGATTCTGATCCGCGGCAAAGGAAAGAAGGAACGCTACGTTCCATTTGGCGGTAGCGCGAGAAGCGCGCTGGTCGCCTATCTTCCGTCGCGGCAAGCGGCTCTAGCGGAGGCGCGCAAAAATACGCAGGCGCTCCTGATCAACCGTCGCGGCGGAAGGCTCACCACGCGCAGCGTGGGCCGCATCATCAAGAAAATTGCCGTCGCCAAGGGTTTATCACCGGATGTGCACCCGCACACGCTTCGCCACGCCTTCGGAACGCACATGCTCGAAGAGGGCGCCGACCTGCGCGCGATTCAGGAGTTGCTCGGCCACGAGCGCCTCGCCACCACGCAGCGCTATACGCAGCTTTCCATGAAACATGTTTTGCAGGTTTACGACCAGACACATCCGCGCGCGAAGTAGGGCAGCCGTTCAAGCGCGCTTCGATTCGCGCAGCTTCTTCCACATATCAACGATCCGCGCTTTCACTTCGGCCGTGAATTCTTCATAGGTCTTTTCGGATGCTTCGGCTTCCGTCGGCGGCGCAATCGGCTTCCCAATCACCATCCTGAGCGGGGCCAGTTTCTGAATGAAGTTCTTCCCCCGAGGCCACGCGTCATAGAAGCCCTCGATCGCCACCGGCACAATCGGAACCTGCATGTGAATCGAGAGGATGGCCGCGCCTTTCTTGAAGATTCGCGGCGTCCCGTCGATCGAGCGCTCCCCTTCAGGATAAAGAATCAGAACGCGCCCCTGGCGCAGGCCGAACGCCCCGGCACGCATCGCGGGAATGAGATTCGCGTCCGGATCGAGAACCACGACCTGCAGCCAGCGCGCCAGTCGCCGCATGAATCCCTTGCCGAATATCTCGCTGGTCCCGACGGCGAAAGTGTTCACCATGATTTCCCTGGGCAACATGCTGCCTAGAATTACCGGGTCGATGTAGCTCTGGTGATTCGAAGAGAGAATGAACGGACCCTGCGTCGGCAGATTTTCGAGCCCGGAGATGCGAAGGTGAAACAGGTCGCGCGCAATCATCTGAAAGATTCGCGACAGCGGATACCAGACGGCTCCAGAAAAAGGCGATGGATTTTTGAGCGCAAGAACTTCAGGATCGGTCGGTTCTTCCGACAGAATCGTCTTCCAGCCGGCAAATGCGGCGCGCGCCGGGGCTTTGCCGCCGGATGCGGCGCTGGCGAGCACCGCGTCGAGCAGATCGCGAACCGTATAAATTGCCGCCAGCCGCGACTCCTCGACATTGCCGCCAAGTTCTTCTTCGAGTTGGCTCAGCACCTCCACGCGCTGCATGGAGTCGAGACCAAGGTCGAGTTCCAGATTGTGCGTGGGCTGCAGGTTCTCGGGAGCGTTGCTTGCCGCCTCGCGAACAATCCTGAGGCCGCGTTGCACGTCGGCCTGATCGAGCCACGCCGCTTCGTCTTCGGTCAAAGGCTTTTCCGCGGGCAAGTCCGAATCATCCGATTGCTTCTTCGCCTGATTCGCCTTTACCCGCTTCTCGACTTCGAAGCGCTTGATCTTGCGTGTAGTGGTACGGGGCAGATCGTCCTGCCAGATTTCGTAGCTTCCGATGCGCTTCGTAGAAGCGATCTTAGGCGAGAGGCTTTCGATGTCGAAGCGGATGACTTCCTTCGCATTGACAATCTTCTTCTGCCGCAACACGTCAAAGTTCGGAACGATCACGGCGTGCAGGCGGTCGCCGCCGCCCTCGCCGGGCTTGCCTTCCAGTCCCATCACGGCGATTTCCTTGATGTAGGCTGACTTCAGGTAGTGCGCCTCGATCTCTTCGGGATAAACATTTTTACCGTTGCTGAGAACGATGACTTCTTTCTTACGCCCGGTGAGGAACAAGTGCCCGCTCGAATCGAAGTATCCGAGGTCGCCGGTATAAAACCAGCCATCACGCAAAACCGCCGCGGTCGCATCGGGACGATTCCAGTATCCCTTCATCACCACCGGCCCGCGCAACACAACTTCGCCGACCGCCGGCCCGCCTTCTTCCTGCGGCTGCGGATCGACAATTTTTCCTTCAATGCCTTTCATCGCCTTGCCGACCGAGCCAATCACGTTGTCGTTGGGCAGGTTGATAAAAACCGCGGCCGTCGTTTCTGTTAATCCGTACGCCTGCAAAACGTCGATGCCAAGATCGCGGAAGTCGCGCGCGATGTCGGGATCGAAGCGCGATCCGCCAGTAACCAGGTAGCGCATTCCTGGTCCCAGCGTGTCGTGCACCTTTTGAAACAGGACGCGGCCCGCGTTCAGGCCGACCTTTCGCAGCGTGCGATTGAGCGCAACCATCGCGGCAAAAATCTTCTGCGTAATCGCGCCTCGCTTTTCGATCTCCTGAAAGAGGCGTTCATGAATCAGATAGAAAAATTGCGGCACTACCGCGAACACCGTAATGTTGCGCTCCTGCAGGCTCCGCAAGAGTTCCGTAGTGTTCAGCGTCTCCAGGTAAACGACGCGCGCTCCCTTCACCAGCGGAAGCAGCAGATTGGCCATCTGTGCCAGCACGTGAAACAGTGGCAGCACGCCGAGCAACGCGTCGGTCGGCCCGAGATCGATCCAGTCGAATACGGCTTCCACTTCGCCCAGGAAGTTGGCGTGCGTCAGCATCACGCCCTTTGGGTCGGCCGTCGTTCCCGAGGTGTAGATCAGCGACGCCAGATCGTCATTGTTGGCAGGCGCGGGTTTGACGTTGCCCGGCCCGGCTTCGAAAATTGCAGGCAGGTTGCTCAGCCAATCCTGCTGGATGGGTTTTCCGGTCATGCGATCCGGATCCATCAGCACGAGGCCGAGCTTCAGCTCTTTCGCCGCTGGCTGCACCGCGGGAACATGCCGCACGTCGCAGAAGACGGCCGACGCGCCGCTGTCTTTCAGCAGCTTGGTGACCTGATCGTCGTGCAGCGCTGTGTCGAGCGGAACAGCCGCGCAGCCCGAGGCGATGATTCCTAGATAAGCTGCGACCCACCGCGGATGATTGTCGGCGAGAATGGCCAGCCGCGCGCCGCGCGCAAAGCCGTTCTCCGTGATCCAGCGGCCGACGCTCTCGGCCATACGGTGCAACTCAGAATAAGTGCAGCTTTCGATCTGATCGTGCCGCTGAAGTTCGAGCGCGACATTTCCCGGCCAGCGCTCGGAACACTCGACGAAGCGATCGTAGAAAGTGGGCATCGGTCGAGGGGGAATATACACGAAAACCGGATGGCATCGCAGGTTCGGCGGTGAGGTAATAGTGCAGTTTGAACAAAGATTCGTATCAGGGCATGCCTTCAGGCGTGCCGCATCAGACGCGTAGAGTAGAAGACTTCAGCCGCCGGGTGCCCCATTTCTCGCGCGGTGTTTGCGCGAGAAGTGGGGATTTTCGACAGAGCGAAGTCGAAGGGAATCTGCTGTTCTCTCGCCACGAGCTGAGAACATCAGCAGGCAAACGGCAGGTTCCTCGGCGCTCTCTCCACGCTGAGCGCGGCTGCGAGCGCTCGGAATGACAAGTACGTTAGAGTGTCAGGGGCCTTTTTGCGGCGGAGCAGGCTGCGGTTTCTCCGAAGCGACGACGGCTTTCCGGAACTCATCCACTGCCGCGACAGTCGGCGGCTGCAGGCAATCTTTCGCGATGTATCGCCACACCGGAGACGAATCCAGCGGGTGCGGCAGGTTGCCGCGATATACCGCGAACGAGTCGTCGACCGCCCCGGCCTCATTGCTCACGTGCGGGCCCTGATTGGGTGGATTCATGTCGGGGTCCGTCAGCGGAGGAGCCTGACCTCGCTGCCCGCCGACGCGCGTTGTGTCGCCGCTAGACTGGATGACCCCCGGCCGGTTGTCGATGGGCCCGCCCCTGATCGTGGGCGCCACCAGTTTTCCCGTCCCGGCGCGGACCACGATAATCAGGTCAGGCTCCTGGCCCTCTTGCACCAGGTCATACCGTCCCCATTGCATCAGGGCTTTCTCCACGCTGTCGCGGGCGTTTTCATTTGCTCGGGGATTGTCGAGCGGCTCTCCGGCATCAGGATCGATAACTACGGCCGCCGTGCGCGCCCGCAAAACGTATTCCGGCAGTGTCGCAGTTTTCTTGTTTTTCGCGGTCGCGGGTGCGGCCAGCAAACCGACGAGAAGAAGGATTGCAGGAATGCAGAAGCAGGAAGTCAGAATGCAGAATTGCAAACGCACGGGAGCCGGTTTTACTTCTGCATTCTGACTTCTTACTTCTGCATTCTGTAACGAAGAGAGGCGTGCAGTCATGGAAGCCTCCATCAGACAGCCCGACGCCGCCATTATACTGGAGGTAACCACCGCTTGCGCCGCCGCGGACTCGCAGCGCATCGAATGTGCTAGGCTTTAGAAATAACTTGGGCAGGGCTTGCCCGCTGAAGGATTTCCAGGTTGATCAATCGACTTCTAGGTAAGGTTTTTGGCACGAAGAACGAGCGCGTCGTCAAGTCGCTGATGCCCAACGTGCTGGCCATCAATGCCCTTGAGCCGCAGATCCAGAAGCTCACCGACGCCGAGCTGCGCGCCAAAACTGACGAATTCCGCAAGCGCATTCAGGAGCGCCTGAGCCGCTTTGGCGGGGGCAATGGAAGCTCGCCGCAGGCGCCCGACACCGCTGCCGACTCTGAAGACGAAGGCGGTGTCGACCGCGTCAAGCGGCTGGAAAAAGAAGAATACGAGGCGCTGCAGGAAGTCCTCGACGAAATTCTGGTCGAAGCTTTTGCCGTGGTCCGTGAGGGTGGACGCCGCGTTCTCGGCATGCGCCATTTCGACGTGCAGCTGATCGGCGGCATGGTCCTGCACAAGGGCACGATTTCTGAAATGAAGACCGGCGAAGGCAAAACGCTGGTCGCGACTCTTCCCGTTTATCTCAACGCGCTCAGCGGACGCGGCGTGCACGTGGTTACGGTCAACGACTACCTCGCCAAGCGCGATTCCGAATGGATGGGCAAGCTCTACCGTTTTCTCGGCCTCACGGTCGGCGTCATTGTCCACGACTTGGATGATGAGGAGCGCCGCGCAGCCTATGCCGCCGATGTGACCTACGG